>Ga0302325_10029086_pt1 | contig 11422 bp, 12 predicted proteins | sample Palsa_T0_2_FD_201948 | JGI IMG/M metagenome (GOLD analysis project Ga0302325, IMG submission 201948) | Peat permafrost microbial communities from Stordalen Mire near Abisko, Sweden - Palsa_T0_2 | ecosystem: Environmental > Terrestrial > Soil > Palsa > Peat permafrost | place: Sweden: Abisko... | reverse complement strand
GCACTGACCGTGTCGATCGTCAACGCGATGAACTTCGTCGACGGTCTGGACGGGCTGGCCGCCGGACTGGGGCTCATCACCGCGCTGGCGATCTGCATGTTCTCCGTCGGACTGCTGCGCGACCACGGCGGTGACGTGCTGTTCTACCCGCCCGCGGTGATCTCGGTGGTGCTGGCCGGAGCCTGCCTGGGCTTCTTGCCGCACAACTTCCATCCGGCCAAGATCTTCATGGGCGATTCCGGTTCGATGCTGATCGGCCTGATGCTGGCCGCGGCGTCGACGACGGCAGCGGGACCGATCTCGCAGAACGCCTACGGCGCCCGCGATGTGTTTGCTCTGCTGTCGCCGTTCCTTATCGTCGTGGCGGTCATGTGGTTGCCGATGCTCGACTTGCTGCTCGCGATCGTGCGGCGCACCCGGGCGGGCCGAAGCGCGTTCAGTCCCGACAAGATGCACTTGCATCACCGTCTGCTGGATATCGGTCATTCGCATCGCCGCGTGGTGCTGCTGATTTATTTATGGGGGGGCATCGTGGCGCTCGGCACGGCGAGCACGATCTTCTTCAATCTGCGCGACACCGCCGCGGTCATGTTGGGCGCGATTGCGGTTGCGGTTTTCGCGACGCTGATCCCGCTGCTGCGACGCCGTGACGACGTCTACGACGAGGAGTAGTAGAGTCCTCGTCGATGTGGTACGGTGCTGGTAGAACCCGAATTAACCTCGCGGGTTGCCGGCCACCGGCAGACGGAGTCCGCTCCGATCCTGTCGACTAACGACCGACATAGGGGAGCTGTCCCTTGGGTGATGCGAGTGCGGTGAAAGCGCTCCGATACGCTCTACGGGCCACGCACAAGCAACCAGCCAACTCCCCCCGAACGAGGACTGAGGTGCTGCAGTGACTACACCAGCGCAAGACGCGCCGTTGGTGTTTCCCTCCGTTGCTTTCCGGCCGGTTCGGCTGTTCGTTGCCTCTCTTGCGCTCACCGTCGTCGCGGTCGCAATCGCTGCCTGGCTCGGCAGTCCGAAGGTCGGCTTGTTCTTCGGCTTGGGACTTTTGCTGGGTTTGCTCAACGCCCTCGGCGTGCAGCGCTCGGTCGCTGCTATCACCGCGGATGCGCACCCGCTGAAAAAGAAAATGGCGCTGAATTCAGCGACGCGGTTGCTGGTCATCACGACGATCGGATTGGCGATTGCATTCGTCTTCAAGCCCGCGGGGCTGGGCGTGGTATTCGGGCTCGCGCTCTTCCAGGTGTTGCTCGTGGTGACCACCGCGCTGCCGGTCATGAAGAAGTTGCGTACCGGGACGGCCGACGCGATTGAAGGGACAGGAAACAGCAATGACTGAGGCGTTTCTGGCCGAAGGCGCGATCGAAGTCGGTCATCACGAAACCGCCAATTGGTTCGGTTTGACCGTCAACGTCGACACCGTAGCGTCCACGGCGCTCGCCGCAATCATCGTCATCGCAATGGCATTTCTCTTGCGCGCCAAGGTCACTTCCAGCGGTGTCCCGGGCGGCGTGCAGTTGTTCTTTGAGGCAATCACAATCCAGATGCGCAACCAGATCGAAGCCGCGATCGGGATGCGAATCGCACCCTTTGTGTTGCCACTGGCCGTCACGCTCTTCGTGTACATCCTGATCTCCAACTGGCTGTCGGTGCTGCCGGTGCAGTACTCCAGCAAGGCGGGGGGCGCTCCGAAAGAGTTGTTCGCGCCGCCGGCGTCGGACATCAACTACGTGCTGGCGCTCGCGCTGTTTGTGTTCATCTGCTACCACTTGGCCGGCATCTGGCGCGCCGGTCCCATCGGGTACCCCGTCAAAGTACTCAAGGGGCATGTATGGGGTAACCTGTCGCCGATCGTCGGGGTGATCTTTATGCCAATCAACGTGGTTGAAGAACTCGCCAAGCCGATTTCGCTGTCGCTCCGACTTTTTGGCAACATCTTCGCCGGCGGCATCTTGGTTGCGCTGATCGGACTTTTCCCGGCCTATGTCCTGTGGGCTCCGAATGCAATCTGGAAGGCATTCGACCTATTCGTCGGCGCAATCCAGGCATTCATCTTCGCGCTGCTGACGATTTTGTACTTCAGCCAGTCGATGGAACTGGAGGAAGACCACCACTAAGACGTCCTGGCTCAACTACCACCACAGACCTGGTAGACCGCTACCAAATATCAAGGAGGATAAGCAATGAACCCCACAATCGCAGCCGGCGCTCTCATCGGCGGTGGATTGATCATGGCCGGCGGCGCCATCGGCGCCGGTATCGGTGACGGTGTCGCAGGTAACGCACTGATCTCCGGCATCGCCCGGCAGCCGGAGGCCCAAGGCCGGCTGTTCGTGCCGTTCTTCATCACAGTGGGCCTGGTCGAGGCCGCCTACTTCATCAACTTGGCCTTCATGGCGCTGTTCGTCTTCGCCACTCCGGTCAAGTAATCAGTCGAGATGGGTGACATGAGCGCTGTGGTTCTGGCGGCTGCCAGCCAGGCTGAGGGCAACTTCCTCATGCCCAACGGCACCTTCTTCGTCGTGCTGATCATCTTTCTGATCGTGCTTGGCGTGATCGGGACCTTCGTGGTGCCGCCGATCTCGAAGGTGCTCAAAGAGCGCGACAACATGGTCACCAAAACGGCTGCTGACAACAAGAAATCGGCCGAGCAGTTCGCCGCTGCCCAGGAGGACTACGAGTCGGCGATGTCCGACGCCCGGGTCACGGCATCGGCGGCTCGCGACGAGGCTCGGGCAGAGGGCCGCAAGGTCCTCGAGGAACAGCGTGGCCGTGTCGAGGAGCAGGTTTCCTCGACACTGCAAGACGCTGCCGAGCAACTCAAGCGGGAGGGTGACGCCGTGGCGGCGGAACTTCGTGAGCGAGTGGACACCATCTCCACTACGTTGGCAAGCCGCATCCTCGGCGTCGAGATCTCCACCTCGGTCACGGCGAGCGGTTCGGGGCGGTAGCAAGGCATGTCAACATTCCTCGGGCAGCTCATCGGGTTCGCCGTCATCCTGTTGCTGGTCTGGCGCTATGTCGTGCCGCCGGTGCGCAAGATGATGATCGACCAGCAAAACGCGGTGCGCCAGCAGTTGGCCGACTCCGCGGCTGCCGCCGATCGACTCGCGGAAGCCAGTCGCGCGCACGAGAAGGCGAAGGAAGACGCCAAAGCGGAGGCCAAGCGGATTACCGAAGAAGCGCAATCCGACGCCAAGCGCATCGGCGAGCAGTTGCACGCCCAGGCCGACTCCGAAGTCGAGCGGATCAAGGTGCAAGGCGCCAAGCAAGTCGAGCTGTTGCGTGCGCAACTGATTCGGCAATTGCGTCAGGACGCCGGTGCCGAATCCGTCCGACGAGCAGGCGAATTGGTGCGCGGCTTCGTCGGCAAACCGGCTCAGCAGTCCGCCACCGTCGACCGCTTCCTGGACGACCTCGAAGCAATGGCGCCCTCTGAGGCCGACGTCCAGTATCCCGTGGCGGCGAACATGCGTTCGGCAAGCCGGACGGCGCTCGGGGATCTGCTGAAGGCTTTCGGCGAGACAGCCGAAAGCCTTGACGACCAAGGACTCTCGACGCTCGCCGATGATCTGACGTCGGTAGCGGGATTGTTGATCCACGAATCCGCCGTCACGCGCCACCTCACGGTCGCGGCTGAAGACGCCGCACCCAGGGTTCGACTGCTGGAGCGACTGGTATCGGGCAGAGTCGGCCAGCCCGCGCTGGACGTCCTCAAGAAGGCGGTCTCCGAACGCTGGTCGGCCGAACCCGATCTCGTCGACGCCCTCGAACTGGTGGCGCGGCAGGCGTTGCTGATCCGCGCCGAGCGAGCCGGACAAGTTGACGATGTAGAAGACCAGTTGTTCAGGTTCTCCCGCATTCTCGACGCCCAACCTCGTCTTGCCCTCTTGCTGGGTAACTACGAGACAGCCCCCGCTGCGCGGATTCGCTTGCTGCGCAAGGTGCTCGATAGCGCGGGAGCCGGCGTGAGCCCGATCACGGCGGAGCTGCTCGCCAAGACGGTCGAGCTGTTGCGAGGGCAGTCGGCCGAGGCGGCGGTGCAAGGTCTCGCCGAGGTAGCGGTGGCTCGGCGCGGCGAAGTCGTTGCACGCGTCAGTGCGGCGACCGAGCTGAGTGATGCCCAGCAGACCCGCCTAACCGAAGTGCTGAGCCGGATCTACGGTCATCCGGTCACCTCACAGATTCAGATCGACCCCGAGCTGCTCGGCGGGCTCGCGATCACGGTGGGCGACGAGATCATCGACGGTACGCTTTCGTCGCGTCTCGCCGCCGCCCAAAGCCAATTGCCGGACTGAAACACCACCTACTCCAGATCATCGACAAGCAGGAAGACGAAAACCCATGGCAGAGTTGACAATCTCCGCTGATGACATCCAAGGCGCGATCGAGGAATACGTAAGCTCCTTCACCTCGGACACCGCCAAGGAAGAAGTTGGCACCGTGATCGATACCGGAGATGGCATCGCGCACGTTGAGGGCTTGCCGTCGGTGATGACCCAAGAGCTCCTCGAGTTCACCGGCGGAGTGTTGGGCGTCGCGCTCAACCTCGACGAGCACAGCATCGGCACGGTGATCCTGGGTGACTCCGAGAAGCTCGCACAAGGGCAACAGGTCAAGCGCACCGGCGAGGTGCTCTCGGTGCCCGTCGGCGACGGGTTCTTGGGCCGCGTGATCAACCCGCTGGGACAGCCGATCGACGGCCAGGGCGACATAGAAGCCGAGACTCATCGAGCACTGGAGATCCAGGCCCCGTCGGTGGTGGAGCGGCAGGGCGTGAAAGAGCCCCTGCAGACCGGCATCAAGGCCATCGACGCGATGACGCCGATCGGTCGCGGCCAGCGCCAGCTGATCATCGGCGACCGCAAGACCGGCAAGACCGCGGTATGTGTGGACACCATTCTCAACCAGCGCCAGAACTGGGAATCCGGCGACGAGAAGAAGCAGGTGCGTTGCGTCTACGTGGCCATCGGCCAGAAGGGCACCACGATCGCTTCGGTCCGGCGCGTCCTGGACGAGGGTGGCGCGATGGACTACACCACCATCGTCGCGGCACCGGCGTCCGACTCTCCCGGGTTCAAATGGCTTGCGCCTTATACCGGTTCGGCTATCGCACAGCACTGGATGTACGCCGGCAAACACGTGCTGATCGTCTTCGACGACCTGAGCAAGCAGGCCGAGGCCTACCGTGCGATCTCGCTGCTGCTGCGGCGTCCGCCCGGACGCGAGGCCTACCCGGGTGACGTGTTCTACCTGCACTCGCGGCTACTGGAGCGCTGCGCCAAGCTGTCCGACGAGCTCGGCGGCGGCTCGCTGACCGGTCTGCCGGTCATCGAGACCAAGGCCAATGACATCTCGGCCTATATTCCGACCAACGTCATCTCGATCACCGACGGCCAGTGCTTCCTGGAGTCCGACTTGTTCAACCAGGGTGTGCGGCCAGCGATCAACGTCGGTGTGTCCGTGTCCCGAGTCGGTGGTGCCGCACAGATCAAGGCCATGAAGGAAGTCGCCGGATCGCTGCGGCTGGACCTGTCCCAGTTCCGCGAGTTGGAGTCGTTCGCGGCCTTCGCGTCGGACCTCGACGCCACGTCGAAAGCACAGCTGGAGCGCGGCGCCCGGCTCGTTGAGCTGCTCAAGCAGCCGCAGTACCAGCCGTCACCGGTTGAGGAACAGGTGGTTTCGATCTTCCTCGGCACCGGCGGTCACCTGGATTCGGTTCCGACCGAAGACGTGCGCCGGTTCGAAACCGAGCTGCTCGATCACCTTCGGGCGTCCGATAAGGGCATCCTGTCCGACATCCGGGAGACCCAGAAGCTCAGCGAGGAAACCGAGAACAAGCTGGTCGAGGCGATCAACGACTTCAAGAAGGGCTTCGCGGCGACCGGCGGCGGCTCAGTGGTGCCCGACGAGCACGTCGAACCCCTCGACGAAGCCAAGGTAGCGAAAGAAGCAGTGCAGGTGCACAAGCCTGCACCGCCGGAGCAGAAGAAGTAATCGAGTATGGCTGCCACACTTCGCGAATTGCGCGGTCGGATCCGTTCCGCTGGGTCGATCAAGAAGATCACCAAGGCCCAGGAAATGATCGCGACATCGCGTATCGGCAAGGCGCAGGCCCGGCTGAGCCAAGCCCGGCCCTATGCCGAAGAGATCACCCGTGTGCTCACCACGCTCGCCGCGGAGGCCGCACTCGACCATCCGCTGCTGGTCGAGAATCCCGAGCCGAAAAGGGCCGGGGTGCTGGTGGTCTCGTCTGACCGAGGCCTCTGTGGCGCATATAACTCCAGTGCTTTTCGACGGGCTGAGGAACTCTTCTCGCTGTTACGCCAAAGCGGCAAGATCCCCGAGCTTTACACTGTCGGCCGAAAAGCCCAGGGCTACTACTCATTCCGGAACTGGGACATCAAGAAGTCGTGGACCGGCTTCTCGGAGCGGCCCAGCTACGAGAACGCCGCCGAAGTCGCCGAGACTTTGGTGGGTGCCTTCATGGCCGGTGCCGGGGACAACGGCGAGTCCGACGAGGACGCCGGTGTCGACGAATTGCATATCGTCTACACCGAATTCAAGTCGATGATGTCGCAGTCGGCCGAGGCGCACCGCATTGCCCCGATGGTCGTGGAGTACATCGAGGACGACATCGGGCCGCACACGTTGTACTCGTTCGAACCGGATGCGACCACGCTGTTCGAGTCGCTGCTGCCGCGGTATCTGACCACTCGCGTCTACGCGGCGTTGCTCGAGTCCGCGGCATCGGAGCTGGCGTCGCGCCAACGGGCGATGAAATCGGCCAGCGACAACGCCGACGATCTCATCAAGGCACTCACGCTCGAGGCCAACCGCGAGCGGCAGGCTCAAATCACCCAGGAAATCAGCGAAATCGTCGGTGGCGCAAATGCGCTCGCCGACGCCAAATAGGCCCATTGAGGAAGCGAAGAGGATATGGCTGCTACCACCCAACAGGCTGAGAAGTCGACGAACTCGAAGGGCGGCGACACTAACGGCCGCGTGGTGCGGGTGACCGGACCTGTCGTCGACGTCGAGTTCCCCCGCGGCTCGGTGCCGGCGTTGTTCAACGCTCTGCACGCCGAAGTCACCTATGAAGCGCTCGCGAAGACGCTGACGCTGGAGGTGGCCCAGCACCTCGGGGATAACCTGGTTCGCACCATCTCGATGGAGCCGACCGACGGATTGGTCCGCGGTGTCGAGGTGATCGACACCGGAGATGCGATTTCCGTGCCGGTCGGCGACGGCGTCAAGGGCCACGTGTTCAACGCGCTGGGCCACTGTCTGGACGAGCCAGGCTACGGAGAAGACTTCGACCACTGGGGGATTCACCGCAAGCCGCCGCCATTCGACGAGCTGGAGCCGCGTACCGAGATGCTCGAGACGGGGCTGAAGGTCGTCGACCTGCTGACGCCCTATGTGCGTGGTGGCAAGATCGCCCTGTTCGGTGGTGCGGGCGTGGGCAAGACCGTTCTGATCCAGGAGATGATCAACCGCATCGCCCGAAACTTCGGCGGTACTTCGGTATTCGCTGGTGTTGGGGAGCGCACCCGTGAGGGCAACGACCTGTGGGTGGAGCTTGGTGAGGCCGACGTGCTCAAGGACACCGCGCTGGTGTTCGGTCAGATGGACGAGCCGCCCGGCACTCGTATGCGGGTTGCGTTGTCGGCGCTGACGATGGCCGAGTACTTCCGCGACGAGCAGGGCCAGGACGTGTTGTTGTTCATCGACAACATCTTCCGGTTCACCCAGGCTGGCTCCGAGGTGTCGACGCTGCTCGGCCGGATGCCGTCGGCGGTGGGATACCAGCCCACCCTGGCCGACGAGATGGGTGAGCTCCAGGAGCGGATCACCTCGACCCGCGGTAAGTCCATCACCTCGATGCAGGCCGTGTACGTGCCCGCCGACGACTACACCGACCCGGCACCGGCAACGACGTTCGCACACCTGGACGCCACCACCGAGCTGTCGCGAAATGTGTTCTCCAAGGGCATCTTCCCCGCGGTCGACCCGCTGTCGTCCAGCTCTACCATTCTGGACCCCGCGATCGTCGGTGACGAGCACTACCGGGTGGCGCAGGAAGTCATTCGAATCCTGCAGCGCTACAAGGACCTTCAGGACATCATCGCGATTCTCGGTATTGACGAGCTGTCCGAAGAGGACAAGCAGCAGGTCAACCGGGCACGCCGGATCGAGCGTTTCCTCTCGCAGAACATGATGGCGGCCGAGCAGTTCACCGGCCAGCCTGGCTCCACGGTTCCGGTGAAGGAGACCATCGAGGCGTTCGACAAGCTGGCCAAGGGCGACTTCGACCACATTCCCGAGCAGGCGTTCTTCCTCATCGGTGGTCTTGACGACCTCGCCAAGAAGGCCGAAAGCTTCGGCGCGAAGCTGTGATGCGTCTTGCCGGTGGCGGGAAGTTGAGCGGGGAAGGGCAGGTGTGAAATGTCCACATTGAACGTGGAGATCGTTGCCGTCGACCGGAAGATCTGGTCGGGCGAGGCGACGTTCCTCTTTACCCGCACCACGGTGGGCGAGATCGGCATCCTGCCAAGCCATATCCCGCTTGTCGCGCAACTGGTCGACGACGCCATGGTTCGTGTCGAGCGTGAAGGTGAGAGCGACCTGCGGGTGGCCGTGGAAGGCGGCTTCCTGTCGGTCACCGAGGAGAGTGTCAGCATCCTCGCCGAGGCCGCAGAATTCGAATCGGAGATCGACGAAGCTGCGGCCAAAGAGGATTCGGAGTCAGACGACCCTCGCATTGCCGCCAGGGGACGTGGCAGACTGCGTGCCGTCGGCGCGCTCGACTAGCGGACCGCTGCGATGAGCACGCTTATGACCGTGATGGTCGTGCTCATCGCCCTGCTGGGACTTGCGGTCGTCGCCCTGAGCTATCGCTTGTGGAAGCTGCGTCAAGGTGGGACCGCGGCGATCATGCGGGACATTCCGGCGGTCGGGGGCCACGGTTGGCGTCACGGCGTAATTCGTTACCGGGGTGGGGATGCCGCGTTTTTCCGATTGTCCAGTGTTCGCTTGTGGCCGGACCGTCAGCTCAACCGGCGTGGCGTGGAGGTCGTCTCTCGACGTCCACCGCGGGGTGACGAGTTCGACATCATGACCGAAGAGATCATCGTGCTCGAGCTGCGCGATACCACGCAGGAGCGCAGGGCGGGCTACGAAATCGCGCTGGACCGAGGCGCATTGACGGCATTCCAGTCATGGTTGGAGTCACGTCCGTCGCCGCGCGCACGCCGCCGCACCACCTGACGTCGGGGCTTACTTCTTCGGCTGGTCGGATCGTCCGCCGCCGGGTTGCCACAGCACGTCGCCGTCGGGATTGACCACTCGGCACAAGATGAACAGCAAGTCCGACAGGCGGTTCAGGTACTTGGCGGGCAGCGGGCTGACGTCTGAAGGGTGCTCCGCGATCGCATCCCACGCTGCACGCTCAGCGCGTCGGGACACCGTGCGGGCAACGTGCAGCAGCGCCGAGAGCGCTGAACCACCGGGCAGCACAAAGGATTTGAGCGGCGGCAGGCTCTCGTTGAATTCGTCGCACCAGGCTTCGAGGCGGTCGATATAGGACTGCGTGATGCGCAGTGGCGGATGCTTGGGGTTCTCCACCACCGGCGTCGACAGATCCGCGCCGGCGTCGAACAGATCGTTTTGGATCTGTTTCAGTACCTCGGCTATCTGCTGCGTCGGGTTTCCCAGGGCGATCGCGGCGCCGATAGCCGCATTGGCCTCGTCGCAGTCGGCGTATGCCACCAGCCGCGTGTCGTTTTTGGAGACCCGTGAGAAATCGCTCAACCCCGTCGTTCCGTCGTCGCCAGTCCGGGTATAGATGCGGGTCAGATGTACTGCCATGGATAAAAACGTACCGCTCCGACTGACCTAGCCGACTGACAGGGCGAAACGGCTTCATTAAACTGGCCCGCGTGGCGGAGCGTTTCGTGGTGACCGGGGGGGGTCGGTTGTCGGGAGAAGTCGCTGTTGGGGGAGCTAAGAACAGCGTTCTGAAGTTGATGGCGGCGACGCTGCTGGCCGAAGGCACTAGCACGATCACCAACTGTCCCGACATCCTTGATGTGCCGTTGATGGCGGAAGTGCTGCGCGGCCTGGGCGCCACTGTCGAATTGGCCGGCGCAACCGTGCGCATCACCTCGCCGGACGAGCCGAAGTACGACGCCGACTTCGCTGCGGTGCGCCAGTTCCGGGCCTCGGTCTGCGTGCTCGGTCCCCTGGTCGGGCGGTGCAAGCGCGCCAAAGTCGCGCTGCCAGGTGGTGACGCCATCGGTTCGCGTCCGCTGGACATGCATCAAGCCGGGCTGCGGCAACTCGGAGCCGTCTGCAATATCGAGCACGGCTGCGTCGTTGCTCAGGCAGATTCCTTGCACGGCGCAGAAATTCAGCTGGAGTTCCCCTCGGTTGGGGCAACCGAGAACATCTTGATGGCTGCGGTGCTGGCCGAGGGTGTCACGACGATTCACAACGCGGCGCGCGAGCCCGATGTGGTTGACCTGTGCGCGATGTTGAACCAGATGGGTGCGCAGGTCGAGGGTGCAGGTTCGCCGACGATGACGATCACCGGCGTACCGCGGCTCTACCCGACGGAGCATCGCGTGATCGGCGACCGAATTGTGGCCGCCACGTGGGGCATTGCCGCCGCGATAACCCGCGGCGACGTCACAGTGACCGGGATCGACCCGGCGCATCTCCAGGTTGTGCTGCACAAGCTGCACGACGCTGGCGCCACGGTTACTCAGACGGACGACAGCTTCCGGATCACCCAGTACGAGCGACCGAAGGCCATCAACGTCGCGACGCTGCCCTTCCCCGGTTTCCCGACAGACCTGCAGCCGATGGCGATTGCGCTGGCGTCGATCGCCGACGGCACTTCGATGATCACCGAGAACGTGTTCGAAGCGCGGTTCCGGTTCGTCGAGGAGATGATCCGCTTAGGTGCCGATGCGCGCACCGACGGTCACCACGCCGTGGTCAGAGGTCTTCCTCAACTGTCGAGTGCGCCCGTGTGGTCTTCGGACATCCGCGCCGGCGCCGGACTGGTGCTTGCCGGCCTCGTGGCCGACGGTGACACCGAGGTGCACGACGTGTTTCACATCGACCGGGGCTACCCGTTGTTCGTGGAAAACCTGGCCAGTTTGGGCGCAGAGATAGAGCGCGTAGAGTAGGCGGTACATAACGCGCACTCCTGCTCTAGGGCATCGGAAGTGCAGTTTGACGGCGCTTTTGCGATGGAGTACAGTGGCAGGGTTGCCCGAAAACGGGTGTTGTTTGAGAACTCAATAGTGTGTTTGGTGTTTTTGTTTTTGTTGTTGTTGTTTTTTTGCCGCGTTTCAGCTTCCCGTGTTGGGACGTGGTTTTGTGATGCCAGTTTTTTGGTGTCTTTTTG
>Ga0302325_10029085_pt1 | contig 11422 bp, 7 predicted proteins | sample Palsa_T0_2_FD_201948 | JGI IMG/M metagenome (GOLD analysis project Ga0302325, IMG submission 201948) | Peat permafrost microbial communities from Stordalen Mire near Abisko, Sweden - Palsa_T0_2 | ecosystem: Environmental > Terrestrial > Soil > Palsa > Peat permafrost | place: Sweden: Abisko... | reverse complement strand
GTGAAATTTTGAAGTTTGCCCGTCTCGGAAATCGTTTTCGAGATTGCGCCGTGCTCGTCCGCAATCTCGATGCTTATCACAAGCCGCTCGCGCGCGAACTGCACCGCTATGAAATCCCGTTTTTTCTCGACCGACGTGAATCCATCGCCCATCACCCGCTAGCCGAACTCACCCGCAGCGCGCTCCGCACTGTCGCGTTCGACTGGGCACACGACGACTGGTTCGCCACGCTCAAGGCCGGTTTTTCGCCGGTGAAAGAAGAGGCGGTTGACGCGCTCGAAAACGCAGCGCTCGAATTCGGCTGGCGCGGGAAAAAATGGCGCGCGCCTTTGCCGGACGAGGCCGCCGAACATTTACGCAAAATCATCTTCCCGCCGTTCGAAAATTTCTCCCGGCAACTTGGTCAGAAAAAATTCCGACCAACTGGTGCGCAGCTCGCGACCGCAGTGCGCGGACTCTGGACTAATTTGAAAGTCCAGCAACAGCTTCAAACTTGGGGCGATGATTTGGTTCACAATTCACAATCCACGATTCACGCAACCGTGTGGGAACAGATGAATGCATGGCTGGAAAATCTTGAGCTGGCTTTTCCGAACGAAAATTTATCCCTGCGCGACTGGCTTCCGGTTCTTGAAGCCGGCCTCGCAAACCTGACCGTCGGCGTGGTGCCGCCCGCGCTGGATCAAGTGCTCATCGGCGCGATTGACCGCGCGCGCAATCCTGATTTGAAGCTCGCGCTGGTGCTCGGCGTCAACGAAACCATTTTTCCCGCCAAGCCCGCCGCCCAAACCATTTTGACAGATGCCGACCGCGACGAATTGACCATCCCGCTCGGCCCGGATTTGCGCGAACGCCTGGCGCGCGAGCGCTATTACGGCTACATCGCCTGCACCCGCGCTCGTGAAAAACTCATCGTCACCTTTTCGCGCCACGACGCGGACGGCAAGGCATTGAACCCATCGCCGTTCATCGCGAATTTGCAGCAAATTTTCCCCGGGCTTGCAGAAGAAAGATTTCAATCGGAAATAAAATTGGGTGAAATTGAAAAATCGAGTGAAATCGCTCCAGTGCTGGGTGCAATCCGAAACTCAAAACTCAATGCTCAAAATTGGAATACGCTGCGCGAACTTTCGTCATTAGCTGGACTGGTGAAAAGCTTGGAAAGTTTGCGCGAACCGGATGCGGTGGAAAACCTGTCGCCGCTGTTCGCGGAAAAACTTTATGGTTCGACATTGCGGACTTCGGTCAGCCGGCTGGAAGAATTTGCGGCGTGTCCGTTCCGGTTTTTTGTCCGCTCCGGTCTGCGAGCCGGCGAGCGGAAAGTGTTTGAACTCGACGCCCGCGAGCGCGGCAGTTTCCAGCACGACGTGCTGAAAACTTTTCACGAGCAGCTGTTGGCCGAAGGCAAGCGCTGGCGCGGCATTGCGCCTGGCGACGCGCGTGTGCGTGTGGAAAGAATCGCCGCTGAACTTACGGAACATTATCGCGACGGCCTGCTGCGCGACACGGCGGAATCGCGTTTCGCGGCGCGGGCGCTGGCGGAATCGTTGCAGGATTTTGTCGCGGTCATCGTGGCGTGGCTGCGCGAACAAAATGAATTTGACCCGGCGGCGGCGGAATTGGAATTCGACAACAAGCCTGGTACATGCGCGCCCGCGTGGGAAATTGACCTGGACACCGGACACAAATTGTCATTGCACGGGCGCATCGACCGCGTGGATTTGTGGCGTGATAAAAATAGTGATGACGCGCTTGTGCTAGTGCTTGATTACAAATCGAGCAGCAAAAAACTGGACAGGGTTCTGGTCGAGCACGGCTTGCAATTGCAGTTGCTCGCGTATCTGAACGTGCTGCGGCACTGGAAAAATCCGCAGGAAGTTTTTGGCGTGAAGAGATTGATTCCCGCCGGAGTTTTTTACGTCAACCTGCGCGGCGAATACAAGGGCGGCGGTTCGCGCGAAGAAATTCTGGCGAACGTGGACGAGGCCCGGCGCAAAGCATATCGCCATACCGGAAGATTTGATGCGGGCGTTCTTGGTACGCTGGATCGCATACAAGCAAGGGATCAATTCAATTATCAATTAAAAAAAAACGGTGAACTTTACGCCAATTCCACCGAAGCCATGCCGTGCGCGGAATTTGAAAAATTACTAGACGGCGTAGAAACGAAGTTGCGCGAGATGGGCAAAAGGATTTTCTCCGGCGCGGCGCAGGTGGATCCGTATCGCAAAGGCAAACAGACGCCGTGCGAATGGTGCGATTATCAGGCCGCGTGCCGGATTGACAAATGGATGCACAAGTTCCGCCCGTTGCGCGCGACTGCCAAAGAAACCGTCAGTGATACTCCTGAATCGTCCTGACCGCGTAGCCGGATTTTTTCAGCGCGGCGATGCCGAGCGCGGCGGCCTTCGCGCCGCTCAAGGTCGTCATGATCGGCGTACCGGTGTAGACGGCGGTCGTGCGGATTTTCACTTCGTCCTCGCGCGGCGACTGTCCGGCAGGCGTGTTGATGACGAGCTGGATTTCCTTGTTCTTGATCAGGTCAATCACGTTCGGCCGGCCTTCGAGCAGTTTCAGGATGCGCTTAACCTTCAGACCGGCTTTCTCCAAAATCGCCGCCGTGCCACTCGTGGCAACGAGTTCAAAGCCGAGTTCGGAAAATGATTTGGCAACCGCTGCGACTTCCTTTTTGTGTTCGTCGCTAACGCTGATGAAAACTTTCCCGCTCGTAGGCAGCGGCGAGTTTGCAGCCATCTGCGATTTCGCATAGGCCACTCCGAGATCGGCGTCGAGACCCATGACTTCGCCGGTCGAACGCATTTCGGGCGAGAGTAAAATGTCCTGACCCACAAATTTGTTGAATGGAAAAACAGATTCCTTCACCGCCCAATACTTCGGCCAGATTTCTTCTGTGAAGCCAAGTTCCTTCAAGGTTTTTCCGGCCATTACTTTCGCGGCGAGTTTGGCGAGCGGTTTGCCAATGGCCTTGGAAACAAACGGCACGGTGCGCGAGGCGCGGGGGTTCACTTCGAGAACATAAACGGTTTCACCTTTGACGGCGTATTGGACGTTCATCAGGCCGATGACTTTTAATTCTCGCGCCATCGCATGCGTGTTAGTGCGAATCGTTTCAATCACGTTTTTTGAGAGCGTGTGTGGCGGGAGAACCATCGCGGCGTCGCCGGAATGCACGCCGGCGAATTCGATGTGCTCCAATATGCCGCCAATGACGGTGGTGCCTTCGTTCGGATTTATAAAATGGCCGACATCGGTGATGCAGTCCACATCCACTTCCGTCGCGTCTTCGAGAAATTTGTCCACCAGCACCGGACGCTCCGGCGAGGCCTCGACGGCGAACTTCATGTAATGCGACAGCTCCGCGTCGGAATAAACAATCTGCATCGCGCGCCCGCCGAGAACGAAGCTCGGGCGCACAAGCACAGGATAACCAAGGTGCTTCGAGGCCACGAGCGCTTCGGCTTCATTTGTCGCGAGGCCGTTCGGCGGCTGTGGAATTTTCAGCTTGTCCAGCATTGCGGCGAAGAGTTTGCGGTCTTCGGCAATCTCAATGCCCTGTGGCGACGTGCCAATGATATTGACGCCATTTTTCTGCAGGCCGAGCGCGAGGTTCAACGGCGTCTGGCCGCCGAATTGTGCGATGGCGCCCCAGCATTTTTCGCGTTCATAAATGTGAAGCACGTCCTCAAGCGTAAGCGGCTCAAAAAATAATTTGTCGCTGGTGTCGTAATCCGTCGAAACCGTTTCGGGATTTGAATTGACCATGATGGTTTCAAACCCGTCCTCCTTGAGCGCGAAGGCCGCGTGGACGCAGCAGTAATCAAATTCAATGCCCTGACCGATGCGGTTCGGGCCGCCGCCAAGTATCATTACTTTTTTCGCGGTGTTGCCTTTAACTTCGTCGTCGCCGCGATCGTAGGTTGAATAATAATATGGTGTGTAAGCCTCAAACTCGGCAGCGCAGGTGTCCACAAGCCGGTAGCTCGGCACGAGGCCGATGCGTTTGCGTTCGGCGCGGACGGCATCCTCGGTCGTGCCGGTGAGGTGCGCAATCTGCCGGTCAGAAAATCCAAGCGACTTGGCTTGGGCGAGTTTTTCGGCGTTGAGTGATGACATCGGGCGAAATTAAATTTCCATCAGTAAGCCGGATTTTTTTCCGCGTGTCCAGCCAGAGTGTGCATTCGCGGCTTGCCGGGTACGCGGCTTTGCGATACGAAATGTGGCGATGAGATTTGGACAACGGCTGCTCTGGTTGTGGTTGTTTGTCCCACTGCTCGCTTCCGCGCAAATTGATCCGGCCCCGCGCGACTTGCTCCAGTTCGGCTACAATCAGGCGTTTGAAGGCCATGCGCCGGTGGCGGGCTACGCATTTTACTATCACAACCAGCCGGATTTTCTGCGCACGAATCTTACGCTGCGGCTGGCCATCGCGCCCGTCTATGTGGATTCCGAGCTCGGCTTCGTCAACGGCCTCGGACCAAATACGGATTTGGGGATTGGCCTGGCGGGCGGCGGTTTCGCGGACAGCTACAATGAAATCCACGATGGCACGTTTTATGAGAGCGAATCATTTGAAGGCAACGGCGCGGAAATTTCCGCCAGCGTCTATCATCGATTCAACCCCGCCGAGGAGGTTCCGCTGAACTATATCTTGCGCGGCACGATGCATTATGCCGATTACAACCGCAACAACGACACGTCGCCCGAATTTCAACTGCCGAACAACCACGCCGATTTCAGCGTGCGCACCGGGTTGCGCTGGGGCGGCGTGGAGCCAACCCTCTTCCCGCCGCTGGCGATGGAATTGTCTGTCTGGTATGAAGGCCATCTGCGCACCGACCCAGGCACTTATGGTTTTGACAACGCTGACGAACTCCAGCAGCAATCGCATCTTTTCTGGACGGAGGCGGCGCTGGCCTACACGCTGCCAAGCCAGCACAGTTTTTACGTCCGCCTGACCGCCGGGACGAGCGTAGATGCGGACCGTTTCAGCGCGTATCGGCTCGGCGGATTTCTGCCGCTCGTGTCGGAATTTCCCCTCTCGCTGCCCGGCTATTATTTTCAGGAAATCAGCGCGTCACAGTTTGTGCTGCTCAACGCCAATTACCTCGTGCCGCTGGATCCCGGAAAACTCTTTGACCTCGATTTGAACGCGTCCACGGCGGTCGTGGATTATCTGCCCGGCGAATCGCAGCCGGGCAACAGCCTCAACGGCGTGGGCGGTGGCATCCTGTATCACACACCGGACAACCGGTTGAAACTCATGCTCAATTACGCCTACGGCATTGACGCCATCCGCGCGAACGGCCGCGGCGCGAGCAGCGTCGGCGTGCTCTTTCAAATTGACCTGGGCCGGATGAACAGCGAAAAATTCAACCAGCCACAGCCGCTGCCCTTGCATGGCTGGCAGCGGTTTTTCAATTGATTCAACTTGCGCGCCGCGGTGCCGCTTGGTTTATTGGTGGGACGAGGCGCATATGGTGGAATTGGCAGACACGCTACTTTGAGGTGGTAGTGCCGCAAGGTGTGCAGGTTCAAGTCCTGCTATGCGCACCAATTTGGAAAACAGTTCAAACAAACCGAAATCCGCAAAAATATGAAAAATAAAATCATAATCGTAACTGTGTTCGCCATGGCCAGTGCCGTTCTTTTGACCGGCTGTATTGTTGTGAACGTGGAAAAATCCGCACCCACGAAATGCTGCTCCACCACCCCTGTCATGGAATTAAAAAGCTCGGCCACCAACAGTCCAGGCAGTGGGGCCACCAACAATACAACAGCACAATGATGACGCAAAAATTGGTGTCGCCAGGAATTCAAGTCCGGTCAGGCGCACCGATGTTTATGATGCTGTGCCGCACGTTTAGCTCAAGTTGTTGAGCTGGCAGGCGAAGAAACTCAAGAAAAACCTGGCGTTCTTCATTGGCCGGACGGCAGCCGCCACGAACACCAAAAACCGACCCGGATGAGACCATTTTTCCAAGCCGTAGTGGTGTTCGTGGTATCCATTGTCAGCTTGTCCGTCGGCAACATCCTGTTGAAGATGGGCATGGATCGTTTCGGCGCATTGACCGCTTCCGGCATTCCGGCCTTGCAGGCGCTGGTGAAGTCGCCGCAACTGCCCGTCGGCGTGGTGCTGATGACCGTGCAGTTCATCGGCACGCTCACGCTGTTCAAGTGGGGCTGGGACGCGAGCGTGGTAGTGCCGGTCATGGGCCTGTGCTATGTTGGCACCGCCATGTTGGGCAAATGGCTGCTCGGTGAACCGGTCAACGCCTTGCGCTGGCTGGGAATTTTTCTGATCATTCTTGGCGTCTTCTTCATCGCCCGCTCGGTCACGCAGGCGAAAGTTCCATGATTCAGCTTTGGCACGCCGCGACCGCGCTCGTTGGAATGCTGGTTCTGGCTGGTCTAGTTTCCAACGTTCTTGGTTGGTTCGCCACCCGCCGGCATTTCGCAAAAAAAATCCTGCCCGCACTCCCGGAACCCACGCCGAGGGTTAGCATTCTCAAACCAGTTGAAGGTGCGGGGCCGAACACCTTCGAGGTATTCGCATCATTTTGCCAGATGGATTATCCGGGCGGCATGGAAATCATCATCGGCACCATCAGGCAGGACGATCCGGTGGTCGCAATGGTTCAGCGACTGCGCGTGGCGTTTCCTGAACGCGACATCCGGCTCGTGTTCGCCGAACTGCTGGGCACCAACCGCAAGACCAGCATCATGGAGGCGATGTGGCGCACGACGACCGGTGATTTTTTATTTTTCTCCGATGCCGATGTCGTCGCGCCGAAAGATTATTTGCGCCAGCTCGTGTCACGGCTTGCGCAACCAGAAGTCGGCTGCCTCACCTGCCTGCCACGTGGCATCGGGGCCCGCACCGTGGGCGGAAAAATGATCGCGCTGCATTACGGTTTTAATTATCTGCCACAGTGGATGCTTGCGCAGCAGACGACCGGCATCCACTGGGCCATTGGCCACACGATGGCGATTCCGCGCGCAGTGCTGGAGAAGCTCGGCGGCTTCAAGAATTTCCTAAATCACCTGGCTGACGATTACGAACTCGGCCACCGCGTATCGCAGCTCGGCCTGCGCGTTGTTGTGCCGCCGTTGCTGCTGGATTGCGTGATGCCGGCGGAATCGTTTGGCGGGGCGTTCACCCGCATGCAGCGCTGGAAACGCACCATCCGCCGTTCGCGCGGCACGCAATTTCCAGGTGTCATCCTCACCTACCCGGTTTTTTGGGCGTTGATGCTGACGTTGCTGCAACCCCTTGCGTGGTGGTCATGGAGCGCGTTAGGCTTGGTGCTGATGTTGCGCTGGCTGCTGGCCGCCGGGTTGCAGGCGGTCGCAAAAATGCCCGATTGGCTGCGCGCATGGCCGTTGTTGCCGGTCGTGGATGTCGTCGAAGGCATCACGTTCTTCGGTGCGTATTTCGGTAACGCGGTTTTCTGGGCCGGCCGCCGTTACGCGCTGCTCCCTGACGGAACGCTTAAACTGGCTGCCACGAAAGCACAGTTGGAAGAAACGGTTGTCGCCGCAAAAAAATTAAGTCAGTAAACGAAGACACGTTGCCATCGCCGGCTTGCTTCGTGCGGCCGCAAACCTTTCAATATCCAAAATCATGGATGACGATATAAAATTTCCTGAAAATTTTCTCTGGGGCACGGCGACGTCACCGACGCAGGTTGAGGGCCACATTGTCAACGAGTGGACGGATTATGTCGCCTCGGACGGCGGGCATTGCCGCACGGCTTGCAACCATTATCATCGCTACGAGGAGGACGTGGACTGGATGGCGCAGCTCGGCGTGAACGCCTACCGCATGGGCATTGAATGGTCGCGCCTGCAAGCCGCACCGTTCGCGCCGCTCGATCAAAAAGAGCTGGCGCGCTACGTTCACATGCTCGATTGCCTCAAAGTGGCAAACATCACGCCGATGGTCGTGCTGCATCATTTTTCCAATCCTCCGTGGATCACGGCGGCGGGTGGCTGGCTGAATCCGGCAACGATTCCGGCGTTCGTGGATTACGTTGCGAAATTAGTTTCGGCCTTGAAGGAGCGGGTTTATCTGTGGAACACGTTCAACGAGCCGGACACTTACGCGTCGCTGACGTATTTGATCGGTGGATTTCCGCCGTTTCACAAATGGCGTTTTCGCTCTTACCGAAGAGTCATCAGGCACATGGCTGATGCACACGTCCAAGTAAGCCGCGTCATCCGGCAAAATAAATTTTCCCGCGCGCCGGAAATCGGCGTCGCGAAGAACTGGACTTATTTCGAGGCGTTCCAAAAATATTCCATCTGGGACCGCGCGCTTGCAACCGCCTGCCATCATGCCTTCAACCGCTTTGTGCTGGATGAATTCTTGGGCGGCCGGCGGCACGGGGACTCCACATTTCTTGGCGTCAATTATTATGGCCGCGCGCGGCTCAACCATTTTCAGGCGCTCGTCCCGACCAACGGCGTTTCCGAAGAAAGATTGAAGCGGCTCGGCGTCATCTGCGATGACATGTTCGAGCGGCATCCGGCCGGTTTTGGAAAGATCTTGAAAAAATTTCACCGGCGGTACGGCCTGCCCATTTACATCACTGAACACGGCGCGGCCTCGACCGACGACGCATTCCGCATCCGTGACCTGACGGAGCACCTGCACGAATTGCGCGGCGCGATGCACGATGGCGTGGATGTGCGAGGATTTTTCTACTGGTCGCTGCTGGACAATTTCGAATGGCAGTTCGGTTATTCAAAAAAATTCGGCCTGCTGTCCGTGGATTTCAACGATGAAAAACTTCCGCGCCGGATGACGAAGGTCGGCGAATTTTATCGCGGCGTCTGCACCAGCGCGCCCACCGCGAAAATCCGTCCGCAAGACCACCATTTGGCGGAACGCTGAGTTTGCATTTCGCCAGGCTCGTGCCATATTTTCGCCCATGCTGGCAACGCCGGAACTGATCCGAGGAACGAGTCAACTCGCGCAACTGGAGGAACTTCTTCCGCGCTGGCGCGCCGTGCCGCTCTACCGCGATTCGCTGGTGTACGCCCACTGCCGGCACGCGGACTTCGACTGTTTTCAACGGCTGCCTTTGATGGCGAAACCGGAGATGCGGCAAAATTTTCCGAAAAATTTTCTTCCCGCAGGGCAATCGCTCGAAATGTTGCTGGAGAAAGATCTAATCGAGTTGGAGTACACCTCCGGCACTTCGTCAGAACGGCTGCCGGTGATTTTCGGACGCGGCTGGTGGAATGTACAGGAAGAACGTGCGCTGCGACTGAACAGCTTCGTCGCTAAAGTTCTTGATCAATTTCCCAATGTACGTCGCGCGACGATCACTTCGCCTACTTGCAACGGCCTGACCTGCCCGACCGTCTGGATGTCGCGCGAGCAGCGCACGTTCGGGAACGCGCTGTTCGTGAATCTCGCGCGGATCCCGTTTCTAATCAGTGAAGCGGAGCTGTTGCACATGGCGGCGGAAATTTCAGAGTGGTCGCCGCAATTTCTTGACGTTGACCCGGTTCACGGCGTGCGGTTCGCGCTTTACTGCGAACAGCACGGGATAAAATTTCCGTCGCTGAAGTTCATTTTGTGCAGCTACGAATTTGTCAGCATCGTGCACCGCCGGATTCTCGAACGCGTCTTCGGCGTGCCAGTTTTCAATCTTTACGGCTCAACGGAGACCGGTCACCTGCTCATGGAAAACGAGGCCGGAGAAATGAAACCCAGCTGCGACACGGCGTTTCTCGAAATCGTGGACGCCGACTTGCACGGCGTGGGCGAACTTGTGGTCACGACGTTGAGCAATGACTACATGCCGCTGCTGCGCTATCGCATCGGCGATCTGGCGGAGCGGCACGTCCTGCCTTACGGAAATCGCTACACCGTTCACGGCCGCGCCCGCGATACGCTCTCGGCGCGCGACGGCCAGCGCGTGACAACGTGGCAGGTGGATCAATGTTTTGTTGGAGCGAGCGGCATCGCGCATTACGAACTGCGCCAGAATGAAAACGGTGATTGCATTTTACGTTTCGTGCCGGACAGAGTGCCTCCGACGGAAGAAGAATTGCGCCGCGTTACTTCGCAGTTGGAAGCCTTGCTGAAATTTTCCGCCGGAATCAAAACCGAGGCGATTCCGGTCTTGGTGCCGGCGGCTTCGGGAAAATTCCGGCTGACCTGCCGCATCGTTTCAAATCCGGCCGCCCAGCCTTAAAGTTCAGACGTAGAGATAAACGTAAGCGGCGAAGGCGATGGCCGCCATGCCCGCCGCCGCCGCGATGGACCACAGGAAACTCCGCTGCCGCGCCGCGATCGCAAAGGTCGAGATGATCACCGCCAATTGTGCGGCGAGCATCCCGTAAAAAAATTTCCCGCTGCGCCTTTGATGCTTTTCGGCGGAGTAATTGTCCTGGCGCACCTGCAATTCATAAATGCCCGCAATGGCCTGGTTCAAACGCGCCTCGGTGTCATAGCGCGCCGACGTGTAGCCCAGCCGCGCGGCGGCAAAGGAGCGGGCGACATCCTTATCGCTGCCGTTCATCAAGTTTTCGTCCAACTGATCCACGGCCTTGTTGATTAACTTCGTGGCATTGTCGAACGCCGTGGCCGCCGCCTGTGCCGCCACGAGTGATTCCGCAAGCTGCGTCGGCTTGACTGTGGCCAGCACGGCGGCAATTTCTGTTTCCGGCTTTGAATTTTCCATGGCGTCCAGCGCCGCCTGCACGCTGTCGTCAAATTTTGCCGGCGTGGTTTCCGGCAATTTATTTTTTGTCAGCGCGGCGACGGTTGCCAAATCGGCATTTTTTAAGGCGGACGCACCGAACGGATTGATATCGCCCATGGCCAGAAGCATATCCAGTGAATTATGCGCGACGGCGCTGCGCAATTTCTTGGCCTGATAATAGCTCCACTGGTCGCCGGCCTTGGACTGGAGCTGCGCGGCAAACGAGCGGTCATACTGCGCCTTGGTCATCTCGCTCGAGGCGAGGCCGGCGAGCATCGTGGCTATGACGGTCATGATAATGGGCGTCGCGCCGAGGATTTTGCCAAATTTGTTTTGCGGCAGGTCCGCCTTCAAGCTTTCCGGTATTTCAATTTTCGCAGCCATGATTTGTTCGCCAGATTTGCCGCGCAGCCTACCAAAGACAAATTTCTCCGCCAGCCTGTAAATTGCCCGTTGCCGTGCCCGGCGGAAAAACTCACTATCGTGGTCGGCTGATGGATTCTCCCTGGCAAACCAGTTTCGTCATCACGCAAACACAGATTCTTGCGCGCAGCCTGAAGCATTGGACGGGGCGAACTTTGCTGCCGGGGAACTTTCAGGCGGCGAAACTCACGGAGAAAATTTTCCACGCCCCGTTCGTGCTCGTGTCACACGGCACGGAGACCGACCCGCTTTTGAACTACGGC
>Ga0302325_10029084_pt1 | contig 11422 bp, 4 predicted proteins | sample Palsa_T0_2_FD_201948 | JGI IMG/M metagenome (GOLD analysis project Ga0302325, IMG submission 201948) | Peat permafrost microbial communities from Stordalen Mire near Abisko, Sweden - Palsa_T0_2 | ecosystem: Environmental > Terrestrial > Soil > Palsa > Peat permafrost | place: Sweden: Abisko... | reverse complement strand
GCCGGTGACAGGCCGGCGAAACGCGCGGCGGCCGATCGTCGAGAGGATCTTGCGGGCGCAGGGTTCTTCCTCCGCCGCGGAGGATGGCCGGCAGACGAAAATGGCCTGGCGGCTGGGCGAATCGCCCGGTCCGGTAATGTTGTATGGGCCCGCGATGTCCAGTTCGTTAATCTCGCGACCTTTCTGACCTTCCGGCACATCATAAAGCTTGAGCCGCGCGCCGTCGAGTCGTAAATCGAGATGGGTTGTCGGGGCGGCCGGGCCTCCGCGACCTCCGCCACCGCCACCGCGTCCGTTGCCGGGAAGCGTTTCCGCCAGGGCATCCGACCGCGTGAAGGTGAGACCCACAAGGCGCACGCCGGCCTTCACCGGGACGCGCAGTTCCAAGACCTGTCCCACGGGAGGCGCGGTTTCGCCGAATTGGGAATTTGGACGGGACAGTTTAACGGTTAAAACGTACTCGGCGTTGACTGGGAAGGTGTACCGGAAGGACAAGCCGCCCACCGAGTCGAAAGGAAGGTCTTCACTGATCCGATCGTTGCGGCCGCGCTGCCCTTTCGCGCCGGTGCGGACTTCACCCAACGCGTCGAAGACATCGATCACCGGTTTGACGTCTGGATTGCCGATCGCCAGGCTGGCCACTTGGCGCGCCACCGATAAATATCGCTCCACCAGCACGGGCGACATGGAAAGCACGTCGCCGATATTATCGAACCCGTAGCCCGAATCGTCGGGCGGGAGGCTCGCACCGGGCTGGATATCGAGGGCGAATAAATCACGAATAGCATTACTGTATTCGTTGCGATTTAGCCGGTGGATGGTCGGGCTACCGGGGTTGGGATGAAGCGCCGCGGCGCGGTCCAGTTCGGTTTCCAAATAATGGACGGCCTGCTGCCGGGCTTCGGCCGAAGGAGTAGGCATACCGGCGGGCGGCATCTGATTGGTCGCAAGCTTGCGGAGTGCTCGTTCCCAAAGCCCGGCATCGCCGCCGATTTTGGCTGGATCGGCACTTTCAAAGGATACGCCAGCTGTCTTCGAAGAATTGTCGTGACACGCCAGACAGTACTGCCGATAGAAGGCGGTATGGCTCGGTTGAGCCGTTAGCGGCACAACGAGTGTTGCCAGGAAGGCAAACGCACCTATCCGTTCTCTGATACCGAGCATCCTTGTCGAGCCCCTCCTACAACAAACTGGCCGAAGTATATCTCCCGCCGTGGGTTCGGCAAAATCCTCCTGCATTCGTTTGTTTTTCAACTCTGGATCACTAGCTAAGCGGTAAGAAACACTCATGTTGATAGCGCACTACAACACCTTTTGCGCGGTCGGGCGGGCTAGGTTTGGCGGAAACGAAGAATCGATCAGGGGGTTTAACCGCATGGTGACGCAAGAGAGCCAGATCCCCGCGTCCCGGGTTGGCGGTGGCCGGAACTCGTTAAGGGGCCAGGGGCCGAAGCCCGCGCCGTGTTAGTTGACATTTCTGAACGCGGCGCGCAACTTCTTTTTGCTCAATGGGTTGTATCGTGAGGAAAGATTGGGTTGCAAAGGGTGCGCCGCCGATTGTAAACCTCTCCTAGACCAGCCAGACTCTGATCATCATGAACTCATCTGTAAGAGCAACGTTGGTTGCGGCCGTCTTTTGCGTGGCTGCCGTTCCCAACGTATGGGCAGCAACACCGCCTATTGTCCGCATTGTCCACGATCCCGACGTGCTGGAGGTTGAGGCCGTCGCGCCCAATATCGTGCGGATCCAGTTGCAGCCTGGCGGTAAGACTACGCCGCGCACGCTGGTGATGGACCCCAAGTTCCAACCGGCCGGCGTCGACAAGGTCCGGCAGGAGAAAAAAGGCGACACGCAGACAATCGCTTCGGATGAAATGACGGTGATCGTGGACGAAACCGCTTTTTCCGTGCGTGTGCTTGACCAGTCAGGTAAGACGCTGCTCACGTTCAAGAAATCGACTGGCGGCGGCAGAGGCAGGGGGAGAGGCGCCGGTGGAGGCTCAGGTGTAGAACTGGAGCACGATGCCAACGAATTGCTCTATGGGATTCATGCGTTGGATCTTTCGGATGACGGCGCGGGAATTCTCCGGACTTCCGGCGGAGCGGTAGCTGCCGGCGTGCAAGGCAATGCGGGCGGTCCCTTCCTTCTGACGAAGCGATATGCCCTGCTGGTGGACTCCGATGGAGGCTCCTTTCAGACTCGTGACGAGTCGATTCGTTTCGGAAATGCGTCGCGGCTCGATGCGGAATATTTCGTAATCGTGGGACCGCCGATGAAGGGCATGCAGGGATTGGCGCTGCTCACCGGCCGGCCTCCCCTGCCTCCCAAGTGGACGCTGGGATTTATGAATTCGCAATGGGGGTCCACCGAGCAGGAATGGCGGCAGATCACGGCAACTTACAAGGAAAAAGGAATTCCGGTCAGCGGATACATTTTCGACTTCGATTGGAAGGCTTGGGGCGAGGACGACTACGGCGAGTTCCGCTGGAACAGCACCTCCGGCGGTGGAAACTCCAGTCCGAATAAGTTCCCCAATGGCGGCTCGGGAAAGTTCGCCGCCGATATGGCGCAGGAAGGCATTCACCTGGCCGGCATTCTGAAACCCAGAATCCTGCTCAGCACCGCGGATGGTAAGCCGACCAAAGCCGCGCAGTATGCCACCGATCACAACCTCTGGTATCCCAACGAAGAACGCGGCAACGACTATTTCACCCACCGGCCGGCAGCCAACCTGGATTTCGGCAATCCGGAAACCCGTAAGTGGTACTGGGAAAATCTGGAGCCGGCGTTCCGCGCCGGGATGGCGGGGTGGTGGAACGACGAGGCCGATAAAGACGGGAAGAACCTCTTTAACAACTTCCAATTTCTGAATATGGCGCGCGCTTTGTATGAAGGCCAGCGATCCATCTCCAATGAAAGGGCCTGGTCGATCAACCGCAATTACTACATCGGGGCTCTGCGCTACAGCTACGCGGAGTGGTCAGGGGATATCAACACTGGGTTCCAAAGCATGGCTTACCAGCGCCGCCGGATGATCTCGACTCTCGACCTGGGCGAATCGGAATGGAGTATGGACACCGGCGGGTTCAACGGACATCCTACGCCAGAGAATTATGCCCGCTGGATGGAGTTCGGCGCGTTCGTGCCGGTTTTCCGCGTGCATGGCGGCAATAATGAGAAGCGCCAGCCATGGGAATACGGGCCGGTGGCGGAAGCTGCCGCGAAAAGGGCGATGCGGTTGCGCTTCGATCTGATGCCCTATATTTATTCCAATGCGCGTGTGGCGACGGAGACCGGAATCGGCCTTGTGCGGCCGCTATTCTGGGAGTTTCCGGATGACGACCGCTGTTCCGATGAGACCGCGGCCTGGATGTTCGGAGATGCGCTGCTGGCATCGCCGGTAGTGGAAATGGGGCAGGCGACTCATAGGTTCTACCTGCCGCAAGGCTCCTGGTTCGACTATTCCACAGGCAAACCGGTGCATGGCGGAACCGACATCAGCATCAAAACCGATGACAGGACGTGGCAGGACATTCCGCTTTATGTGCGCGATGGATCGATCCTGGCGAGCCAGCCGGCAGCGGTGGGGAATGAGTTGAGTCCCACAACGCCTCTGATGCTGGACGTCTTTCCGTCCGCTGCGCGTGCGGCCAATTTTGTGGTCTATGACGACGATGCCCACACCTACGCGTATGAGAACGGGGAGTACTTCCGGCAGGAATTTGCCGCCACCCGCTCGGCAGCGTCCACTGATATCCGGATTCACGCCGCTACCGGCACTTACAAAGCGCACTTTCCCACTTATGTGCTGCGTGTCCATCAGACTAGTCAGACGGTGACCAACGATGGCACGACGATGAAGAAGTTCGCTTCCGAGCAGGAATTTCTGGCATCGAATCAGCCCGGTTGGTTCTCGACGTCGGACCGATTTGGAGCGGTGACCGAAGTGAGATTGACGGTCGAAGCGCGCGCCCATAGCGTTAAGTTAGCGGGGAAGTAAAAAGGGGAATTCCGGCTTTCGAGTGGCTGTAAGGAGTTACAAGGTTAACGGCGAGGAGACAATTTCCGGCCGTCGAGCGGTAGGAATCGGGGCGATTGCTTTCTACCTTGCCCACGAGCCAGAGGTCGACGCGAACATTGGCGCAGGTGAAGAAGAGATCGATCGCTCTGTCCAGCCTTTGAGCGACATTCTTCCAGTCATCTGATCGGTCGTCCGACTAAATCAGAAGTAGTGGGTCATTGGATCCTTGTCGCTGAAACTCCGAGCGCCGCGCAGGTGGCCAACCTACGAAGAACCTTTCATCTGGACCTCGGGGAAAGCGAGACGATCCTGGTTGCGGAACATCTCGGGAATACACACATCCTGATGGACGAGCGGCGCGGCGTGCAATGTGCCCGTTCGCGCGGCATCTCAAGACCCTGGCTTGCCCATTCTTGACGGATCTCCTCGGGTTCTTCGTTCGCGCCAGCGCGGGACGCGATGACCAGGAACATGTGAACTCATTCCGCCCGCTGTCCTTCACAGCGGCAGCACGGCGATGGCGCTCGTCCCTTCGCCGGGCGAACTCCGCAGAGTGAATGAGCCGCCCATCTGCTCGACACGCTCGCGCATACCGGTGATGCCGAAATGATCTGTGGCCGCCAGCGGCAGGCAGTCGGCCGCGAACCCGCAGCCATCGTCGCGAATCTCGAGCTGCAAACGTGCCCCGGCGAACGACAGATGCACTTCGATGTGTGACGGATCGGCATGCGCCACAGCGTTGCGAATGGCCTCCCGCGCCACCAGCAGCAGATTGCGGCTGACCCCCTCGGGAAGCGCCGCGGCCTCCCCCTCCACTCTTACTTCCACCGGCAGATGCATTTCCTGGCTGACTTTCAATGCGACATCCTCCAGCGCGCCGGCAAATCCGTGGGCGAACGAATCGTGGCGCAGATCCCGCAGCGCCTGCCGCGCCTCGTCGAGCGTGAGCCGAAGCTGAATTCGCGCGCGATCCAGATATTCCGTGCGTTGCGCGGCTTCCCGGCCGGTGCAACTGGCTGCCGCTTCCAGTAGGGTGGACGCGCCCACGAAGCCCTGGATCACGGTATCGTGCATATCGCGTGCGATGCGCGTGCGCTCCTCCAGGCGCATGGCGTACCGGCTACGTTCCTGATGCACATAGAACCGCAAGCCGAGCCACGTGCCGCCAAGGACGAACAGGGCCACGCCCGCGAAGAACCATGAGGTCTGATAATAATGCGGCTTCCACGTCAGTCCGATTTCCGCATGCGAAACATCGCCCGCAGCGCCATCCTGCGCCACCACCTCGAACGTATAATGGCCGGGCGTCAACTCGGAATACTGGGCGTTTCTGATCTTAGTGGCGACGCTCCAGTGGTCGCTGAAGCCGCGCAGGCGATAGCGGAATGACAAGCGGTCAGCCGATAGCAGACTGCACGCCGTAAAGTCGATCTGCAGCTTGCGGCTATCCGGAGGGATGACGATATCGCCGCCCAGCGGAATCGCGACATCGTCCACCACCACCGATTCCACGTGCACCGGCCCGGATTGCACTCGCCGCGTGCGGTTCGGATCGATCAACACGAGGCCCTTCACGCTCGGGAATGCCAATCGTCCATCGGGCAGATGTGCTCCCGCCGGCTGGTTGCCGTCGGTCATCTGCGTGGATTCCATGCCATCGCCCAGTCCGTAAACGGCCGCCGCGAGAAAAGCGGATTGGCCCTCGGCGACGGCGTTCAGTTGCTGCAGGGAGGCGGAAAAAATGCCCGCCGGGCTGCTCATCCAGAGCCTGCCGGACGGGTCGTCGAGTATCCGATAGATGGAGTTACTCAAGAGGCCGGACCTGGTAGTCAGGCGCGAGATCTTCCCGTTCCCCACGCGAATCAAACCACCGCCCCCGGTGGCGAGCCAGACCATCCCGCCCGGCTCCACGTAGATGGAGTTGATCTGCTCTGCCCCCACGCTGGCCAGTAAGGGATCGGGCACAATGCGATCATTATGAACGCGGCTGACTCCGGAATCCGTGCCCACCAGGAGATCGCCGCTGCGATCTTCCGCGATCACGCGCACCCAACCGTATACCAAGCCGTCTTCCAGGTAATAATTGCGGAAGTTGCTGCCGTCCCATCGGCTCAGCCCGCTGGAAGTTGCGATCCAGAGAATGCCCCGATGGTCTTCGAAGAAGCTGTTGACGGTCCTGTTGCGCAAACCTTCCGTGGGAGTGTACCATCTAACGTTCCCACCGGAGACCTTGGCGAAGCCATAATCGCTGGTGCCGAGCAGCAGAGACCCGTGCGAGTCGCGGAGAAGCGTTCGCACCCGCAAATTCGCGATCTCGGAGGGCAGGTTGAAGGGAACCGCCTTTCCATCCTCCACGCTGAATAGTTTCCCGGTTAAAGTAGTGGCCCAGATAGCGCCGGTTCCATCCTGGTAGACCGTGGCAATATTATTTTCCGTGAATCCGTCCTCTTTATTCAGTGTGGCGACGGTCCGTTTGCTCATACGCAAGAGCCCATCTTCCGTGCCGATCCAGAGATTCTCTTCCAGGTCTTCGAAGATCGCGGTGATGTCATCGCCGGGCAGGACTTCCGGAGCCTTCCACTCCGTCACTTCGCAATTGTGCACGCGCACCAGGCCAGCAAGGCCAGCGATCCAGAAATCGCCTGAGCGGTCCCGGTAGCGCAGGCCCCGGCCCTGAATCGGGTTCTCACAAGCCGGTTCCAGTCGCGCCCTATGAAGCCGCACCACAGGGTTTCCGACGAGATCGCTGCCGCGAATCTGAAACCAGCCGATGGTGGAACGCACCCAGAGCGTGCCATCCTCCAGTTCGGAAAACTCCCAAAAAGCCGACACATGCAGAATGGCCGGTTCGGGTATGCGGATGAACCGCTGCCCGTTCAAACGGAACAGTCCATGAGCGCTGGATGCCCAGATCGCGCCCTGCCGATCCTGATAAACCGACTTGATGAAGCCGTTGGTCAACCCCTGGCCTTCGCCATAAGCCTGGAACGAACCGTGATGCAGACGCAGCAGGCCGCCGCCATCGGTGCCGATCCATAGCGATCCGCCGGGGGCGCCGAAGAGTGTGTGGATACTGTCATTGAGGAATGCCGGAGTATTGGCGCGGCTGAAGACTACAAAGCGCGCGCCATCGAAGCGCACCAGGCCGCCTGGCGTGCCAATCCACAGATAGCCGTCCTGAGTTTCCGAGATTGCCTGGATCTTGTTTTGCGGCAGGCCGTCCTGGGTTCGCCAGATGCGCGGCGCGTATTCGCGATTGTCGCGCGATTTTGGGTCCGCGGCTGGAATATCATGCGGCCACAAAGAGACGCACAATGCGGGGGCCAGAATGGCCGCGGCCAGCGACTTATTCTTCATGGAAGAAATCGACGTCCCCCCTAACTCCAGATTGCTGGTAGTATAAACCAAAACAGCCATGTCTGCTGCCGCTATAACACCCCGAGTCGAACCTGATTCCCCGATGGAGCGTGTTGCGCGCCCTATCCGGATCATGATCGTAGACGATCATCCGGTAGTGTGCTTTGGCCTCCGCGGGATCGTGCAGACCCAACCCGACCTCACCGTCGTGGCGGAAGCGCGGAACGGGAAGGATGCGGTGGCTTTCTATCGCGAACTGCGCCCCGACGTCACTCTGATGGATCTGCGCATGCCCGAAATGAGCGGCGTGGAGGCGATTCAGGCCATCCGGCAGGAACATAAATCCGCCGCCGTGATCGTGCTCACTACTTACCACGGAGACGAAGATATCCGGCGGGCGCTGGCGGCGGGGGCCTTGGCCTACATCTTGAAAGGGATGTCGCATACCAAGCTGATCGAGGCGATTCGCAGCGTGCACGCCGGCCGCCGCTATCTTCCGCGCCTGATCCGGGAAAGTATGGGCCCAGAGCATTCCGGGTCGACCTTGAGCCGGCGCGAGGTAGAGATTTTGCAATTGATTGTTCGCGGGCTGAACAATCAGCAGATCGCGGCGGAACTGAATATCTCGCACGGAACGGTGAAGTGGCACGTCAATGTGATCCTCCGCCGGTTGGATGTCCGCGACCGCACGCAGGCTGCCATGGCCGGCATAAATCGGGGGATAGTGGAACCGTAGCGCCATCCATTAAAGGCGGCTTAGTGTCTCGAAATCAAATATTTACAGGCGCGGCGGTGAGTTCCCGAGAAACCTATCTCCGGATAGGCGCTTTGTGTTTTGGTCCGTGATACTCTCGAACCCAAACGTGCTCGGCTGTGTGCGCTGCGATTTGCGCCGCACGGGTTTGCACCAGGATGTGTAGATCAGAGAGGGGAGTGGGGAAATGCAAAAGAAAGCAATTTTGACGAGTGTGCCGCCATGCCTGCGGCTGGCCGTTCTGTTCCTGATTCTTTGCGGGATGTCGCTCGCCCAGACCATTACCAGTCAGTTGGTGGGAACCTTGACCGATGAAACTAATGCCGTAGTCGCCGGCGCACAAGTGAAACTCACCAACCTGGAGACGGGCCAGATTCTCAGCACTGTCACCGATGGCACCGGACTATTCCGGTTCCTGACTATCAATCCGGGAACATACAGGCTAATCGCTACGGCGTCAGGTTTCAAGAATCGCGTGGAAGATCAGATCGTAGTCACCGCCAATGAGACCCGGGCATTGGGCAGGATTGCCCTGGAGGTGGGCAGCCAGACGGATACCGTCGCGGTAACGGCGGAAGCGACTCCGGTGCAGTTGTCGAGCAGCGAAAAGGGCGCGTTGATCAACAACGTGCAGCTCAATGAAGTGGCGCTTAAAGGGCGCGATATGTATGGGTTCATGCAACTGCTGCCAGGCGTCTTCGACACCAGCAATCGCGAAATTATCTCCACTTCGGGCGACGGCGGAATCACCGTCAATGGCAATACTACCAGCCTTAGCAACATGATGGACGGCATCCCCGACCGCGACGCCGGCGCCAGTTCGGGTGTTCACTACGAGCCGAACCTCGATGCCATTCAGGAAGTGAAACTGCTGGTTTCGAATTACCAGGCGGAATTCGGCCGCAACTCCGGCGGCGTAGTCACAGTGGTCACCAAGAGCGGCACGCAGGATTTCCATGGATCGGGGTGGTGGAATCATCGCAACGAAGGCATGGACGCCAACACCTATTTCAATAACTTGGCCAGCAAGCAGATTCCGATTTACCGGTATGGCATCGAAGGCTGGAGCCTGGGGGGTCCGGTCTATATCCCGCGCCACTTTAATGCGGCGAAGACCCGGTATTTCTTCTTTGCGTCCCAGGAGTTTGTGGGCCAGTATGCGCCCTCCAGCCTGCAGAAGGACACCATGCCCACGGCGCTTGAGCGGGCGGGGAATTTCTCGCAGAGCTTGAACAGTTCCGGTAAATTGATCGTCATTGACAACCCGGCCGCCGGGGGATCGCCTTTCGCCGGAAACCTTATACCTGCGAGCCAGATCAACGCGGTAGGACAGGCCACGCTGAATTTCATGCCGCCACCCAACTATGCGCCGCAACCGGGCAGCTCCGACTACAACAACTACAACTTCACGAATATCGGCAGTTCTCCCCAACCGGTGCGCGACACCGTCATCCGCGGCGACGTGAATCTCACCTCTAAGCTCAGCGGATACTTCCGTTGGACCAACAATACGGTCAATCAGCAGGCCCTGTATCAGGGTGTGCAGTGGGAGTACTCCACCACCACCCCTGCCGAGAAGATGACGCAACTGCACACTAACCCCGGTGACGGCTTCGCCTCGTCGGTGACTTACATTCTTTCACCGACCATGACTAACCAATTCACCTTCGGCCACAGCAGCAATATGTGGACTTACGTGATGCAGGACCCGAGTCTGATCGACCGGTCGCTGATTGGCGCCATGCCATTCCTGTTTCCCTCGAAGACGCTCTCCCCGATCTCCGACGTGAATGGCATGCACTCTTTCCTGCCTTCGGTCTCCTTCGGGGGCGGCAATGTTCCCAATCCGGGCAGCATCGGATTGGGAACCTATCAGGGCGCGTATGTCAACTCCAACCCGCTCTATATCTGGGAAGATAACGTGAGTAAGGTAATCGGCAAGCATACCTTAAAGGGCGGGGTAAGCGCCGAACACAACGTCAAGAATCAGCCCTCCACTAATAACTGGAACGGTTCGGTGAGTTACAACGTAGATGCCAACAACTCGCTCAACACGGGCGATGGTTTCGCAAATGCCCTCCTGGGTAACTTCGACACTTATTCGGAAGCCAACAATCGCACCGCCTTCAAATCCCAATACTGGAATCTCGATTTCTACATCCAGGACAACTGGCACCTCACCCGCCGTCTGACGCTCGATCTCGGCATGCGATTCGAGCATCAGCAGCCGCAGTGGGATTCAAACCATACTTTCTCCGCCTTCCTGCCTTCGCTCTACAGCGCGTCGGCCATGCCGCGGCTGTATCAGCCCTACTGCACCGCGAGCGTTACTCTGCCGACGACTTGCCCCACTGCCAACCGCATGTCGCGTGACCCCGGAACCGGAGCTCTGGCGCCGGCCTCCGAAATCGGCCTCTTCGTGCCCAATAGCGGCAACCCCGCCGACGGCATGGAAGTGCTGGGCTTGAACGGCGCTCCGAAATACGCCTACACGCAGCGTACAGTGGCCTTCGCCCCGCGCGCGGGTTTCGCATGGGACGTCTTCGGCGATGGCAAAACCGCTATTCGCGGCGGTTTCGGCGTCTTCTACGATCGGCTGGACGGCAACCAGGTGTACAACATGTCGGGCAATCCGCCGCTCGCCTATACCTCGACCGTCTACTACAGCACCATCTCCGCGCTCAGCGCCGGCGGCGCCACCGGCCTGTTCGGTCCGGCGACCATCGGCAGTTACCTGTCCGGCAACATCCCCTTCGACCGCGTGCAGAACGCCAGCCTGAGCGTGCAGCGCGAATTGCGGGGCATGGTTCTCGATGTCGGCTACGTGGGCAACTGGGGCTACAATCTGAACCAGGGCGGCGTCAACATCAACTCTATTCCGCTAGGCGCCGACTTCACCGATATCGACTCCACCACGGGCAAAGTAGTGGCGGCGAATCTGGAGCGCGTAAACTTCCCAGGCTACAGCAACATCAGTTACGATCGCCTGGGAGGCCATTCGAACTACAACGCACTGCAAACGTCGCTGCAGCATCGCTGGGCGCATAACCTGCAGTTCGGGGTTTCTTACAGCTACTCAAGGTCGATGGGTACCACCGCTTTCGACCCCCTGGTTGCCAATAACGAAGCGCGCAATTACGGGCCGCTGAGCAACAATCGTAAGAACCTGCTCTCCGTCAATTACGCTTACCGCTTGCCCAACCTGGGCAAAGCGATTAGTAACAAGTTTGTGGGGGCGATTACCGACAACTGGACCGCGTCGGGCATTATTCTGGTGCAAAGCGGGGCG
>Ga0302325_10029083_pt1 | contig 11422 bp, 13 predicted proteins | sample Palsa_T0_2_FD_201948 | JGI IMG/M metagenome (GOLD analysis project Ga0302325, IMG submission 201948) | Peat permafrost microbial communities from Stordalen Mire near Abisko, Sweden - Palsa_T0_2 | ecosystem: Environmental > Terrestrial > Soil > Palsa > Peat permafrost | place: Sweden: Abisko... | reverse complement strand
ACGAGAACGCCTTCGTGTCGGCCCGCCAGGTCAACCTCGAGACGATCCATCAGCACAACGTCGTCGCCGAGCGGTTTGGCACGATGGCCGAGATCCGCCGGGAGCTGACCACGGGCGAACCCGCCCCGACGCACACCAGCCTGCAGGCCTGGCTGTCAGCCGCTCCCTGAGCCCGGAGACGACGCGTGCGGGCGATGGTCCTCGATCAGCCGGGCTCCCCGCTCCGCGCAGCGACGATCCCCGATCCAACGCCCGCCCCGGGACAGCTGCTGCTGACGATTGCCGCCTGCGCGGTCTGCCGCACCGACCTGCATCTGCGTGACGCGGAGATCGAGGCGACAAAGCTGCCGGTGGTGCTGGGCCATCAGATCGTCGGCCGCACGCCGGACGGAACCCGGTTCGGCGTGCCGTGGCTGGGCTGGACCGACGGCGAGTGCCGGTACTGCCGCAGCGGCCGGGAGAACCTGTGCGTCAACGGGCGCTTCACCGGGCGAGACATCGACGGTGGCTACGCCGAGCTGACCGTCGCCGACGAGCGCTTCTGCCTGCCGTTGCCCGACGAGCTGACCGACGAGCAGGCAGCCCCACTGCTGTGCGGTGGGTTGATCGGCTTCCGCGCGCTCCGGCTGGCCGGCGAGGGTGACCGCCTCGGTCTGTACGGCTTCGGCTCAGCGGCGCATCAGATCTGCCAGGTGGCCGTGCATCAGGGCCGCGAGGTGTACGCGTTCACCCGAGCCGGAGACACCACGACCCAGGACTTCGCGCGGTCACTGGGAGCCGTCTGGGCGGGCGGGAGCGACGAGCGGCCGCCCGAGCAGCTCGACGGAGCGCTGATCTTCGCGTCCGCCGGCGAGCTGGTGCCGGCAGCGCTCAAGGCGCTGGCGCCCGGCGGCACGGTCGTGTGCGCCGGCATCCACATGACCGACATCCCGTCGTTCCCGTACGAGGACCTGTGGCACGAGCGCACGATCCGCTCGGTGGCCAACCTGACCCGGCAGGACGGCCATGAGTTCCTGGAGCTGGCGCCACGGGTGCCGGTGCACAGCACCATCACCACCTACCCGCTGGCGCAGGCCGAGTCGGCGCTGGCCGATCTGCGGGCCGGCCGCTTCGAGGGCACTGCGGTTCTGATCCCCTGAGCGAGCCCGGGAGCCCGCCGCGCTCCGCATGTTCTAACGTGTGAGCCATGCCTCTCGTACCGATGGTCATCGAGCGAACGGCGCGCGGCGAGCGTGAGTTCGACATCTACAGCCGGCTGCTCAACGAGCGCATCATCTTCGTGGGCTCCCCGATCGACGACCAGATCGCCAACCTGGTGGTCGCCCAGTTGCTGCACCTGGAGTCCCAGGACCCGGACAAGGACATCTCCATCTACGTCAACTCTCCGGGCGGCTCCATCTACTCGGGCCTGGCGATCTACGACACGATGCAGTTCATCAAGCCGGACATCTCGACGATCTGCGTCGGGATCGCGATGTCGATGGGGTCGCTGCTGCTGGCCGGCGGCGCCAAGGGAAAGCGCTTCTCGCTCCCCAACAGCCGGATCCTGATCCACCAGCCGTCGGCCGGATTCGAGGGACAGTCGACGGACATCGAGATCCACGCGCGGGAGATCCTCAACATCCGCAAGCGCATCGACGAGATCTACGCGTTCCACACCGGGCAGACCTTCGACCAGGTGCACCATGACATGGAGCGCGACCGGTTCTTCAAGGCCGACGAAGCGGTCGAGTACGGGCTGATCGACCGGGTCATCGAGCACCACTAGTCACCGGGAAGGCTGGGCCGCATGCGGCCCAGCCCGGACTACTCGACGGAGTGCTCGATCTCCCCGAGCCCGTCGATCACAATCCGTACGCGGTCACCAGACTGCAAGAACTTTGGGGGGTCGTGCGCCTGCCCCACCCCGTTGGGCGTGCCGGTGAGGATCAGGTCGCCCGGCTGCAGCGTGCACGTCTGGCCGATGAACTCGACCAGGGCCGCGGGGCCGAAGATCAGGTTCGAGGTCCGGCTGTCCTGGCGCAGCTCGCCGTTGACCCACGTGCGCAGCCCCAGATCCTCGGGGTTGGCGATCTCGTCGGCGGTGGTGACCCATGGGCCGAACGGGCAGAACGTATCGGCGCCCTTGGCGCGGGTCCATTGCGGCTCGCGCTTCTGCAGGTCACGGGCGGTGACGTCATCGGCGATGCAGAAGCCGCCGATCTCGCCGCCGGCGCCCATCACGATCACCATCTCACCCTCGTAGTCCAGTCGCCGGACGACGTCCGGACAGCGGATCGGGCCGCCGGGTGGGGCGACCGACCCGGCGACCTTGACGAACACGACCGGCACCTCCGGCGCCGTGTTGCCCATCTCGGCGATGTGATCGGCGTAGTTGAGCCCGATCGCGTAGATCGTGCCCGGCGTGGGAATCGGAGCGAGCAGCCGCACGTCGCTGAGCGGCCAGGAACCGCCCGATGGACCCGGGACGCGGCCGGAGGCGAGCGCTTCCCAGACGCCGTTAGGCCCACCGAACGCGGCGACGCGGTCGTCTGCCACCAACCCGGAAAGGGCCTGCGAACGACCAGGGGCTTCGAACCGTGCGAGCTTCATCTCCCCGGCAGACTACCCGGCTCGGGCCGCGGCGTACCCGCGCCCCGTGCCGGGCTCAGGGTTCGCCGACTCCGACCGGGGTGTACACCGTGCTGTCGGCCTCGACGTGCGTGACCGGCAGGCCCAGGCCGCGCGTCTTTGAGACGAGGTCCAGCTTCAGCCAGCGCGACACGCGCGGCGGGAGCGTCGAGATGATGATCTCGTCGTAGCTGCCGAGGTTGACCGCGTCCTGAATGGCGCTGAGCGGCTCGGCGTCGCCGAGACTGCCGGTGACGGTGACGCCGGCAGCCTCCGTGAGCTTCGGCAGCGCTTGCTCCAGCACTCGGTTGCCCTCCTCGTCGGTCGTGTCCTGTGGATCGACGACCTTGTGCATACCGTGCGCTTGGCGCGGCACCACCAGGTGGAAGCTGGACGGACCGCTGCGCGCGCGGACGCGGACAGCGTCCAGCAGGGCGTCAGTCGCAGCCGTCTGGTGTGCGACGACCAGGACGCGAACGGGATCTGACACGTCATCACCTCCAACGGCGATGCAGATGACCGGATCCATCGAGTATCCCACCGCCGGTCACGGAGTCAACCGGTCCCGCCGCGACCCGCGCCTCCGCGTGGATCCTGGCTCAGCCGATGCGGTCCTCGCCACGGGCCACGATCACCGCGGCGCCGCCGACCACGCTCAGTCGATGCGGTACTCGCCACGGGCCACGATCACCGCGGCGCCGCCGACCACCACCCGCGCCAGGCGATCCGCCGAGCCCTCCGCTCGCGCGTGCAGGATCGATGGACGGCCGATCTCGGCTCCCTGATGGATCTCGATCCGATCGCCGAACGCGGTCGCACCGTGGCGGGCGAGATGAACCGCCAGTGGCCCCGCCGCCGACCCGGTGGCGGGATCCTCCGCCACGCCCAGCCCGGGGCCGAACATGCGCGTCTTCACGTGCCCGTCGGCGATCGCAAAGCAGCTGACTCCGACCTGGCCGAGCACGCCAAGCGCCGCCATGTCCGGGCGCAGCCGGGCGACGGCGGCCTCGTCGCCGAGAGCCACGAACGCGTGCCGGGCGCCGTTGTCATAGGCCTCGATCGGCAGCTCGGAGCCGGCCACGCCGAGGGCGGCCAGCAGCTCGTCGGGGCGGTCAAAGGGCCCCCAGGTGGGCAGCGGCTGCTGCATCTCGCCGAACACCAGCGCGCCGGCCCGGCGCTGGAGCGCCACCGAGACAACGCCCATGCCGGTCAGCAGCCGGACCGTGTCGATGCTCTGACGCTTGGCGACCAGGAACGCGGTCCCCAGCACCGGATGGCCGGCAAACGGAAGCTCGAGCGTGGGGGTGAAGATCCGCGCCCGGTGATGGGCGCCGTCCTCGCCGGGCAGCAGGAACACCGTCTCGGACAGGTTCAGCTCCCGGGCGACACGCTGCATGGTCTCGGTGCTCACGCCCTCGGCGTCCATGAACACCGCCACCGGATTGCCCTCCAGCGGAACGTCGGTGAAGACGTCCACCACCATGTACGGGCGCACGGTTTATACCCCCAGGGCCTTGGCCAGCAGCGCGCGCAGGGTCTGGCGCTCCTCGCCGTCCAGCGCCTTGAGCACGTCGTCTTCCACGGCCTCGCGGGCCAGGATTCCCCGCTGGAACATCTCCCGCCCGGCGTCCGTCAGCTCCACGATGTGGCGCCGCCGGTCGGCCGGGTCACGCCTGCGCGCCACGTACCCGCTTGACTCCATCTCGTTGAGCAGCAGCACGCAGTTGTTGGGATCGGTGACCAGCGCCTCGCACAGCGACTGCTGGGACAGCGCCGGCTGGTCATAGAGCACCGACAACGCGATGAAGTGCCGCCACGGCATTCCCAGCAGCTCCTCGGTGGTCTTGCGATGCACCACCTTGGTCAGCTGCGCCAGCAGCGTGATCGTCCCCTTGGTCGTGGTTCCGGACACGCCGCGATCTTAACATCGAGACCTACCATCCACTTGAGGCAGATCATCACCTATGCAATGATTATCGACATGACGGCTGGCTCTCGCCGCAATTCGCCCAACGCCCGCTGGATCGCCCTGGTCGTCGTCTGCTTCGCCCAGCTGATGAGCATCGTCGACGCCACGATCGTCAATGTCGCCCTGCCCTCGATCCAGCGCACGCTCCACTTCAGCTCCGCCAACCTGACCTGGGTCGTCAACAGTTACCTGATCAGCTTCGGCAGCTTCCTGCTGTTCGCCGGGCGACTGGGCGACCTGATCGGCCGGCGCCGCATCTTCCTGATCGGAGTGGCGATCTTCACGGTGGCGTCGGCTGTCTGCGGGATCGCGCCCAGCCAGACGGTGCTGATCGTGGCGCGCTTTGTCCAGGGGTTCGGTGGGGCCGGGGCGTCCTCCGCGATCATGGCGATCATCACGGTCGAGTTCGTCAAGCCCAAGGAGCGGGCCAAGGCGATGAGCGTGTACATGTTCGTCGTCGCCTGTGGCGGCTCGCTCGGCCTGCTGGCCGGCGGTCTCATCACCCAGTCGATCGACTGGCACTGGATCTTCTTCATCAATGTCCCCGTGGGCATCGCCACGTTCCTGCTGGGGCGCGTGTGGATCGCCGAGAACGAGGGCCTCGGGATCGGCCGGGACGTGGACGCAGTCGGACCGGTGCTGATCACATCGTCGATGGTGCTGGCGGCGTACACGATCGTCACCTCCTCGCAGTTCGGCTGGGGCTCGGCGCACACGCTGGCGTTCGGGGGCCTGGCGGTCGTGCTGCTGGCGGCGTTCACCGTGCTGGAGGGCCGGCTGCGCAACCCGATCATGCCGCTGCGCATCTTCCGGATCCCCGGTCTGGCCAGCTCCAGCCTGATCCGGGGCCTGCTGATCACCGGCATGTACGCCTCGTTCTTCATCGGCGTGCTCTACCTACAGCATGTCCGCAACTACGGCGTGCTGCACACCGGCGTGGCGTTCCTGCCCCAGACGCTGACGTTGGCGGCGCTGTCGTTCGGCCTGACCGCCCGCATCGTCAACCGGTTCGGCTCGGTCCGGCCGCTGATCGTCGGTCTGGCCGTCTGCGCGGCAGGCCTGGCGCTGCTGGCCGGGCTCGGGGCGCACACGAGTTACCTGACCGGGCTGCTGCCGGCGTTCGTGCTGATCGGGCTGGGGGCCGGCCTGGCGTTCATGCCGCTGCTGACGATCGCGATGGCCAACGTGCCGGCGGCCGACGCCGGCATGGCGTCGGGGATCGTCAACACCTCGTTGCAGCTGGCCGCGGCGATCGGGGTCGCCGTCCTGGGCACCGTCGCCAGCGATCGGACGCGGACGCTGACAGCGCAGGGACGGCCGCACATCGCCGCGCTGCTGGGTGGGTACCACCTGGCGTTCCTGGTCGCACTCGGCTGCGCCGGGGTGGCGATCCTTGCTGCCGCGGCGACGTTGCGCCAGCCACGCCGCTCGGCGGCCACGGCCACGGCCACGGCCACGGCCACCGCGGCGGCAGGGGCGGCGGCCGATTCGACGACGGAGGGCGATGGGGCGCTGATCGGGCGGGAAGCGGCCTGACACCGGCGGGCTACGCGCCTCCGGCCATCTCCAGCAGCGTCGTGACCGTCGTCCAGTTGCGGGCGGTGGCCGTCACCCCCAGCCCCTTGCCGGCCAGCGCGTTCCACAGCTTGGAGCGCGCCACGCCGGCCGGGTGCCACGCGTAGACCTCGCGGCCGTGCACGACGACGCGCTCTGACTCGGCGGCAGCGTCCTTCAGGGCGCCGACCACATCCGCGGCCAGGTTGGCCGACAGGAAGCTGACCTGGTAGCGCTTGGGGTCGGCGGCGACATCGCCCAGCGGGTTGCGCTTCACCACCGCCGCCAGCTGCGTGGCGGTCCGCCCGACCACCGGCACGTCGAATCCGAACCGCTCGGAGATCAGGCGCCGCCCCTCGCGCTCCACGTCGTCGACCGGCCCGGAGGCGCTCAGCACGACGTTCCCGCTCTGCACGTAGGTGCGCACGTCGTGATAGCCGGCGTCAGTGAACAGTGCGCGCAGATCCGCCATCGGCACCCGCCGGCTGGGTCCCAGGTTGATCCCGCGCAGCATCAACACGTGGGTCGGCATGGCGTGAGTGTGCCGGACGGTGCACTAAAACTAAAACAGGCGCCCCTGGCCGGGGATGCCCTCACGCCGATTGCCGGGCGGCTCCTGGCCCAGCGCGATCGCCAGGTCATGGGCGATGGCCCCCTCGGACCGGGATGCCACCAGCGGCTGCTCGATTCCCTCCACGTGCACCAGCGTGCGTCGCCCGTCCCCGCGCTCCCCACCCTCCAGCGGCACCAGAGCGAACACCCGGTCCGCGCGCACGAACTTCCCGTAGCCGAGTGTGATCAGGGGCGTAACGCGCACCATGACCCGGCGCATCCTACGCGTCGCAGCGGGCGATGCGCGACGGCGAGCGTCGCGCCACCGAATGCGTCCTCCGCTGCTCGCTAGCCGGCGAGGATCAACTGGAGCCGCCGCTCCAGCGCGGCTGCCAGCGTCTCCCGGACCGGGCCGTCGGGAAAGCGCTCGACCAGCGCCGCCAGGAATCCCTCTATCACCAGCCGCTTGGCGTCGTCCTCGGGTAGCCCGTGCGAACGCAGGTAGAACAGCTGCTCGGGGTCGACCTGAGCAACGGCGGCGGCGTGGGTGCAACGCACGTCGTTGGCCTGGATCTCCAGGCCGGGGATCGCGTCGGCGTGCGCCCGCTTGGAGATCAGCAGATTGCGGGACTCCTGGAACGCGTCGGTCTTCTGCGCGCCGGGGTCGACGATGATGTTGCCCTTCCAGACCGCACTGGAGCGGCCCTGCAGGACGCCCCGGAAGGCCAGGTCAGAGGTGGTGTTCGGCGCCGCGTGCTCCTGGGTGGTGTCGAAGTCGATGTGCTGGCGGCCGTGGGTGGCGTACGCGCCGGTGACGCGTGCGTCAGCGCCCTGGCCGCTCAGGCGCGTCTCCATCCGCACGTGCCCCTGCGCCGAGCCGAAGCCCAGCGCCACCCAGTCCAGCGCCGCGTCGCGGCCGACCTCAGCCCGGTGCGTGCCGAACACCCAGCTGCGCTCGCTGAGGTCCTGGCCGGAGACGAACCGTAGCTTGGCGTTGCCGCCCAGGATCAGCTCGACCACGGTGTTGAACACGCCGTCGAGCTCCTCGTCGGCCGACAGGTACTGCTCCCATACGTCGGCCTGGGCGCCCTGCTCCAGCACGATCAGGGTGCGGCGGTTGAGCAATGTCCCGGAGCGTGACTGCACCGACGTGAGCGAGATCGGGGCGGGGACGGCGACCCCGCGCGGCACGTAGACGAGGACGGTGTCGCGGATGCCGGCGTCGTTGAGTGCCACGAACGCGTCGGTGTCGGCCGAGACCAGCGATCCCAGATGGCGCTGGACCAGCTCACCGTGCTCGGCCATGGCGTCATCGAGGCTGGACACGATCACGCCGTCGGGCAGCCCCTCGGCGTCGCCGGGAAGGTCGAACACCGGCACCGCCGCGGCGGGCGTTCGGTCGCTGGCCACCCGCTCATACGCGGCCAGGTCGAGACCTGAGATGTCGGTGAACTCCCAGCCGGGGCGGCCCTTGAACTGCGGGAGCTGGAGGCCGCCGGGAAGCTCGGTCGCCGCGCTAGCCAATGGAACCCTCCATCTGCAGCTCGATCAGCCGGTTCATCTCCACCGCGTACTCCATCGGCAGCTCCTTGGTGATCGGCTCGATGAAGCCGTTCACGATCAGCTTGGACGCCTCCTCCTCGGAGATGCCGTGCGACATCAGATAGAAGAGCTGGTCCTCACCGACCTTGGAGACCGTCGCCTCGTGACCGACGTTGACGTCGTCCTCCGAGATCCTGATCGTGGGGTAGGTGTCCGACCGCGAGTCCTCGTCGAGCAGCAGCGCGTCGCAGACCACCTTGGAGCGAGACCCGTGGGCCCCCTTGGCGATCTCCAGCAGACCGCGATACGAGCCGCGGCCGCCGTCCTTGGAGATCGACTTGGCGAAGATGTTCGACGTCGTGTTGGGCGCCGCGTGGATGATCTTGCCGCCGGCGTCCTGGTGCTGGCCCTTGCCGGCGAATGCGATCGACAGGATCTCGCCATGGGCACGCTCGCCCATCAGGTAGACGCTGGGGTACTTCATCGTCAGCTTGGAGCCGAGATTGCAGTCGACCCACTCCACGGTCGCGTCGGTCTCGGCGACCGCACGCTTGGTCACCAGATTGAAGACGTTCGTCGACCAGTTCTGGACTGTCGTGTAGCGGATCCGGGCGCCCGGCTTGGCGAGCAGCTCGACGACCGCGGAATGCAGCGACGACGAGCTGTAGGTCGGCGCGGTGCAACCCTCCACATAATGCACGTAGGAGCCCTCGTCGGCGATGATCAGTGTGCGCTCGAACTGGCCCATCGACTCCGTGTTGATGCGGAAGTACGCCTGGAGCGGCATCTCGACGTGGACCCCCGGGGGCACGTACACGAACGACCCGCCGGACCAGACGGCGCTGTTGAGCGACGCCAGCTTGTTGTCGTTGGCCGGGATGATGCTGGCGAAGTACTCGCGCACCAGGTCCTCGTGCTCGCGCAGCGCCGTGTCCATGTCGGTGAAGATCACGCCCTGCTTGGTGAGCTCCTCATTGATCTGGTGATAGACGACCTCGGACTCGTACTGAGCCCCGACGCCGGAGAGGAACTTGCGCTCGGCCTCGGGGATCCCCAGCCGGTCAAAGGTGTTCTTGACGTCCTCGGGGACGTCGTCCCAGGAGCGCTCGGCGCGCTCGGAGGCGCGCACGAAGTAATGGATGTCGTCGAAGTCGACCTCGGCGAGCATCGGCGATCCCCAGGTCGGCATCGGCCGGGCCAGGAAGTGGTCGAGCGCCTTGAGCCGGAAGTCCCGCATCCACTGCGGCTCTGATTTGAACTCCGAGATCTTCGCCACCAGCTCGGCGGTGAGGCCCTTGGGGGCCTTGTACAGGTAGTTCTCGGCGTCGTGGAAGCCGTAGCGCTCGGTGTAGTCGGCGTTGATTCCCCGCAGCTGGTCGTTCCCGGTCAGCACGGGCGGTGTGGTCGTGAGAGTGTCGGGAGTAGCCACTACTCCACCTCCAGCTTGATCGTGTCGTCCTCGATGATCACCGGAAAGGTATCGACCGGGACGTATGCGGGCAGGGTCTTGGGCTTGCCGGTCGTGACGTCGAACAGCGAGCCGTGTCGGGGGCATTCGATGGTGCAGGCCTGCGGGTCAAACAGACCTTCGACCAGCGGGCCATCGTCGTGGGTGCACCGGTCTTCGATCGCGTACACGGTGCCGCCGCAGTTGAACACGCCGATCTCCAGGTCCTCCCACTCGACCAGCCGCTTCTCGCCGGGAGCGAGCTCGGACAGTGGGCAGACGTCGATGATTTGCGGCACGTTGATCGAAAACCTAGCGTGGTGATCGGATTTCCATTCCTCAGTCTAGCTGGCGAGGCCCGCGCCGGGGCACCGCCGGGCCAGGGCGCTGTCGGCACCGCTGTCCGGCGCTAGGTTTCCCACCCTGCGGCCTGCCCGAGGGAAGCGCTCTTGAGCACCTTCAGCGACAGCAGCGCGCACTTCATCCGCGTTGCCGAGATGTCGATCCCGAGCAGGTCCAGCACGAACGAGCGATCGAGCTCGCGCAGCTCGGAGACCGTCATCCCCTTGACCTCGTCGGACGTCATCGACGCGGCCGCCTGCGAGATCGCGCAGCCGTGGCCCTCGAATCGCACCGCCTCGATCCGTTCGTCGTCCCCGACCGCCAGCTTCACCGTGAGCTCGTCGCCGCACAGCGGGTTCAGATCGTGGAACTCCAGGTCGACGCGGTCAAGCTCGGGCTCGGGCGGACTCCAGTTGTGCGGCCGCTTGTAGTGCTCCAGGATGTTCTCGCGGTACAGGTCGTCCATGGTTGTCTCCGAGGCTACCCAGCTACAGCTGGAGCACCTGCGCGACAGTCCCGAGCCCCTCGATCAGGCGATCGGTGTCGGCGGAGCTGTTGTGCACGGCGTAGGACGCGCGCGTGGTGGCGGTGGTGCCGAGACGACGCATCAGCGGCTGCGTGCAGTGGTGGCCCGTGCGAACGCACACGCCTTCGCGGCCGAGGATCTCGCCGACATCGTGGGGATGGGCGCCGTCCAGCACGAACGAGATCAGCGCCCCGCGGTCGCCGGCGTCCGGCGGGCCGTGCAGCTGGATCCCGGGGATCTCGGCCAGGCGCGCCAGCGCGTCGGCGATCAGCGCGCGCTCGTGGGCGCGGATGCGGTCGATGCCGAGCGACTGGATCCAGTCGACGGCGGCGCCGAGCCCGATCGCCTCGGCGATCTGCGACGTGCCCGCCTCGTACTTCCAGGGCAGGTCGGCCCAGGTGGACTCGGTCAGACCGACGGTGCGGATCATGTGACCGCCGGCGATGAACGGCGGCATCCGCTCCAGCAGCTCACGGCGGCCGTGCAGCACACCGATGCCCGTCGGCCCGTACGCCTTGTGCCCGGTCCAGGCGTAGAAGTCGGCGTCCAGGACGCGCAGGTCAACCGGGATCGAGGGCACCGCCTGGGATCCGTCGACGACCACCACCGCGTCCACCTCGTGCGCCCGGCGGACGATCTCCTCGATCGGGTTGATCGTGCCCAGCACATTGGAGACGTGGGCCACGGCGACCAGCTTCGGCCCTCGGGCCAGCAGCGCGGTGAACGCATCCATGTCGAGCTGGCCGTCGTCGAAGACCGGTACGTACGCCAGCTCGGCGCCGCGGTCCTGGCACAGCAGCTGCCAGGGCACGATGTTGGAGTGGTGCTCCATCTCGGTCAGCACCACCAGGTCGCCGGCGGCGACGTTCTGGCGACCCCA
>Ga0302325_10029082_pt1 | contig 11422 bp, 7 predicted proteins | sample Palsa_T0_2_FD_201948 | JGI IMG/M metagenome (GOLD analysis project Ga0302325, IMG submission 201948) | Peat permafrost microbial communities from Stordalen Mire near Abisko, Sweden - Palsa_T0_2 | ecosystem: Environmental > Terrestrial > Soil > Palsa > Peat permafrost | place: Sweden: Abisko... | reverse complement strand
GCGACGCCCGTGCATCGAGTGAACTCACGGCCACGTATATATTTCATGGTTTGCTTTCCTCCTGTTTCAATCGACTTGACCCCAATCGGCCCGTACGCGTTCCTGCAGGCGTCCGTGACAACAGCATGTTCCGGGGACCAGCGAGAGGCAAAGTTATTCCCGGCTGGTTTTTCAACCGGCCACAGCCGCATGCCCTGCAATGAATTGACGAAACCCTACTCCGTATAACATCTCACCAAATCCGAAAAAAAGCCAGAGCTTGTCGCCTCAAGATTGCCGTAAGCCGCGCCAGACCTCGGGATTAGCCCCATGCGTCAGCGTGGGGCTACCGCAGGCTAATCGTTGTTACGACAGGCGAATTGGCCGGCCGTAAGCTAGGCCACACTAACTACACTCAGCTAAAACGACCGTTCCGGCCGCCGCTTCCGTCGGGCGACTTCCTCTTTGGCTCGGCGACGCTTTCCTGACTCTCTGCGCCAACCTATCTCCCGCGTTCTGATGGATTCGAAGATTCCTGGTGTTCCGGTTCTGAGGACTTACGTCGAAACTCGACGTCGCAGGAGCCGGCCATTCAAGTGGGTACACCGAAACGCGGCAGTACGAAACGCATGAGCGCGAAATATGCCGCGAGGAGAAGGATAAGCCATAAGGCAGACATGGTTTAAGAACCGTAACCTGGCAAGCCCATTGTCTCACCGCTAAGCATGCGAAGAGAGTTGGTGCGCGTTCGGGTGCCGGACCAAATAGAAAGCGTCCCTAGCCAAACGGCGCAAGCCGGTAACAACGCGCCCCGCTCCGCTAGGATAGAAGTACACATGCGACGCCGGCTTGTCATCGCGGTCTTGGCGCTCTGTTTTGTGGTGTTGCTGGCCCTGGTTGTGTGGCAGGGATCGTTTGATTTCGGCCAGTTCGGCCCGACGGATTTCCGCGAAACAGTAGTCCTTTGGGGCGTTTCCACGGTGATTTTCATTCTCACCGTGGCGCTCGGCTTCATGCTGCTCCGGGCGTTCGTGAAGCTCTACATTGAGCGGCAGGGGCAAAAGGAAGGCACGCGCATCCGCTCCAAGCTGTTGGTAGGAGCGCTGGCGCTCACGCTGACGCCGGTCCTGTTCTCGGTTTTTTTCAGCGTGTATGCCCTGAACCGCAATCTGGACCACTGGTTCAGCCGGCCCGCCGAGCAGATTCAAATGAATCTGCGGGACGTGGAGGCGGCCTTTCACGCGGAGTCGCAGGAACGCGCCCAGGCCGAGACGGCATGGTTGAGCCTGCTGCCGCAAACCATCAAAGCGGCCGCAACGGGCGAGGTGGACACGGCGTTCTTCACCCAACTGGCAAGCAACAAACAGCTTCGCGAGTTGGTGGTGGTGCGGGCCGACGGCACGCCGCTGCTGCTGTTTCGCAAAAGCGCGGACAAACCCAACCGAGTTCCACTGCTACACGCGGAAGCGCAGATTTACTCCGCGGGAACGCAAGTAGGGCGGCTGCTGGCAGTCTCGGAAATGAGCATGGATCTGGCTTCCAAGCAAGCGTCGATCCAGCGCTACATGGACGACCAGAACGCGCTCGCCCAAAAGCGCAAATACTACAACAATGCGTATCTGTTGTTGGTGGCGCTGGTCACGCTGTTCGTGTTATTTTTCGCCGCCTGGATAGCGCAGATCATGGCGCGCCAGATTTCGACGCCCATTTCCGCGCTGCTCGGGGCGGCGCGAGAAGTGCGGCAGGGAAATTTGTCTTATCGCGTTGACGTGAGAGCCATGGATGAGCTCGCGACACTGGTGCGGGCGTTCAACGAAATGACCGGGGAGCTGGAAGCCAATGCCAAGGAGTTGGAGGCGCGGCGGCGGTTCACCGAAGCGATCCTGGAAAGCATTCCGACCGGTGTGATTTCCATATCCGAAGATGGCCACGTAGGGCGCGTCAATCGCGCGCTGAACGGGATCTTCCGGGGCGAGCAGGTGGCGGCGGCGCGCCGGCTCGAGGATCTGTTCTCGCCCGAGGATCTGAGCGAGATTCGCTACCTGATGAAGCGCGCGCGGCGCACCGGCCTGGCCTGCTCACAGTTGGAGATTATACGAGACCAGAAGGTGATGCATCTAGCGGTGACGGTGAGCGCGCTGCAGATCAAACGCGGGTTTGTGGTGGTGCTCGAGGATACCAGCGAGCTGCTGCGCGCGCAGAAGGCGGCCGCATGGCAGGAAGTGGCCCGCCGGATTGCGCATGAGATCAAGAATCCGCTAACCCCCATTTCTCTGAGCGCCGATCGCATTGCGCGGCAACTGCGCCGGACCAAGCTGCCGGCTGAAATTCACCGTGTGCTGGATGAGTGCGCGAAGACAATCCAGCAGGAAGTACAGACCGTGAAGCAACTGGTGGATGAGTTCGCGCGGTTCTCGCGCTTCCCGGCGGCGCAGCCGGTTTCGAGCGATCTGAACGAGATTGTCGAGAGCGCGGTGTCCGTTTTTTCGGGGCGGCTCGAGGGAATTTTGGTGACTCTCGATCTGGGGCGCGGGCTGCCGCAGGTGATGGCTGACCGCGAACAGATCAAGCGCGTGATCGTGAACCTGGTGGATAACGCGGCCGAGGCGATGCACGATACCCCGGTGAAGCGGCTGGTGATCCGCACTCAACCCGGAAGCACCGCCGACACCGTCGAGCTTTCGGTGACCGACACGGGCGGCGGCGTTTCCGCGAAGGACAAGGAGCGCTTATTCCTGCCCTACTTTTCCACCAAAGAACGAGGAACGGGATTGGGGTTGGCCATTGTGAGCCACATCGTCGGGGAGCATCACGGGCGCGTGCGCGTCGAGGATAACTTCCCTACCGGGGCGAGATTCGCCGTTGAACTGCCCACGGTGGGCGCCGCGGAAAGCGATTCGGGAGAAAGACAGCCAACCGGCGAGTTCCAAATGGAGCCGGCGGATGCCGCCCAGGAGCCTGCGCCCACTGCTGAAGTGGCTGCGGACCTGAAGTAGCGGCGCGGGGAAACGGGAAGTGGACACCAGCAGGATTCTGATTGTCGACGACGAGTCCGGAATCCGGCAGTCGTTGAGCGGCGCGCTACAGGATGAGGGCTACGCTTGCGCAGTGGCCGGGACAGGCGAGGCTTGCCTGGCCGAACTCGAGAACTCATCCTACGACGCGGTGCTGCTCGACATTTGGATGCCGGGCCTGGATGGCCTCGAGACGCTCGCCCGGATTCAGCAGTTGCCGGCGGCGGCGCGCCCGGCCGTGATTATGATTTCCGGCCACGGCAACATTGAGACCGCGGTTCGCGCCACGAAACTCGGGGCCTTCGATTTTGTCGAGAAGCCGCTGACTGTGGATAAGGTCAGCCTCACCGTGAAGAATGCGATCCAGCACCGGCGCATGGAAGTGGAACTCGAGACCTTCCGCGAGGAAGAGGGGACGCCCGAGATTCTCGGATCGAGTGTGCCCATCAAAGCCCTCCGGCAGCAATTAAAGATTACCGCCGGCACCAACGGGAGAGTATTGATTTACGGCGAGAGCGGCACAGGCAAGGAGCTGGTGGCGCGCGCCATCCATCGCTACAGTCAGCGTGCCCAAGGCCCGTTCGTGGAAGTGAATTGCGCGGTGCTGCCCGAAGACCTGATTGAAAGCGAACTGTTCGGGCACCGCCGAAGCGGCAACGGCACGCCGGATATCAAGATCGGCAAATTGCAGAAAGCTCATGGCGGCACGTTCTTTCTGGATGAAGTGGGGGACATGAGTTTGCGCACGCAGGCCAAGGTGCTGCGCGCGCTGGACGAGCATCGTTTCGAGCCAGTGGGGGCATCGCGGCCGGTGCAGGTGGATGTGCGGGTGATTGCCGCCACAAACAAGAACCTCGAGAAAGAGATCGAGCGCGGCAACTTTCGCGAAGATCTGTTCTACCGCCTCAACGTGATTCCCTTCACCGTTCCGCCATTGCGCGAAAGGGCCGAAGACATTTCCGTTCTTGCGGAGCATTTTCTGCACGAGTTCAGCGTGGCCTACGGCCGCAGGCCCAAGGAGCTCTCCAAGGACGCCGTGGAAGCGCTGGTGGCCCACCACTGGCCTGGGAATGTGCGTGAGCTGCGCAATTTGATGGAGCGGATCGTGATTCTGAACCCCTCGCCCCGCGTGGAGGCGCGCCACCTGCCGCTCGAAGCGGCACGGCGCGCGGTTGCGGCGCGGGCGGGCGAAGGATTCGGCAGCTTGCAGGAGGTGAAAGAAGCCGCCGAACGCGATTATATTCTGCGGAAACTCGAAGAGACAAGCGGCAATGTCACCCGGGCAGCCGAGTTGCTAGGCCTCGAGCGCAGCAACCTCTACCGGAAAATGAAGAGCCTGGGCATCCTCGGGAAAGAGTGAGACTGGGCCAGTTTGTGTGGGGCGGTTTGTATGGGGCGGGCCCCCTGGTCCGCGCGGATCCCCCCGGACCCGCTCCTCTCCAATGAGATCAGGCGAGTCGACCTGTGAAAAGGCCGACGAGGGCGTCGGCCGCGGACCAGGGGGTCCGCCCCACAACGGATCCGCAAGGGAGTTTTGTGACTTATCTGATTACGGGGGCTACAGGCTTTGTCGGCAAACCGCTCGTGGACCGGCTTCTGCTCGCGGGCCACAACGTAGCTTATCTATCACGCCGCAGGAGCCCGGCGATGGATTCGCGGGCGGCATTTTTCCTATGGAGCGATCCGGCGCGCGACAGGCCGCCGCTCGAAACCATACCGCGGATAGATGGCATTGTGCACCTGGCGGGAGAGCCCGTCGCACAGCGGTGGACGCCGGAGGTGAAACGCCGGATTCATGCGAGCCGCATTCTGGCCACGCGCCAGCTGGTGGAGGCAATCGCCAGTCTGAGGCACAAACCGAAGACCCTGGTGGCAGCCTCGGCGACCGGCTTTTATGGAAACCGTGGCGAAGAGGTGCTTACCGAGAAAAGTCCGGCCGGCACGGGATTTCTGGCGGATCTGTGCAAAGAATGGGAGCACGAAGCGGATCTCGCGCGCCAGTCCGGATTGAATGTGATTCATGTGCGGATCGGCGTGGTGCTGGGCCACGGCGGGGCGCTCCGGAAGATGCTGCCGGCTTTTCGATGGGGCCTTGGCGGCAGGCTGGGAGACGGGCGCCAGTGGATGTCCTTTGTTCACAGCGACGATCTGCTGCGGCTGTTCGAGTTCGCGTTGTTCAACGACGGAATCCCGGAAATCCTGAACGGGACGGCGCCGCAGCCGGTGACCAACGCGGAATTCACGCGAATCCTCGGCCGCGTCCTGAGCCGGCCCGCGGTGTTTCCTGTGCCACGCTTCGCCCTCAAGGCAGTTTTCGGAGAAATGGCGGGGGTATTGATCGAGAGCACGAGGGCTGTTCCGGCAGCGGCTCAGGCGGCAGGCTTCTCTTTTGGATACAGTGATTTGGATAGTGCGCTGCGCGAGATCCTGAAGTAAGCCCCGCAAGCTGTGCTACTCTCGGAGTCGTATGGGTATCCCCAACGTCAAGAGCTTTCGGCCGTTTTGCCCGGTCTGCAATGAGAATTTCTCGCTGAAAGTGGTCCTGCAGCCGGACGCTGATGTAGACGCCTATCTAAAGGATGCAGTGTCGCGCCACGATCACAAGGCGTATCAGGAAGCCAAGCTGGCGCATTTCAAAATCCGCGTCGGTCAGCAGAAGCAGAAGAGAGCGAAGTAGGACTCCGCGCAGTTCCGTAACCGAGCCGCGACCAGATTCGCGACGCGCCAGGGAGCGGACCGTCATGGAGCGGAATGTCAGCACTAAGCGCGCAGGCCGTCGTTGGCCGGTGTGCATCACCTTCGAGCCTCATCCAGAATTCTGTAAATCTGCGCTCCGTATTTCTCCATCATCTTGATCCCAATCCCCGGAATCGCCAGTAACTCCGCGGCACTTCTTGGCTGATTCTCCGCAATCGCCTCGAGCGTCCGGTTCGACATGATCCGGAACGCTGGCACACCCAACTTCTTCGCCTGCCCGAGCCGCCATTGCTTCAACATCGCTTCGGCCTTCGCAGCATGATCCGGCCGCGTTTCCGCCTTGGCCGCCGGCCTGCTCACAGACTCCCCGGCAACGTTCTTCTTCGGGGCCTTCTTTGCAACGGCAACGGCCTTCTTCCGCCGGCCCTTCCTCTCTGCCGCCACCGCAGTCTCGCGAATCGATAACTCGAGCGGCGTGCCCTCGCTCACGTGCCCGGCATCGCGCGTCAGACTCGCCTTCCGGAATGGAATCGACTTCCCGTCTTTCTCGAATACGGAATCCGTCAGCCGGATTAGCCCAGCCCGCGCCATCGCGCCCATCAGTTCCTCGAACGCATCCCGGTCCAACCCATTGTTCGAGCACAACTCCGCGTGCAGCTTCCCTACTGACCTGCCGCTCCCGCCGAGTGAATTGAGAACCCCCCGCGCCACCGCCCGCTCCGTCTGGTTCGCCGCGCGGAACTGCTGAGCCACGCAGTTTTCCGGAGCGCAAAAATCGCATATACCGCACGGCTTCCGGCTGTCCGCCGTATCTCCGAAGTGCAGCACCAGGCTTGACATCCGGCATTGGTCGCTCTGCGCATAGCGGATCATCGCCTCCATCTGCGCCTTCTTCTGCTCCCCCTGCGCGCTATACGAATCGCGCCAGTCTTCCGTGCCCCGGCCGAGATTATCCGCCGCATCAATCGTCACGCCGCCATGCGCCCAAAGCTTCTCGAGCGCCTTTTCAAACACCTCAGCCGGCGCCCGAACCTGCTTCTCGATAAGCTCGCGAGGCTGCGGCGAGGCGCGTAACCGCTCGTAGATCCGACCCAGTACCTTCGCATCCGGATAGTCGCGATCGAAGAAGAAATCGTGCGTGTAGCGGTCCGCGTACGAATGCATCAGGATCGCCCGGCTCGGCTCGCCATCCCGCCCCGCGCGCCCGATCTCCTGGTAATAGGCTTCGATGCTCCCCGGCAGCGCCGTATGCATCACCGAGCGGATATTCGCCTTGTCGATTCCCATGCCGAACGCGATCGTCGCGACGATCACCTCCAGCTTTCCGCTCAGAAAACCATCCTGCACGCGCCGCCGCCGGTCCGCATCCAGGCCAGCATGATAGGCCGCCGCGGGAAATTTCGCCGCGAGCATTTCCGCCACGCTCTCCGCCTGCTTGCGGCTGGGTGTGTAAACGATCGCCGGGCGATGCTCGGCGGAGGCCAACAATTCCAGCGCGAGGTCCGGCCGCCGTGATGGGGGAGTCTCCACCAGTTCAATCGCAATGTTCGAGCGCCGGAACCCGTGGATAAAGCTCGCCGGATCGTCGAGCCCCAGTTGTCCGCGGATGTCGTTTTGAACGATGGGCGTCGCCGTCGCGGTAAGCGCGATCACCGGCGCGGGCCGCAGCATGGGCAGATACCCGCCCAACAGCCGGTAATCGGGACGAAAATCGTGCCCCCATTGCGAAATACAATGCGCTTCGTCAATCGCGATCAGGGCCGGCTTCCGCTTCGCCAGCATTTCGGGAAACCCCGGAACGCGCAGCCGCTCCGGAGCAATGAACAGGAACTGCAGCTTCCCGTTCAAGTAATCGAGGCACACCTGCCGCGATGCCCCTCGATCGCGTCCCGAGTGGATGCACTCCACCGCAAACCCACGTTCCCGCAGTTTCGCGAACTGATCCTCCATCAGCGCAATCAGCGGGCTGATCACCAGCGTCGTGCCGCCCCGCGCGAGCCCCGGCAATTGATAGCAAAGCGATTTCCCCGCGCCAGTGGGCATCACCAGCAGCGCATCCCGCCCCGCGATCACCGTCCGGCAGACTTCCTCCTGATTCGCACGGAACGACGCAAAGCCGAACGCGCGATGCAAGAGCGCGTCCAAAGGCTCTTTCTCGCCTGCCACCACAGGCATGGGGCTGGGTTGCTCCATGGGTTGCTCCAAATGTGGCACAGCCTTCAGGCTGTGGCTCAGCTCGCCCAACCCATTTCCTCGCCGGGGGACTGAGGGAATCTGCCCCACCTTCCCCACCACATTCCGCACGTAATCCTCAATCCCGTGCAGGAAGGGCTCCAGATGAGCCTCGCCCTTCTGAATCCGCTTCAGGTACGCCTCCCACTGCCCCGTCATCACCGGACTCTTCACCTCCGGATGCACCACCCCAATCAGATGAATCCCCTTATCCGTGGCCTCGAGATTCTTCCCGTTCCGAACAATGTATTCGCGTTTCAGCAGCACCTCGATGATCGAAGCCCGCGTGGCCGGCGTCCCCAGCCCCGTCTCCTTCATCGCGTCCGACAGCTCTTTCTCATCCAGCGTCTTCCCGGCCGTCTCCATCGCCGTCAGCAGCGTGGCTTCCGTAAACCTCTTGGGCGCGCGTGTCTTCTTGCGGACAGCCTCTGCCTCCAGCACATCCTGCGCCTGCCCTCGCTCGAGGCCCGCCGGCAGAGCCTGCTGCTCGTCTTCCTGCGCCTCCTCGCCTGCCTTCGTTTTCCGGTTACTGGCTTTCTGTTTCGCGGTCTGGAAATCCAGCATCTTCCAGCCCACCTGCTGAATGGCCTTTCCCGATGAGTGATACCGGTCGGTGATGGGGCCGTTCACGATGGCCGTGATGACCGTCGTCACCGACCACACATGATCCTCATGCCAGCACGTCAGCAAGCGCCTGCAGACCAGGTCGTAGATCTTGGCTTCATCCGGCGATAAGTCCACGCGCCCCGGCGAAATCGGCGTGGGGATAATCGCGTGGTGATCGGTGACCTTCGCGTCATCCACGTATCTGCGTCCCAGCGGCCTTTCGCCGGTGCCCGGCGCAAGCAGTTCCCGGTATGGGCCCGCTACGGCTCGCACAATCTGCGGCAGCGTCCCGGCTACATCCTGCGACAAATGCCGGCTGTCCGTTCGCGGATAACTGATCAGCTTGTGCCGCTCATACAACGCCTGTGCGAGGTCCAGCGTGTGCTGCGCGCTGAACCCGAATAGCCGGTTCGCATGCCGCTGCAATTCCGTCAGATCGTAAAGCGGCGGCGGAGGCATGCGCTGCGTCTCGGCCTTCATGGATTCAATCGCCGCCGCGCCGGATTTCGCGCGCTCGACGATCTGAGCCGCCTCGACGCCACCCTCCTCACCTACCGCCGGAAGCCGCGCCGATTTCTGAAGATCCGCAATATCCCGGAACCACGTACCCTGATAAGTCTCCGCCTCCGGGCGTCCGGCAGGACGAAAAGTCGCAACCACTTCCAAATAATCTTCCGGAACGAACCGCCGCACCGCGAGTTCCCGCTCCACCACCATTGCCAGTGTCGGCGTCTGCACTCGCCCCACGCTCAACTCGTCGCCATAAGTGAGCGTATAAGCGCGCGAGAGATTCATTCCCACCAGCCAGTCGGCACGGCTGCGTCCCCGTGCCGCATCGGCCAGCGGCTCATAATCGCTGCCTGGCTTCACCGCCTCGAAGCCCTTGCGGATGGCTTCCGGCGTCAGCGACGAAATCCACAAACGGCTGATCGGCTTCGAGCATCCCGCGGCCTCGTAGATGTAGCGGAAGATCAGCTCGCCTTCGCGCCCCGCGTCCGTCGCACAGATGATGCGGCCCACACGCGGCGAAGACAGAATCTTCCGGACGATTTCAAACTGATCTTTGGTTTTCTCGTAAACCACCAGCGGCCACGAGGATGGCAGCATCGGCAGAGACTCGCGCCGCCAAGTCTTCCATTCCGGCCGGATCTCGTGCGGCTGCGCGAGCGAAGCCAGGTGTCCAATAGCCCACGTCACTACGTAGCCGTTGCCATGCAGATACCCATCGCCTTTTGCGTTGGCGCCCAGTACTTTCGCGATGTCACGCGCGACCGACGGCTTTTCGGCTAGAACCGCCACCGTACCGGATTCCGCTGCCGTGTTGCTCAAAGTAATATTTTAGCGGGCGCTCGGGTTCTGCAGGTGATACACCTCGGAGCCGGAGGCTTCCCCTCGTTTGAACCCGCAGCCGGCGAATGCCCCTTGGCTACGGCAGCCGCCGGATACGGAGCGCGCGAAACCAGGCTGAATCGCCGTGGTTTTGCAGGCTGATGTGGCAAGCCTTGTTGGGCTGCCCGGTAAGCAGTTTGTAGACCTCGGAGGATTCACCCCAGCGATGGGCGGTCAGTTGCTTCACCGGATCGGCGTCGAGGTCCCCCTCCACCACCTTTTCCCCGTTGAGCCAGTGTTCGATACGGTTCCCGCGCACCACGAGGCGGGATTGATTGAATTCAGCCACCGGCCGCATGGCATTGCGAACCGGGGCAATCATGCCGTAGAGGGCGCCGGATTGATACAGCGGGCCGCGCAGCGCGTCCGGATGATTGCCGGCAATCGTCTGGTATTCGAAACCTACCACGTAGATCTGTGCGCGCATGCCGGGCTTGATCAGAGAGCGGTTAAACGCGCCGGCGATCAGCGCAGCCTGCACCTGATTTTCAAACTTGCCGGTAACATGTTTCTCCGCGGTGAGAATCGGGAAAGCCTGAATCCGATACTTCAACCCGCTATTGCCGCCGTCGGCGACCCGCCATTCGAACTCGAGCTCGAAGTTAGTGTAAGTCTCTTGGCTTACTAAGTCTTCGGTGATGCGTGGATGCGGAACAGCTTTCAAACAGCCGTCGGCGATTGTCCAGGCGTCGCCCGGCGGATCCAGTTTGGATGGATCCTGCCAATGCTCCATGCTGCGCCCATCGAAGAGCGAAACCCATTCCCCGGATGTGTTTTGCGAATTCCCCTGCGCGCCTACGGAATGCGCGAGACCAGCAGCAGCGACTGCGGCGGCCAGCGGAACCAACACGAACCATCGAGCCCTCGCACGACGTTCCGCGCCACCGCGAATTTCGAAGCGAATAAGAAGACGATTCATGGCAGCAGCGCAGCCTCCCCAATTTGCATCACCGCGGCGCGCGCCGGACCGCCGGTGCCGTCCGATACTTGAACCATCACGATGCGGATGAGATCGTTTTTCGGATCCATCCAGCCTTCCGTGCCGAACGCGCCGCCATGCCCGAATGTTCCCATGGAGTGCAGCAGTAGTGTGCCCGTGGGCCGGTTCACCACTTCAAAGGTCAGCCCATATCCGGTGCCGCCCAGCCAGCCGGATGGATTGACGTCGGGAGTGAAAACCTGGCGCATGGTTTCGATGGTCTGCCGTGAGAGGAACCGGTGGCCATTCGCAACGCCGCCGTTCAGCAGCATGGCGTAGAACTTCTCGAGGTCGCTCGCCGTCGAGTACAGACCGAACTCCGGCGCGGGGTATTTGGCGCTGGCGCGGTATTTGCGCGGATCGCCGGCCAGAATCTCATTTCCGGCAATCACCAGCTTTCCATCCTGGTGTTTGTAGACCATCGCGATGCGGCTCTTTTTGTCTTCAGGCGCGAAGAAAAACGTGTCCGTCATGCCCAGCGGCTCGAGAATTCGTTTCTGAATGAAGTGGACGTAATCGTCGCCGC
>Ga0302325_10029080_pt1 | contig 11422 bp, 9 predicted proteins | sample Palsa_T0_2_FD_201948 | JGI IMG/M metagenome (GOLD analysis project Ga0302325, IMG submission 201948) | Peat permafrost microbial communities from Stordalen Mire near Abisko, Sweden - Palsa_T0_2 | ecosystem: Environmental > Terrestrial > Soil > Palsa > Peat permafrost | place: Sweden: Abisko... | reverse complement strand
ATCCCAACTCGGAGGTAGGGACGGCTCGCCGAGCCGTCTGCGGTCGCCTCGGCGAGGCGACCCTACCATAAGATGATTTGCGCCCGTTGACCTTTCGCAAATGAAATCGTCCTTGTCACATGGGCTTTATACACGTAAGTTCTAGGGCGTGAATGCTTTGAAAGAGATCGAACAAGCAGTCAAGAAGTTACCGCCAGAGGAGTTAGTCAAACTTGCCGCCTGGATAGATCAACATCGGGTGGAGACATCCGCGGAATCGACCATGCCTAAAGCAAAATCGGGCGCGGACTGCCCTGATTCATTCGACATCCCACCCCGTAAGAAGCAGTTTTACCAGTTCGGACGATGAGTTGGCTGGTTGACACGGATGTATTAAGTGAACGCACCAAGGCCAGCCCTGACCTCCATGTTTTTGGAATGGTTTCGTGACAACGCGGGCGATTCTTACACCAGTTCGCACGTCATCGCAGAAATAGGCGCGGGGATTGAGCGTTTGAGAGGTCGGCGCAAAGCGACCTTGCAGGAATGGCTTCAACGCCTCAGCAATAGCTTGGGAGGCCGAGTTCTTAACTTCAACGCCACCGTCGCCATGGTTTGGGCGCAACAGGAGGCGGAATATCATCGCCGCGGTTGCGCAATGCCCATGCCAGACAGTTTTATCGCCGCCACCGCACGGCGTCATAACTTGACCATCGTGACAAGAAACTATGCTGATTTTCAGCGGCCCGCTTACGCGTATTTAATCCCTTTGCACCTGATTAGTTTGATCGTTGTTTCTCAAATTTCTTTAAATGCGCAAATCACATCTCCGCGTTTTGCGCTTCTTTTTTCATCGCCGCCAGACTAGTTTGACTTTTTGGTTTGAGCCGAGATGATAAAGCGACGCATTTATATTGTGGATGACAATGCGCAGGTTCTGGAAACTGCCATGGCCATTGTCGGCGCCTTCATGCCGGACGCGGCCCTGAGCGGATTCGGCGATCCTTTCCAAGCCTTGGAAGCAATCAAAGCCAGTCCGCCGGATTTGATCCTTTCCGATCAAAAGATGCCGGGGATGCAGGGGAGCCAATTGCTGGAAGAAGCGCGTCTGGCCGCGCCCGGGACTCTGCGCGTCATGATGTCCGGCCACGTTTCGTTGGATAAACTGACGACCATAACCTCCGCGCATCAGTATGTGGCCAAACCTTTCGATGCCCTCCAGCTCAAGAAAATGCTGGAACGGACTTTTGCCGCCCGCGATCGTGTGCAGGACAGCCGACTGCAAACCGTCGTCACCTCGCTCCGTTCTTTGCCATCGCTGCCGCAAGTGCATCATCTTTTGCTGACGGAATTGGAGAACAATCGCGGCGCCAGTTCGGTTGTTGGGCAAATGGTGGCGCAAGACGCAGGGTTGTCCCTCAAGGTTTTGCAATTGGCCAACTCGCCTCTTTTCGGGCGCGATTATGTGGTCAGCAGCCCATCGGAAGCGGTGCTTTGCCTGGGCACATGCATGATTTCCGCCGTGGTGCTATCGCAAAGCCTTTTCAAACATTACCACGGCAGCACGCATCCGGAGTTCGCGCTCGAACGCGTTTGGAGCCATTCCTGGAAAACAGCCGCTTTGGCGCAATGTTATTGCCGGGAACAGGGCTTGCCTCGTCAGGCGCAGGAAGAAGTTTTTCTGGCCGGGTTGCTGCATGAGACGGGTCGGTTGATTCTCATGGACAATTTCCCCGCCGAATTCCAGGCCGCTTGCGACGCGGCTCGGCAAGCCAAATCACCTTTGGGACCCCGGCTGCGGGAAATTTTTGATGCGGCGCCGTGCGACATCGCTGCTTATTTGCTGGATTTGTGGGGAATGCCCTCCGTCGCGGTCACGGCCGTTTCACTTCTGGAAAATCCGGAAAAAGAAAAGTCCAAAAAGTTCACTCCTTCCTCGGCGCTTTACATCGCGGACCAGATTGCATCGCGGGACAGTTCGCCTGATCCTTTTCCCCCGGAAGAATGGAACCCCGGCTTTTTGCGTTCCATTGGATGCCCCGAAGACATGAAGTCGTGGGTCAGGAGTGAAGTCCGCCCCAAATGACCGGAGCCTTGATTAACGCCCTCGGCATCGTGATCGGCGGAGCATTGGGTTTGGCGGCGTTTAAACCTAAGAAACTGGCGACTGCTTTTCCGCCATCGATGCTCAAGAACATCCTCGGCCTGTGCACCGTTGTGTTCGGGATCAGGCTGGCCTGGGTCAGCTTCCATGGCAGTTTCGGGCAAATCCTGGGAAAACTTGGCATCCTGATGCTCGCGCTGGCGTTGGGCAAATTGGCCGGTAAAGCTTTGCGCTTGCAGAAGCTCTCCAATTCAGTTGGACGGCGGGCCTCGCAAACCTTGGCCGCGCCCATCTCTCAACATCGGATCAACGACGGTTTCCTCATGACCACGGGATTATTCTGTATCGGTCCGCTGGCTTTGCTGGCCTCCGTGGACGAAGGATTGAATGGACTGTCGAAGGTTTTTATGGTCAAAGCCGGCATCGATGGTTTGGCCACGTATGCTTTTTGCGAAACCTTTGGTTGGGGTGTCGTGCTTTCGGCCATTCCGGTCCTGGCGTTGGAAAGCGCGCTGACTCGAGGGGCGCAATGCCTGGAACCCTACTTGCGCCATCAGCCGCGTCCCTTGCTCGACGCCATCAATGCCGTCGATGGCTTGTTGATTTTTTGCGTGGCCATGATCATCCTCGGATTGAAAAAAATTGAGGTGGCCGATTATTTTCCCAGCCTGGCCTTCGCTCCATTACTGACCTGGTGGCTGTGGCGATAAGGATTAACCGCGAAAATACTCGAACGAATTTAAGAAAGAATGAATTTCCAATCTGTCTCTCGCGGAGAAGAGCAAACGCCCTTGGGGCCCACCTCAATTTTTTGCAGCCGCGAGACGACACCCTCCCTCCCGCTTACGAAGAAAGAATCCCGTTTCCGGGGAGCACACGCGCCCTCCCGTGTAGCGGTTGGCGCCTCGCCAACCGCACAAACGAAGATGCCATCGGCGAGGGCGCCGATGGCTACTCGCGAGGGCGCGTGTGCTCCCCGGACAAAAATGCCTTACCCACTTGGAAAGTACCCCCTTTCTCCGAGGTTTCGGGGAGAGTGGTGCTCCAAGAGTGCGAAAAATTGGGATGCACCCATGTCTTTAATCAACGTCCTTTGTGCCTTGGCCCGAGGGTGGTTTGCTGCTGGCCCAATGGTGTCGTTACTTGTCTTGCTCGCGGCTTTTTCCGGCCGCGCGCAAACCAGTCAAACTAACGCCACTGATATTTTGGCCAAACCGCTTTCCCGCGCCGACGCCGTCCAAATTGCTCTTCGCCAGAATACTGCCATTCGCAAGGGTAACGCTGATCTTCGCGCGTCCTATGGCATTGAAGTCCAATTGCGCGCCATCGCCTTGCCGCAATTTTCGCTCGGCGGCGGTTACAATTATCTTGAACCTTCACTCGTGGAAAGCTTCCCTTTGCCCGCGCCCTACAACAGTTACGTCCAAATCCCTAATCAAAATTGGAACGCGGACATCAAGGTGCAGCAATCGATTTATGCCGGCGGCCGCCTCACCTCCGCCTATCGCTCCGCCAAACTGACCCGCGAACAGGCCTTGCTTAAGTATCAGACGACGCTGGCCGACACTCTTCTGTCCGTCCGCACCACCTACGACGACGTTCTTCTGGCTGCTCAGCAGGTTTCCGTTCATGAGGCATCCGTAAAATTGTTGACAGACGAATTGGATGACATCCAAAAGCGCTACAAAGCCGGCACCGTGCCGCAATTCGACGTTTTGCGCGCGCAAGTGGAATTGGCTAACGAGCGTCCGCATTTGATCCAGTCGCGGAACGATCTCCGTATCGGCAAAAACAATTTGCTCAATCTAATGGGCGTCCGCCTGCCCAAGGACATTTGGGAGGACGTTCCTTTGAAACTTAGCGATTCCCTGGAAGCGCGGCCTTATGACATAGACCTGACTTCCGGTCTCGCACAGGCACTCACAAAACGTCCCGAACTAGGGGCCTTGCGCAAAGCCGAGGCCCTGCGCCGTGAAGATCTCGTCAATGCCAAGTCCGGCTATAAGCCAAACGCCTCCATTTATGGCGGATATGAGTGGCAAAGCCTTAATTACGAAAAGAATCTGGACGCGGATTTGTACGGCTGGACCGCGGGCGCGCAGTTAAGCTGGAACATTTTCGATGGCCAATTGACCAGGGGCAAAATTATGGAAGCAAAAGCTCGGCATGAACAAGCTGAACTCGATGTTGATGAATCAGTGCGCCAGATCGAGCTCGATGTGCGGACGGCTTATTCCAGCTTTGTTGAAGCCCGCGAAGTGCTGGATTCTCAGAAACTTGTTCAGCAACAAGCCGAAGAGGCCCTTCGCCTGGCCGAAGCGCGTCACCAAGCCGGGACTGGTACGCAATTAGATGTTCTTAGCGCGCAGACGGCGCTGACCCAGGCCCGTACCACCCAAGTGCAGGCGCTTCACGATTACGCCGTCGCCCGCGCCCGCCTGCAACGCGCCCTCGGCGAGGACATGGAAATCATCCAAAAATAATCTTCAGTAGGGGCCTTGTTGCACTGAAAAAAAGGACGGCGAGCTGGAAATGGAATTGGTGATCAGGAATTGATTGCCTGTGGCCTGGGTATTCGTGGACAATACCTGCCAGGAATTAGCGAGAAGGTTGCTTGAGAAAAACAAAGTGTATCCTTTAAGAAAATCCGGCCACGAAGTAAAGTTCCAGGAAATGATAACATTGTCCGGTGCGGAAAATTGCGCGCTGAGAATGTAAATGACTAAGAGTCATTTTCTGATGCGTGCACCGGATTTTCCGAATGCGCTCAGTTTTAGGATTTCTGTGTTTTAGTTTTTTATGCGGGCAACATAGTTTGTCTTATGCGCATTTACATCGAAAGTACGATCCCTAGTTACGTCGTGGCCCGGCCTGCTCGCGACCTCTTGCAAGCGGCTCGGCAACAGCTTGCGCGGGATTGGTGGGAATCGCAGGGCTGCAATCACGAACTTTTCACGTCACAAGTAGTTTTGGACGAAATTGCAAACGGCGAATCAGAAATGGCGCGTCTGCGTCTTGGACTGATGCGAGGGCTTGCGATCCTCGATGCCACGCCTGCCGCGGAATTTCTTGCCGATGCAATTTGAAATCCAGACTTCTGCCGCTAACGGCGGATAGCGACGCAGCCCATATTTCTCTAGCAACGGTTCATCGAATGGATATATTACTGACGTGGAATTGTCGGCATATTGCGAACGCAATGATTGAAACTCGTCTGAGAAACCTTGTTCGCGTACATGGTTACGATTTACCGGCCATATCCACTCCAGAAGAACTCTTCGAAGAATAATATGATAAAAACTGGAAAAACATTGTTAGATAAAAGTGGTGATTTAGTGCTTGAGGAAATCCGGCGTATCAAAGATAGGTTATCAATGGTACGTGGTCACGATGTTCACCGCCTTTTTGCCGTAGCGCGTAAACGTCAGCGGCGTTCCGGCCACCGAGTCGTCAACCTTGAGGAAAAAACGATGTCCTCCAAGATTTAGTTTTGATGCGTCTCGAAGGAATTTGGTACAGAATCAAGCGCCGCTGTTTTTCTGCTATGGTAAGGTGCCGGTATTAGGCGAGCCGTTGGTGCTCGCCGCCGTGATTCTTCTGAGCGCTTCGCGAATGACATTAAGTCCTCCGTTTGTATGATTCGTCTCAGCCTGCCTGAGGAGCGGAACAGCGGATTGCGCTTGTGGGCCGAATTTCCCCAATGCCTGGGCGGGAATGGTGGCGTCAAAGCTTGCCAAAGCGCATGGCCCTTTCATGGAAATTACCAAGGAATGGGTCAAAAATGGAACGGCGTCTGGCGCATCAGCATTAATCGACCCAATGGCCCAGATAGTCTCGGCGTCTTGCGGGGATCGTTTGCTTTCATAAGCAATTAACCACGGGATTAGATTAGAGCAAGCAGTCGGGTGATGGCCAAGGGCACTCATCGCTCCATCGATCCGGTCGGAACTGTTCTCCATAGCGTTCGTCAGCGCGGAAATTCCCATCGGCCCCATGGCTGCAAGGGCAAACGCGGCCTGTTCGCTGCATGAGTTTTTGAGCAAGGGAAGGAGTTGCGGTATGGCCGATTGAGACGAAGGCCCAAGGGCATCGAAGGCAAGGGCTGCTTTTTTACGGCTAGTGTAACTAGGGAACTCGAGGTCAACGCTGACGCTCGACCGGGCTTTGCCTGCAAAAGGTCGTCTGGCCATGATCTTAAGCATTGCCCACAAGTATTGCAGGTTATCCCTGAGATTTGAGTCGGGCACGGAAATGTCTCTGATCAAAACCGGAATCGCGTTAGTGCCAATAGCTCGGATCGCGTCGGCCGCATTTGCCTGGCTGGGCGATAGAGGCGGAATAGGTCCCAGCCCGAACCAGTAACCTGATTGAAAAGAACCTTGCCCGCTTTCCAATTGATCCAGCCAGGACCTCAACTTCCTTCCCTTATGAACAGGCTCGTTCGCGGACCAGCACAACCAAACCAGCCCGCCAAGGATGCCAACAAGCATTGTTCCCAAGAGGATTTGGCGTGTTTTTCTCACATCAACAGACTGCTTAATTTCCTAAGAAAATCGAGCAACTTCCGATTCCAGCTTCTTTATGTGATTGCGGCTCGTGCGAGTTTCGTGCCTCCTAGTAGAGATCAATAATTTGCATTGAAACCGCGCCCCAAAATCAAAATCGGCAAGGTGTTGCCTCCGCCAGCACCGCCCCCGCGAACTCCACGTGGAAACTGGCTATTCCGACTCGCCGCGCTCGTGCTCATGCCGGTTATCGTCCTGGCGGTATTGGAAGCGGGCTTGCGCATTGGGGGCTACGGTTATCCGACTGGACTGTTCGAGAAGGTCCGCATCGAAGGCAAAGATTGGCTGCTTAACAACGAAAAATTCAGCCTGCGCTTTTTCCCCCCGGAATTATCGCGCTGGCCGAGTCCCTTGATGATGGAGGCGGTCAAACCACCGGGGACATGCCGCGTTTTCATTTTTGGCGAATCGGCGGCGCAAGGCGACCCGGAGCCCGCCTTCGGCGCGGGGCGATATTTGGAGGTTTTGTTGCGCGAACGATACCCGGGAGTGAATTTCGAAATCGTCAATGTCGCCATTACGGCCATTAATTCGCACGTCATTGTGCCCATTGCGCGGGAATGCGCCCATCATCAGGGCGACCTTTGGATTGTTTACATGGGAAATAATGAAATGATCGGACCGTTCGGCGCGGCCACGGTTTTTGGCGCTAAAGCCCCGCCTTGGCCATTGGTGCGCCTGAGCCTGGCTCTGCAAACGACACGCGTTGGACAGGCCCTGATGGATCTCAGCCGCAAAATCAAAGGCAAGGCGGCCGGCCCGGCGGTTTGGGGCGGGTTGCAGATGTTTCTCGGCAATCAGCTCCCGGCGAACGATCCGCGCAAAGATGTCGTATATAAGAATTTTCAGAGAAACTTGCGGGATATTCTGCAGGCCGGCCGCGATGCCGGCGCGGCCATCATTCTGAACACGGTGGCGGTAAACCTCAAGGATTGCCCGCCTTTTGCGACCCTCGCTTCCACCAACCTTTCCGCAAGCGATCGCGAGAAATGCGACCGTCGCGTGGCCGAAGGGCGCAGCGCGGAAGCGGGCGGCGATTGGAAGCTGGCGGCGATTGCTTTTGGGGAAGCGCTCGCGATTGATCCGCAACAGGCGGAAGCCGAGTTTCGGGAAGGCGAGTGCCTCCTGCATTTGGACGACGCCCGTTCCGCCGCCATGTATTTTCAGATGGCGTGCGATGCCGATGCGCTGCCTTTCCGGGCCGATTCGCGCATCAACACCATCATTCGCGAAACCGGGCGACAAATGAAAGGGCCGGATTTGGCTTTGTGCGACGCCGCGGAATCTCTTCCTGAGCCTGGAAAAATTCCCGGCCAGGAGACGTTTTACGAGCACGTCCATTTCAATTTCGACGGCAACTACCGGCTGGCGCTTTTGTGGGCGGAACAGGCTGAAAAGATGTTACCCGACAATGTCAAGAATAAAGCCAAGGGCGGCTGGGCTTCCCAGGATACTTGCGAGACGCGGCTGGGCTTGACCGATTGGAACCGCTGCGACGTGCTGAACGCGGTGCGCACGCGCATGCAACGCGCCCCGCTCGACAGTCAATTCAACAACCCGGCGCGACTGACCAATCTCTCGGAGCGGATTGAAACCATGATGAAACGCCGGAACCTGACCGCAGCCACCAAAGCCCGCATGCTTTACGCCGATGCCATCACCCGCGCGCCGCGCGATTATCTGCTGCACGAAAACTACGGCGAATTCCTGGAATTGACCGGCGATCTCAAAGCCGCCACGCACGAATGGAAGCAAGCGCAGGAGTTGATGCCGCGCAATCCCTTCGCCTGCCTCACCGAAGGGCAATTGTTGGAAAAGCAGGCGGATGTGTCCGGCGCCCGCACAGCCTTCGAGCAAGCAGTGAATCTGCATCCTCGTTATGCCGAGGCTTGGTTTGAGTTGGGCAAACTAGACGCCATCCAAGGCAATCTGGAGGACGCGCTGAAAAATTATCAGCACGCACTCTCGTTGCAGCCCAATGATGCGCAAACATATTTATATATGGGCAAAGCGCTTTCGCTTTTGCAGCGCTCGGATGAGTCTGAAAAAAGCTTTCGCCGCGCGCTGGAATTGGACGGCGGCAACTGGGAAGCGCATTACGCGCTCGGCGGGGAATTAGGCATGCATGGCAAAATCGCCGAGGCAAGAGCGGAATTCCAACAGGTGATCCATTTGCAACCGCAATATGCCATGGGCCATCTCAACCTCGGCGTGGCTTTGCTCAAACTCAACGACGCCGACGGCGCGCGGAAGGAATTCAACGAGACGTTGCGTCTTGATCCTGGCAACAAGTCCGCACGGGGCTATCTTGCCTCTATCGCCCAATAAACGTCATTGCACCTCCATAAAAAACATCACCGAAAGCTGAAGCCGTAAAAACGATTGGGATAATTGGTCCAACCAGGATCGCTGAAATAGGAGGACCCGCTGGTTAACGTGTTAGTGGATAAGGGCACCCAGATGGGATCGCTTAGATTCGTGCAAGCTTCCACCACGACGACCAGGTTGGTGGCGCCGACGATGTTGAATCCGAATTTATTGTCAACGAGCGCGAAGTCGGGTCCGCTGGTCTGCACCTGGGGATTCCACAGCACCGTCGGCAGCCCATCATAATTTGAAGTCCATCCGCTACTATCTGGCAAATAATAGACGTGAAGTGTGGCGTTGTCGTTGTCGAATACAGATGAATCGGGGCTGGGAGCATTACCCCCAAAATACACTGCCGTCAGATTTGCGCACCAGAAGAACGCGTTAGCGCCAATGCTGGTGACTCTGTTGGGAATGGTCATGCTCGTAAGGCTTGGGCAGTTATAAAACGCTTGATTTCCGATGCTGGTGACGCCCTTGCCAATATTCACGTTTGTAAGGTTGTCGCATTCAAGGAACCCGTTATCTCCGATGTTAGTGACGCTGTCGCTTATGATCACGCTACTCAGGCCTGAGAGTTCAAACGCCTCATTCCCGATGCTGGTCACGCCGTTGGGAATGAGGTAAGTTCCACCTAGACCTTCCGGAAATTGAATCAGTGTCGTTTGCGATTTGTCAAACAAGACGCCATTGGTGCTGCTGTAGTACGCATTGCCAGCCGCAACACTAATGCTCGTAAGGCCCGTGCAATCATAAAACGCCCCTTCGCCGATGCTGGAGACGTTGTTCGGAATCGTGATACTCGTCAGCTCGAAGCAACCCTCAAACGCCTCATCTGCGATGTTGGTTACGCTATTGCCAATGGTTACGTTCGTCAGGCTAGTGAACGCGAAAGCATTAGTCCCGATGCAAGTGACGCTGTTGGGAATTACGATGCTTGTGAGGCCGGAGTCCTCAAACGCCGCATCTGCGATGGTGGTGACGCTACTACCAATGGTCACGTTTGCCAGGTCGTTGCACGCACTAAAGGATCCATCCCCGATGTTGGTGACGCTGTCACCAATGGTTATACTCGTAAGCCGAGTGCAAACATAAAACGCCCGATACCCGACGCTGGTGACGCTGTTGGGAATCGTGATGCTGGTCAGACCGTAGCAATTCTCAAACGCCTCAGCTTCAATGCATGTAACGTTGTTAGGAATGGTCACGTTTGTTAGGAGGGCGCAACCCTCAAACGCCCCATCTCCGATGCTGGTGACGCCCTTGCCAATGGCCACGTTCGTCAGGCCGGAGTACGTAAACGCATTAGTCCCGATAAAGGTGACGCTGTCGGGAATGATCAAGCTCGCCAAGCCGTAGCATTCCATAAACGCCTGATCCTCGATTCTCGTGACACTATTGGGAATAGTGACGCTAATCAGGCTGGAATTTTCAAAAGCCGCGTCTCCGATGCTGGTGACAGGGTAGCCGTTTATCGAGTTGGGAATGACTAAAACGCTTTCGGACCCACTGTAGCCCGTGATGGTGATGGCGTTATTGTTGGTGGTGTAGTCGAGTTGAGCGCATGCCGCGAGCGGCATTAGGGCCAGCACAGCCATTAGCAATCGGATCTTCGTTCTACAAGGTTTCATGTTAGCCTTAGCTGTTTAAGCTTCTACTCTAGTGCATGCGATGAAAACGGACGAGATAATTCGTTCATTGCGCGTCCGTGAAATTGGGATTCGTTGGACAAGGTTGAGGGGGCAGACGAAAAAGGCTTCTTTGCCATCGAAAAGGCGTTGCATCTTCTAAGGGCCGAACCTTACACTACCCAAAAGCATGTGGACGTTGTTGAAAGAATTTTTTGGCTTTTGCAAGCAGGAGAAAAAGTGGTGGCTCATTCCGCTGATTGTCCTGCTGCTGGTGCTGGGCGCCATTCTTCTTTTCACAGCCACCTCCGGCATTGCCTGGGCGCTCTATCCCTTCATGTGAACGATGCTGCCGCCGCGCCACGTCCTCGGCCTTTCCGCCTATTACCATGACGCCGCGGCGGCGCTGCTGCGCGACGGCCAAATTATCGCCGCAGCGCAGGAGGAACGATTTACGCGGATCAAGAACGAGCCGGATTTTCCGGCGCAAGCCATTGCGTTTTGCCTGCGTTATGGAGGATTAAAGCCGGCTGACCTTGATTGCGTTGTTTTTTATGACAAGCCGGTGCTGAAATTTACGCGCCTGCTGGAATCCTATCTCGCCGTTGCGCCGGGCGGATGGCGAACTTTCCCGGAAGTGGTTTCGAACTGGCTCGGGGGCAAGTTGGACTTGCGCAAGACCATCCGCGAGGAATTGCCCGGTCTGCGCGCCGATTGCCCGATCCTTTTTACCGCGCACCACGAAGCCCACGCCGCCAGCGCATTCTATCCCTCCCCCT
>Ga0302325_10029078_pt1 | contig 11423 bp, 10 predicted proteins | sample Palsa_T0_2_FD_201948 | JGI IMG/M metagenome (GOLD analysis project Ga0302325, IMG submission 201948) | Peat permafrost microbial communities from Stordalen Mire near Abisko, Sweden - Palsa_T0_2 | ecosystem: Environmental > Terrestrial > Soil > Palsa > Peat permafrost | place: Sweden: Abisko... | reverse complement strand
ACTGAACTTCAAAACCTCGACGTTGCACGAACACGGCTTAGAACCGTCGTGCAACCGGGTCGGGGTCGCAGTGGATCTCCGCCAGGACTGGCCAACGGCGTTGCAGCAAGCCGGTTTTGACCCGTCCGCCCCGAGCGTCTGGTCGATCGAGGGGCTGCTGATGTATCTGCCGGCAGAGGCTCAGGAGCTGCTGTTCGACCGCATCCAAGAACTCGCCGCGCCCGGCAGCCGGGTCGGCGTCGAGGGGCTTGCAGCCGACTTCGCCGACCCCGAAGGGGTTGCCCTGAGGCGGGAACGGATGGATCGGGTCCGGGAGCTGATGGAGAAGTCGGACGTCCAGCTTGAAGTCCCCAAGACCGACGAGCTGTGGTACTTCGAGGAACGCGAAGACGTCGGCGATTGGTTTCGCCGCCACGGCTGGGAAGTGACCTCGACGCCGTCCGACGAGCTGATGGCCAGCTACGGTCGCCCACCCGTGCAAGGCCTCGAGGAGGCGTCCCCGACGCACCTGTTCGTCTCCGCGCAGCGGGCGGCTTTATAGAGCTGGGGCGGGCGAGAACCCCTGTTGCTGGACTGCCCGTCCTCCGCTCTTAGGGCCTCCCCCAACCGGGGGCTCTAGCTTTGTGCCGCCGGGGGCTGGAACTTTGACCCCAGGGGTTTCCGCCGGCTCGCCGCCCGGTTCCGGTTGGCAAGTCGGGCATGGCGCAGGCGGGTCTGAAAGGGTGGCGTGGAAACCCCCAATGCCCAAAGTAAATGCTGACAGCCCGACGCCGGTCGTCATCGCCGCTGCACCGGCCAGGCGCTTGATGTTCATATTCATTGGTCCTCCAGGAAGTGCGAGTTCACTGCAATTACCCAGAGAACTCGGAGCTAAACATCGTCGGAAGCCCTGGACCGCAACGACCTAGCGGAGTCGCACCAGCCGCGTCGTCGAAGTCTCGTCGAGCTCGACGACGTCGGTACGAGAACGCAAGAAGTCGCTGAATGACTTGAAGCCCAAAGACTTTTCGCTGAACGACGGGTCCATCCGCTTCATCTGCGCCTTGACCACGGAATTATGCAGCCAGTCGACGTCCTCTTTTTCGGTGCCGATCCGCAGCGCGCGGGTCAACAACGCAGTGGCGGGACCCTGCGGATCTGGCGCGGGCGGCTCCTCGGGGTCTGCCTTGGTGCGCCGTGCCTTCGGTGCCGGCTCCGGTTCGGGCACCGGAACTCCGGGCAGCGCGTCGTAGATGACGAACTCGTCGCAGGCCGCCGCAAGCGCCCGGCTGGATGAACCGGCAACCCCCACGCCCACCACGTATCGGCCGAGCCGCTTGCAGCGTTGCGCCAGCGCGATGTAGTCGGAGTCGCCGGCCGCGATCACCACATGGGTCAGGTCGGGCAGGCGGAACATGTCCTCGACCGCATCGACGGCCAGTCGAATGTCGGCGCCGTTCTTGCCGTAGGCGGCTGCGGGAAACAGCTGCACCAAATCGACTGCGCGGCCGACCAATTGCTCGCGATAACCGGTGTTGACCTCGGCCGACCAGTCGGCGTAGGCGCGGGTGAGCACCAGCGTGCCGAACGACGACGCGAAGTCGATGATGGCGCCGACGTCCACGGTCGCGCGCGCCAGCTGATCCGCGTGCTTGTCCAGCCCTTTGGCCTTGTCCTTCTGAAACGAGCTGCGCCCATTGACCTGGTCGTAGCGGGAGATCACGATGTTGTCGAAGTCCAGGTAGACCGCAACGCGGCCCGCGTCGGGATCTGTCATGACCACAGTCTTTACCATCGGTCGACGGGTCAGCGACGGCGGGTGAGCAGCCAGGCGGCGGTGAAGATCTGCCAGGCGGTGATCGGATACACGCTGCCGCGTTCCCGCACGGCGGCCGGCAGAACGTAATCTGCCGTGGTCGTCAGCTGGATGACGAACATCGTGAAGCTGATCAGGCCGACCACACCGAGCCATGCCGATACCCAGCGATACCAGCGCGGCCCGTCGATGACTGCAGAGCCCGCCAGGATGGCCGCGTTCCCGCCCACGATCGCCAACACCGCGCCGGTGGCATGCACCCATGCGGTGCCGTCAGCCTGTGCGGCGGGTCCGCTGTGGAAGATCGCAATCAGAAAATTGCCGACCGCGTTCGCTGCGGCAAATGTCAGAAATAGCCAGGCCTTCCGCGTTCTGACAGCTCGAGTCGCGAGGATGGCACCGCCGAGAAAGAGGCTTCCTTGCAGGCAGAACGCCGTGTTCATCAGCCAGGCGCGTGGTGAGTCCAAGCCGGAGGTTACCCCGAGATCGCTGATGTAGTTGTGGGCGTAGCTGTAATGAGGCCGAAAGGCCTTGGCCGCAACAGCTTCGAGGATCAGATAGGCCAGGCCCCCGGACATCCAGGCAACGGCCGCGCTTACGGCGTAGGAGCGTCGCGCACTCGGTGTCATGCCTCGAGTGTGTCATCGCTACGGTGGCGATGACGCGAGGAGGAGTTCTTGAGCGAGCACGAAGTCACGATGATCATCGAGGCCGTGGGCTTTCTCGTGGAGGCGGTCGAGGAGATTGAGCCGGAGAAATGGTCCTGGCCGTCGAACCTCGCGGGTTGGGGTATCCCGGACCTGGTGGCTCACGTCACCGGCAGCGCGGCGAAGATCGTCGCGCTCGTCGAAGGGGTGGATGGGCGGGAGCCCTCGCAGCCGGATGTCGGGGAGTACGCGGACCGAGCCACCCGGCTTCGGGGGCTTGCTGACGAGTTGCAGAACGCCCTGGCCAGCGCCGATCTAAAGGCGATACGACCTTCGCCGCACGGTGACGTTCCGCTGCGGCAGGCGCTGAGGTTTCCCACTCTCGGCCTGACCATTCATGCCTGGGACGTGTACCGGTCACAGGCTCGGCCGGTCGAGGTGCCCGACGACCTGCTGGTGTTTTGCCAACAGGTGCTGGATTCGGTGCCGGAAGACGAGCTGCGTCGTCCGGGCATGTTCGGACCGGCCAGGATCGCGCCTGAGGACGGCACGCCGACCGAATCCCTGATGGCGTTCGTCGGGCGCGCAGTCGACTAAGCGATCAAATGCGCACTGCCGTCATGTAATTCGTGACGGCGCAAGCCCATCGGTGTTTGAGCGGGGACGTCGCCGCCGTCGACCACGGCCCGGGTGATGGGCGTCAGCGCCTGAAAGAGCGTCTCCACCTCGTCGTCGCTGAGTGCGTCGAGCGCCGACAGCGAAAGCGCGTCGGTGGTTGATTCGATCTGGTCTTTGAGTTCCCGGCCCGCCGCGGTGAGCGACCCGTCCTTGACCAGGCCTCGGTCGGCCAGACGCTGCTCGTTGTGACGCCACTCCTCATCGTCGTAATCGCGAGTGCCGGCGATGTATTCGGGTGGAATTCCACCCGCCACGGCATGCAGCACGTTGGACTCCCTGCCGGAGACGCCGGCGGTGATCAAGGCGGCGGTGTGGGTGTCACCACGGTGCTCGCGCAACAGCGTCGCGGCGTGCCACAGTGTCGCCAGCGGGTCGTCCGGCCACGGTAGCGCCAGATTCGCGGCGAACAGCGGCCGTCCTTCGAGCGGTGCGTGACGTGCGGCCTTAGCGGCCAACTCTGCTGCAGTAGTGACGTTTTCGTCTGGCTCAAGACCGTAGCGGCGCAGCACTGCCACCGCCGACTCCTCGCGGACGCGCAACGCGGCCTCCGGACCGGCGATCTGCCAGGCTGCCGGCAGCGCCTTGGCGACCCGCCCGGGCGCGAAGTTGTAGAAGATGGCCGTCACCACTTCGGTTGGCACGGTACCCAGCGGGGCGGACCTGGCGGCGAAGTAGCCCATCCAATAACCCTTGTAACCTAGTCCGTCCAACGCCGCGCGCGCCTCCGGCGCGAAGTACGTCACCCCGTGCACTGGCTCGAATCGATCGAGGAAGCGTCGCGCCAGCCCTGGATCTCTACGCACGGCCGCAAGCCTAGTCTCAACGTACTTACCTGCGGCAGCGGCCTGTTGTTTATCTGCGTGATCAAATGCGCGATGCACTACCACCACTACACAATGTCGCGCCAGATGGTCGAACAGCACGGCCTGGTGAACACCTTCTAGAAGTCAGGATCACCATTCGGTAAGACATTGCTCGTTTTTCATTCAGTGCGCGACGGCCGGCATTAACATGCGCGTGAAAACATAATGCTCCCTGGAGGCCTACATCTGATGAGCCGAACGCTTCTTCATGTTCAGGGGTATTACTGGCGCTGGATCAAAACGGGGATATCCCTTGTCTTGATCGTGGGCGGGTGGGTGCTCGCGAAGAACTGGGCGTCCACATTTGAGAAGCTGCCAATCGGTCCGCTGCCGGCCGAAGCTTGGTTCGTTCTCGGTTACAGCCTGGTGCTAGGCGGATTTGCGTGGATCTACCGATCCTGGGCGGCCTCAACGTTTGGCCGCAGGATGGCACGCTACGTGACTGCGGCCGTGGTAATTACGGCTGTAGCAGATTTGGTCAAGGATTACGCTTTCCATTCGTCACTGCACAGCCACTCTTCGGTGTTGCCGACCGTGGTCTCCGCGGCGGCGGCCATCAAATGGTGTGCAGTTCTGTTGGCGCTCACTGGTGTAGCGGCCGTGCTGGGTCTGGGCCTGCGGGGGTTCGCCGCAATGTTCCGGCGATATGCGTTGCCGGTATTACGGAGTGCTAAGCGGCGGATTTTGAGTCGATGCCAAACCGCACAACCGGAAGCGGCCGCGGGCAACCTGAATTACGCCAACTGGTGGAACGAGGTTTGGGAAGATTCCGAGCTACCTGCCGTATCGGCGGACGTCGAAGAGAACCAAACCAGTTGGCATAACGCTTACAACGTTCCCGGGGCCGGCGACGTCATTATCGATCGCGAAGGCCGACCGGTTCAGGCCATTTGCCTGTCCGGCGGCGGAGTACGGTCGGCGTGCGTCGCGATGGGTGCCACCCAAATTTTCTCCGAGAGGGGACCGATCAACCCCAAGCCTCCGGACCCGTCTACGCCCCCAGACCCGTCTACGCCCGCAGTCTCACCTCATCTGATCGACACAGTCGACTATGTGATCTCGGTATCTGGCGGCGGCTACACGGCCGGTGCGCGGCTACTTGCTACCCAACCCCTACCTCCAGAAGCGTCTACGTGTAGACCCCCGAAGAAAGCGCTCGCTGAACAATCTTCTGACAAAAAGCCAAAACGGCCGCTGTTGTCGCAGCGATTCGAGGACGGATCGGCGGAGTTCGACCATTTCCGTTCTCACTCAAGCTATATTGCCGACTCGCCGGCAGCACTGGTCATTGCTTTGGCGGTGGTGTTGAAAAATTTGATCGCCTCGTTGGCCATGGTGTTCACTGTCCCGGCGATCCTGGGATGGACCTTCGGTTATCTGCTCGCGGTTCCCTATTTTTCGTTCGCGGCAATCTCTCCTCTGACAGCTGAGGCGGCGAAACAGATCAAACCGGACCCGAAGTGCCCGGGTGCTTTGCAGCCGCTGCTAGCCCACCATGACAGTTCGTGGTTGGCTGTGGGGTCTTTCGTCTTCCTGACCGTTTTATGCACGATCATTGCCGTGGGGATCGAGTGGTTCTGGGCGGGTCCATACAGCGAAGCCTTTCGGAGATGGTTCGTTGGAGCCGCACGAGGGTGCGCGGTATTCGCGGCGCTGGTGCTTGTGGTCGTCGCTGGCTTACCTGCACTTATGTTGCTTTGCTCGAAGCTTGGTAAAAATCCTGTCGACACAGCCAAGATTCTGCCCGGCGTGATCGGCGTGAACTATGTAGCCGCGATCGTCGCGATAGTGACGAAAAAGCGTGACATGCTGCCTCTCAAAGATGTCGCGACGTCGTCTGGGTGGAAACGACTGCTACCCCCAGCCGTTGTGCAATTCTTACTGGTGCTGGGGACCTTCGCGGTACTGGCATTGGCCTGGCTTGCTGTGCTCGGAAGTTTTGCCGTCGATGTTTTTCAACGAGTGGCACCTCGCGCATGTGGCAGCGGCTTACCACCTCTGCCCGACGTGGGGTCGCGGGTGGAGTTGGCCCTGCTCATTGCGGCCTTGCTGTTCCTCGGGTTTGCAGACGTCACATCGATGAGCTTGCATCCCTTTTACCGGCTGCGGCTGGCGAGCACCTTCGCTGCTCGTCGCATCACATCACTGTCTGGGGGTTGGCGGGCCCAGCCCTATCCGACGACCGAATGGACGTGGCTGCCGGACTACGGGCAGGCTCCACCCGGCGGCCCCGAATTCATCTTTGCGACCGCGGCCACACTCTCAGGAGACGCGGCACCCGCGCCGGGGCTGAACGCGGTGTCTTATGTACTCAGCGCGGACCGCATCGGTGGTCCTGCGCTGGGCTGGCTCGACACTAAGAACCTGTTCGCTTTAGCGCCGCCGCGACTCAGGCGGGATCTCACAGTTGAGGCGGCCGTCGCGGTCAGCGGCGCGGCGTTTGCGTCAGCAATGGGACGGCAGGACAAGGGATATCAAAAACTGCTCGCCGTCTCGGGCGCTCGACTGGGAACATGGCTGCCGAATCCCAAACTCGTCGGCAACCTGGTCTGCGCGCAAGAAGGTAAATGCGCCGACAAGGAAGACGAAAAAAGGCCTTGGCCAACGTCAATGCCCACCATCCGCGGCGCGGGGTACTTCTACCGCGAACTGTTCGGCATCAACTACGACGATGCGCGGCTTGTGCAGCTGACCGACGGTGGCCACTACGAGAACCTTGGATTGGTCGAGGCACTGCGCCGGCGCTGTCGACTCATCTTCTGCATCGACGCCGGCGGCGACTCCCCTCCGCTACTCACCACACTGTCCGACGCAATGCGGCTGGCGGAATACGAACTGGGCGTGACGTTTGAGTTCAACGAGCGCGGGCCGTACTCGGTGAACGACCTCGCTCCCGGCTCCGGCACGCCATTCCCCGCAGGCCACGCGCTCGCTCGCTTGAACGGCCGACTCACGAAAGGGACCGTGGCGTTCGCCCGAATTGAATACCCTTTGGCGGCAGGCTTGCCGGAGCCGCACGGCGTGTTGATTTTCGCGAAAGCTGTTCTTTGCGAGGATTGTCCAGAGTGGCTGCTGACTTATGCCGCGTCGAGTGATGTGTTCCCTCATGACTCGACATCCGACCAATGGTTCAACGAGGCTCAGTTCGGGGCCTACACCGCGTTAGGACGGATCATGGGCAAGCATGCCGTGGACTGTGCCGAATCCCTCAAACGCGCCCGAGTGATTTGACGTCAGCAACGGTTCGGCCAGCGCCTCAAGCTATACGCAGTACACCGAGGTTGCCGGGTTGGGGAGATTCGTTGCTGAGAATATCGAGCACTACCCGCATTGCGTCGTCTCCCTGGCTGATATAGGTCGCCGCCCGAGGCAGTCCTTCGCCGTCCGCGGTTCGGCCAGCCGAGATGCAGTAGTGGAGTCCGGTGGAGTAGTCGCTAATGGCTTGCTGCAGCGTGCTATTCAGCACCGGCTCCGGGCTCGGCATCTGCTGATGCAGATGTGCGATCGCGCCGGTGGCGGTCTGGCAGGCCGTGCCCGTCCCGGCGATATCGTGGTGAGCCGCCGCGGCCGCGATGGCGTTTCGCGCGGCGATCACATCGTTGATCACTCTCTCGGATCGATCGAGCCACCCGTGAATCGACGGTGTCGGCGCGATGGGCGGCGTAGCGTCGCCGGAGATGGCCGATCGTGTGCTCGACCAATGCAGATATGCCGATGCCAAGATCGCGCCGATGACTGCGAAGACAGCCCAACTGGCCATCATGATGCGTTGTTCACGTTGATATCTGCTGGTGAAACGGTGTGAATTGGCCACGACAGCCTCCCTGAAGAATGTGGCGACCAAGAACGAGGTTCGATTGGCCGATTGGGCAGTACTCTGGCTCAGCAACCTTGAGGACCCAGGACCTTTATGGAGGCGTTGATACCCACTGCTCGCAGTCGGTAACCCTGTCCGGTGCGAGTGGTTAGCTAGACGTGATGAAGATCATCGGTTTCGAGGAGCACTACACGCTGCGGGCCATCGCGGACGCGAACCCCAACAGTCCCCGCACGTTGTTCGACGAGTCCAGAGGCGGCAGCGGGTGGCCGCCGCCAGGCATTACCGACCTGGGGAAGGGCCGGATTGCCGCGATGGATGCGGCCGGCATCGACGTGCAGATCCTGTCCAACGTTCCCGGCGTTGAGGCCGTCAAGACACCGCTCGCCGTCGAGCTGGCCAAGCAGGCCAATGACAGCGTGGGAGCCGCGGTCAGCAAGCATCCCGACCGATTCCTCGGCTTCGCCACCCTGCCGATGGGTGACCCGGCGGCGGCCGCAGCCGAACTGGAGCGGACCGTATGCGACCACGGCTTCGTCGGCGCGCTGATCAACGGCCACGTCAATGGCCGCTACCTTGACGACGAGTTCTTCTGGCCGGTCTTCGAAGCCGCCGAAACGCTGGGCGTCCCCATCTATCTGCATCCCACTGTGCCGCCGCGACCGGTGATCGATGCGTACTATCAGGGCTTTTCGCCGGCGGTGTCGGCCAAGCTGGCCGTCGCGGGGGTCGGCTGGCACATCGACACCGGGATCCATTGCATCCGGCTCATTCTCGGCGGCGTCTTCGACCGCTTCCCCCAGCTGCAGATCATCGTCGGCCACCATTTCGAGGCACTGAGCTGGATGGCGTGGCGGACCGACTACGCGTTCCCGCCAGAAGAGAGCGGACTCAAACGGACCATCAAGGAGTATCTGCGGGAGAACTTCTACGGCGGCATCTTGGCCGGTGAGTTCGCCAGCCAAGAACCCGGCAGCCCCGATCCGAGTTGGAGCCTGTCGTTCAACGCTTATCAGGCCATGGTCAACGTGATCGGGATCGACCGGATCGTGTTCACCACCGACTATCCGTTCGCCAGCATGGAAGCCGGTCGGCAATTCCTGGAGCACATGCCCATCCCGCCGGCGGACAGGGAAAAGATCGCCCACCTCAACGCCGAGCGTCTGCTGGGGCTGTCGAATTAGCCTCAGCTACAGCATATTCAGGCGACAATCGCAAACATCCCGACGGCGGGCGTTCGTGTCGGCGTAACTGATAGTTACACCCTCGTGCCGGATCCTGAGCTCATGGGTACCGCGACGGTCGCCCCTGGGGCGATCGAGTTAGCGTTTTCCGGACGATTTGGGTTTGGTATCTATCGCTGGGCGTACTTGCCGTTCGACGTGCCGGCAGGCGTGCAGCAAATCCGAGTATCCACCTCCCACGACGACTTCGCCGTTGCCGGCGTGGCCCGAAATGTGTTGGATCTCGGCATCTTTGGGCCAGCCGGTCACGACCTGGGTAATGCCGCGGGGTTTCGGGGGTGGTCGGGCGGAGCCCGGGATAGCTTCGTCGTCTCTCATGCGTATGCGACGCCCGGTTATCTGGCAGGTCCGATCGATCCGGGTATCTGGGCGGTGGCGCTCGGTCCAGTGGTGCTGAGTCCTTGGGGGATGGCGTGGCAGGTGCACGTCACCATGGAACGCGGGGAGTGCGTTCCGCGGCCGCCGGCAAGTAACCCTGTCGTCATCTCTCCGCCGCTTGCCGTCAGCGGTGGCCGTTGGTATCGCGGAGACCTGCACCTGCACACCGTTCACTCCGACGGCGAGCGTCATCCCAATGAACTGACGTCAGCCGGACAGGCCAGCGGGCTGGACTTCTTGGTGTCCACCGACCACAACACCAACGCCGCCAACCGCGCATGGGCGACCCACAGCACCGGAGAGGTGCTGGTGATTCCAGGCGAGGAGGTCACCACCCGGCACGGGCACTGGCTCGCCGTCGGTCTGTCACCGACTACCTGGGTCGATTGGCGATATGGGCCACGCGACGGGGTGTTCCCGCGCTTTGCCGCCGAGGTCCGCGAAGCGGGCGGCTTGGTGGTCGCCGCTCATCCTTGCGTGCCGCTGCCGGGTTCAGCGTGGGAGTTCGGTTTCGCCGACGTCGATGCCCTCGAGGTGTGGAATGGCAGATGGAACGTCGATGATGAACTGTCGCTTCGTGTTTGGCAGCGATTACTGCGGCAAGGCCGGCGGGTGGCAGCAGTCGGCGGCAGTGACTCGCACGGCAAACACCAGCCAGTCGGTTCGCCGCAGACCGTCGTACACGCGGCCGAACTGTCCACCCCGGCAATCGTCGATGGATTGGGCTGCGGCCGGTCGTATCTGGCCCGATCATGCGATGTCGCATTGGATTTGACTGCTGCCTGCCTGACCGGCGAGGGCGTGGCCGGCCCCGGGCAGACATTGCGGGTAATGCGGGACGGTCGAGTGACGGTGACCGCCGTGATCAGCGGAGCTGCCGGCACGAACGTCGCGCTGATCACCGCCGCGGGCTGTGCGAAACGAGCCACTGTGGATGCAGATCGAGCCCGATTGCAATGGGAACTCGACGCCGCGTCGGCGCGCTTCGCGCGACTCGAGGTACGAGAGGCGCAACGGCGCCCGCTAGGCGCAATGGTCGCGTTGACGAATCCGATATGGCTCGAGTGAGCGGGCGTGATATCGCCGGCGATCTTGCATCAGAGAAGCGTCGAATGGTCTAGAAATCTAATCATGACGCGAAATGAGATCACCGAACAGATCGTGGTCGCCCGCCTGGCCAAGGGCCTGACCTGGCAGGAACTGGCCGACGCGATCGACCGACCAGTCGTGTGGACGACGTCGGCGCTCCTCGGTCAGCACCCGATTCCCGCCGAACTCGCCGCGGTGCTCGTCGAGATGCTGGGTCTCGACGAGTCGGCAATCGCGGTGCTGGCCGCGCCGCCGATGCGCGGCGGGCTGCCCACCGCGGTACCCACCGACCCGACCATCTACCGCTTCTACGAGGCCCTGCAGGTATACGGCGGGGCGCTCAAGGCGCTCATCCACGAGAAGTTCGGCGACGGCATCATGAGCGCGATCAACTTCAGCGTCGACCTGCAGAAGAAATCGCATCCGTCCGGCGACCGCGTGGTGGTGACTTTCGACGGGAAATTCCTCCCCTACGACTGGGTTTCTGCCCAGCCGTAAAGAAACCGTCAAAATCGAGCGCCGAGAGTCTCGCGCGCTTAACGTCCTTGCAAAGGGTGGTCCCTCGGCGAAGGAATGCACTAGATGCGCGGTCCCTACTTCGAGGCCGATTGGCGGCGGGAGCAGCTGCGGACCAACCTGTGGCTCGTTCCGATATTGCAGACGCTTGCGATAGTCGTGCTGTTCGCCATCACCTACACAGTCGACCGCGCGGCTTATGACGGATTGGTCAAATTCCCATCGTGGGTGCTTCAGGGCAGCGCCGATTCGGCTCGAGCCGTGTTGGCCACGATCGCGGCGTCGATCATCACCGTAGTCGGCATCGTCTTCTCGATCACCATCGTTGCGCTGACGCTGGCCTCAACGCAGTTCGGGCCGCGGATGCTGCGCAACTTCGTGCGCGATCCGGGAACT
>Ga0302325_10029077_pt1 | contig 11423 bp, 9 predicted proteins | sample Palsa_T0_2_FD_201948 | JGI IMG/M metagenome (GOLD analysis project Ga0302325, IMG submission 201948) | Peat permafrost microbial communities from Stordalen Mire near Abisko, Sweden - Palsa_T0_2 | ecosystem: Environmental > Terrestrial > Soil > Palsa > Peat permafrost | place: Sweden: Abisko... | reverse complement strand
TCATGAATTCACCAGGAGAATCTCCCTCCAGCATAGAACTCCGGCGTCCTCCACAATACGCGGGTGCCACAGGTTCGCGAAGCTAACCTGGGTTTTTCCCTCAAGCCACAAACATCGCCACCGCCGCCACTCCCATTACCACCGCACAAATCCAGCCCAACCACCGCATTGCCCGCGAATTCACCCTTACCCCCATCACCCGCCGATCGCTCGTCAGCAGCACCACCAGCACCACCAGCGGCGGAGCCAGCACCCCATTCAGCACTGCAGACCAAAACAGCATCTTCACCGCATTCAGCCCCGCGAAGTCGAGCGCCAGCCCAACCACCATCGCAATTGCGATGACCAGATAAAACTTCCGGGCCTTCAACGGTTTCTCTCCCAACGAAGCTTTCCGCCACTTCGCCCCCTCCGCCACCGCATAAGCGCACGAGCCCGCTAAAACCGGCACCGCCAGCATCCCCGTCCCAATCAACCCCAGCGTGAATAACCAGTAGGCGCCCTTGCCCGCCAGCGGCCGCAACGCCTCCGCCGCCTCTTTCGCTGTCGAGATATTCGTCACCCCATGCGCATGTAACGTCGCCGCCGTCGTCAAAATAATGAAGTACATCACCACATTCGAAAACAACATCCCGGTCAACACATCCGTCCGCGCCGCGCTCAACTCAGCATCGGTCGAACCCCGCCGCTGCGCAACCGTCACCTTACCGTGCGCCCGCTCTTCCTCGACTTCCTCCGCCGCCTGCCAGAAAAACAAGTACGGGGAAATCGTCGTCCCCAATATCCCCACCAGCACCGAGATATAACTCCGGCTCCATTCCACATGCGGAATCAGAGTATAACGAAGCACCGCCATCCAATCGGGCCGCACCAGAAACGCCGTAATCACATACGCGAACAGCACCAGCGTCAGCCACTTGAATACCTTCGCAATCCACACGTAAGAGCTCCAGAAAAGCAGCCCCACGATGACCGCCGCGAAGAACGGCGTCCAGTAATACGAATGAGTGCCCGTCACCATCTGCATCGCATCGGCCATGCCGCCCAGATCGGCGCCAATGTTGAACACGTTCGCGATCACCACCAATGCGCAAGCCGACCACAACACCCAGCGCGGATAGCGCATCCGAATCACGCTCGCCAATCCCTGCCCGGTCACCATCCCCAGCCGCGCGCACATCAACTGCACCGCGGACATTAGGGGAAAAGAGAACAGGGCAGTCCAGAGGCCCGCATAGCCATACGCCGCGCCCGCAACCGAGTAAGTCGAGATTCCCGACGGATCGTCATCCGCCGCGCCCGTAATCAACCCCGGCCCCAGGTCGCGAAAAAACTGCTCGACAGGGTCACGGAGACGGCGTTGCTCACCAATCTTCACGGGAACATCCGGCATAACCGCTCCATTTCTCCTGCCAACCATAGCACCGCAGCGACTTGTAGAGTCCTGATTCAGCCGTCATCGATGCGGCCCGCGCGCCTCCGCTCTGTCAAAATAGAGGCGTGCCCACCAAAGCAGCGACCAAATCGCCGGCCCTGACCAAACGCCAGCTCAACCTGATCTCCCGCGCCCTCGCCGATCCCACCCGCTTCGAAGTCTTCCAACGCATCGCCGCCGGCACATGCGTCGCCTGCTCAGACCTGCGCGAAGCCATCGCCGTCACCGCCCCCACACTTTCTCACCACATCAAGGAACTCGAAACCGCCGGCCTCGTCGAATCTGCCCGCAACGGAAAATTCATGAATCTTACCCTCCGCTCCGACATCTGGCGCGCCTACCTGAAGAAACTCAGCGAAATCGAGCCGCCCACGAATCCTTCGCGCCGCATCGGTCATCAATTAGACGGTTATCGAAGTATTGAGCTACTTCGCGAAGGAGAAACATCATGAGTCAACTCACCGGAAAAGTCGCCGTGGTCACCGGCGCATCCAAAGGCATCGGCGCATCGATCGCTGAACACTTTGCCGCCGCCGGCGCCAAAGTCGTCGTCAATTATTCCAGCAGCAAAGAAGGCGCCGACAAGGTCGTCGCCAACATCAAAGCCAAGGGCGGTGAAGCCATCGCCGTGCAGGCCAACGTCGCCAAAGAGGCCGACATCGAAAAGCTCTTCGCCGCCACCAAGAAGGCCTACGGCAAGCTCGATGTTCTAGTGAACAACGCCGGCATTTACGAATTCGGGCCCATCGAGGCCGTGAATGCCGACCACTTCCACAAGCAGTTTGACCTCAACGTCCTCGGCCTGCTCCTCACCACCAAGGAAGCCCTGAACCTCATCGGACCCGAGGGCGGCTCTATCATCAACATCGGCTCCATCGTCGGCCCGATGCCCGTACAAACCGCCTCCGTCTACAGCGCCACCAAGGCCGCCGTCGACGCCATCACCGTTTCGCTCTCCAAAGAACTTGGCCCCCGGAAAATCCGCGTCAACTCACTCAACCCCGGCATGGTCGAGACCGAAGGCCTGCACTCTGTAGGCTTCGCCGAAAGCGACTTCCGCAAGCAAATTGAAGCGACGACCCCCCTCGGCCGCATCGCCCAACCCGCCGACATCGCCACCGCCGCCGTCTTCTTCGCCTCCGACGACGCCGGATGGGTCACTGGACAAACCCTCATCCTCGCCGGCGGCCAACGCCAGTAAGCAAAACAGGGGCGTCGAAATAAGGCGCCCCCATATGGCATCCATTCAATCGCCCTAGTCACTGGTCCCTTAGGCCTACTTACTCAACATCACCGCAAGTATCTGCCCATCGACCGTCTTATCGGAAGTCGCCGCATACTGCACCGTCGCCTTCATTCCCTGCAAGTCCGTGCAGGGATGAATGTCCCCCTCCGGCGTGAAATTCGCCGCGCTGAAATCGATTCCATAGTAGTTGTTGCTATACAGCGCAAAGTTCCTGCCATCGCCATCGACCTTGATCTCAATCACCGCTGGCTCGCTGCATTGCACTCCCTCGATCACTCCCTTGGCCACTAGCTTTGGCCCCTGCGGAGCCTCCGTCGGGTGCTTCGGTACCGGCAATACCACTGGAGCAACCACCTCGGAACTTACCGTCGTCGCTGCCTTACGATTCGCCTCTGCTACTTGCTGCTGCTGCGCCTGATACTTCTCCAGCGAAGCAATCCGCTCCTCGACCGATGCCACGTCCTCCGGGCTCTTCGCCAGCCCCTGGGCCGCCTTCAGCACGGCGATCGCATCCTTGTATCGCTCCATTTCCTGCAAGACGTTCGCCGTATTCATCCGATAGCCAAGGTTCCCCGGATCCAGCTCCGCGGCCCTCAGATTCAGCAAGTGCGCCTGGTCCAGCTTCTCGTGCCGCATCCCATAGAACATCGCCAGTTGGTCATAAGCCGGAGCAAACTTGGGATTCAACTGGATCGCCGCCCGCAGGCTCGCCTCCACTTCCTCGGGATGCGCCATCGCCCCACCCATCATCGACACGGATGCATAGTAATAGCGGGCGAGATAGCTCTTCGAATCCAACTCCATCGCCTGTTCATACCACTGCCGCGCCCCATCGCGGTTCCCCGCGCGAAACTCCAGATATCCCATCGTCTCGTGCGCCGGCTCATTCTTCGGGTCTTCCTGCAGCACCGTATCGAGCAACGCCCGCGCGTCCTTGCCGCGACCGTTGTAAGCCAGAAAATCCGCTCGCACCGCATTCGCCGTCGTCAATGACATCGGAGTAGCAGTAAATGTCGCCTCGTTCACATCGAACGGCACCTGGACTTTCATCTCCAGGAACAGGGGGCGCGCAATGTATGCCTGCAGCGCCTTCTGCACCTGCCCCAGGTCGCCAAAAGCGCGATCACCCGCCGTCACTGGGTCCACATGCTGGCTCACCATAAACGTATAGTCCCGCAAGTTGTGGGTGTGCAGCGTCCGGTCCGCATACTGCAACATATGCATCAGCGCCCAGGATTCCGCATAAAAGATCGAACCCTTCCAGTCTTCGTGATAATAAGGAGAGCGAACATCCACCGCCAGCAAGACCTTCAACGGAATCAGCGGCTCCTGGCGAAGGTAGAGGATGTCTGCCGCACTCGGCCTGCCCACATCCGCATCTTTCTCGTGGATCTCCGTATTCTGAAAAAACTCCGCCAACCCCTCGTTCATCCACAGCGGCATCCACCCCGCCGCGTCCGAAACTAGAAAGTGCGTGTACTCGTGATACACCGTCGCGTAAGGATGCTCCGCCTGCGTATCCAGGCGCAGCAGCATATAGTTCTTATCCGGAGTCCGCAAAAACAACCCCGCCACGCCCAGCTGTCCTTTCGCCAGATAGGCCTCCGGCTCCAGCGCCTCCATGCCCTTCTTGTCCTTCACCGCGATCACCACAATCGGAGAACCCGAATCAACTCTGGCCGCCGGAAATTCAGCATGAAACACCGCCCGCATCCGCTCCAGCTGCCCCGCAACGTGCCGTCCCTGCTTCTCGTTCGAGTCCGTCAGCACCACAAAATGCGGACTCCGCACTTCCACCCAAGTCTCCGTAGCCGCCCCACCCGATCCGGGCAAGCCAAGCAACAGAAGCGTCATAACAAAAACCCATCTCAACATAATCAATCCCGAACCCAAAGCGGGTGCCCCATCCTTGCGCAGTTCCATCGCGCAAGGGTGGGATTCACCAATCTCCCGTCCGAATCCTGCTCCCTGAGCCCCGTGTCCTGCGCTTAAAAACTCCCCGGCTGCGCATAGTAACCCGAATTCGTCCGCGCCATAAGTCCGGCCTTCCCCACCTTTAACTCCAGCGAACGATACTCATTCGGTTGCTCCGAAGGCAATGCATCGTAAGTAATCGTGTAATAAGCCTTCCCATCCTCCAGGCAATTCGCAATCTCGGCCATCACATCGTTGCTCCGGCTCGCCACCAGGCCGCCGCTCTGCACCGCCAGAACCGGCAGCGCCAGGTGCGCCGCGTCCGCTTGCTGCGGAGTCAATACCGGCTTCAGGAAGTTCTGGTAGTAAAACGTGCGTCCTGCCTCCGATCCCAAGCTCGACGAATCGACGCTATACAGACTCATTCTTGACCGTCGCAGATCGGTCGAAAAACTGACAATCTCATCCCAGTCCGCATGCCTGTCTCTCTCCGACAACCCGAAATGCGCGCTCGCCAGCATCGGCCAACCCGGACCTAACCACAGCACTAATTTCTTCCCCGGCTGCGCACCTTCATAGGCAATCAGTTGCTTCAGCACTTTCAGCGACCGTTGAAACCGTTCGATCGATCCCGCTGCGCCCATCGCCGAGTCGATCGTCGGAATCGCCGTAAAAGTCTTCTTCAATTCCGAAATCAACACCTTGCCGTCCCGCGAAGGCCGGTCCACCTGCGCGCCATTATCCGCGAACAGCACGATCGAAACCGGAAACGGCAATCGGCCTCCATCGCGCCCCAGAAACAACTCGATCTCCCGCCGCTCCGCCGCCACATTTTCAAACGAATTGCTCACCGTATCGACCACCAGGACAGCCTGCACTGGATCCATCGTCGCCGCCTTGTTATCGACCGCCCGAAAGGAAAGAATCGGCTTCGGCTGCCCATTCTCCAGCAAACTAAAATCCTCCTGCGTCAATCCAGCCACGGGCTTCCCAGCCGCATCCGTCACCACCGCGTCCAGCGTGATCTTCTGAATTTTCCTGCCCGAACTATCCCGGCTCGCCACCGGTTCCGGAGGACGAACCACCAATCCCTTTAGCTCTGGAGATGCCGACGCTGGCGTCTGCTGACCCAACGAAATCGCGGATAGAAATGCCGCGAAAAGAACGACCCAAAATCGCCAACTCATCACACCACCAACCCAGCGCCAAACCCATTCTTCCCGTTAAGAAAAGTTTGACAACAACTGGACGCCAATTTAACGACAGCAATTCTTACTCGCGCTATCGTCATCTTCGTTGGAGGATACACCAATGAAAGCCACCATCAAGTCCCTGATTCTCACCTCCGCCGCGTTTTGCGCCACTGCCGCTTTTGCAGCTAACCAGGCCCGGGTCAATGTCCCGTTCAGCTTCACCGCAAAGGGACAATCCTATCCCGCCGGCTCGTATGATCTGGTTCTTGACGCCAGCAACAATTTCGTCACCATGGAGAACGACGCCCAGCCCAGCAAGCACATCACCTGGATGGTCGGTCCCGCAGAACCGTCCAAGACCGGCGGCTCGGTGAAGTTCGATGAAGTCGGTGAAAACTACACGCTGAGCACCATCCACGTCGGGACCCGCATCACTCCCAATCTGGACTCGCACAAGAAGGGCATCAGCGCCACCACCACCATCAGCGGCCAGTAAACGCACTGAACCCTCACACTATGCAAGAAAGAGGCGCCCGGATAACCGGACGCCTCTTTCTTGCATGCAATTTCCCGTGTTGAATATTTACTGCGACCCGGCATCAACCTACCGGGCGTTCGACTTGGCTAGCGCCGTCTTCGCGTCTAAGGCATGAACATGCTTCGCCAACCCTAACAACTGCAGAAGCTGGATCCCCATATAGTTGAAGTCCACTTCATACCAAGCCATCCCATGCCGAGCCGAAACCGGATGCGCATGATGGTTGTTATGCCAGCCCTCGCCGCCCGTGAGCAGCGCGATAAACCAGTTGTTCGTCGAGTCGTCCCGCGTCTGGAACCGCCGCGATCCCCAGATATGGGTCGCCGAATTCACCAGCCACGTCACGTGCATTCCGATCGTCACCCGCAGAAATACACCCCAGAGCGCCCACGAAATTCCCGTAGCCCAGCCGCCATAGAATGCCCCGCCCAACAGCAACCCGATGCCCATCAGTGTCACCGGCAGCCAATGATATTTGCTCAACCACTGATGCGCCGGGTCCTTCGCCAGGTCGGGAGCGTACCGCGACAAAATCTTCGACTCGCTATGCAGAGAGCCATGAAGAATCCATCCCATATGCGCCCACCACGCCCCGTCACGCGGAGAATGCGGATCGCCCGCCTTGTCGGTGTACTGATGATGCATCCGATGCACCGCCACCCAATACAGCGGCCCGCCCTGCAACGCCATCGTCCCGCACCCCGCCATCAGATACTCCAGCCAGCGCGGAGTCACATAGCCCCGATGCGTTAGCTGCCGGTGATAGCTCATCCCAATCCCGACATTCTGCGCAAACACCCACGTCGCCAGGAAAACCACCACCGAAGACCATTGAAAATGCAGGCAAGACTGTATGATCGCCGCCACGGCAAGCAGGTGGAAGATCGCAATCACCAGAAAAAATGTCCAATTGAATTCGCCGGATTTCAGCTGTGGGCCAGCTTCGCTGCTTTGCCCAACAGAAGTTTGTGTTACTAGAGTCGCCATGAAAGCACCACCATGGCTAAAGCCTAAATCCGGGCTATCTCCAGCAGTTGTAACACTTCCGTAATACCAAACCGGAATCCCGTTGCGGTACTCCAAGCCAGGCCCCAATTGGTCACAACCCCCAAGCGGATACCAACTCGAGGGTGCCCCATATCTGAGCGCGCCACAAACCCCAAATCAATCCCAGACCGCCCGCGCCAGACGTGGGAATCACGCCCTGTGCCCTGAAATCATCCCCCGGAAAACTCCCGCACATCCCCAACCATCGCCCGGACCGTCTCCGGTCTCGCCTCATCCACACGTCCAAAAATCATCTTCCCCGAGGCCGTTTGCAACACCGACGTCACCGAAATCTCGATCGCCCGGCCAATGAACTTCCGCGCATTGTCGACCACCACCATCGTCCCGTCGTCCAGATAGCCCACGCCCTGGTTGTACTCTTTGCCCTCCTTCAGAATGACGATGTTCATTCGCTCGCCTGGCAACACCACCGGCCGCAGCGAATTCGCCAGATCGTTGATGTTCAGCACCGGCACCTTATGCAGATGCGCGACCTTGTTCAGATTGAAATCGTTGGTCACGATCTTGGCATGCAGCTTCTTCGCCAACTCGATCAGCTTCAGATCGACTTCCTTCACCTGCGGAAAATCTTCTTCAATGATCTGGATGGTCAACTGGGCGTTGCCCTGCATTCGCTGCAAAATATCCAGGCCGCGCCGCCCGCGTTGTCGTTTCGATCCATCCGAGGAATCGGCCACCATCTGCAATTCATGCAGCACAAACTCCGGTATCACCAGCGTCCCTTCGAGAAATCCCGTGTCCGCCATGTCCGCGATCCGGCCGTCGATGATCGCGCTCGTATCCAGCAGTTTTAGGCCGCTGCCGCCGTTCGTCTCGCTGTTGAACAGGTCTCCCAGCGCCGCCAGGTTGAGTAGATCTCCCTTGCTGGCGCCCACCACCAAGCCGCAGTAAGACATGAACAGCAATACAAAAATCTGCAAGATATCCTGCATGCCGCCCGAAGGAATGCTGTTGCGCAGCACCTCGCTGAATAAAAACGCGCCGAATATCCCGAGTATGCTGCCGATCACCGCTCCGAACAGCCGCTTCAGGCTCAGTGCCCTTACCCGCAGTTCGAACACAATCATCAGTGCGGCCGTGCCCACGCCAGCGATCGCCGATATCCAGGGATTCAGGCCAAGTGGCTGAAAGTAGAAAGCAGCGAGACCGAGAATAATAACGAAACCAACGCGAATGAGGACTAAGTCCATAAACCAAGGCTCCTGCCTCGCGCGTTAACTGCTATACGTGTCTATGAGTGGCGCGCGGGCTATAGCATTTTCCCAATAGGTGTAGATCGGACAAACACGCCGAGCTCGTCCTTTTTTTAAGAAAAGACCAACATGGCTTGCGCTGGAAAGATAACACTAATCGCGAAAATGCGTTAACTCGGAGTATACCCACCAAGATTCAAGCGGCGCAAAATAAAACGGCGCACTCGAAAGCGCGCCGTCAAACTTTTCCAAAACTACAACTTTCCAATTCCAATTGACCGATTTCAATCGGCCACAATTTCAACCTATAGTGTGTTTCAATTCTCTTCCGGCTCTTACCTCTTCGGATTTTCACGTTGCTGTGGCGCAGGCTTATTCTCGGGACGCTGTTGTGGCGCCGGACGACTCTCCGGACGCGGCTGCTGCGGAGCCGGACGGCTCTGCTGCGTCTGCGCAGCCGGTCGCTGTTGCGGCGGGCGGCTCGGCTGCGGAGCAGGACGGCTTTCCGGACGAGGCTGTTGCGGCGCAGGCCGACTCTGCTCCGGCTTCGCCGTCGGACGCGGTTGCTGCGGTGCCGGACGCGCCGGAGCCGGCTTTGCCTCCGGGCGCTGCGGCGTATTCGTCGGGCGTTGCTGCGGAGTCGTTGCGGGCCGCGTCGTCCCCGGACGCTTCTCCGGAGTTCCAGGCTTCGGCTGCATCGTATTTCCTGGACGCGCTTCGGGAGTGCCGGGTCGAGGCTGCATGGTGTTGGCCGGACGAGCTTCCATCGTATTCGCCGGACGCGCGCCGGCATTGTTGACCGGACGAATCACGGGAGCCGGGCGAATTCCCGCCTGCGCCGGAAGCGGCTTCTCTGCAGTCAGCATCGCTGGCCGTCCATTGTTCACCTTCGCAAACTGCGCCCGATTATTTTGCGACTCCCGCGCCAGCTGCACCTGCGACGTCATCGGCCCGGCATGCGGAGCCCGATAAGCTGCCACTTCCGAAGGCGTCGGACGTGCTTCGATTCCACCCCGTCCGCCGTTGTAACTCACCCGGTTGATCGTCGTGTTATTGATCACCGTACGGTTATAGACATTCGTGATGTGGACGTTGCTGATGTTATTCACCGAGCGGTTGTAGTTGAAATTGTTGCCATTCCAATACCCGCCCTGATAACCCCGGCCCACATAGCCGAATCCATAATTGACTCCGCCATAGAAGCCAACGTACCGGCCCCAATAGCCATGATAGAAACCGTATCTCCCGCCAAAAAATCCCCAGTAAGGCGGCGTCCATAATGCACCCAGGTAAGGAGGAGCGCACCACACTCCGGGAATCCAGTAATATCCCGCCGGCGCATAACCCCAATAGCCGGGCGTCCAAAGATAACCGGGCGCCGGAATCGGAGGCTGCTGATATTCCGGAAGGGGGGGAGGAGGCTGCGGAGCATATTGCTCCGGCGCGGGGTTGTAATCCGCCTCGGAATAATTCGCCGCCGGCACGTAGTTGTCCTCCGCGGGTGCGGCCGCCTGTTGTTGCGGCGCCTCCTGTTGCGGAGCCGCTTGTTGGGGGGCTGCCGCGGGCGTCGATGGTTCCTGTGCCGGAGCGCTGCTCGGCGCTGCTGGCGCAGCCGAAGGATCCACCGGCGCCATGTTCGCCGCCGCCGGATCGCCCTGGTCCTGCGCACTCTGGTCCGTCGCTGCCGTTTGATCCTGTGCACTCTGGTCGGGAGTCTTATTGCACCCTGCCGCTCCCAAAGTAAAAGCGAGCGCCATTACCGGCATCGCCGTATATCGTCCTGTCCATTTCATAGCGTTTCTTTCTCCACTTTCCATCACCGCAATCCCGGTCCCGATTCGGTTACCCTACGGCCCGGTTGCTGTTCAGTCCTGTCCTGTTCAATCTCGATGCCACTACGCCAGACCTTGGCGTCCCGTGGCGCGTCTAATATCTTTTGCCCTGTGGAAGGATGCCTTCCACTCGTCAGTGGATGTATTTCGTCGTTTGGGATTTCCTTCTCCACCCCTCAGCCCGAAACACGCAACCAACCGTATACTTCTACTTCAAACGCTTCAAACCAGTTTGCCGGATGTTTGCCGGCAATCCATCGGCCTGGGAATAAAAACACCTTCATGCCCCACAAGTTGCCCCGCTCGAGCAAAAGCAGAGTGGGTGTCTTGGAAGCCACCCATTGCTCGTCAGGCTTCTTCCCGGAAAGACGCTCACATCCCCGTCGCTGGATACATCAGAGTAACTCTGCGTTTGCTCCAACAATTGTTGTAACGAATCCAAACCTGGAATCACCATCGTTGTAGAAGACAAAAGATGGGTCTCCAACTATGCAAAGCGCTGCCTCAAGCCTTAGTGAATTAGCCGTCCTGGCCCTCGCCCTATCCATGCTTATCCGCTGGTTCGACCACCTCAAAGCAACCCGCGAACAGACTACACAGCAAAGTAACGAGTCCACCCCGGAAAACGAAGCCATCCAAAACAAGCGAGCCCTGATCCCTAAGCCCTGATTCTTGATCCCTGGTCCGTGTGCCCTGTGCCCTAAGAAAGCCTCTCCAACACCATTCCCGCCACCCCCGAAACACTCCCTGCACCCAAAGTCAAAACCGCATCGCCCTCTTTCCCCAAGGCAACCACCCGCGCCGCGGCTTCCTCAAACGAAGCCGCATACTCCACACTATCCCGTCCAATCGCCGCCACCAAAGCCGCCGCGCTCACTCCCTCGATCGGCGTCTCGCTCGCCGCATAAATATCCAGGATCTCCACCGAATCCGCCTCATCGAAAGCCCGCGAAAACTCCGCCAACAAATCCCGCGTCCGGGTATAACGATGCGGCTGAAAAATC
>Ga0302325_10029076_pt1 | contig 11423 bp, 13 predicted proteins | sample Palsa_T0_2_FD_201948 | JGI IMG/M metagenome (GOLD analysis project Ga0302325, IMG submission 201948) | Peat permafrost microbial communities from Stordalen Mire near Abisko, Sweden - Palsa_T0_2 | ecosystem: Environmental > Terrestrial > Soil > Palsa > Peat permafrost | place: Sweden: Abisko... | reverse complement strand
GTAGCGGCCGCGGTAGAAGCCGGGCCGGCCGAAATAATGCCACTCGTCATCGTAGCCGTAATATTCAGGGACCGGGTCAATATACCAGGGGCGCCGTTCGCTGCGCGCCAAGCGCCGCACCGCATCTTTCTGTTTGTAAAGCGGAAGGCTGTTGCTCAGCGGCTGCTGATAGCCCGGCAGGAAGCCGTAACCGTGCCAGCGCGGAGCCGGCCGCTTGTGGACCGGCGTAGCCGGGGCGGCGACCGACAGCAGCGATAGAACGATGGCAATCGATAGCGACAGGACACGTGACATATGCCGACCATAGACCGCCGGCCATGGGGAAGGCCATTCAAATCCGGGTGCGAAGTTCTTCGCGAACGCAGGACACGATGACTCTCAGGTGCCGGGCGCCCAATAAGCGTGAATTTTCGCAGGGGTACATCGTGAACTCGCCGTCTTTCCTCAATATCAACCCGGCAAAGGCCTACCGTACCGTGATCGCGCGGCCGTGCCGGTCAGGCATTCATCATTACTGCATCGCCGCGATCTTGATGCCGGTCGGCCCCAAGATGACCACGAACAGTACCGGCAGGAAGAACAGGATCATCGGCACCGTCAGCTTCGGCGGTAGCGCCGCGGCCTTTTTCTCGGCCTCGTTCATGCGCATGTCGCGATTTTCCTGCGCCATGACGCGCAGGCTCTGGCCGAGCGGCGTGCCGTAGCGTTCCGATTGCTGCAGGGCCAGACAGACCGATTTCACGCCCTCCAGCCCGGTGCGCTTCGCCAGGTTTTCATAGGCCACCTTGCGATCCTGCAGGTAGGAAAGCTCGGCGGTGGTCAGCGTGAATTCTTCCGACAGCGCCACCGACTGGGTCACGATCTCGCTCGAGACCTTGCGGAACGCGGACTCGATCGACATGCCGGACTCGATGCAGATCAGCAGCAGGTCAAGCGCATCCGGAAAGGCGCGCCTGATCGAGAGCTGCCGCTTCGAAATCGCGTTCTTCAAGAACAGCATCGGCGCCTGCAATCCGAGATAGGCGGCACCGAGGCAGATGCCGACCTTGACCGCCATCGATTTTTCCATGTGCGATATCACGAAGACATACAGCACCGCCCCGGTGAAAAGCAGGACCGGCGTCACCGCACGGAAGAACAGGAAGGTGATGTAAGGCGCCTGCCCGCGATAGCCGGCCATCACGAGTTTTTCGCGCGCGGCCTCCTGGGCCAGCCATTTTCCGAGGTTGAAATCCTCCACCACCCTGGAGACGAGTTGCTTCGGGGTCTGGCGCAGCGAAACCTTTTCGGTCTTGTTAAGACGCTCGCGCTCGCGCTGCCGGATCCGCTCGCGCTCGCTCGCCACCGCCTTCATGCGCTTGGCCAGACCTTCGCCTGCGAACATCGGCATGATCAGCGTGTAGGCCGTCATGCTCACGGCGATCGCGGCGAGCACCATCGCCACGAAATGCGGGTCATGGATCTTGTCTCTCAGGAAATCAAACATGCCGCACCTCAGAAGTCGAAGTTGATCATTTTCTTCATGACCATGATGCCGATGGACATCCAGATCACGCAGCCGACCAGCATCAACTGGCCGGTCGGATGCGTCCACAATAGCGCGATGTAGTCGGGCGTCGTCAGATAAACCAGCAGCATGACGATGGGCGGCAACGAACCGATGATGCCGGCCGACGCCTTGGCTTCCATCGACATGGCCTGAATCTTCTCGGCCATCTTCTTGCGGTCGCGCAGCACCTTGGAGAGGTTGCCCAGCGCCTCGGACAGGTTGCCGCCGGACTTTTGCTGGATCGCGATCACGATGCCGAAGAAATTAGCCTCCGGCACCGGCATCCGTTCGAACAGGCGCTGACATGCATCGCCAAGCGGCATACCGATCGCCTGAGTCTCGATGATGGCCAGGAACTCGCCCCTGAGCGGCTCCGGCGAATCGGCGGCGACGACCTTGATCGATTCGAACAGCGGCAGGCCGGCCTTGATGCCGCGAACGATCACGTCGACCGCGTCCGGCAGCGCTTTAAGAAATTTCTTTTCCCGCCGCTTCTTGAGATAGCTCAGGCCCCAGCGCGGCAGGCCGAACCCGGCGCCGAAGGCCAGGCCGACGGCCGCCAGCAGTCCGCCCCCGACCAGCATCGCGCCCGCGAAGAAGACCGCGCCGAGAATGGCGGAAATCACCATGAATTTCTGGGTTGACCAGTCGAGCCCGGCCTGGGTGAGACGCGTGCTCAGCGGCAGCCTCTTTTCCTTCTGGCGCCGCGCCTCGAGATCCTTCAACGATCCTTCGACCTGCTCGCGGCGCGTACGCTGGGTCTTGTCGACGCTCCGCACGGCCGGTTCCGGCTTTGCCACCGAGGCACGGCGATGCTCGGCCTTTCGCTCTCCCGACAGCATGGGATAGAGGAAGACCCAGGCCAGACCGCCGATACCGGTGGCGGCGAGAAAGGCCAGTGCGAGCGCTTGCATCTTCATGGTGCGCCTCCGGCGACTTCGGCGGCGTCAAGCGCGGCGGCAAGCCGTTTCTCTTCGCCGTAATATCGGGCGCGGTCCCAAAAGCGCGGCCGGCCGATGCCGGTCGAGCGATGGCGGCCGATGATGTGTCCGTTGGCGTCCTCGCCGACCAGGTCGTAGATAAACAGGTCCTGGGTAATGATGGTATCGCCTTCCATGCCCATCACCTCGGTGATGTGAGTGATGCGCCGGGAGCCGTCGCGCAGGCGGGCGGCCTGTATCACCACGTCGATCGAGGCGCAGATCATCTCGCGGATGGTGCGCGACGGCAGCGAGAACCCGCCCATCGTGATCATCGATTCGCAGCGCGACAGGGCCTCGCGGGGATTGTTGGCGTGCAGCGTTCCCATCGATCCGTCGTGACCGGTGTTCATCGCCTGCAGCAGGTCGAAGGCTTCCGGTCCGCGGACTTCGCCGACGATGATGCGCTCGGGGCGCATACGCAGGCAGTTGCGCACCAGTTCGCGCATCGTCACCTGGCCTTCGCCCTCGATGTTCGGAGGGCGGGTTTCCAGCCGCACCACATGCGGCTGCTGCAGCTGGAGTTCGGCTGCGTCTTCGCAGGTAATGATGCGTTCCTCGTCGTCGATGTAGTTGGTCAGGCAATTCAACAGCGTCGTCTTGCCCGAGCCGGTACCGCCCGAGATCAGGACATTGGCGCGGCAGCGCCCGATGATCTGCAGGATCTGCGCGCCCTCCGGCGTGATGGCGCCGAACTTGACCAGCTGGTCCAGGGTCAGCTTGTCCTTTTTGAATTTGCGGATCGTCAGTGCGGGACCGTCGATCGCCAGCGGCGGAACGATGGCGTTGACGCGCGAGCCGTCGGCAAGGCGCGCGTCGCAGATCGGCGAGGATTCGTCGACGCGCCGGCCGACCTGGCTGACGATACGCTGGCAGATGTTGAGCAGCTGCTGGTTGTCGCGGAAGCGGATTCCGGTGCGTTGAATGCGGCCGGCGACTTCGATGAACACCGTTCCGGCGCCATTGACCATGATGTCGGAGATGTCGTCGCGGGACAATAGCGGTTCGAGCGGACCGTATCCGAGAACGTCGTTGCAGATGTCGTCGAGCAGCTCTTCCTGCTCGGCGATCGACATCACGATGTTCTTGATCGCGATGATCTCGTTGACGATATCGCGGATTTCCTCGCGCGCCGACTCGCCGTCGAGTTTGGCGAGCTGGGCAAGGTCGATGGCTTCGATCAGGGCGCCGAAAATCGTCGCCTTGACCTGGTAATAGGTGTCCGATCGCCGCGCGTCCATGGCGGGCGGCGCCGGCTTTGACGGCGCCAGCGGCGGCGAGGAAACCGCGGGCGTGGCCGGCTCGCGCGAAACCGCGGCCGCCGGTTCCGGCACGCCAGCGGCGGGCCTTGCCGGCCGCGAATCGCCTTCAGTTCCGCTACGCTTACCAAACACGACGGCACTCCACGCGGGGCTTGCTTACCTTGTCCGCAGTTTCTCGAGCAGGGGTGACAGGAACGAACTCCGCGGCTTTTTGGTCTCGCCGCGGCCGGTCAGCCGTTGCGCAATCTGCAGAAACAACTCGGTGGTGCGATGACCGGCGGAGATTTCCGCGATCATCTGGCCATTATTGGCAGCCGAACCGAACATTTGCGGATCGAACGGTATCGAGGCGATCGGCTGGCTCTCGATGGCCTTGGCGAATTCGCTGGCGTTGATTTCGGGCCGCTTCGGCACGCCGACCTGATTGAGACAATAGAGCGGCGTCCGGTCGTTGGGCCGCGATGCCTTCAAGAGGTCGTATATATTCTTGGTGTTGCGCAGGTTGGCGAGGTCGGGTGCCGCGACAATCAGGATATCGTCCGCGGCCACCAGCGCCCGCCTGGTCCATCCCGACCATTGATGGGGAACGTCGAGCACGATGCATGGCATCGTGGTGCGAAGCGTATCGAAGATCGAATCGAAGGCGTCGGCGCCGAAATCGTAGACCCGATCGAGCGTCGCCGGCGCCGCCAGCAGGCTGAGATGGTCGGTGCACTTCGACAGCAGGCGGTCGATGAAGGCGGTATCGACGCGGTCCGGCGAGAACACCGCCTCGGCGATGCCCTGCGGAGGATCCTGATTGTAGTCGAGACCGGCGGTGCCGAATGCAAGGTCGAGATCCGCCACGACGGAATCCAGCGCGAGATCCCGGGCGATCGCCCAGGCGACGTTATGGGCGATGGTGGATGCGCCGACACCGCCTTTGGCCCCGACAATGGCGATGATCCGGCCGACCGCCTTGGCTTCCGGCGCCGAGAACAGGCCGCAAACCGAACGAACCACGTCGAGCGCGTTGACCGGCGAGATCACGTAGTCGCTGACGCCGCGGCGTACCAGCTCGCGATAGAGCGTGACGTCGTTGATACTGCCGATCACCACGACCCGGGTTCCGGCATCGCACACCGTCGCCAGTTGATCGAGGCCGGAAAGGATCGCCTTGCCGTCCTCGGTTTCCAGGATGATGACGTTGGGAGTGGGCGCGCTGCGATAGGCCTCGATGGCGGCGGCCATGCCGCCCATTTGAATCTTCAGATGGGCCTTGCCGAGGCGGCGATCCTCGCCCGCCGATTGCACGGCGGCCGCGGTTTCCACCGTCTCGCAAAAGGCCTGCACCGACACACGCGGCGCAGGCGCGATGTGATCGTCCGCGGGCGTCGTCGTGACGTCGGCCTGCTGTTCGGGTTCCTGGCGCGCGTAGCTGATCATTTGCCGGTATCGCTGAGTTTGGCCTTGTCGGCTTCGGGATAGAGGGTCGTCGTCGTGGTACCCTTGCGATACTTCTCGAAGGCTTCCGAGCGCCGCACCGTATAGGCCGGGGTTTCAGGCCGCGGCTGCACCAGGTCGGACGGATTGTCGACCATCGCGGCGATGTTGCGCTGATAGGCGCAGCCGAAATTGTAGTATTGCTGGTTTTCGGTGTAGGTTTTGTTCTTGGAGGAGGAGCCGATATCCTCCGGCCAGATGCCGCAAGGCCCCGCCACCGCCGCGATTTTCGGATATGTCAGCCGGATCGTCGCCATCTGGCGCGGATCCTCGGGATGGTAGCGCCGTACGATGATGCCGCGCGGCGGCACGCCCGCCGCCGACATCAACGAGTGAATTTCCCGCATCGAGTCCGCCGCCGCGCGCGCGTTGGGAGTGTCAACCGGCACGTCGGCGACGATCGCGCCGGTTGCCTCGTGAAGCCAGGTTTGCGCCAGCCCCATCACGTCGGCGCGCTGCTCGGCGGAAAGACCGCCGCGGGCATGACCGATGAAAATCACGACCGACCGGTTGGCTTCCTCGATCGCGATCGGGTGCCGCTGGCGATAATCCGCAGGCGCGCTCAACGTGGTCACCGGCTGGTCGGTGTGCGTGCAGGCGCCGAGCAGGACGGCGAGACCTGCAAGCGCTCCCGCCAGGCGGAAGCCGCGATTGCGATCGAGGGGCATATTGGCTGTCATCGTCCTTAGTCCTCGTCCCGCTTCAGTCGGTGATAAAGCCGTAGGTGCCGCGATAATTCTGAGCCGGCTCGACGCGGCCCGGAACGCCGTAGATGCGATTGATGCTGCCCAAGAGGTCGGCCTGCGGATCCGACGCGTTGGCGAAGCCATCGTCCGGACGCGACAGGTCCTTCTGCGCGACCGCGCGAACCACGTAGGGTGTCACCAGCACCATCAGTTCGGTCTGGTTGTTGACGAAGTCCCGGCTGCGGAACAGCGCCCCCAGCACCGGCAATTGCGACAGGCCGGGCAGGCCGTTGATGGCCTGCTTGGTCTGGTCCTGGATCAGCCCGGCCATCGCCATCGAGCCGCCCGAGGGGATTTCCAGCGTCGTTTCAGCCCGGCGGGTCTTGATCGAGGGCACCGTAAGCCCGCTGATGGTGATCGAATTGTCGTTGGAGACTTCGGATACTTCCGTCATCACCCGCAGGGAGATGCGGCCTTCGCTGAGCACGATCGGTGTAAAATTCAGCGAGATGCCGAACTTCTTGAAGCTGACCGATGGCGAGCATGGCCCGGTCCCGCCGCCGGTCGCGGTTTGGCAGGTCACGCCGGTTGGGATCGGAAATTCGCCGCCGGCGATGAAGGTCGCGGACTCGCCGGAAATAGCCGTCAGATTCGGCTCGGCCAGCGTCCGCACCACGCCGGCGCTTTCCATCGCGCGAATGGTGGCCTGGACCGAGGGGGTAGAGCCGAACGACGTGGTGATGTTGTTGGCGGTCAGCGGCTGGCCGGTTGCGGTGAACGGATTGGCGTTGTTGAAGGTCACGGCGCTGTTGCCGTAACTCAGGCTACCATTGAGGTCGATGCCGAGCTGCTTGATGATCGAGCGCGCGACTTCGGCGACGGTTACCTTCAGCATCACCTGATCGCGGCCGCGAACCACGATGGAGTTGACGACCTTGTCGGGGCTGCCCGTCAGCCGTCCGGCGAGGTCGCCGGCCTGCTGCGCCTCGATCGGAGTAGCCGCCCAGCCGGACAGCACCACGCCGTCGCCGACGCCCTCGATCTGGATATCGGCATTCGGCATCGCCTGCTTGATCGCGGCGCGTACGCCGTTGAGGTCGCGCTTGACGGCGATGTCATAGGCGGCGATCTGCTGGCCCGCGGCATCGAAAAACACGATGTTGGTCTGGCCGATCGCCGCGCCGATGATGTAGGCGCGCTGCGCCGAGCGCACCACGGCGTTGGCGATCTTGGGATCGGCGACCAGCACATCCTTGATCTCGCGCGGCAGGTCGATCACGATGGATTTGCCGATGCCGAGCGCAAGGAAGCGCGCATTCATCTGCCCGTCAGCGACGACAGGCGCGGCGGCGCGATAGTCGCTCGCCAGCACCGGCGTCATCGCCGGGGTGAGGATCAGTGCCGCGGCGGCTGAAAACGACAGGGCGCGGACCATCAAGGCCCGCATCGTTGGCTGATTTCCCCGGCATTTCATCGTCCGCGTCCTTTCGGTCACTTCTTTGTCGTGGTTGGGCTGGAGACGCCGTAGCGAACCACGTTGATGCTGTCGCCGCGCCGGGTCGTATCTCCGATGGTCTCGACCGCGTTGAGGTCGGCGATGCTGCGCAGCGCCAGCGCCAGCGTGCCGGTCTGGCGCGCGCGGGCCAGCGTCTCCGCCTGCTCCGGTTTCAACTCGAGCGTTACGGTCTTGCCCACCACCGTGTTCTGGCCGTCTTTTTCCTTCGGCGCCTGGTCGATCGCGAGCACGCGAACATTGGCCAGGATGATTTCCGAGTTGATGACGTCGGGCGCACCGGACCGCTCGAGATTCTTCTCGTGCTTGGAAAGAATGACGTCGACGCGATCGTTGGGCAGGATAAAGCCGCCGGCGCCGGTCTCCGGCGAGATTTCGGTCGAGATGGCGCGCATGCCGGACGGCAGGATCGCCGCCATGAAGCCGGAGCCGTTGGCCTTGACCAGCTTCTGCTCGCGAATCGGCTCGCCCGCGATAAACGGCTCGCGCGCGATCGAGCCCGCGATCTGGGTGGTTGCGTCGGGGCGATCGTTACGGCGAACGAGGCTGCTGCTGGCGGTCGCCGCCGGCCAGGTCTGCCACTGCATGTCGTCAGGCATCACGGTCTGGCCGAGGCCGATGTCGGATTTCGCCACGAGAACGTCCACCGTCTGCAGCTGTGCCACCGGTGCGGTCGGGGCCGGCTTGTTGTCAGACCCGCTCGCCAGATACGCGGCGACGCCACCGGCGCCGAGCGCGACGGCCAGGACGACAATGCGTGCGGTATTCATACGCTTCACTTTCCACATTACGCCGCGACGCTTCCGCCGCCGTGATGGGAGTTGACCAGCTATTCGTCAAAGCATGGTTAATGAGGCGTATCTAAATCGCTGTTAACGGCGCGTTTACCAACGCCGCCGATCAGCCGAAGACGAAGCGGCCAAGGTCAACCGCCTTGATCCATTCCGTCTCCGGATAGATCATCAAGGCACCGATCGCGAGCGCGATGCCGTAGGGAATGCCGCTGTCCTTGGCGTGCAGCCTGAGCAGCCAGGCCTGGCCGGCGAACGGATAGGGCAGCGGCCATTGCCGGAACTGCAGCAACAGCAGCGTCAAGGCGCCGCCGAACAGCGAGGCATAGGCCAGGTAGTTGAACAGGTGGGCAAAGCCGAACCACAGCGCCGCCGCCGCCGCTACCTTGGCATCGCCGCCGCCGACCCAGCCCATCGCGAAACAGCCAAAGGCCGCCGCCAGCACGGCGCCGCCGGCCGCCAGATGCAAGAGAATATCGTGAAGTCCCATGCCGCTCGCCAGCGCGAGAATCAAAAAGCCTGCGCCAAGCGCCAGCGACACCCGGTTGGAAATGGTCATGGTGAAGAGGTCGCTCGCCGCGGCGAACGCCATCAGGGCGGGAAACAGCAGCAGGCGTGCGATGTCGAGGATCATGGCGTTTTACCAGGGCCTTGCGGCTGATGCGAGATCGGAGGGTCGCATTGGTGCGCTCCAGTCTAGCGGCCAGAGGTGAACAATCGGGAAACGAGGGCGCCGGTCACCAGATCGTCGCGATCCGGCAGGCCAGCGTGAAGAGAGCGAGCACGAGCGCCAGGCAAACCAGCTCGATCGGCGCATTGTTCCGGCGGCCGGCATCGAGCGGATCTTTGGTCGCCGCCACCGAGGGGGCAGGGGATTTACGCATTGTTTACGCTGCCTGCAGACACGACAAAGGCCCCGGGATTAGCCGAGGCCTTTGCCGTCTGCCCGTAACGTCGCTTACTTCAGCGAGTTGTTGATCGAGGTGAACTTGGTGTTCAGGTTGGTACCGAGGCCGTTGACCACAGCGATGATCGCCAGCGCAATACCGGCTGCAATCAGGCCGTATTCGATAGCGGTGGCGCCGGACTCGTCCTTCACAAAACGCGCAATCAGGTTCTTCATTGGTAACTCCATGTACACGTGGCGGGTCGAACTAACGTTAGGTCTCGCCGGCGTTCTCAGCACCGTGACCATGGCGTCACCCTAGGGACGGAGAATTGCAGGGCAGTTAATTCGGTCGCAAAAATGCCGCTGAAATCAGTTGTTCCACAGCACAGTAAATGTGAAATTAAGGCCTTCCGGACAATGCGATATACTTTTGATATCGTTGTTAATCGCGGCCGATGAGAAACGTGCCGGGGCGTACCTCAGGGGCGGCCGGATTCACCGCTCCTTAAGCATGAACAGGTAACGGTTGGACACCTGATCATATGAGGCGCTCATGTCCAACCTACCCCTCGAAGTCGTCGAGATGCTGGGCCAGACCATCGTCAAGGTGGTGCCCGTCACCATCGTGCTGGCGCTGGTGTTTTCAGTGTTGGCGCATTACTGGTCGTGCAACCCCGGAACGCCGTGGTGGCGCAAGCGCGAACTCGTCACCGACCTCTGCTACTGGTTCTTCGTTCCATTGTTCGGGCGCGTGATGCGGATCGGACTCCTGGTGCTCGGCGCCGGCGTGGTTTTCAGGATCCATGACGCCGACGAACTGATTGCCTTTTACGACAACGGCCATGGTCCGTTGTCCGAACTGCCGCTGTGGCTGCAGGCGGTGCTGTTCATGGTGCTGTCGGATTTCATGCAGTACTGGCTGCACCGGCTGTTTCACGGCAGCGGTTTCTGGAAATATCACGCCATCCATCATTCCTCCGAGGATCTGGACTGGATTTCGGCCGCCCGCTTCCATCCGGTGAACCTGTTCCTGGGCACCATCATCGTCGACGTCATCCTGCTGATGGCCGGCATCTCGCCGAACGTCATGCTCTGGGTCGGTCCGTTCAACATCTTCCACTCGGCCTTCGTTCACGCCAATCTGAGCTGGACGCTCGGGCCGTTCCGGTACGTGATCGCCACCCCGGTGTTCCACCGCTGGCACCACACTTCGCTCGAGGCCGGCGGCAACACCAATTTTGCCGGCACCTTTCCGGTCTGGGACCTGCTGTTCGGGACCTTCCGGATGCCGGCACATGAATTGCCCGACAATTATGGCGCGGGCGATCTGGCGATCCCGTCGGAGATTGCCGGACAGTTGGCCTACCCATTCCGGCATCAGCGTCTCGAATCCAGCGCGGCGATGGCCCAGCCCGAGGTATGATTTCTAGGGCCGTATTTGCACTTCGTTCATGAATTGGCGTCAGATTTGCCCCGTCGGGCGCCGGCTCCGCTGCGTATCGCTTTAGCCGGCTTGTCAACGTCCCGGGGTATAGTATGGCGTTCAGTTTCTTGCGTATGCGCGCGTGCGCGCTTTCCGGATTGCGGTCGTTGGCGATCGGAATTCTGTTGTGGCCCGCAGCCGGCCTGGCCGCGCCCGTCGATGATGCCATCGCGGTCAATGTCGATCAGGCCAAGCTGTTCAAGCTGCCCGGCCATGTCGCCACCATCGTTGTCGGAAATCCGATGATCGCGGACGTCACGCTGCAGAGCGGCGGGGTCATCGTCGTCACCGGCAAGGGCTACGGCGCCACCAACTTCATTGCGATGGATCGCAGCGGCGAGGTCCTCATGGACCGCGTCATCGATGTCGAAGGTCCCTCCGACCAGCTGATCACGGTCTATCGCGGCATCGACCGCGAATCCTACAGCTGCATGCCGATCTGCCAGCGCCGGGTCACGCTCGGCGACAGCGACGCCTACTTCAAGTCGGTGATCGACCAGGCCGGCACCCTGAGCAGCACGGCCACCACCAACGCCAAGCCGGCGAACTGAGCGGGCTCGATCGGGCAATTGAAAAAGGCCGCGCGCGAGCACGGCCTTTTGTATTTGATGCGCATCTGTCCGATGCGTATTTTTGCAACGCGTATTTTTTGCAACGCGTAATTTTATAACGCGTGTTCGTCTCACGCGAGTTTGTTCGACGCAACGCCCCACGGAATTTCGCAAGCCCGGCTTTCAAAAGGCCGGACCGGACGAAACCCGCTTAGCCGGCGGCGCGCAGATTATCGG
>Ga0302325_10029075_pt1 | contig 11423 bp, 12 predicted proteins | sample Palsa_T0_2_FD_201948 | JGI IMG/M metagenome (GOLD analysis project Ga0302325, IMG submission 201948) | Peat permafrost microbial communities from Stordalen Mire near Abisko, Sweden - Palsa_T0_2 | ecosystem: Environmental > Terrestrial > Soil > Palsa > Peat permafrost | place: Sweden: Abisko... | reverse complement strand
GCATCGGCCAGGGTGCCGGGGCCGTCCAGGGCCGGGCCGAGGCGGCCAAGCAGGGTGGCGTACCGGAGCTGGATGTCAGGCAGGTGCCGGGCCGCGCCGCGGATCCGACCCGCCTCCTGGGGATGACGGCCATCGTCCCAGGTGCGGGTCAGCCAGCGGACGTCGAGCCGGTCCAGGAACGCGGCCGTGTTCAGCGGCGGGCCGGGCGGGGCGGTGACGGCCAGGATCACGACGGCCTGCATGATATCGGCGTAGTACGCGGCGGCGCCGTCGCCGGTCTCGATCATCTGGTACAGCAGCACGGCCAGATCCTGGGGCGGGAGTTCCCACAGCGACAGACGCGCCTCATCAGGCCAGATCGCCACCCGGCGGGCACCGGCCCCGTACAGCAGCCGCCGGGTCCGGTTCGCTTTGACCCGGGAGTCGGGGCCGCCCTTGCAGTCCAGCACGACCAGCAGCGGACGGCGGCCGTGCCCGGTCCTGGCCGCGGTCAGGGCGGCGGTGAACCAGCCAGCCCACAAGCGAATCATCAAATTCGTCTTCCCCGATCCGGTCGAGCCGACGATGACCATGTGCCGCGCGCACGCGGTGAACGGGACGGTGAAGACCGGGTGCCAGCGGTGCCCGATGGCGCGGATGGTGCCGCCGACCGGGATCCGGCCGTCCGAGCCGAGCAGCGGGACCGCGCCGGGGGCAGCGATCCGGCCCCGGGCGGCGCGGACCTGACGGCGCCACTGGCGGGCGTCGAAGGTGATCGGCGCGGAGGCCATCCAGCCGCCCAGCCCGGTGGTGATGGCGTAGATCCGCCACGCCCAGGCCAGCGCGGCCAGCCCCAGCCCGGCCGGGATCGCCGAGGGGGCTAGCAGCAGGAACGTCCGGATTAGGCCCAGTACGGTCAGGTGCGACCAGCCCTGCTCCCAGTCACGTCCGGGGGTCAGCGCGGTCGGCTGTCCCCCGACCGCACGGACCGCCAGGGCGAGCAGCCAGACGGCGGTGACCGGCAGCGTGGCGGCGGCGGCGCGGCCGAGTCGGGCCGGAGGCCAGCCGCGCAGCCACGCCGCGGCGTACCCGATGCCCATTACCAGCGTCATCGGCCAGGCCGCGATCGCGACCGCGGCCACTAGCAGCCACCGGGCGGCCTTGAAGGCCTTGCGGAGCAGCCACAGGCAGACGGTGAGCTTGACCCAGGACCATACGCTCATTGATGACCTCCCAGCCTTCCCCGCTGTAACAGCAGCATCGGATTCCCCACGTGTCCGGAAGAACACGTGATGTGATATTTTTACGCGCGTTTAGGGAGCGGGACGGAGGCGTGCGGTATCCGTAATCGCATCGTCACTATTACTTCCCGTAGTGGGCGCGCGGGCCCGGGAAGATCGTGCTGACGGCAGGCCGATCGTGGCCGGGGCAGGTTGGATGGCGATGGGCACGCAGCAGGATCGTTCCGTGTCCGTACTTCTGGTTCGCTCGCTTGGACGGTCAGGCCGCGCCTAGACCGAGGCTGGGGGCCTCTGCCCGTCATGGGGAGCCTGACCGGTGCCCGGTTCATCCGGCTGCGGGCCGAGTCTTTTTATGGCCGCTTCCATCCGCGCGACCTCACCGGCCACCCGTCGCATCATCCGGTCCAGGTCAGCGGGCAGCGGGCTGCCTCGCTGGCGGTAGCGCTCCGCGAAGCCGGCTACGACGCTTACCGAAGTCCGCAGGTCTAGGGTCACCTCAGCCAGACGGCTGGACAGTTGCTCGGCTGACTGGCGCGCCGAGGCCTCAGCCGCGCGGCTCGCGCTCAGCTGTTCCGAGATCTTGATGAACGTCATCGCGGGCAGCCAGCGGCTCCGCTCTCGTGGCGGCGACACCGTCCGGGCTGGCATCACCCGCGACGGGTCGGCGGCCGCGGCGTGTCCGGCGATTTTCGCTTGTTCGGCGGCCTGGCGCAGCGGCCGCAGGATGGCGCGCGTTAGGGCGAGCGCCGCTCCGGCCAGCAGGGCTAGCACGGTGCCGGCCGCCGCGGCGTAGCTGACGGCGATTCGCATGGTGATCGGGCGGATGCCGGTCAGCCCGGTCATGACGACCAGCATGCCGCCGGGGCCATGCCCTGAGGGTCCGCTTATCACGTACCTCACATTGTCCGGCCCGTACACGTACAAGATGCGCTGCGGCTCGTAACGGACCGCCTGGAGGAGGACAAGCCAGCTCCCGCTGGTCCCGGCGCCCGGCACGGTCACTGGCCGTCCCGCATGCGCGGCGGGCCACGAGCGGCCGGCGGGGATAGCCGGGCCCGCGACTGCTCCGGGGGCCAGCGGGGTCAGCAACTGCCCACCCGTGCTCAGCAACTCCGCATCGCAGGAGGCAGGTACCGGATCGGAGACAGGCGCGACCACCAAACGGTGGCTCAGCAAGGTTCTGGCGCAGGTCAGGAGGTCATTGTCCGCTTGCTGAACCAGGTAACCGCGGGTCCCCGATACCTCGGCCAGGCCGACAGCAACCGCCCCGACGGCCACCAGGCTCACGGCCAGGCACGGCAGCAGCACCCGCAGCGGTATCCGGATGCGCGCGCCCATGCCATCCAGTCTTGCCAGTCCTGCCCATGCTGGCCAGTGGGCCGGAACTCACGGGCTCAAGCCGGAGGCACGCAGCCAGGAAGGCCCGGCCTTAGTGGCAGAGTTGGATGGTAGGAATCGAACTTAGCGTGGCCCCTCGAAGGTGTCGGGGTTGGGCAAGCGGCGAGAAAGACGAGAATGGACATGTTCAACCAGCTCAGTGGCGCATCGCGGCTGTTTCCCATCATCGGTGACCCGGTCAAATACGCCGAGTCCCCGGTGCGCCTGACCCGCACTTTCGCCGAGCGCGGCCACAATGGCGTGTGCATCCCGATGCAGGTGCCGGCGAGAGGCCTCGACGTTGTCATGGCGGGTCTTGCGGCCACGCCAAATGTGGACGGAATCCTCGTCACGATGCCGCACAAGCACACCGCGTTCGCGCACTGCACAACCAGCTCCGAGCGAGCCAGGATGCTCGGGGTCGTGAGCGTCATCCGGCGCAACCCCGACGGGACCTGGCACGGCGACATGCTCGACGGGCTCGCCTTCGTGAAAGCACAACGGGACCACGGCGCCACCATTGAGGGGGCGCGGGCACTCCTCGTAGGTGCAGGCGGCGCGGGAAGCGCGATCGCCATCGCGCTCCTTGAGGCGGGCGTCGGTGAACTCGTCATCCACGATACCGACGAGTCGCGGATCACTCGCCTCCTAGACCTGCTCGCAGACCTCGGCGAGGGACGGGTGACGTCCGGGCCGCCGGACCCGACCGGCTGCGATCTGGTGTTCAACGCGACGCCTTTGGGCATGGAGGACGGCGATCCGCTCCCCGTCGATGCGGCATTGCTCACTTCGTCCATGTTTGTCGGCGATGTGATCGCCGGACACGGTGTGACCCGGTTCATCGGGGCCGCACAGGCGGCCGACGGCAAGACCGCCAACGGCGGAGACATGGTCGAAGCCGTGCAAGACCTCATGGCCGATTTCCTGCTCGGCAAGTAGCGACCGCCCCGGCGTGCACAAGAGCGTGCAGGCGCCAGTGGGCCGAAACTTCACGGTTCAAGCCCGGAGACCTGTTCAATGCCCGCAGCGAAGGCTGAGCCGGAGCCCCGCGTGACGGCTCGCGTCAAGGTCCGCTCGAAGGCGCAGCTCACCTTGCCGGAGGAGATCCGGAGCGCACTACACATCGGGGAGGGCGATGAGGTGGAGTTCGCCGTCCAGCAGGACGGAACAGTTACCGTCCGGGGCTACATATCCATCCCGACCGATCAGGCATGGTTCTTCACCCCGGAATGGCTAGCCGGAGAACGCGAAGCTGATGAAGACATCGCAGCAGGACGGGGCACCGTGCACGAGTCGGCCGAGGACATGTTCGCTCACCTTGACACGCTGGGGTCAGCGGACGGCTGATGCCGACATTCGAGACGCTACCCCGCTTCGAACGGGACTGGAAGAACCTTACGCGGCAGCAGCAGGCTGCCTTCCGCAAGGCCATCATGGAGTATTTCGTGCCGGACCTGGCCGCTCCAGACCGGCCGTTCCGCCCTGGACCCCGAGTTACGGGCGTGACCGCCCATCCGGGCGTGTTCGAGATGACATGGGACAACGACGGACGCGCGACCTCCAGCTATGGCGAGGAGCGGATCGCAGGACAGGCCCATGTCATCTGGCGGCGCATCGGAACTCACGCGATCTACACCCCGCCACCCGGACCGTAGTCGGCACAACCTCAGGGGGCGACGCCGTATTCGCAGGAGCCCGCGACTCCGCGCCGTTCGTCTGTGGGCTGCCGCTTCAGCCCAGTCCCAGTCCCAGTCCCCGCAGCGTTAGCCGGTGATCACCGAAACGGTGCCGTCGTTGACGTTGGCGACGTAGACGGTGCCGGTCAGCGGGCTGACCGCAACCCCGACTGGGCCGTTACCGACGAGGATGGTGGCGGTAACCGTGTTCGTCCGGCCGCTGATCACCGACACGGTGCCGTCGCTGATGCTGGCGACGTAGACGGTGCCGGTCAGCGGGCTGACCGCAACCCCGACTGGGCCGTTACCGACGAGGATGGTGGCAGAAACCGTGTTCGTCCGGCCGCTGATCACCGACACGGTGCCGTCGCTGATGCTCGTGACGTAGACGGTGCCGGTCAGCGGGTTCGCCGCAACCACGTCCGGGCTGGTGCCAACCGGGATGGTGGCGGTAATCGTGTTCGTCCGGCTGCTGATCACCGAGACGGTGCCGTCGTCGAAGTTGGTGACGTAGACATCGCCAGTCAGCGGGCTGACCGCAACCACGTCCGGGCTGGTGCCGACCGGGATGGTCGCGCTGACCGTGTGGGTCCCGCCGCTGATCACCGACACGGTGCCGTCGTCAAAGTTGGTGACGTACACATCGCCGGTCAGCGGGCTGACCGCCATCCCGACCGGGCAGGCGCCGACCGGGATGGTGGCGGTAATCGTGTGGGTCCGGCCGCTGATCACCGACACGGTGCCGTCGCTGAAATTGGTGACGTAGACATCGCCGGTCAGCGGGCTGACCGCGACCGCATTCGACTCGCTGCCAACTCCGATGGTGGCGGTGACCATCGGAGCCGCGGCGGCCGCATTCGGCGCGGCCCGGTCCAGGGTCATGGCGCCGCCCGCACCAGTCGCGGTGTTCCTATGGTGATGTGTCACGACCCCGGTTCCTTCCAGTGGTCCTGCACGCAGCTGTCCTACACGGAGGGCCGGGGTCCGGAGCCGACGGTATTACCCCAGATGATCTCGTTCCGCGACGGTCTGTCAAGACTTTGATGTCATCGGCAACCGAATCTTGACCGGGTAGTTTCAGGTGTGCGCAAGAAGCTCGGCGAGCGTCGTCGGCGGCGCGGTGCAGCCTCGTCGTCCGTTGCGTTCATGGTCCTGATGCCACGCATGTCCGCACGTCCGGAGGACTGCCGGCTTTACAGGTAATGGCAGGGCCTCCCTCGAGGCGCCGACAGCACCTACCGTGAAGTCATGGACAACCGAGCGCAGATCCGCGAGTTCCTCGCCTCCCGGCGAGCGCGGATCACCCCCGAACAGGCCGGCCTGCCCGTCTACGGCGGCAACCGCCGAGTGAGCGGACTGCGCCGGGAAGAGGCCGCGATGCTCGCCGGGGTCAGCATCGACTACTACATCCGGATGGAACGCGGCCACCTCACCGGCGCCTCGAACGCCGTCCTCGAGGGCATCGCCCGGGCGCTGCAGCTAGACCACGCCGAACGCGACCACCTGTTCGACCTCGCCCGCGCATCCGAACCCCGGCCTGCGCGGCAGCGCCGAAGCAGAGAACCGGGTATCACGGCGAGCGTGCAGCAGGTTCTCGACGCGATCACCGACGCGCCGGCCTGGGTACGCAACGCCCGCCACGACATGCTCGCCGCCAACCGCATGGCCCGCGCCCTGTACGCGCCGATGCTCGCCGAACCCCGGCGGCCCGCCAACAACGCCCGCTTCGTCTACCTCGACCCCGCATCCCGCGACTTCTTCACCGACTGGGACCGCGCCGCCGATGACATCGCCGCCATGCTGCGCCTAGAGGCCGGCCGGAATCCCTATGACAGGAAACTCGTCGAGCTCATCGGTGAGCTGTCCACCCGCAGCGAGGACTTCCGCACCCGCTGGGCCGCCCACAACGTGCGCTTCCACCGCACCGGACACAAGAAACTGCATCACCCCGTCGTCGGCGACGTCGACCTGGACTTTGAGGCCATGGAACTGCCGTCCCAGTCAGGCCTTTTCCTGCTCGTCTACACCGCAGCCGAGGGCAGCCCTGCTGCGGACAGCCTCAGGCTGCTCGCTAGCTGGGCCGCTACCGCCGAACGGACTGGTGAACTCGTCGAAGGCGGCAACACAATCAGCTGACAACCGCCCGGACAGGAGCGAACGAGATGACCACCTGGCCCCCGGGCGAACTGGCGAGCATCGGCGGCTCCGAAGAGCTCGAGCTCACCTCCCGCCGCGCGGACGGCAGCTTCCGCCCGTACGTGACGATGTGGGTGGTACGGGCAGGCGGTGACCTGTACGTCCGCTCGGCGTACGGGCCGGACAACCCGTGGTACCGCCGCGCCGCCGCCAGCGGGGCGGGCCGGATCCGGGCCGGAGGTATCGAACGGGAGGTCTCGTTCGCCCAGGCCTCCGCTGAGGTCCAAGGCGATATCGACGCCGCCTACCACGCCAAGTATGACCGCTACGGACCGCAGATCGTCGGCTCCGTCACCGGACCTGACGCGTACCAGGCGACCGTCCGCCTGGTCCCGCGACTTGAGGAGAGGTAAACCAGGATGGCCATCAGCGAAACCGCGCAGCGGAACCACGACGAGTTGTTCCCCGGCCGCGTCTCGACTCTCAAGGTCACCGACCCTGAGCTGGTCGAGATCTTCGACAACTTCGCCTTTGACGAGACGCTCCGGCACAGCAGGCTCGACACCCGGACCCGGCTCATGGTGCAGCTCGCGGCGCTTATCAGCTGCCAGGCGCTGCGCGAATACCGGGTCATGCTCGGCGCGGCCCTCACCGTCGGCGTTACGCCGGTCGAGGCCAAGGAGATCGTCTACCAGGCCGTCCCCTACGCCGGCCTGGGCAAGGTGTTCGACTTCCTCCACGCCACCAACGACGTACTGTCCGAACGCGGCGTCCAGCTGCCACTCGGCGGACAGGCCACGACCACGGCCGCCACCCGCGCCGGGAAGGGCCGGGCTGTGCGGGAGCAGATCACCGGGGCGGACCGGACCGAGGCCATGTACGCGTCGGCGGCCGATGATGAGCTGCACTTCCAGCAGTTCCTGTCCGCCAACTGCTTCGGCGACTACTACACCCGCGGCGGGATCGACGTGCGGACCCGCGAGCTGCTGACCTTCGCCATGCTCGCGTCCCTCGGCGGATGCGACCCCCAGGTCAAGGGGCACGTGGCGGCCAACCTCAACGTCGGCAACGACCGGCAGCTGCTGATCAGCGTCACCACGGTCCTGCTGCCGTTCATCGGCTACCCCCGCACGCTCAACGCCCTCGCCGCCATCAACGAGATCGCACCCGCATCCAAGGAAGGACACTGACGTGACAGCCAGGAACTGGCTCATCACCGGCGTCAGCAGCGGCTTCGGCCGCGAGCTCGCCATCCAGTTGCTCGACCGCGGCGACACCGTCGTCGGCACTGTCCGACGGCCGGACAGCGTCACCGACCTGACCCGGAAGTACCCGGGCACATTTCACCGCGAGCTGCTCGACGTGATCGACACCACCGCCATCCGCGACGTCGTGGACCGCAGCTTTACCTCGCTCGGGCGCATCGACGTGGTGGTGAGCAACGCCGGCTACGGCCTGTTCGGCGCGGCCGAGGAACTGTCCGACGAGCAGGTCAGCGACATTATCGCCACCAACCTCACCGGCTCCATCCAGCTGATCCGCGCCTCGCTGCCGCACCTGCGCGCCCAGGGCGGCGGGCGGATCATCCAGATCTCGACCTACGGCGGGCAGGTCGCCTTCCCCGGTAACTCGATGTATCACGCCACCAAGTGGGGTATCGAGGGCTTCGCCGAATCCGTCGCCCAGGAGGTCGCCCCGTTCGGCATCGGCGTGACCATCGTCGAGCCCGGCGGCGCCCGCACCGAGTTCCGCTATGGCAGCGCCCAGGTCGCCGACCTCCTGCCCGCCTACGACGGCACCCCGGCGCACGGTTTCCTGGCCATACTCGACCCCGCGAACGCACTTGCCCCAGGTGACCCGGTCCGGATGGCCGCTGCCATCATCGCCAGCGCCGACCAGGAGCCAGCCCCGCTGCGCATCATCCTCGGATCGCAGGCTCTGCTGACCACCGTCGGCGTCCTTAAGGACCGCGTGGCCGGCTTCGAGGCGCAGGCCAGCCTGGCCGCCTCGACAGACTTCCCGCCAGGGCAATGACCAAGAACCACAGGAAGACAGGCTTACGGAGATGCGCACGATGAAGACCCGCGCCCTGGGCGGCGGCCTGGAGGTCTCTGCTCTGGGGCTGGGGTGCATGGGCCTGAGCGTCAACTACGGCCAGCCCGCAGACAAGCAGACCGGTATCGCCCTGATCCAGGCGGCGGCCGACCACGGTGTCACCTTCTTCGACACCGCCGAAGCTTACGGGCCGTTCGCCAACGAGGAACTCGTCGGCGAGGCCCTCGCCCCACTACGCGACCAGGTCGTGATAGCCACCAAGTTCGGGTTCGACATCGACCCCCGCACCGGGCAGCGCGGCGGGCTCAACAGCCGGCCGGAACACATCCGGCAAGTGGCCGATGCGTCGCTCAAGCGGCTGAAGACCGACCGGATTGACCTGTTCTACCAGCACCGCGTTGACCCCGACGTCCCCATCGAAGACGTCGCCGGGACAGTGCGCCAGCTGATCACCGAGGGCAAGGTCGGTTACTTCGGCCTGTCCGAGGCGGGAGCGCAGACCATCCGCCGCGCCCACGCTGTCCAGCCCGTCACCGCTCTCCAGAGCGAGTACTCACTGTGGGCACGAGACCCGGAAGCGGAAATCCTGCCCGCCTGCGAAGAGCTCGGCATCGGCTTCGTCCCTTGGAGCCCCCTCGGCCAAGGATTTCTGACCGGCAAAGTCAGCACTACGGCCACCTTCGAAAGCACCGACGTCCGCAGCCGGTTCCCTCGCTTCAGTCCCGAGGCACGCACAGCCAACCAGCCCATCGTCGAACTCCTCAGCCAGATCGCCGAACGCCACCAGGCAACACCCGCCCATATCGCGCTGGCCTGGCTCCTCACCCAGAAGCCGTGGATCGTGCCCATCCCCGGCACGCGTAACCCAGAGCGCCTGAACGAGAACCTGGTCGCGGCCGACATCAACCTCACATCAGAAGACCTTGGCGAACTGGACCTGGTCGCCACTTCTATCCGGGTGCACGGAGCCAGGGGAACCGGCCGCGAAAGCTACGGCTAACGGCGACCCTGCCCCGGGTTCACCGGGCTGATCCACCAGCACACCAGGAGACATGGATCATGAACCTGATTCTGAACAACGGTGTCGATATGCCCGCCTCGACGTCGTTACGCTCGCCCGAGAGTCTTTCAGCCGGCGGCGTTGACCATGAGCAGGTGGGCGACCCTGACCAGGTACGCGGAGGCGCCCCGCTGATCACGGGGGTGTCGCTTTAGCCCCGGTCCCCCACAGCGTTAGCCGGAGATCACCGACACGGCGGCGACGCCGACATTGGCGACGTAGACGGCGCCGGTCAGCGGGCTGACCGCGACCCCGTCCGGGCTGGTGCCGACCGGGATGGTGGCGGTGACCATGCGGGTCTGGCCGCTGATCACCGACACGGTGCCGTCCTTGAAGTTGGTGACGTAGACATCGCTGGTCAGCGGGCTGACGGCAACCCCGACCGGGCTGGTGCCGACCGGGACGGTGGCGGTGACCATGCGGGTCTGGCCGCTGATCACCGACACGGTCCTGTCCTTGAAGTTGGTGACGTAGACGGCGCCAGTCAGCGGGCTGACCGCAACCCCGACCGGGCTGGTGCCGACCGGGACCGTGGCGGTGACCATGTTGGTCCGGCCGCTGATCACCGACACGGTGCCGTCCTTGAAGTTGGTGACGTAGACATCGCCAGTCAGCGGGCTGACCGCGACCGCATCCGACTCGCTGCCAACCGGGATAGTGGCAGTGACTACCGGTGCCGCGGCGACCTCACTCGGCCCGGCCCGGTCCAGGGTCACGGCACCGCTCGCGCCAGCCACGCCGCTCCTATGGTGGTGTGTCATGACCCCGGCTCCTTCCAGCGGTCCTGCACACAGTTGTCCTGCACGCAGAGTTGTCCTACACGGACGGCCGGGGTCTGGAGCCGACGGTATTAACCCAAATGAGACCGTTCCACTATGGTCTGTCAAGACTTTGACGTCAACGGCAACCGGATCTTGACTGGCGGTCCGAGCGTGTGCGGAAGGATCTCGGCGAGCGCCGTCGGCGGCCTAGGATACTGAGGTTTCTCAGCGACGCCTCGCAGCCTCCTCGTCCCATTTGCGCTGCGCCAGATCGCGGAGGTCCCTGATCCTTATCTTGCTTCCGTTGGTCCCGGCCGTCGTTGGCAGGTCTGCGACGAGGTGGACGATACGGGGAACCTTGTACTTAGCGATCGCGCTGGCGCACCAGTCGATCAGTTCCCTGGCTGAGACCTCACGGCCGGCTACCTGCGTTACGAACGCTATGGGCACACTGTGACCATCGCTGTCCGTAACCCCGACGACCTTCGCGAGCTCGACAGCAGGATGAGAGGAGAGGCGTTCCTCGATCTCCCCAGGATGGACGAGGAAGCCGCTCAATCGCAGCACCTCTTCCATGCGACATACATAGGTATAGGCGTTGTCCCTCACTTGGACACCGAGGTCGCCGCTGGAGAACCAGTCGTCGGGAGTCAAGCTGGACTGCAGCGCTGACGGATCGCCGAGGTACTCGTTGACCACGCTGGTGCCGCGAAACTGGAGTTCCCCGGGAACGCCGCGCTGGGCCGGGCTGGCCGCCTCACGATCCCATATCCTCACCTGCAGCCCTGGGATCGGCTGGCCGCCGCCGCGCCAGGGCTCCGGGAAGTCCGTATCAGGCGGCCAGGACATCGCGAGTGCCATTATCTCGGACGAGCCGTAGACGCCGGTAACCCAGGCGCCTGCATGGTCGCGTCCCCACCTCGCGACCTCCTCGGACCGCCCAATGAAGTCGGCGACACCGATCCATCGGAGTGTGTCGATCTTTGTCGGCTGGCTGACCCAAGCGTTCAGCAGCCGGGCGAGCATGTCATCTCCGCCAGCCATGTGGGTGCCGCCGCAGGCCGCGATGTGTTCGAGGATAACGCGCTCGTCGAAGGTTTCCTCAAGCAGGCAGGTGGCGCCAGTGGCGAGCGCCGCG
>Ga0302325_10029071_pt1 | contig 11425 bp, 6 predicted proteins | sample Palsa_T0_2_FD_201948 | JGI IMG/M metagenome (GOLD analysis project Ga0302325, IMG submission 201948) | Peat permafrost microbial communities from Stordalen Mire near Abisko, Sweden - Palsa_T0_2 | ecosystem: Environmental > Terrestrial > Soil > Palsa > Peat permafrost | place: Sweden: Abisko... | reverse complement strand
GTTCACCGCGGTCTACAACGTGTCCGGCCAGCCGGCCGTCAACGTCCCGCTGCACTGGAACGCCCAGGGCCTGCCGATCGGCGTCATGCTGGCCGGCCGGATGGGGGAGGAGGGGACCCTGATCTCCTTGTCCGCCCAGCTCGAGCAAGCCCGCCCCTGGGCGCACCGGCACCCGCCGCTCTGGTGATGGCCCCCACCCGCGACGATCCCCCCCTCGACGCAGACGAGCGAACGACGCTGACCGCGTTCCTCGACTTTCAGCGCGCCACCCTGGCCCTCAAATGCGACGGCCTGACGGACGATCAGCTCCGCGAGCGTGCGGTGCCGCCCTCTGACTTGTCCCTGCTCGGCATCGTCAGGCACATGGCCGAAGTCGAACGTAACTGGTTCCGGCCCGTTCTCGGCGGGCGGGAGATGGCGACGATCTTCGCGCCGGACATGGACTGGGAGGCCGCGTTCCGCGACGTGGCCGCGGCCGACGTGCCCGAGGCCTTTCGCGTCTGGCAGGAAGAATGTGACCACGCCCGCGCCCTGGTCGCCGCCATCCCCACCTTGGATGCCGGAGGCCACCGCGGCCCAACCAGTCACCACTGGGTCTCGGTGCGCTGGGTCCTCACGCACATGATCGAGGAGTACGCCCGCCACAACGGCCACGCCGACCTCCTCCGCGAGCGCCTAGACGGCTCCACCGGCGAATGACCGCACTCACCCCCCGGGCGACACCATGATCGTGGCCAGAAATGGGCGCTATTTGCCAAAATCTGGCCACGATCATGAAAAGGACCCCTAGCTAGTGGCTGGGGGGCAGGTCCAGGGCGGGGTTGCGGTCGAAGAAGCCAAACGGCTTAAGCCAGAACGACACGATGTCGGCGGGCATCACCGGCCAGTCCTCCGGCCGGGGGATGTGATGCAGGCCGAACACGTACCAGAGCACGATGTCGGTGTTCTCGATGGACCGGTCCTGCGCGGTCCACACCGGCAGGCCGGCGTCCTGCTCGCTCTGGGTCGGGAAGTCGCCGCATGGCCAGCGCTCGTCCGGGTGATAAGGCGTCACCCATAGCGTGTGCCCGATCACCTCGGCCCGGCGGAAGGCGGGCGAGGAGCGATCGAGCAGTGGTGGGAACATCCCCGACGGCACCAGCTTGTAGCCGACCGAAGTGCCCAGGCCGTTCCGGACGTTGTCGTTCACGATCTTCCAGCCGCGCTGAGTGTTCCAGTCGTAGTCCTGCTGGCCGTCCGCCTCGGTGCGCAGCGGAGTGCTGGCGAGCGCCAGGCCCAGCCCGTAGGGATCGTTGCCGCCTGCCCGGGCCGGCACCGAGTCGACGGCGTAGACGGTGTTGCCTGGCCCGTCCACGTCGAGGTCGAGCCGCGCCACGATGAAGTGCTGGTGGAATGGCGCGTAGGTGCCCTGGTCGACCAGTGTCCCCGAACTGGGCGCGGAGCCAACTGAGCCAACTGAGCCAACTGAGCCAACGGAGCCAGCAGCGCCGGTGTGCGAGGTGACCAGGATGCCGGTGGCGCGGACCTCGCACTCGATGTTCCCGTCCTGGTAGAAGCGCCAGTAGATGAGGTACTCGTAGTTGGCCACGGTGACGTGGAAGGAGACCACCAGCCGCCGGGCCCGCCGGACCTCCGCCCCGGCGCGCTCATCGACGTGCTTCCACAGCACGCCGCTGTCCTCTTCGTGCACGCAGATCGCGTTGGAAATCGTCCGCGGCTCGCCGCGCGAGTCGTGCACTACCGCGTCCAGATAGCTGATCTCGCCCAGGCAGTCACAGCCCAGGGCCAGCGAGGTGGTCATGAAGCCCAGGCCCCACTCGCCGATGTCGAACGCGGTCCGGCGGTAGTGGTCCGGGCTGGCGTCGCGGTACGGCACGACCATCTCGGCGAACGAGAGCCGGTGCGCCACCGGCCGCAGCCGCCCGGCGTCGCGGAACCCGACCTGGTGCAGCACCAGGCCCTCCCGGTGGTTGAACCCGAGCCGCAGCTCCCAGTCCTGCCAGCGCAGCAGCCGGCCCTCGAGGCTGAAGCCGGCTCCGGAGGGCTGGCGGATTTCCAGCGGAGCCACCTCGCGCAGCGGCTGGCCGATGAGCTTGGGCAGGTACTCTCCCCGCACGTCCGCAGGGGCGAAGTCCTCGCCGCCCTCCTCCAGTTCCAGCAGCGTCATCCGGTTCAGGTCGACGACCGGGTGTAGCCCGGTGACGTGATGGGCGTACGGGTTACCGTCCTCGCTACCCCGGTGCCAGACGTCGCACCAGCCCAGCCGCAAGCCGCGGTAGCGTTCGGGCACCAGCGCGGCCCCGTAGGCCCACATGTCGGTCAGCACCAGGGACATGTCGGTGATCCCGCGCCGGGCCAGGGCATCGACCAGAGCCGGCTCGCCGCGCAGCATCTGGTCGCACTCGTGCCACTCGTCCACCGTCATGTTCGGCTGCTGGCCCGGCAGGTGCTCCCAGGCCGTGACCGCGTCCCCAGTCAGCGACACCACCGCCCGGTAGGCCTGCCCGTCGGCCCGATCCCAGCACACCGCGAGCGCCTCCCGGCCGGCCACCTGGCCCGACCCCAGAACCTCCAGTGCGGCCAGCGCTTCCTTGGCCGGCTCCCTGAGCTCGATCGAGGCGATCCGCCAGCTCTCGCCAACCCCCCGGTCTCGCCGCAGGAGCGCCGCCGCCTGCCGGATCTCCCTAGCCGTCAGTGGGTCAAGCGGATGCTCTGGGCCGGCCTCGGACGGCTGGGCTGAGTTGGTCACGATCGTCCCTCCATTCCCGCGGGCACGGCCCATCCTGGCGGATAACAGGCGGCGTGACTACACCCGCCCCGGGGCAGTAATTCCATAGCGCCTATTCCGGACCAGCAGCTAGGGGGCGCGATGTCGGGTGCGTGCGGACTTGACATGGTTGACGGGCCTAGCGTAGGCAGTGTTGCGTGAGATGCGGGCAGTGCGGTGCGTCTTTGGGAGAGGACGACCGGTTCTGCGGGGATTGCGGCGCTCCGCTGGGAGCTTGCCCTGCGTGTGGTGAGCCGCTGACTCCCGGCAAGCGCTTTTGCCGTTTCTGCGGCTCGGCGCTCTTTGAGGCCGGGTCCGCGGGCTCCGAGGTTATTCCGGCTCCGGCTGCGGCGGTAGGCCGGCCGGCCGGGAAGCTGGTGGCGGAGCGGCGGGTGTGCTCGGTGTTGTTCTGTGACGTGGTGGGGTTCACTCCGCTGTCGGAGTCCCGGGATCCCGAGGCCGTCCGGGAATTGCTGTCGCGCTACTTCGAGGTAGCGCGGACGGTCATCGGCCGGTACGGGGGAGCGGTCGAGAAGTTCATCGGCGATGCGGTGATGGCGGTCTGGGGCACCCCGGTGGCGACCGAAGAGGACGCGGAGCGGGCGGTTCGCGCCGCGCTTGACCTGGTGTCCGCCGTCGCCGAACTCGGAGCCGAGTCCGGGGTCCCTGGCCTCGCGGCGCGGGCCGGGGTGGTGACCGGCGAGGTCGCGGTGAACCTGGGCGCGGTCGGCCAGGGAATGGTCGCCGGGGACGCGGTGAACACCGCCGCCCGGGTGCAGTCGGCCGCGGCACCCGGCACGGTGCTGGCCGACACGCCGACCCAGCGCCTGGCGGACAGCGCGATCGGGTTCGCCGATGCCGGCGACCATCGGCTCAAGGGCAAGGCCGAGGCCGCCCGGCTGTGGCGGGCCACCCGGGTGCTGTCCGCGGTCGGCGGTGTCCAGCGGGTCGACGGGCTTGAGGCGCCGCTGACCGGGCGGGACACGGAGCTGCGCACGATCAAGGACCTGTTCCACGCCGCCGCCGAGCGGCGGGTACCTCGGCTGGTGCTGGTATCCGGGCCGGCCGGGGTGGGCAAGTCCCGGCTGGGCTGGGAGTTCGAGAAGTACGCCGACGGGCTGGCGGCGGAGTTGTGGTGGCACCGGGGCCGGTGCCTGTCCTACGGGGAGGGCGTGGCGTTCTGGGCGCTGGCCGAGATCGTCCGGCAGCGCCTGGGCATCGCGGAAGAGGACACCGCCGAAGTCGCCGCGCGCAAGCTCGCCGCCGGACTAGACCGGTTCGTCCCCGACATCACGGAACGGGCCTACGTCGGCGCCCGGCTCGGTCGTCTGCTGGGCGTGGCGGCCGCGGGGGACAGCGGGACCACCTTGTCCCGGGAGGAACTGTTCGCGGGCTGGCGGTTGTTCTTCGAGCGGCTCGCGGCGGTCCAGCCGGTGGTCCTGCTGGTCGAGGACGCCCAGTATGCCGACACGGGGCTGCTCGACTTCCTCGACCACCTCATCGACTGGGCGCAGGGCCTGCCGATCTACGTGCTGGTGTTCGCCCGTCCCGAGCTCAGCCAGGCCCGGCCGGGGTTCGGGGCCGGACGGAACCGGAGCATGCTGACCCTGGATCCGCTCGATCCGGCGTCGATGGATCAGCTGGTGAACGCGCTGGTGCCGGGGATGCCGCCGGCGGCGCGGTCGGCCCTGACCGGTCACGCGCAGGGCATCCCGCTGTTCGCGGTGGAGACGGTCCGCGCCCTGATCGACCTGGACATCGTCCGGCCCGACGAGGGCGTCTACCGGCTCGTCGGCGATATCGGCGAACTGGCCGTGCCGGACAGCCTGCACGCGCTGCTGGCCGCCCGGCTGGACGCCCTGGATCCCGAGGTACGGCGGCTGGTGGCCGACGCTGCGGTGCTGGGGACGACGTTTCCGGCCGACGCGCTGACCGCGGTCTCCGGGCAGGATGAGCCGTCCGTACGCGCGGCGCTGGCCGACCTGGTCCGCCGCGAGGTGCTCACCGTGTCGGCCGATCCGCTGTCCCCCGAGCGCGGCAGCTACCAGTTCGCCCAGCAGATGCTGCGCCAGGTCGCCTACGACACGCTGTCCCTGCGGGACCGCAAGATCCGCCACCTCAAGGTGGCCGCGCACCTGCGCGCCTCGTTCGCCGGCGACGGCGAGGAGATGGCCGACGTCATCGCGCGCCATTACCTGGACGCGCTGAACGTCCTTCCCGACGATCCCGACGCCGCCGAGATCCGCGGTCAGGCGGTCACCGCGCTGGTCCGGGCGGGCGAGCGCGCCGAGCGCACCGGCGCCCCGGCCCGCGCCGCTACCAGCTACGCCACCGCCGCCCGGCTCGTCGCGGCCGAGGATGCGGACGACCGGCTCGCCGCGGGCGCGCTGTGGGAGCGCGCGGCGCAAACCGCCAATGCGGCCGCGGACTACGCCGCGGCGGTCGAACACGCCGGGCTCGCCCGGGAGCACTACCTTCAGCATGGCCAGGACCGGGCCGCGGCGCGGGCGCAGGCCATCGCCGGGCAGGCTCTGCGCACATGGGGCCGCCACGCCGAGGCCCGCGAACGGCTCACCGCCGCGATGGAAGTCCTGCGGACCGATCCCGACCACGACACCGTCCTGGCCCTGACTGAGCTTGCGGTGCTGGAGACAGTGGCCGGCTCACCCGACGCCGACCGGCTCACAGCCGAGGCCCTGACCCTGGGCCAGGCCCTCGACATCGGCACCCAGCAACTCAGCTCGCTGCTGCTCAACCGCGGCATGTACCACGCCGCTGCGGAACGGCGACCGCAGGCGATCGCCTATCTGCGCGAGAGCGTGCGGCTCGCCACCCAGATCGGCGATGGTCTTATCGTGGGCCGTGCGCTGCTCAACCTGTCGGACGCACTGGCCGCTACCGACCCCGTGGCCGCCGCGGACGCCGCCCGGACCGCCGCCGGGCATCTGCGTCGAACCGGAGCCTGGGCGTTCCTCGCGATAGCGATCGTGAATCTGGCTGAGGCGCTGCTGGAGCTCGGTGACTGGGACGCCGTCGAGGCGGAACTCACCCGGGTCTCGGACTCTGACGGGCGGACCGACGACGGTTATATTGCGTGCTATCGCGGCTGGCTCGCCGCCTTGCGCGGCGATATCGAGACGGCGCAGGCCATGCTGGCCGGAGTGAACGACTTGCGAGCCAGCGAAAATCCTCAAGACCAGGCGATGGTCGGCGTGGCGGAGGCCTTTACCGCCGCTGCCCGCCACCAGTCGCAGGACGCGTCGCGCTGTGCCCGCGCCGTGCTGGCCCACGCGGACGTCCTGGGGATCAGCTTCGACCACCCGCGGTGGGCGTGGCCGCTGGCCGCGCGGGCCGCGCACGAACTAGGGGACACTACCGCCGTCGGGGAGCTGCTCGCGCTGCTCGACTCCTACCCGCCCGGGCAGCTGGCCCCCATGCTGCGGGCCGAGCGCGACCTGGTCCGCGCTCGGCTGGCCGCGACCGACGGCGGCCAGGACGCCGCGGCCGCCTTCGCCGCCTCGATCACCCGCCTGCGGGAGCAGAGCACCCCCTACCACCTGGCCCACGGCCTGCTCGATCACGCCCAGTACCTGCTGGGCCACGAGGACGCCGAGGCCGCCGAGGCCGCCGCGCTGGCCATCGAGGAAGCCCGCGACATCGCCGCCGGGCTGCGCTGCCAGCCGCTCCTCGACCGCGCCGCGGACCTGGACCCGGCGAACCCGAAGACCCCGGCCGACGCGCCGATGCCGGCCTAGGCATCCGGCGGACCAGCCCTAGGCAGCCGTCGCGGCTTGCGGCGCCGCCTCCGCAGGCCCTACGTTGCGGCCATGCACAGTGTGGATCCGACGACGGAGTCGATGATCAGGTCGGTGCTCGCCTACGCGGAGAACCGGCTGCGGCTGGACCCGGTCCCGCTGGACCAGGGCCCCAGGGACCCGGCCGAGCTGGACGCGGCGCTGCGCGGGCTGCTCGGCCCCGAGCCGCATAATCCCGACCAGGTGCTCGGCGTGTACGCCTCGGTCCTGGCGCCCGCGGTGATCTCGGCGGACAGCCCGCGTTTCCTCGGTTTCATCCCGGCCGCGCCGACCAAGGCCGCGCTGCTGTTCGACATGCTGGTCTCCTGCGCCTCGATCCAGGGCATCTCCTGGCTGGAGGCGGCCGGCGCGATCAGCGCCGAGAACCAGGTGCTGCGGCTGATCGCGGATGCGGCCGGGATGCCGGCCGCGGCGGGCGGTTGCTTCGTCTCCGGCGGCTCGGCCGGCAACCTGTCCGCGCTGGTGGTGGCGCGCGAGGTGGCCAAGCGCAAGGCCGGATCGGCGGCCGCGGGCCGCCGCTGGCGGGTGGCGGTCAGCGAGGACGCGCACTCCTCCATCGTCAACGCACTGCGGATCTGCGAGATGGACCCGCTGGTCGTGCCCGCCCCGGATCACCGGCTGACCGGCGCCGCGCTGCGGGCCGCGATCGGCGCCGATGGCCACCCCGACTCGATCGCCGCGATCGTGGCCACCTCGGGCACGACCAACGCCGGCATCATCGATGACCTGGCCGGTGCCGCCGCGGTCGCGCGCGAGTACCGGCTGTGGTTCCACGTGGACGGCGCCTACGGCGGGGCCGGCCTGTTCGCGCCGAGCATCCGGGCCCGCTACGACGGCATCGAGCACGCCGACTCGTTCATCGTGGACCCGCACAAGTGGCTGTTCGCCCCGTTCGACTGCGCGGCCCTGCTGTACCGGGACCCGTCGATCGCCAAGTCGGTGCACAAGCAGGACGCGTCGTACCTCGACGTCATCCACGACACGCCGGGGGAGTGGAACCCGACCGACTACGCCTATCACCTGACCAGGCGGGCCCGCGGCCTGCCGCTGTGGTTCTCGCTGGCGGTCTACGGGGTGACCGCGTACTCCGAGGCCATCGAGACGGCGCTCGCGCTGGCCCGCCAGGCAGCGGACGAGATCAAGGCCAGGGACCACCTGGAACTGATCCGCGAGCCCGAGCTCGGCGTGGTGCTCTTCCGCCGCCGCGGCTGGACCTCCGCGCAGTACACCCGGTGGGCGGACCGGCTGCTGGCCGACCAGGTGGCGTTCATCCCGCCGTCGGCCTGGGAAGGCGAGACCGTGGCCAGGTTCGCCTTCCTGCACCCGCACACCCCGCTGGACCTGGTGCGGGAGATCCTGGACCGGATGGACTGACGCATATAGTGAGAAGGTGGCGACAACTCGGCCAGGGGACAACGGGGTCAACGGGGTCAGCGGGGTCAGCGCGATCTTGCTCGACGCGGGCGGGGTGCTGGTCTTCCCGGAACCGGACCGGGTACTGCCGCCGCTGCATGCGGCGGGCTTCACCCCCGATTTCGCCACCCTCGAGCGGGCTCACTACCGGGCGATGGCGATCCAGGACGCGGCGGCCCTGCCGCCCGCTCAGGACACCTGGTGGCGGGAGTACCTGCTCTCCTATATCGCCGCGTGCGGGGTGCCCGAGGAGCAGTGCGAGGCGCTCGCCATCGAGGTCGACCACGGGGTCAGGGGCTACAGCTGGGCCCACGTCGGCATCGGGGCGATAGACGGCTTGCGGGCGGTGGCCGGGCTCGGCCTGCCGATGGGCGTGGTCTCCAACTCCGACGGCACGGTCGAGTCCGACCTGCGCCGCCTGGGCGTCTGCTATGCGCCCCAGACCCCGGACGCCCTCAAAGCCCCCGAACTCACCGGGGTCCCGGTCGGCGTCGTCATCGACTCCGCCGTGGTCGGCGTGGCCAAGCCCGATCCTGCTATCTTCTCCATCGCGCTGAACGCCCTGCACGTTCCGTCTGGCGGAACCGTGCTGCACGTCGGGGACAGCCTGCGCTTCGACGTGGCCGGCGCCCTGGCGGCGGGCTTGCAGCCGGTCCACATGGACCCCTACGGGTTCTGCCCGGAGCCGGCCGGGCACCCGCACATCCGCAGCCTGGCTGACCTGCCGCCGCTCGTCACCGGTTAGCGAGCCGGCTCACCCCCCTGGCGATAAACTACGGGCTCGGCTACGCCCGGCCTGAAAGTGAGAGTCGCAGATCATGCGCTGGTCCAAGATGCACATCCCGACGCTGCGTGACGACCCGGCGGACGCCGGGGCGCCGAGCCACCGCCTGCTGCTCCGGGCCGGGTATATCCGTCAGCTGATGGCCGGGCACTACTCGCTGCTGCCGCTCGGCCAGCGGGTCCGGCTGAAGGTCATCGGGATCATCCGCGAGGAGATGAACGGGATCGGCGCGCAGGAGATCCTGATGCCGGTCATGCATCCCGCCGAGCTGTGGGTCAAGAGCGGCCGCTGGGACCTGATGGGCGAGGAGATGTTCCGGCTTAAGGACCGCAAGGGCGCCGACCTGGTCCTGGGCATGACCCACGAGGAGATCGTCTCCACCCTGGCCGCCGAGCTCGAGTCCTACCGCCAGCTGCCGCAGATGTGGTACCAGTTCCAGACCAAGCTGCGGGACGAGCCGCGGCCCAAGGCCGGCCTGATGCGCACCCGCGAGTTCACCATGAAGGACTCCTACACCTTCGACCTGGGCCCGGCCGAACTCGACGTGTCCTTCGACGCTCATCGTGGCGCCTACGCGCGTACCTTCGAGCGCCTCGGCATCCCGGCCATCCAGGCCCAGGCGTCCAACGGCACCATGGGCGGGTCGGACTCCATCGAGTTCGTCTGTCCCGCACCGACCGGCGAGGATCTCGTCATTCACTGCCCCGGCTGCGGGTACGCGGCCAACGTAGAAAGGGCCACGTCCCGCCTGGCTCGGCTCGATGATGATTCGGAACGGACCTCGCTGCTCGCCGCCCCCGAACCCTTCGCCACCCCGGGGGTGCGCACCATCGAAGATCTCGCCACCGGCCACCAGGCCCCGGCCGAGCGCCAGATCAAGACCCTGGTGTACTTCCTGGACGACACGCTCACCCTGGTCCTGCTGCGGGGCGACCACCCGCTGCACGAGCAGAAGCTGGTCGACGCCACCGGGGCGGTCTCGGTCCGCCCGGCTCAGCCCGACGAGATCCGCGAAGCGCTCGGCGCGCTGCCCGGCAGCCTGGGCGCGGTCGGCGCGGTGTCTGCCAGTGGTGGCGCTTACCCGGTGATCGCCGACGAGGCGCTGCGCGGCCGGCGGGGCATGTACACCGGCGCCAACGTCGACGACACCCACCTGCGCGGCGTCGACGTCGAGCGGGACATCGCCGTCGGGGTATGGGCCGACCTGCGCGAGGTCGTCGCGGGTGAGCTGTGCGTCAGCTGCGGTCAGCCGCTGGAGGCGGAGCGCGGTATCGAGGTCGGCCACATCTTCAAACTCGGCTACAAGTTCAGCGACACCATCGGGATCAGCGTCTCCGGTCCTGACGGCAAGCCGGTCCGTCCGATCATGGGCTGCTACGGCATCGGCGTCGAGCGGGCGATGGCCTCGGTCGTCGAGGTCCACCACGACGCCAAGGGCATCACCTGGCCGGTCGCGATTGCCCCGTTCGAGGTCGTGGTGGTGATCGCCCAGCAGGACGACACAGCCGTGGCCGACGCGGGGGAGAAGTTGTACTCCGCGCTGCTCGGCGCGGGCGTCGAGGTCATCGTGGACGACCGGCCGGTCCGGGCCGGCGTCAAGTTCAGCGACGCCGAGCTGGTGGGCATCCCGTTCCGGGTCACGGTGGGCAAGCGCGGCCTGGCGTCGGCGTCCGCGGAGCTGACCGACCGCGCCACCGGCTCCACCGTCCAGGTCCCCCTGGACGAGGTGCCCGCGCAAGTCCGCGAAGCGCTGGCTCAGGCCCGCGCCGCCCACCGCTAATAGGGGCCCCCTCACCGCTAATGACGGCCCCACCGCTGAGGCGGCGATGGTGAAAGGCCCCCGCCCTTATGAGGCCTGGCGGTCGCGGGCCTGGCAGCGCAGCGCCCGGAGGACGTCGTCGCGGCCTTCGATGAGCAGGCGCCGCAGCGCGGCCGGCGGTTGCTCGGCGGCGATGTAGGCGTCGGTCGCTTCGACCGTCTCCGGCGAGATCGCGCCCACCGTGTAGACGCCGCTGACGAAGTCCTGCGCCATGGCCGATGACCAGTCACGCCACACCGCACCGATCACCTCGAAGTACTTGGCCAGGTACGGCTCCATCAGCTCGGGATGGTCCGGGTCGGTGAAGCCGCCCAGCGTGGCGCGGAACGCCGCGATGGTCTGTTCGCCCCCGGTCAGCAGTTCCCAGGTCTGGCGCTTGGCCTCGGCCGTCGCAAGGGCGGCGCGGCAGGCCGCGGCGTGACGTTCGCCCGCGTCGGTGGCGTCTCGCGCCAGCTCCGCGTCGATTTCCTTGGTGCCGAAGACCGGCAAGCCCCCCTCGTCCGCGCCGGTGCTGCGGCTGATCAGGCGCCCGAGCAGGGCCCAGCGTAGGTCGGTGTCGACGCTGAGGCCGTCGATCACGACCGAGCCGTCGAGCAACCCGGCCAGCAGCGCCAGTTCATGGCCGGACGTGGCCGCGCCGGCGAAGGCCCGGACGTAGGCGAGCTGGAGGTCTGATCCGGCCGGCGCCGCGTCCAGCAGGTCGCGCAGCTTGCTGGCCATCAGGGCCAGCCCGGCTTCCCGCCAGCCGGGGTCGGCGAACCGGCGCACCGCCTGGCTCGCCTGCCGCAGCAGCGTCTGCACCACGCTGATGTCGGCCACCGACGAGA
>Ga0302325_10029070_pt1 | contig 11426 bp, 13 predicted proteins | sample Palsa_T0_2_FD_201948 | JGI IMG/M metagenome (GOLD analysis project Ga0302325, IMG submission 201948) | Peat permafrost microbial communities from Stordalen Mire near Abisko, Sweden - Palsa_T0_2 | ecosystem: Environmental > Terrestrial > Soil > Palsa > Peat permafrost | place: Sweden: Abisko... | reverse complement strand
CTCGAACGATCTGCTCGAAACTGGGGTCGGCGGCCGGCAAGGAGAGTCAGACTGTGAATCTGGGCGAAAGTTTCATCCGGTGAAGTGAAACTCTCGTCTGGACCGACAGTCTAAGGCGGTCAGAAAGGAAGGTAAAGATTATGGATGCTCATTTAGGCCCGTTCCTCGTTCCTCTTGGAGCGTTTGCCATCGCCATTGTGGCCATCGTTTCCGGCGTTGTCGGGGACGCATACAGGCGAAGGGTGAAGGCTGACCAGCGGATGGCGATGGTGGCGCGTGGCATGAGCGCTGAGGACATCGATAAATTGTTAGGCAGCGCGAACGATGACAGCAAGCGAGTGAAAGACCCGCTGCGCAGCCTTGCGAATACGCGCACATGGGGGATCGTGTTGATCTCGACCGGTGTCGGGCTGGTTCTTTTTTCGCTGGCGCTGACGGCAATTTTAGGGGTGCACGAGGTGCTGTCGGCGGGCGCGGCGGGCTTGATTCCGCTGGCCATCGGAGTGGGTTTTCTGATCGATTATCAAATGCAGAAGCGCGACTTGTCGCGCTTCGGACTCGAAGTGGGGCACGGGGACTAAAGCATTTTCACTTCTACTCTGCACAGGCAAGCGTGGCGAAGTGCGTCTTTTCTTGAGGAAAAGCCGCGTCGAGGCCGGTTGCCCTGTATACACCAGAGTGAAAATGCTATGGCCGTACATTTGATACCATCAGCCCTTGTAGGCAGGAGCGGGTGATGGAATTGGTAAAAGGTAAAGTCGCCATTGTGACCGGGGCAGCCGCGGGTATTGGCGCTGGGGTGGCGAGGCTATTTGCGGAGGGCGGGGCTCATGTTTTTCTCACCGACCTCGACGGGGCGGGAGTGAAGAAAGGCGCGGCGGCCTTGCAAACGGAGGGTCATTCCGCGTTTGGCTTTGAGGCCCACGCCGCCCGGAAGGACGCAATGGCTACGGTGGTTGAGGATGCGGTCACCCGGTTTGGGCGAATCGATGTTTTGATCAATAACGCCGGCGTTTATCCGCGGCAGCCCTTTCTGGAAATGACCGAGGAGCATTGGGATACGATGCACGACATCAACCTGAAGAGCGTCTTCCATTGCACCAAGCTGGTGATGCCCCACATGGTCCGCCAGCGATCCGGAGCGGTTGTGAATATTTCCTCGGTGACGTTCTTTACCGGACTGCAAAACCTGACCCACTACATTGCCTCGAAGGGCGCCATCATTGGGTTCACGCGCGGTCTGGCAAGAGAGATGGGTGAGCACAATGTTCGTGTCAATTGCATAACCCCCGGCGCCATCGAAACCGAGGGGGAGAAGAAGCTCCTGACCAAGGACAAAACGGATGAGTTTGTCCAACAGCAAAGCCTTAAGCGCCGCATCACTCCACTCGACATTGCACGGGTGTGCTTGTTTCTATCGACTGAATTGAGCGATGCCATGACCGGGCAGACACTGAACGTCGATGGGGGCTGGATCATGTACTAAATGCGCTTGGGGCTTTGCCGCCACAGAAGGTAGGCTGCCCAAGCGCCAAGCGTGCAAACATCGCGAATCTCCCCATTGCTTAGCTTTTGCTCAAAGGTCTTGATCGGCAGGCGGATGATCTCCATGTCCGACTCTTCTGGATCGCGCTGGTGAGTGCCCTGGACCAGATCTTCTGCGACGTAGATGAACTGGCGCTGGCGGACAAAACCATAGGCGATCCACATCCAGGGGAGCGGGATCATGCGGCCGGCGATGAGGCCAGTTTCCTCGCGCAGTTCCCCGCGGGCGAGTTCTTCGGGGTCTACGTTGTCTGCTTCCCATCCGCCCTGGGGCAACTCGAGCGCTCGCTCGCCAATGGTGTAGCGGAACTGTTCCACCAGCCAGATGTGATCGCCGTCGATGGGTAGGATCACTGCGCAATCCTGTTTATCGACCACGCTGTAGATGCCGGGGGCGCCGTTGTTGCGCTCGATGGCATCTTCGCGCAGACGCAGCCAGGGGTTTCGATAGATCTCGCGGGTTGAGAGAGTGCGGATAGCCATTTCCCTAGCATCGCAGGGAAGGGTGGAGGGGAAAAGTCACTCCTCTTATACGGCTTTTAGCGATTGCAGGTATTCGGTCAAATGCTTGCCGACCGTATGCAGCGGCTCGCGGATTTTGTCTAAGCGCGACATCATGACGGCTCCTTCCAAGGTCGCGATGATGACGGTGGCGACGGCATCGGGGTCGGGTTCGCAGCGCAACTCCTGGTTGTGCTGCCCCTGGCGGACAATATCGGCGATGCCCGCGCGCCACTGGGCGAGCGCTGCATGGGCTTTGCCGCGCAATAGCGGATCCCCGTCGTCGCTGTCGATTGCGGTGTTGAGCAGCGGACAGCCTCCTGGGAGGGCGGCGGGATGCTCCACGAAGTTTTTAACCAGCAGCAGTAGCTTCTCGAGCGAGGTGGTGCAGTCTTCCAGCCCCCGGCGCCGGGGTTCGCTGACAGTTTTCCAGGCGTAATCGAAAGCGGCGGCGGCGAGACCTTGCTTGCTGGCAAAATGGCGATAAAGGCCGCCTTTTTCCAGGCCGGTAGCAGCCATCAGCTCCGACATGGAAGTGCCCGAGAAGCCATGGCGATTGAAAACCGGGGCCGACCGCTCCACGATGCGGCGGCGGGTGGCCTCGCCCCGAGTGGTTTTTTTGCTATGCGTTGGCATTTTATTATGCGACCGATCGGTCTCAGTATACATCTGAAGAGCATTCTATCCAGGGGTACGAACGCACGTGGCCACAGCAACAGCGGATTTGACGGCCAAACCGGCATCCTCAAGCGCCAAGCTGCCGGTAAATCCGTGGGCCGTGGCATTGACCGTGACGCTGGCCACGTTCATGGAGTTGCTGGATACGTCCATCGCCAATGTCTCCCTTCCTCACATTGCGGGCGGCCTGGGACGTAGCTTTGATGAGACCACGTGGGTTCTCACCTCTTACCTGGTCGCCAACGCCGTGGTGTTGCCGATGAGCGCGTGGCTGAGCCGCGCTTTGGGCCGAAAACGTTACTACATGTTCAGCGTGGCGCTTTTCACCGCGACCTCGTTTCTATGCGGCATCGCGCCCAGCCTTACGTTTCTGGTCATCTTCCGGGTGATGCAAGGGATTGGGGGCGGCGGCCTGGCTCCTGTCGAGCAGGCGATTCTGGTGGATACCTTCCCCGCCAATAAGCGGGCTGCCGCTTTCGCTCTCTATAGCGTGGCCATTGTTACCGCGCCGGCCATCGGTCCCCCGCTGGGCGGGTGGATCACCGACAGCTTCTCCTGGCGGTGGGTCTTTTTTATCAATGTGCCGATCGGGTTGATCTCACTCTTCCTCAGCAGCCGGCTGGTGAGCGATCCCCCGGCGTTCAAAGCCGAGGTAGCGGAAGCCAAGCGCCTGGGCAAGCTGAGCATCGACTACATCGGTATTTCGCTGATCGCCCTGGGGTTCGCGTTTCTGGAGTTTGTGCTCGATCGCGGTCAGATCGACGATTGGTTCGGCAGCTCGTTGATCACAACCATGTTTGTAGCAGCGATTGTCTGCCTGGTCCTGGCGGTGTGGTGGGAGTTGCGCGTGCCCGATCCGGTGGTGGAGCTCGGACTGCTGCGAGAGCGGAATTTCGCGATTGCCAATATCTTTTACTTCCTGTTTGGGTTTGTGCTGTTCGGAAGCACGACTATGATCCCGGAAATTCTGCAGAGTCTCTACGGCTACACGGCCACCGATGCGGGACTCGTATTGGGCCCTGGCGCGGCGGTTATCACCGTGCTGGCCCCGATCGTTGCCATGCTTACGCAAAAGGGCAAGGTGGCTCCGCGGTATTTGATCGCCTTCAGCTTTGCGGTGGTTTCGGTTTCGATGCTTTATTACAGCTCGTTCACGTTGCAAACGGACTATAAGCATTACGCGCTGGCGCGAGCTTTGCAGGGGTTTGGCTATGCGTTCTTGTTTGTTCCCGTGAGCGTGCTGGCCTATTCTTACCTGCCGCCGGGGAAGAATAATAAGGGTTCGAGCCTGACTAATCTCGCACGCAATTGGGGCGGCAGCTTTGGGGTTGCATTTATCACTACCGTGCATGAACGGCGCACTGACTTGCACACCGACCGGCTGGCGCAGAGCGCCGATGCCGGTTCTGCTCTGTTTCAGGCGCGAGCAGATTCCCTGGCTCGCAGTTTTGAGCATTTGGGCTTCTCCCACTTCGACGCGGTGCAACACGCGCAGGGTATGCTCTACAACCAGCTGAACCAGCAGGCAAGTTTAATTGGGTTTATGGATTGTTTTCGGATGATGGCGATTGTCGCGCTGATTGGAATTCCGCTAGCCCTGGCGACGAAGAGCTTCCGCCCAGGCGGGGCGGCGGGCGGCCATTGAGTTTAGCGGGCTACGGAAAATTCGTGGAGGGCTAGGGTCCCTCCCCAGCCCTAAGCCGCAAATGTTATGGGAAAATCCCTCCCACATCTCGCACAAAGAACGTGCGAGATATGGGCCACCCCCTGTTCGTTTCCGCGCAGGAGGGTGGGGCAGGTTAGATTTGCGAGACTCCGCCATCCACGTATAACTCGATGCCGTTTACAAAGCTGGAATCGTTCGAAGCCAGGAAGAGCGCCGCGGTTGCAATCTCTTCCGGCCGCCCGATCTCGCCGCGCGGGATCAGCGACGCAAAGTACTTCTTTGCATCCGGCCCCAACGGATCAAGAACAGGCGTGTCAATGGTGCCTGGACTGAGCACATTTACTCTTATTTTTCTTTCCTTCAGTTCCAGCAACCACGTCCGGGCAAACGACCGCACTGCGGCCTTGCTCGCACTGTACACACCAAATGCAGGGTAGCCTTTGATGCTGGCGATGGATCCGTTCATGAAGATCGATCCGCCATCGTTAAATAGAGGCAGCGCTTTCTGCACCGTAAACAAGGTGCCACGCACGTTCAGGTCAAAGGTATTGTCGAAGTGTTCCGGAGTGACATCTTCCAGCTTCACCAGTTCGCCCATTCCGGCGCTGGCAAATAGCACGTCGATTTTTCCCTTGGTCTTCTTCACCGTGTCGTAGAGCCGGTCGAGGTCGTCGAGGTTCGCAGCATCCCCCTGAACCCCGGTCACGTTGCGGCCAATGGCTTTTACCGCTTCATCCAATTTGTCCTGGCGCCGGCCGGTGATGAATACATAGGCGCCCTCTTCCACGAATAGTTTTGCCGTTGCCAGCGCCATACCCGAGGTGGCGGCGGTGATGACTGCTACCTTTCCATCCAGTTTTCCCATGGCTTTAGCGAAGACCTCCGCCGGTGAGAAGCTGCTCCCCAGTGAGCCACGCGGAGTCATCGGAAGCCAGAAAGACCGCAACTTTGGCGACATCTTCGGGCTGCCCCAAGCGGCCGAGCGGGGTCTGAGCCACCGTCGCTGTTTCCCACTCAGTGTTCATTAAGCCGCCGGCGTGGGTGCCTTCGGTTTCGACCAGGCCAGGATTGATGGCGTTGACGCGAATCTTCTTCGGTCCCAGCTCGCGGGCGAGCACCCCGGTGATGGCATCCACGGCGCCCTTGGTGCCGGTGTAAATGGAGGAGGTAGGAGGAGTGATGCGGCTTACCACCGAGCCTATGTTGATGATGCTGCCACCCTCGCCGATGTGCTTAAGAGCCGCCTGCGTCGTGAGCAGCAGACCGAGCACATTGATGTTGAACATCTTGTGGAACTTCTCCCCGGTGATGTCTTCGATGGGAGAGAATTCGTAAACCCCTGAGTTGTTGACCAGGATGTCGAGCCGGCCATAGTTCTTGATGGCCGCATCGATGATTCCCTGGGCTTCCGTGGCCTTCGAGACATCACCGCCGACCGCAACTGCCTTGCCGCCGGCAGCATTGATGGAGTCGACGACGGTTGTGGCGCCGGATTTGCTGGATGCATAATTCACCACCACCGACGCGCCTTCCGCGGCGAGTGACTTGGCGATGGCGGCTCCTATGCCCTTGGAGGCCCCCGTAACGACTGCTACCTTACCTGCGAGTTTGCTCATAAGCGTTTTTCCTTTCCCGGTGAAACGCTCTTAAGATGGGCCGCGGACCGGTGGAGATTCAATAGTTCTAAAAATATGCACTATTGAACAATGGGCAGGATGAATGTAATATAAAATTCATGCGGCCCCTCTTCCACCCTTCGATAGAAGACGTTACGGTGGAAGCGATTCTGCACGCCCTTTCTGACCCGGTGCGGGCGGCTATCTTTGCCGACATCGCAACCTCGGGATGCTCTCAGAACTGCTCCAATTTTATAAATGTCAGCGAAAGGCCGATCCCTAAGTCGACCCTGTCGCAGCACTTCAAGGCACTCAGAGAGGCAGGGTTGATTCGCGGCGAACGCCAAGGCGTGGAGATGCAAAACACGTCCCGGTGCGCGGAAATCGACAAGCGTTTCCCGGGCTTGATCGCCGCCATCATGAATGCCCACAGTACCCAGTTGAAAGAGAAAACGCGCGCCTCCGGCGAAACCAAGCAGAAGCGCGCGAAGAAACAGTGAACCGCTATTCGAGCTCTCGGATCCAGATATTGCGGAAGCTGATCGGCTCGCTTTTGTCGCCGTGGGCCTGGAGCTTGATGGGCGCGCTGGTGTACGCCTTATAAAACGGCTTGCCAATATAGAGCGTCTGTCCCTTCAGCTCGAAGTGATTCTCCACCAGCACACCATTAAAGAAGACGGTGGCATAGGCGGGAGTTTTCAGCGACTCATCTGCGTTAAATGTCGGGGCGGTCCATGCTATGTCATAGGTCTGCCACTCCCCTGGCTTACGGGTTGGGTTCGCTAGCGGTATCGCTTGCTTATAGAGGCTGCCGGCCATGCCGTTGACGTAGGTTTTGTTCTCGTAGGAATCAAGGACCTGGAGTTCATACCCGTCGTCTCCGGGCCCGGTGGAGGCCAGGAAGACACCGCTATTGCCGCGGGCTTGGCTGCTGCCGGTGATGTTAGTGGGAACCTTCCACTCCACGTGGAGTTGATAGTTCTTGAAGCTTCGTTTGGTTTCGATGCTTCCCCCCGCCTTGTTCACGGTCATAACGCCGTCGGCGACGTCCCACTTGGCGGGCGACTTGTCACGGTTCGTCACCCATTCGTCCAAACTCTTGCCGTCGAACAGCACAATCGCGTCAGAGGGCGGTGCTCCGCAGGTGGCTCCTGGAGTCACGACCTTTGGAACTGGCTCCCAAACTTCGGTTTCTTCGGGTTTTGGCTTCACCGGCGATTGGGCAAACAGCGGAGCAGTCGCGGCCAGCAAGACCGCAGGCACGAGAAGACTTGAAAAGGGAATGCGCATCATTAGAAGAAAATACACCCAATGGCCTGGATCTAGCCAAGTGGCGGGAAAGGGAGCAGCCCTCGGTGACTCGCAGATCTCTCCATCTCAGCAAGAACAATGTCACTTCGCTGAAGTGTCCGGGTTGTAGGTTTGAAAGCCTGCCTGGGCCATGCCGCGCTGCGCCTCGGGATTCTTCATGAAGGTCTCCCAGACGAAGCCGGTACGCGCATTTTCTGCCATGAGCATAGTGATGCCGGCATCAATGCCGACTATGTCGTGGTCGTACCAGTTTTTTAACGGATTGAAAGCGTCTACGAAACCGTAGCGGCTCCAGGCCTGGGGATAAGTTTTGCGTACGTTCTTGAGTACCCGCATGGTGGCCACGGGAAGAAACGGGATGGAACCCCCCGAGGCGCAAGGAACCACGGTTCCATCAATCGGACCCATGGCCGGCGGTCCTCCCCAGATCTCATAACCCTTGTCTGAGTCAGAGGCGGTGATGCCCCACAGATCATCGCTGTAATCGGGAAACGTCTTGCCCAGCTCGATGCAGAAGCGGCGGTGGACGTCGGTCGCGATGGTTGAATTTTTGAAGTAGTCGGCATACTTGTCCCGCTTGCCCCGAAAATCGAACCAGGCCTGCGAGTACTGGTGGACAAAGAGCGGGGCAAAGGAGCCGATGTAGCGTTCGCCATCATACTCGAAGGTGAGGCGCTTCCACGCCAACCACGCCGAGGGGTGCAGGGGATGCGAGGAAGAGCCCATGCCGAGCAGGTAGATCATCATCAGTTCGCTGTAGTAGTCCCACTTAGATGGCAGGAAGCCAAACTCAGGCGTCCAACCCTGGGGCAGCAGCGCGGTATCCTCGGAAAGCCAGGTCCAGTCCACGCGGTCATAAATTTCATGGGCGAGTTCGATGATTTCGCGGTCCTGAAAGTGTTGACGGCAGGTGAGGATGCCGCACAGCAGGATCGCGGTATCGACGGATGAGACCTCGGAGTCCCACACTCTTTCCCCGGTGTTGATATTGGCGAAGTGGTAGAAGAAGCCGCGGTGCGTGGGGAGCGCTTTCCATAGGAAGGTCAGGGTGGCAAGCACGCGCTGACGGGCATCCTCATGGGAGATGTAGCCTCGCTTCCCGGCAATGCAAATGGCGGTGAGGCCGAAGCCGGTTGACGCAATACTGCCCACGGTGCCGTTGTCGGTCTCGCGAGCGTTGCCGCGGTCTTTGATCAGGCCGGTTTGCGGGCTGGCTTGCTCCCAGAAGAAGAGAAAGCTGGCGCGTTCCAGGTCGTCCAGGAACTGGTCATCCTCAGGCGAAAACGCGCTTGGCGGGGGCGCCGCGTTCTTTTGCGGCTGGGGCGCGAGCGCGGCGAGCCCCTTCCATCGGGCCAGCGGCGATCCCATGGAAACAGCGGCCATTTGGCGCAAGAGCCGGCGCCTGGATCTATCATGCTCGCTGGTCATTCTTCGAATGTGTGCCCCCGGACCACTCATCTCCCTTCGTCGGCGAACGGAATGCGGGCGACAAGGGAAATGTTTAATTGAATAATAGATGCAGTGGAGCACGCCATCTCAACTGGTGACGCATGACGGAAAAGAAATTGCTTTGGACCACAATCGCCATCACCGCTGTGGCCGTCATTGGCCTGTTCCTGTCTCTGCGCATGCACCAGTTGCACGTAATCTCCGAGCGGCTGGCGGTTCCGATTGAAGGCGCGGTGATTCAACGCGATGCCGATACCAAGAAAGAGCTGCCGATTGCCGATGTTGAGATTACCGCTTCCGATGACGGCAGAAGCGCCACCGCGATCTCCGATGCGTCCGGTTATTTCAAGCTGGTGCTGCACAAGCGGGTATTGTCCGATCAGCCCATTCGTGTCACTTTTCGCCATCCCCGGTACCAGCCTCTTAACTTGAGTGTGCCCACAGGAAGGCTGGAGACACCCCACGAGCTTTACGTTGCGGCGTTGGTCCCTCAGGCGCCGGCCTCCGAAAAGACTCCTGCCCGGCCGACGCGGCCGGCGGCGCTGGTTTCGAATATACGGGTGAGATATACCATCAACACCCGGACCCAGAACAACGTGGGAAGCGCAGTCAAGACGTTCCAGGTGGTCAACAAGGGCGATGTGCCGTGCGATCACAAGGGTCCCTGTTCGCCGGATGGGAAGTGGAAGGCTACGTCTGCAACCGTGTCCCTGGACGCGGGGGCGGACAATAGCTTCGGCAATATCACCGCCTCCTGCATTGCCGGCCCATGCCCGTTTACTCGCATCGATTCGAGCGGCTTTATTCATGGCGGCCGCAACATCAGTGTTACTGCCCTGAATTGGTCGGATACGGCTACTTTCCTGATGGAGGCTGAGGTTTATCACACCGCGATCAGCGCCGATGTGCGGGAACTATACCCGGTGGAGTTTGGGCAGTCACTCAACTTTACTCTTCCGCCAACCCAGGAGGGGGTGAGCCTGGAAGCTGAGGTGGACGGCGCACCCATGGTGTTTCCGTTGGGACCGAATCTTTCTTTGAGCTGGGCCAGCTGCAATGTCCGGACCGGCCCGGGAGAAGAGAAGACCACCGTCTACCGTTGCGAGCTTAATCCCGGCTACCGATTTTGACTCTTTCCTTGGCCGCTGCGATCCTCGCGCGGCGCATCACGGCTGGATATGTTCTTTTCGATTTCCGAGTTCATTTCGCCGCCGATGAGAATGGCTCCGTTGCTCACGTAGAGCCATAACAGCAGCATGACCACGCCATTCAAATGCCCGTAGCTGCGGGAGTAGTTGTTCACATGCTCGAAGTAGAGGCGGGTCGCGAAGGTTGAGCTTATCCAGAGAACGAGCGCACAGAGTGCGCCCGGTGTGCTCCAGCGCCACTGATGATGCCTGAGATTGGGCGCGAACCGATACAGCACGGCGAAGGAAAACAACAGCGCCAACGACAGCACCAGCCATTCCAGGACGCGTAAGGCGACCGCGCCACCGTGGAAGCGAGACTGCAGATAAGCGCTGCAGAAGATCAGGAACACCGCCATCGAACCGACGAGCGCCAGAAAACATGTCAGTCCGGCGATGGTGACGGTCAATTGCGCCCAGGATCGATGCTCATCCACCTCGTAGGCCTTGTTGAGCCCGAAGATCATCGCCCAAGTGCCATTTAGAGCGGCCCAGAGGGCTCCGGCGCAGACGGAGATCAGGGACAGGCCGGAATGAGTACGTTGATTCAGCTCGTCCATGATTGCTTGGAAAAGGCGTGAAGACGCATTGGGGAGGAGTTGGGTGGTCAGGTCCTGGAGTGCGTGCTCCAGGTGATCGCCGAGGTGCGGAACTTGTGCACTGATGGTGAATAGGACCAGGAGAGAGGGAAAGATGGCCAGGAAATGATAGAAAGCCATGCGGCCGCCCTGGCCGAACACCTCGTCCTGCCAGGATTCCCGGATTGTACGACGCACGAGTTCGGAAAGGGAGAGACCTCCCATGGTGCAGAGGTTCTGCATGCGGTTTTGCATTTAGGTAGGTTAGTTCACTCATCTTTCTCCCTGAGGAGAAGCTTGTTGTCGAGGTCCGCTCCCACATCTCGCGAAGAACGCGAGATATGGGCCACCCTCTATTGCTCTGCCTGCAGAGTGTGTTGCGATGGCGTCGAACGCGTTTTCCGAAAGAAAGTGGTTGACTTGTGGGTTAGTGTTGTAGTTAAGTATAACAGTGACGAGACAGCTAAATGGACCATGAGTGGAACGACGGTCAGCCGATTTATCGCCAGCTTCGCGATCGGGTGGTCGCGATGATTCTGGATGGAGTTCTCAAGGAAGGCGATCCCCTGCCGTCGGTGCGCACTGTCGCGGCGGAATATCGGGTCAATCCGCTGACGGTTCTGAAGGGCTATCAGCAGCTGGTGGACGAGGGGCTTGTGGAGACCAAACGAGGACGCGGAATGTTTATCAACGGTGGAGCTCGTGATTTGCTGCTGCAAGGCGAACGGCAGAAGTTCCTGGGCGAGGAATGGCCAAGAATCTACGCCACCATTCAGCGACTGGGCCTGAAGGCGGAAGAGTTGCTGGCTCAAAAGGCCACGAAAGAGGAGCGCTGAACATGGCATGCATAGAAGCACACGGCCTGCGTAAGGCCTTCGGCGCTAAGGTCGCCCTG
>Ga0302325_10029068_pt1 | contig 11426 bp, 12 predicted proteins | sample Palsa_T0_2_FD_201948 | JGI IMG/M metagenome (GOLD analysis project Ga0302325, IMG submission 201948) | Peat permafrost microbial communities from Stordalen Mire near Abisko, Sweden - Palsa_T0_2 | ecosystem: Environmental > Terrestrial > Soil > Palsa > Peat permafrost | place: Sweden: Abisko... | reverse complement strand
AGGGAGCTGAGGGGTCTGCGGGGTCCGACCTCGGCAGCCAGATACGCTCCGCCGTCGGGCGCCTCTACCGCCGCTTCCGCAGCGAGCGCCCCGAAGGCGGCCTCGGGGACGCGGCGCTCGCCGTGCTCAGTCGCCTCCACAAGCACGGGCCGCAGACCCTGACCGAGCTCAGCGAGCACGACCGGGTTTCCCCCGCCTCCATGAGCCAGACCGTGAACCGCCTCACCTCAGCCGGCTACGCCGTCCGCACCCGCGACCCGGACGACCGCCGCAAGGTACTCTTCAGCACCACCGCAGAAGGCGACGAACTCGCCAGCGCCACCAGGGCACGGCGCAACGCCTGGCTCGACCAGCGGCTACAGGCCCTCAGCGCCGAAGACCGCGCGGTAATCGCCCGCGCCACGGCACTCCTGCTCAGCATCGCCGACTCATGACAGACCGCTAGGGGTAGGTCCGCAGCCGCGTCTTCGACGAGATCCGGCACGCCATGCTGAAGGCATGAGAAAGCAGGGCCTTTCCATCGCCGGCCAGCAGCGGCCAGTCGACCTACAGCGAAAGGACGACCATGTACGTGTGGCTCATCACCTGGGCGTCCCGCGGCCTTGGCCGGGAGATCGCCGGGCAGGCCCTTGGTCACCGAAGAGCTCAACACGTGGCGCGAGCTCGCGATCTCGACCAGGGGCCCCAGCGCGAAATGAGCGATGTATACTTTCAGTATGGCTGATCCGATTACATTTCGTCCGACAGCCGAGGATACGGAGAACCTCGCGATCCTCACGGCAGATGGCACCAGCCCCACCCACGCGATCCGGCACGCATTGGAAATCGCTGCCCACAATAAGCGGCAGGAAGACCTGCGTGCCGACGCCGCGCGATTGGCGGCCAATCCCGAGTACCAGGCGGAGATCCGAGCGGTCCGCGAGGAACTGGACGAACTCCGTGCGTGGTGACGTCTACCGCCTCAAGAGGCCACGTTCCGCTCAAGGACACGAGCAGCAAGGCGAGCGCTACGCCGTCGTCGTCCAAGGCAACGCTTACGATCACCTCTCAACGTGGCTTGTGACCCCAACGACGACCAAGTCCTTCGGATCCATGATCCATCCCACCATCGAGATCCTCGGCCAGGATGTCCGGGTACTGGTCGAGCAGACCACCGCCGTCGACCCGCAGCGCCTCGGCGACTTCGCGGGGCGCCTGGACCCAGAGGAACTCTTGGAGATCAACGTCGCACTGCGCGCCGTCCTTGACCTCGAATGACCAGTACCCGAGCGTGCCGGCATCTCTTTTCGGACCCGGATCGCAGGTGTCACGTTGCGCTGTGTCAGGCGCCTATACCGTTGCCGACGATGCCCACGGCCTATTCCGGCTGCGTCTCCGACGCCCTCGGCACGTGGTCTGGACCAGTGCACATCCATGTTTGCGCCCACAGCCGTGGGCTGTGCCGCTATCCGTAACAGGTGTTGGCCGGATGCCAGTGGTGCCCGAAAGGATGATCGCAGACCCCCGGATCTAATGATTCGGATGACCCTGGAGGTTCCGTGGTGCGCGGAGAGGTCATGCGGATGGCACAGCCGACCGTGTCGGGTGCGACGGCGCGGCGGCTAGTGGGCACCGGCTCTGCGCAGGCGGCTTCGAGCGGCGGCCCCAGCGAACGCAGGACCCTCGGGAACCGCGGACTAGGCAAGCGCGACCGCACCGTGATCTCGCTGCGCATGTCCCGCCACGCTGGTCACCAGATCGACGAAGCTGCGCACTACCGGCCTGTCCTCGTCGGCGCGCCAGGCTACGCACAGCGCCGTGGATGGCACGTCCGTGCCCGGGACGAACACGATACCCGGCCGCGCGTTATAAGTCTCCGCCGACACCGGGCACAGGCTGAGGCCGTGGCCAGCCACGATGTGCTCACGCCATTCCTCGATCGTGTCTGCCACCGCCCCGATGAGGGGCGTGTCACCATCGGGCCGCGGATTGACCAGCCAGTCATCCCGCCACGCCGCTGGGTCGCACCCGTCAGTGGCCAGCCCGGCCGCCACCCAGGGCTGCCCGGCCACCTCGGCCAGCGTGAGCGTGTCGCGGAAGGTCAGCGGATGGCCGGCGGGCAGCACGAACACCCGGGATTCCTCGTCGAGCCGCCGCAGCTCGATCCCGGCGGCGGCCACCGGAGGGCGCAGCAGGGCCACATCGGTGCCGCGGTCCAGCAGTCCGCAGGCCGGCTGGGTGAGATCAAAGGTGACCAGCCGCACGTCGACCTGCGGATAAGCGCGCTCGAACGCGGCCAGCAGCATGGTCCGGGTGTAGCCGCCGGCGGCCAGGCTGATCCCGACCGACAAGGTGCCGGTCACCGCCCTCGCCGCGTTACGCGCCGCCGCGACGCCACGGTCCAGGTCGGCCAGGGTTTCCCGGGCCGCGGTGAGAAAGGCCTTCCCGGCCGGGGTGACGGTCACGCCGCGGGGGCCGCGGTCGAGCAGCTGGGTCCCCACCGCGTCTTCCAGTTGCCTGATCTGGGTGCTCAATACCTGCTGGGCGACATGTACCCGGCGGGCGGCGGCGGTAAAGCTGTTCTCCTCGGCGACCGCGACGAAGTATCTCAGGTGCCGCAACTCGATGTTCAACACAAGATCATCTTACGAATGGAGCCGCACGGCATGAGCGATGACCACGACAGTCCCGGGCGGCCCCGCGGGCGGCTCGCCGAGGTGATCGCAGCCGCCCAGGAAATGCTGCACCTGGCCCTGGTGCAGAACCTGCTGTCCGCGATCGGGGCCGCGCCGCACCTGACCCGGCCGAACTTCCCGCAGCCCGCCAGCCACTACCCGGCCGGGGTTCACCTGGCGCTGCTGCCGTTCGGCGAGCAGGCGCTGCGGCATTTCATGTTCCTGGAGCGACCCGAGGGCATGGCCCTGCACGACGCTGAGGGACTGGCCGCCTTCCATCGGGCCGCGCCCTTGGTGCAGGCCGACGACATCGTCCCGCGCGGCCAGGACTTCGCCACGGTCGGGCACCTGTACCGGTCCATCGAGGCGGGCATCGCCCATCTGGCCGCCAAGTACGGCGAAGACTGGCTGTTCGTCGGCCCGCCCCGGGCGCAGGCGACCGCGAAGCACTTCCGCTGGCCCGAACTGGTAACGGTGACCGACGCGGCCTCCGCGCAGCGCGCGATCGATGAGATCCTCGAGCAGGGCGAAGGGCCGCGGGGGGCATGGCAGGATGCGCACTTCGGCCAGTTCGTCACCATCCTGGATGAGTTCGAGCAGCTCCGGCAGGCCAACCGGGCCTTCGACCCGGCCCGGCCGGTCATCGCCGCCAACGTCCGGCCGAGCGAGCGCGATCCCGGCTGCTTGCTGGTCACCGACCCGGCCGCCAAGCGCGTCATGGACCTCTTCAATGTCTGCTACGAAATCCTGCTGCTGGCCCTCCAGCGGTTCTTCGCGCACACCGAGGAGTCCGACGCCCAGCTCGCCGCCCTCGCCGACGCCACCGTGGCCCTGATGGTCCAGGTGGTCGCGCCGCTGGGCAACCTGATCACCACACTGCCCGCCGGGCCGGAATACCCCGGCCGGACCGCCGGGCCCAGCTTCGAGCTTTTCTACGAGAGCGACTACCTGCTCCCGCACCGCGACGCCGCCTGGATCCTGCTCGCCGAGCGCATCGACGAGGCCGCCGTGTTCTGCGAGTCGGCATCGGAGGAGCTGACGGAGCTGGCGCCCGTGCTCGAAGCGCTGCACGACATCGCGCGGTCGCTGACCGCGCACATTCCGGGGCGGGAGATCGTAACTCCCGCGACGCCGGCCGCCGACCTCGGCTCGCTGCTGGCTGAGGCTTCCCGATTGCGCGGAACGACGCTGGTTCCTCGATCCGCCGATGACCCTGCCGCCGCTGGCATGGCCGAGGCGTTCGTCAAGGCTTACCGGATACTTGAAACACGGGACCGTTCCGAATCCTCCTCTTCGGTCTCGGCGGCTACGGCGGCGCGCCTTGTCGACAGCGTCCTGCGGCCGCTGGCCCTAGCGCTCGGGCCGGGCGACGGCGGGATGCCCGTCGCCGAAGCGGAAGCGGCGCCGGCCAGCCCCGCCGAAGCCGCGTGGGACGCAGCGCTGTTCGCGACCGGGCTACGAGCCCGGCTGGCCGACGCGGCGCCGCCAGGGCTGCTTGAGGCGACCGCGACGCTTCAGCACCTGGCCTGCCAGCTCGCGCCCGCGGGCCAGCGGGCCAGCCGGATCGCCGAGCTGGCCGGAATCCAGGCGGCCCTGCCCGCCGGGATCATGGTGGCGGAGAACGGGCCGTACCTGGCCACCAACGTCCCCGCCGTGCGCAGCTATCTCGGCGAGCAGCTCGCGGTGCCGCCGCAGCTCGCGCTGTGCCGGTGCGGCCAGTCGGCGATGAAGCCGTTCTGCGACGGGACGCACGTGCGATCCGGGTTCAGCGGCGAGAAGGACCCCAGCCGGGTGCCCGACCGGCGGGACACCTACCCCGGCCAGCAGGTGACGATCTTCGACAACCGCGGCATCTGCCAGCACGCCGGCCTGTGCACCGACCGGCTGCCGACCGTGTTCCGCACCGACGCCGAGCCGCTCGTCGCGCCCAGCGGCGGCCGTCTCGACGAGATCATCCGAGCCGTGCGGGACTGCCCGTCCGGTGCGCTGAGCCTGGCCCTGGGCGAGCAGGAAGCCCGGCTGCTCGTCGACTGGGAAGCCGGACGCGAGGCGGCGATCGAGGTGTCGCGGGACGGGCCGTACCGCGTGACCGGCGGGATCCCGCTGGCCGAGGGGACGGGCGCCGACGTGGCCCGGGCCGCGGGATCATCCCGTGAGCACTACGCGCTGTGCCGCTGCGGCCACTCGCGGAACAAGCCGTTCTGCAGCGGCATGCACTGGTACGCCGGGTTCCGTGACCCTGTGCCCCGCGGCGAGCCGACGTTGTTCCAGTGGGCGGGCGGCCTGCCCGCGCTGACCCGGATGACCCGGCTGCTGTACGAGAAGCACGTCCCGGCCGACGACCTGCTCGCGCCCGCGTTCGCGGGCATGCCGCCAGGGCACCCGCAGCGCGAGGCCATGTGGCTCGCCGAGGTGTTCGGCGGCCCCGCGTGGTACAGCCAGCGGTCCGGCGGCGCGGCCGGGCCGCGGCGGGCACACGCCGGCCGCGAGTTCACCGACCGGCAGCGGGCACGCTGGGTGGAGCTCGCCATGCGCGCCGCCGATGAGGCCCGGCTGCCCGCTGACCCCGAATTTCGGGCCGCGCTGGTCGGGTACCTGGAGTGGGGCTCACGGCAGGCCCGCGCCGATTCCGCGGCCGCCGCAGCCGCGGCGGCCGCGAGCGTAACCGCGGCGGAGCTGATGCCGAGCTGGGACTGGGGACCGGCCGGGCCCCCCGAAGCGGCCGGGGTGGGCGGCGCAGCCGGGGTGGGCGGCGCAGCCGGGGTGGGCGGCGCAGCCGGCGCGGAGGCAGCCGAGCCGGACCAGCCGACGGGCGCGTGGCCCGGGCCGGACGCGGGGGTAAGCTTCGAGGCGCATGTCAAGCCGCTGTTCCGCTCCCGCGACCGGGAATCCATGATCTTCGCATTCGACCTATGGTCAGCTGCCGACGTCCAGGCACACGCCGCGGAAATCCTGGACCGGCTCCGCAACGGCACGATGCCCTGCGACGGCGCCTGGCCGCGGGAGAGGACGGACTTGTTCGCGCGCTGGACCGAATCCGGCTTCCAGCCCTAGTGAGACGGAACAGCATGCAGATCTTGGTAATATGTCGTCCAGCCGAGGGCGTCGACCCGGATGAGTTCCGGCGCCTGGTGCCGGCTGAGACGGCCGCACTGCGAGACCTGAAGGGCAGCAGCGTGCTGGCCGGCGCATGGAGCCCCGGGCGCCCAGGCGCGGTGCTCATGCTCGACGTCCCGGACGAGACCGAGGCCGCCCGGCTCACGGCCATCCTCCCCTTGGCACAGGCCGGCTTGATCAGCACCGAAATCATCCCCCTGCATCCCATGGACCTATGACCTCGTCGCCTGGCGCTAGCTGCCGGGTCAGGTCGTCGATCCATCCTTCGAGTGAGTCCTCGGGGTAGCTGGGCGGATCAGCGCGTAGCAGCGACTGAGCCGACCCGTCCGGCAGGGTTCGCTGGCCGCGCAGCCGCCTGGCGGTTCGGTCAGCCGTGTCTACCAGTGCGCGGGCGAGCGGGGCCAGCGTGTCCCAGGGGGAAGAGACGGGCTCGCTTGCCGGCATGGTTCGCAGGATGTCGGCCGCGTACCACAGCCGGCTGGCCGCCGACAGGTACGACACGGTTTCCTGCACCGCCGCGGGGCGCGGCTGGGTAGCCAGGTAGGCGGCGAACGCGCTCTCGGCCACGATCGCCGCGCTAGTAGCACTCTGGCGAGCGCGGGCCAGGCCGGCCGGGTCTGCGCCACCGGGGTCCGCGGCGCCCGCGCCGGGCTGGCTGGCCTGGCCGCCCGCCATGACCCGCAGGGTCCGAGTCAGGTACCGCGACGAGGCGTCCAGAAGGTCGGCGATGGCCGGCCCGATCGCCGCATCCGGCCCGCGCGGCCACGCCACGGCGCCGACGGCCAGGCCGATCAGCGCTCCCGCCGCGACGTCTTCGACCCGGACGACCCCGATGCGCCAGCCGGCCGGCGCGAGCAGGCTGAACAGCACGAGCACGGCCACGGTGAACGCCGCCTGTCCGGCCGGGAAGCCGATCGCGTTGCTGGCGTAGATGGCGGCGAAGATGACCACGGGAGTGAGCGCGGCGTACACGCCGGTGTTTGTTCCGGCCGCCTCGATGATGGCGAAAGCGACGGCGAAGCCGACCGCGGTACCGGCGAGTGCCTGACCGGCCCGGCGGCCGGTCGCGCTGACCGTGGACCGGACGATGGTCAGGGTCGCCAGCGCCACCCAGAAGCCGTGCTGCAGGCCGAGCACGCGGGCAGCGGCGACGGCTAGGCCCAGCGCGGTGCCTAGGCGGACCGCGTCCTGCACGTGCACTGAACGCCACGTCATGTTCGCGCGGACACGGAGCAGGCCGTGGACGAGCAGCACGCGAGGGGATGTGCCGGAAGTGAACCGCGTCCCGGCCTGAGGTGAACTCGCCGTCGACCCGCGCGTTATCACGCCTACGTGGCGGCTGATGTTAGCGGTGACGATGGCCGCGCGGGCCATCAGCGAGTACGGCCGCACACCGGTGCCGGTGCCGGGTAGTCCGGGCCGGGAAGGCGCGGCTGGCCGGGACGACCGGGCCAGAGCCGTGAGTTTGGCCGATGACTCCTGAACGTCGGTGGCCAGCCGCGCGGCCGCTTCCCGTTCCGCGCCGGTCAGCGCGGCCGGGTTGGTCCGGCGCAGCAGGCTGTCCAGCCGCTCGGTGTCGTTGAGCAGATACAGCGCCGCCCGCTCCGCGGCCGTGGGCGACGCGGGCCGTTCCTCGAGCGCGTCGATCACCGAGCGCACGGGCATCATCGCCGCCGGCTCGCCGGCTGCCGCCGGCAGCGCGCCGGAGACGGCCCGCAACCGGCGAGCCAGCTGGTCCAGCCGTCCCGCCAGGACGTCCAGTGCGGGCGCGGTGGCCGGCGCAGGCCAGAGCGTGACCGCGCCGATCGCGCACAGTGCGCCGCCGATGGCGATCCCGGCGAGACGCTGGCCGATTACGCTCACCGGCGCCGGCGAGCCCACCGCGATCAGGTAGAACAGCGTGACCGCGCTGGCGCCTGCCGTCAGGTAGCCGCCCAGCAGCGGGCGATGGCGCCGCACCGGCCCCGCGGGGTGCCGCCGAAGTCGGCGATGCCGAGCAGCGCGAGGCCGGTGAAGGTGGCGAACACCGCGACCTGGACCGCGCCCACGGCCCACTGGCCGATCGCGAACCCGGCGAAAGAGACTATCGCGGTCCGCGCCGCCCGGCTGAGGGCGGCCACCCGGCGCGGCTGCCGAACCCAGCGGCCCACGGGCGACTGTCCCGGGGCACGGATCGTTGCGGACGGCACCTTGATCATGGATGCTGGCTCGGCTCGGTCAGCATCCTCGCTGCTTTCACGGAAACTACCCCGAATCGGTAGAGCTACCGGGCTGGGGACCCTACCCGGTCACCGCGGCGACGGCGGCCTCGGCGATGGCGCGGTCCTCCGCGCCCGTCATCGCCCCGGCCACGCCGACTCCGCCCGCTACCTGCCCGTCGACCACCACCGGCAGGCCGCCGGCGATCAGCGCCAGCCCGGGCCGCGTAGCGAACGACGCCACCGCCGCGCCGTCGGCCTCGATGGCGGAGTAGAACTCGTCGGGCGGCATCCCGATCGCGGCGGCAGCGTAGGCCTTATTGATGCCGGTCTGCACGCTGACCAGCGGGGCGCCGTCCATCCTGGTCATGGACTTGACCACCCCTGATTCGTCTACCACCACCACGGTGACGACGACAGATATCGCCGCTGCCCTCGCGGTCGCCGCGGAGATCATCGTGTCCGCCCACGCGGCGGAAATCGTTGGCCTCATCGTCGCTGTCGTCAGCTCGTCAGCCATCGGAACCTCGCTTTCTGTTATTGGTAGATCATCGCGAACAGCGCGGCGGGCCGTCTAACACCTATAGCGGATGCTGTTACATGCCACGGCTGTGGGACAGAGCCGAGCTAGAGGAGACCGCGGTAGAGGCGCAGGGCGTCGTCTAGTGCGGCAGCCTGCCGTGGGCGATGCGGTCGATCGCCCTCACCTTCGTAAGGCTGTTCCTGTTCACCGGCAGCGTCGTGCTGCCGGTCAAGGCCCTGGCCCTGAACGCGCTGTCGCTGACCGCGGTGTTCGCCGCGCTCGTGCGGATCTTCCAGGACGGGCACCTGGCCGGACCGCTCGTCTTCACGCCCACCCCCGACCGACATCTCGATGATCCTGCTGATCTTGGGCATCGCCTTCGGGCTGTCCATGGACTACGAGGTGTTCCTCGTGCCCGCATCAAAGAGGCCCACGACGCCGGCGCGGGCACCGTCGAGGCCGTGGCCACCGGCCTGGCCCGCACCGGCCGCATCGTCACCTCCGCCGCAGCTTACCCAGACCTTCAGTGGAGACTGCCCCGGCCGTCCGCATCCTCGCGCAAGGCTGTACTACACATAGTACAATGGTGGCATGGAGACGACGGTCAGGGAGCTCAACCAGCACACGGCGCAGGTCCTCGCCCGGGTGGAGGCCGGCGAGACGGTTACCGTGACCAGGAACGGCCGCCCACTGGCTGTCCTCCGGCCATACGGCGAGCAGGATCCGGTCACCCACTCGTTCCGCACCGACCCGATGGGCCAGGACGATTCGGTCCCGACCTTCCGCGGGCCGGCGGACTTCTCCGAACGGGCGGACGAGCTGATGGCCGGCTTCGGCGGCGATGAGTGAGCAGCTCGCAGTCGTCATAGCCGACACGTCCGCGCTCATCGCGTTCTTCAACGAGACCGATGCTCACCAGGGCGCCGTCCGCGCGGGCATCGCGCAGACCGGGCATCTTGTCGTCTCGCCATGCGTGCTGACCGAGTTCGACTACCTCGTCGCCACCCGGCAGGGACCGGGTCCTGCCGCGGCGGCACTGGAATACATCGCCGGCCGGGTGGCGGCCGGCCGGTGGGAGGTTCCCGGGATCGGCCCCATGCTCCTGGCCGCCCATGCGGTGCTCGGCGACTACCCGCAGATCGGGCTGGCGGACGCCATCAACGTAGTGCTGGCGCGCGAGTTCCGCACCGACGTCATCGCTACGCTGGACCGCCGCCACTTCCGCATGATCCGGCCGATGACCAGGCACGACGCCTTCCGGCTGCTCCCGGACGACGTGCCAGGGGCGTAACTACCCTGCTCCGCTCCGAGCGCGGCCAGCCATCCGCTTGGCCGGGTCCCGCGCTGTTCAAGACACCCTCGGCGGTCATAGATCCGCCAGGTGCCTTCCGATCCGATTCTGCGAGTACTACGCCGGCCGCTACGGCGACGCCCTTGAACTCGCCCGAGACGGCCTTACGTACGCGGGAAACGGCCCTCAGAGCGTGCGGCTTATCACCAACGGAGCGGCGAGGGCGCTGGGGAAACTCGGCGACACCCAGGGAGTCCATCGCGCCATCGGCGAGGCGGACGACCTGATGCTGCGGAACGACGCCCCCGGTGGGATCGCGTCGAGCATCACCCTCGGCTGCTACAGCCGCGCCCAGGCGGTCAGCAACGCCACAACCGCCTACGTCCCGCTCGAAATGCCGGACAAGGTTCAGCACTACATTGGCCTGGCCGTGCCAGAGATCACCTCGTACGGGTCACCGTGGAGCCAGTCGCTGGTCAAGATCGACCTGGCGTCCTCGTTCCTGTGGTCCCGTAACCGCGACTTTGAGCACGCCCGCGCGCTGGCCCGGGAGGCACTGGAAGCCTCTGCCGGGCGGCCAGTCGTCTCAGTCCAGCAGCGGGCAGCCGGGTTCATCCGCGCCGTCACAGCCATACGGGGAAGCGCCCCGCAGATCGCGGAGATACGCGAGATCGCGGGCACCCTAGGGCCTCCCCGGCCGCCGGCCGGGCCGGGACGCTTACCCTGAACACCGTGGCAAGTCCAGAACCGGGACCGTTCGGGGACATCCAACTGCTCAGGAACCACTGGTCCGGCCCGGCCCGGCCGCGCGCCTACTACTGGTTCCTTACCTTCGCCGGTGACACGGCCGTGTGTAACCTTGCCGCGCGGTGCCAGCAGGCGCTCGCCTTCCCGTACTACGATCCGGTGCCGCCGTACGGCCTGCACATGACCATCGACCGGATCGCCCCGGAAGGCGGAATCACCACAGCCCAGCTGAGCTCCGTGAGCGCAGCTGCCCGCCTGGCCTGCCAGGCGATTGCCCCGTTTAGAATCAGCCTCGGCGACCTCGGCGGAACCCGCAGCGCCGTCGGCTTCGCCGCCACGCCCATCACGCCGATAAGGCAGCTTCGCGACGCGCTGCGCACGGCGTCGCTGTCGGGGTGCCCCGGTGCCGCGGTGGACCGCGAAGAGATTATCCCTCACGTGACCCTCGCCTACGGGAACACCGACGGCGTGCCGACCGCAGATGCGATCGCGGCACTGGAGCGACTGAACGCATCAAGGCCAAGGGCCGAGGCCACGGTCGACAAAGCGGCTTTGGTGCTGCTCGAAGGCCGCAAGCGCTCCTACACGTGGCAACTTCTCTCGCAAGTACCCCTTACCGGCACGGCATGACTCCCGGGCTCAAGCACGTGCTGCGCCGCGCTTTGGGAAGCGACGCCGGCCGCGACCGGCGCGGCCTGTCCGTGGCTGTCCGTGGAAAGCCGACGGTGTATACCGACCATCGTGGCGGCCGGACGCCGTCCGCTATATGTCCGTGGACACCGCGACACAGCGGTCCACAGCGATACAAGGTGACACATGACGGGACAGAGAAGAAAACGGCCCGCATAGCCGAGAATCCACAGCTAGCGGGCCGTTTTCGCAGGGTGTGGCAGGTG
>Ga0302325_10029065_pt1 | contig 11427 bp, 14 predicted proteins | sample Palsa_T0_2_FD_201948 | JGI IMG/M metagenome (GOLD analysis project Ga0302325, IMG submission 201948) | Peat permafrost microbial communities from Stordalen Mire near Abisko, Sweden - Palsa_T0_2 | ecosystem: Environmental > Terrestrial > Soil > Palsa > Peat permafrost | place: Sweden: Abisko... | reverse complement strand
AATCGGGAGCGAAGGCCCCAGGTCAAGCCGCGGATTCGCGAATTCACGCATTCGGCGCGGCCTGCGTCCCCCCGGCCACAGCCGAAATGATCACAATTGCCTGTGCCAGCGGGAAATCGTCGGTAATGGTCAAGTCGATCTGGGCGGAATGGCCTGCGGGGGTGATGTCTTGCAACCGTCGCAAGGCCCCGCCGGTCAGCTGCAGGCTCGGCTTGCCGCCCGGAAGGTTTACCACACCCATGTCGCGCCAGAACACGCCCTTGCGCAACCCGGTGCCCAGTGCCTTGGAACAGGCCTCCTTCGCCGCAAAACGCTTGGCATAGCTCGCGGCGCGCTGGTTCCGGCCATCGGACTTGCGCCGTTCGAGGTCCGTGAAGATGCGCGAGAGAAAGCGATCGCCGAAACGCTCGATGCTTTTCTCGACACGGCGGATGTCGATCAGGTCGGACCCGAGACCGATAATCATGCGGTATTGCGCCCGTCGGCCATCGCGCGCGCTTCGTCCATCAGCGCGCGCATCCGGCGGATGGAAGCATCGAGGCCGCAGAAAATCGCCTCGCCCACAAGGAAATGCCCGATATTGAGTTCGCGGATTTCCGGAATGGCGGCGACGGGACCGACGGTGTCGTAAGAGAGCCCGTGACCCGCATGGATTTCGAGACCGAGCGATGCGCCATAGCGCGCGCCTTCGCGGATGGCTTCGAGCAGCCGCTCGCGCTCTTTCACATGTCCTTCGGCCGCCGCGTGGCAATAGGCGCCCGTGTGGAGTTCGACGACCGGCGCGCCAAGCGATTTCGCGGCGTCGAGCTGGCGCTGGTCCGGCTCGACGAACAGCGACACGCGGATATTCGATTCACTCAACAAACGAATGACCGGCGCCAGGCGGTTGTGCCGGCCGGCCGCATCGATGCCGCCTTCCGTCGTGCGCTCTTCGCGCTTCTCGGGAACGATGCACGCCGCATGCGGGCGGTGCTTGAGCGCAATCGACAGCATCTCGTCGGTGGCAGCCATTTCGAGATTGAGCGGCAGGTCCATCTCGCGGCTCAAGCGCAAAATATCCTCATCGGAAATGTGACGGCGGTCTTCGCGCAGATGCGCGGTGATGCCGTCGGCTCCCGCCGTCGCCGCAAGCTTCGCCGCGCGCACGGGATCGGGATCGCGTCCTCCCCGCGCATTGCGGATGGTGGCGACGTGATCGATGTTGATGCCGAGCCGCAGTCGATTCATGCAAGGCCCCTGCTTCCGGGTTTCACGCCGGGGGTGCCGCGCAAATGCGCCGGCAGCTTGTCCGCTTCCCAGGCCGGAAACTTAACGCTTGCGAGCGAAACCAGTTTCACGCCGACCTTGGCGCTGCCGCCCGAACGGTCGATCAGGCACGCGGCCGCAACGGGCTTTCCGCCTGCGGCGCGGATCGCATCGAGGCATTCGCGCGACGACAACCCCGTCGTGACGATATCTTCCACAATCAGCACGGGCTGGTTTTTCGCGAGTTCGAAACCGCGGCGCAGTTGAAACTTGCCGTCCTGCCGCTCGACATACATCGCGGGCAACCCAAGTTGGCGGCCCATCTCGTAACCGGGCACGATGCCGCCGACGGCGGGTGAAATAATGGCCGTGAATTTCTGCTTCACCTGTTCGCGCACTTTGGCGGCCAGCGCCTTGCACAATTTCGCCGTGCGCTTCGCATCCTGAAAGACAAGCGCTTTCTGCAGGAAAATGTCGGAATGCAATCCGGACGACAGGATGAAATGGCCTTCCAGAAGCGCCCCGGCCTTTTTGAATTCTCCCAGAACCTGTTCCAGCGTCACGTATTGACCTCCGTCTGCGGGCCACGCAGGCGCTCGACCGATTCGACCGCCGCGTTCACGCGTAGCGCACCGAGAATGTTCTGCAAATGCGCGACATCGCGCACCTCGACGTCGACCTGGAATTCGAAGGTCAGCGCGCTGCGATTGGCGATCTTGAGATTGAAAATATTGCCGCCATTATTGCCGATGACGGTTGCCAGCGCGGCCAGAGAGCCCGGCGCGTTCTTGGCGCGGATCAGGATGCGCGCAACGGACAGGTCGCTCTGCGCGGCATTGATGTCCCAGCGCACGTCGAGCCAGTCGGCCATGCTCGTCTGCGCGCTTTCCAGTTCTTCGCAGTCGATGGTGTGAATTACCACACCCTCGCCGGGCACTATCAGGCCCACAATGCGGTCGCCGGGGAGCGGATGGCAGCATTGCCCGAGGTGATAGGAGATGCCCTCGGTCAACCCCTGAATCGAAATCGCCTTGTGCGCCCCACTGCCGCGATGGCTCGCACGTTTGGGGTCCGCGCCGCGCTTGATTTCGGGATAGACCGCCTGGAGCACATCATCCGCCCGCAAGGCGCCGCGTCCCACCTGGGCATACACATCGTCTGCCTTCGCCAAATTCAATTTCCTGGCGACCCCCGCGATCGCCTTGTCGGTCAATTGCGCGTTGGCGTCGGCGAACACTTTCTCGAGAATCTTGCGTCCAAGACTGGAATGCTCTTCGCGGCGCGCCTGGCGCAGGAAGCGCCGGATTTCGGCGCGCGCGCGCCCCGTCACCACAAACTGTTCCCACAAAGGCGATGGCGTCTGGTCCCTGGTGCGAATGATCTCGACCTGATCGCCATTCTTGAGCGGCGTATGCAGCGGCACATGCGCGCCGTTCACCTTCGCGCCCACGGTCGTATTGCCGATATTGGTGTGCACCGCATAGGCGAAATCGATGGGTGTCGCACCCCGCGGCAGCGAAATCAGGTCGCCTTTCGGCGTGAAGCAGAAGACCTGATCCTGATACATGTGCAGGCGCGAATTCTCGAGAAACTCCTCCGCGGAATCGCCCTTTTCCAAAAGATCGACCATCTCGCGCAGCCACTCATGGGCGCGTTCGGCCGTGCGGTCTTGGTCGTTGACATGCTCGCGGTAGCGCCAATGTGCGGCGACGCCGCGCTCGGCGACATCGTGCATCTGCTCGGTGCGGATCTGGACTTCGACGCGCTGCAATTCCGGTCCGATGACGGTGGAATGGATCGAGCGATAGCCATTGGTCTTGGGATTGGAGAGGAAATCCTTGAACCGCTCCGGAACCATGTGCCAATTCGTGTGCAACACGCCCAGTGCGCGATAGCAATCCTCTTCCGTCTTCACGATCATGCGAAAGCCGAATATGTCGGAGAGCGATTCGAAATTGAGTTGCTTGTCCTTCAGCTTGCGCCAGATAGAATAAGGCCGCTTGGCGCGTCCATAAACCCACGCATCATCGATGCCGTGCTCTGCCAGCTTGCGCTTCAGCTGATCGGCGATGCGCCCGATACGGTCGCCCGACTGCGCATCGAGCCGCGCAAGCCGCGTGACGATCGAATCGCGCGCTTCCGGATTGAGTTCGGCGAAGGCCAAATCTTCGAGTTCCTCGCGCAGGCCCTGCATACCGATGCGGCCGGCCAGCGGCGCATAGATATCGACCGTCTCCTGTGCGATGCGCCGGCGCTTCTCCGGATTCTGGATGTAGTGGAGCGTGCGCATATTGTGCAGGCGATCGGCGAGCTTCACCAGCAGCACGCGGATGTCGTTCGACATCGCGAGCATCAGCTTGCGGAAATTCTCCGCCTGCTTGGTGCGCTCGGAAAAAAGCTCCAGCTTGGAAAGCTTGGTGACGCCGTCGACGAGCCCCGCAATCTCCTCGCCGAACTTTTCCTTCACGTCCTCATAGGTGACGTAAGTATCTTCGATCGTGTCGTGCAGCAGCGCGGTCACGATGGTCGGCACATCAAGCTTGAGCTCGGTGAGGATTCCGGCCACTTCGAGGGGATGCGCGAAATAGGGATCGCCCGAGGCGCGGAACTGTTTGCCGTGCGCCGTCATGGCATAGACATACGCCCGGTTCAGAAGCGCCTCGTCGGCGTCCGGGTCATAGGCCTTCACCCGGTCGACCAACTCCGTCTGGCGCATGAGCTTGCGCTTGACGCGGGGCTTTGGCGGGACCGCAGCTTCAGGCAACGGAACGGCGGCAACCTGGGGCGTAGGCTGCACCTGCCCCAGGCCGTGCAATGCGGCGGGCTGCGTCGGCGAACTCATCTTGTCTCTAATATAGAGAGTTTCCTGAGCTTTTCGCCTGGTTTGACGTGAAATTCGAAAGAGTCGCGGGCGGCGCGGTCCCCCTTCCGTCCGCCTCGCGAAGTGCTCGGCGTCCTCCTTCCCCCGCGAGGGGGGAAGGCTAAGAAAAAGATTCGTGCTTCGCCTTTTTTCTAACCTTCCCCCCTCGCGGGGGAAGGTGCCGAGCGCAGCGAGGCGGAAGGGGGGCCGCGCCGATTACTCCTCGTAGTCGGCTTCGGGTTCCGGCTGGGGCTCTGCCCGGCGTTGTGCTTCGGTCGTGAGCGCACGCAGCAATTCTTCCTCGGTGACCGCGCGATATTGCGGGTCCTCGCGGCCCATATCCTCATCCGAACGCGCCTCTTCCGGCTCGTCGACTTCGGCGTGCTTCTGGAGGCTGCGGATATATTCTTCCTTCACCTCGTCCGGCTTGATCTCCTTGGCCGCGATTTCGCGCAGCGCGACGACCGGATTTTTGTCGCGATCGCGGTCCACCATCGGGTCCGCCCCGCCCGAAAGCTGGCGCGCGCGGTAACCCGCATAAAGCACCAGATCGAAGCGGTTGGAGACCTTGTCGACGCAATCTTCGACGGTGACGCGAGCCATTCGGAATTCCTTGGGTTTGCCAGAGGCTTAGGGGTCGAATCCGGCCTTAAATATCAAGAAGGCGGCGGACCTTATAGAAAGGCGCGCGCCGGGGCAAGGGTAGTATGATTGCGCCTTTGAGTGTTTTGGCCGCCTGCCCATGTCGGGTTGCGTCCTGTCAGTTGCGGGTCCACCGGCATCCGGAACTGATGTTCGCGATCGCACGGTGGACTACTGCACTTTCGGGCATGTTTGCGCCAGTTATGATGCGTCGGGCGCCCGCGTATCAATTCGGACCTTTCTTCAAACGCGGCACCGACGCTGCACCGGCGGGCGCGGCCTGCCCCGCCGCACCTCCCGAAAGCCGCGTCAGAGCCGCGATAAAACCGGGGAGGGAATCCGCGGGGATAATCAGCTCGATCGCCGGCTCCGGATTGTTCTCGGCGGTGAGCCGATAACACACGATCCTATGCACATTGTTGTGGGTGCCGACGGACACGATGCCATCGACCAACACGCTGATATCCGTTTGGGCCATTGTTATTATTCCTCCCGGTGGATCGCGCGGCCATCGAACCACCTTTAGTCTATCTTTTTACTAGGTGTTTCCACCCCTTATTATGATTCGCCCGAATCGAACCTCCCGACCTACGATAAGCCCGGCGGAAAATGGTTGGTATCGAGAAGATCGCCGGCGTGAATGGCAGATCCCCGTCTTTGCCCGCAGGACATATCAACGCTTTCATCGTGCCAAACGCCAACTATTTGGATTGTAACGGCTCGTTCGCTGAGCTATTTCGGCGGCGGCGTCGCAGGCGCGCCAGTTGGCACCGGTTGCGCGGCTCCGCTGAGGTTCTGGCGATTGTTCAGGGGCGTTGCCGTCACGTTTTCGCCCGTGTGAGACTTGCTGGAGTTGTAGTTGACTCCGGATGCCGCGACGCATTTCCTGGTCGCGGCGTCCCACGCCTGCGCCTTTGGGCATGTCGGCGTTTGGCCCATGGTCACATTGCCCGTATTCGATTTGCTGGCGTTGTAATTGATGGATGGGTCGGCAATCGCGCCATTGGCCGCAAACACAACTCCAGCCAGAATCCCAATAGACGCACACACTATGGATGAGAGTTTCATTTCAACCTCCCGCATAGCCCCTGTGCATCGACAGTATACCCCTTCCCGCCCCAGCCCAAGGCGCCCTGAATTCGCGACCCGCCGGAGAATCTCGGCGGTTATTGCTGCCCGGCCGGCGGAACGCTGCGCGCGGCATGTCCGGCGAGAAGCGGTCGCGTGCGCTGCCAGATGACGATCGCCTGAGTTACCAGCATCGCGGCGGAGAAGATGAGCGCGCCGTCCGTCCACAAAACGGCCTCAGCCGCGAGATGACCGCCTTGTTGAGTGCCGCCCATTTCCGGGAAGACATATCTCAAACCGATGCGAAGCACGACCAATCCGACGATCAGGATGGTTCCGATGGGAGTCGATTTGCTCGACACTGCGCCGGTCTCGGGATCTATCGACAATTCGAGATGCCGCGCCCGAAAATATCCGACGCCTCCCCCCACGAGAGCCGCCGCGACGAAAGCCGCCAGTGCGATGGGGCCCGGCATCGGGGACGCAGCCAGCGTGACGCAAGCCAGAATGACGAGAATTGCCGGCCGTATCCACATCAGTTGAACGCGCACTTTGCGCGTCCCCATGCTGCGACGCAGGATCAGGGCGACGACCAGGAGCGGAACAATCAACGGCAATATTTGGCGCATGCGGCAAACTCGATTGGGGCGATTCAACCTAGCTGCTTCGATCCGGAAATTCGAGGGGCGCGGTGGGCGCCCGGGAGTTAACCACCCGATTGGCCCAGCCGTTCGATCTTTCGCTCGCTCTCCGGCAACGCGTCGATCAATGCGCGGACATTGCGGCCGGAGACAGGATGTTTCCATGAGGGCGCAACATCCGCCAACGGCACAAGCACGAAGGCGCGCGACTCGATTCGCGGATGCGGCAGCACGGGAGGTCCGCCTTCGATGCGCCCGTCATAGTCGAGCAAATCGAGATCGAGTGTGCGCGGCGCGTTGCGGGCGCCGCGTTCGCGCCCGAATTTGCGCTCGACGGCATGCAGGCCCGCCATCAGCGCGTCCGGGGCGAGGATTGTTTCCACGTGCGCGACAGCGTTAACATAAGATGGGTCTCTGGGATCCGGCCACGCCGGCGTTGCGTAGAATGCAGAAACCTTCGCCGGCACGACATCGTTGCGTGCCAATTCGTCCAACGCAGCACGTAACGTTTGACTACAGTCGCCGGCGCGCGAGGAAAGATTTGAGCCTAATGCGATCAAAATCACGCGACACCTGAAATTGATCGTTTGCATTGGCGCGCGATTATTCTAGAACGCATATGGGCCGTCGGGGGGATTACCGAATTGGCCGCGATTTTGCCGGTCGTGATAAGTATGGAGAGTAACATGTTGTTCTACCCGCAGGAAAAACTCGCACTGTTCGTCGATGGCGCCAATCTTTATGGCGCCGCCAAAGGCCTCGCCTTCGATATCGATTATAAGCGACTGCTGGAGCTTTTCGCACGCAAGGGTTTGCTGGTGCGCGCGTTTTATTACACGGCCGTCGCCGAAGACCAGGAATTTTCGCCGTTGCGGCCGCTGGTCGACTGGCTCGACTATAACGGCTTCTCCGTCGTGACGAAGCCGCTCAAGGAATTCACCGACAGCCAGGGCCGCCGCCGCGTCAAAGGCAATATGGACATCGAACTCGCCATCGATGTGATGGAAATGGCCGAGATGGTCGATCACATCGTGATCTTCTCGGGCGACGGCGATTTCCGCCGGCTCGTCGAGGCCGTACAGCGCAAGGGCCGCCGCGTCAGCGTCGTCTCCACCATCCGCACCCAGCCGCCCATGATCGCCGACGAATTGCGGCGTCAGGCCGACAATTTTATCGAGCTGGAAGAGCTCAAGGCCGTCATCATGCGCGAAGGCGGCCCACGCTCGGCGCAGGCTGTCCCGGCGGCGGCGCAACAGCAATACGCGCAGTCGGCTTAGAAAGAACCCGGATTTCGCAATCGCGGTCCACGCGTTATGGTGCGCTTCGAAACAGAGGGCGCCATGCCGCGGCTGCGCGAAATTTCCGAGATCGTCGAGACCCTGGACCTTGAGTCCTGGGACGAATGCGCGCGCACGAATATGGCGGCCGCGCCGGTCGACGCGCTGGAAGACGGCAAGGTGCTCTATTTCCCGCGTCTCGCCTTCGCGCTTTCCGGCAATGAGACACGTTTCCTGTCACCCGGCGCTGTCAATCCGGGCGCGAAGAATGTGAGTTTCGACTCCAAAACCGGCGCGGTGAAACACGCGCGGGGAAGCGAAACGGATATTGCAGCCATCACTGCCATGATGCGGCGCTACAGCGACGCTGCGGCAGCGCTTGTGACACGCCTCTTTCCGCAGTACGCGCAAGACCTCGTCAGAGGCCGCACGAGCTTCCGCCCGGTCGAGATCAGCGGACGCGAAACGAGCCCGCGCAAGGACGACACGCGCCTGCATGTCGATGCGTTCCCCTCCTCGCCTGTGGGCCGGCGCCGCATCCTGCGCGTCTTCACCAATGTGAATCCTGGCACGCAAAGCCGACATTGGCGGCTGGGCGACCGGTTCGAAAAAGTGGCGCAAACATTCGTGCCCGCCGTTTCGAAACCGCTTCCCGGCAGCGCCTGGTTGATGAAGAGCGTCGGCATTACAAAAGGGGAGCGTACGCAATACGATCATCTGATGCTGAACATTCACGACACGATGAAAAGCCGCGACGACTATCAGCGCGATGTCGTGCAGAACGAATTCCATTTCCCGCCCGGCTCCACCTGGATCGTGTTCACGGACCAGGTTTCGCACGCCGCGATGGGCGGACAGCATCTGTTCGAGCAGACGTTTTATCTGCCGGTGCACGCGATGGCGAATGAACAGAAATCTCCGTTGCGCGTGCTGGAACGCGCAACCGGCCGTGCCCTGGTTTGATATCGCACGTGACCGAAGGCGAACCACCCCACAATTGCAAACTCTGTCCGCGGCTTGCGGTCTTTCGCAGCGCCAACCGCAGGACCTATCCGGATTATTTCAACGCGCCGGTACCGTCCTTCGGCGAGGCGGGCGCACGTCTCCTGATCGTGGGGCTCGCGCCGGGGCTCCAGGGCGCCAATCGCACGGGCCGTCCCTTCACGGGCGACTACGCAGGCGATCTCCTCTACGCGACGCTTCTCAGGCACGGACTCGCGCGCGGAAATTATGACAAGCGCGCGGACGACGGCCTCGAACTGGTCGATTGCGCGATCACCAATGCGGTGCGCTGCGTGCCGCCGGAGAACAAGCCCCTGCCCGTCGAGATCAACACCTGCCGCCAGTTTCTCTCGACGCAATTGTCGGCGATGCCGAACCTCAAGGCGGTTCTCACACTCGGCCGCGTCGCGCATGACAGCGTGCTGTCGGCGCTTGCGATCCCCAAGAAAGACCATCCGTTCGGACATGGCGCACGCCACGATACGAGTCGCATCGCGCTGATCGCCAGCTATCATTGCTCGCGTTACAACACCAACACGGGCGTGCTGACGGAAGAGATGTTCGACGCGGTGGTGGGTTCAGCGAAGCAGGCCGCGACGGGTTAGCCGATAAATCTCGGTGTGCCTCGGCATTTGCGGCACGACCGCCGGATCCCCCTGCATGGAGCTTTTGGCTGGGCTGTGCGTTCTGTATCCAGGAACTTCGCGCGTTCCTGCTTCCCAATAGCAACGCATCGAGAGCACACGGACAGAATATGAAGAGGCCGGTCGTTTTGATCGTGGAAAGCGAGGCTCTCATTCGGATGAGCGCTGTCCACATGGTGCAAGACGCCGGATTTTCGAGCCTGGACGTTGATAATGCCGATGACGCGATCGAAGTTCTGGAGGACCGCCGCGACGTTCGCGCGGTGTTCACGGATATCAACATGTCGGGCTCGATGGACGGGTTGAAGCTGGCGCATGCGGTTCGCGGTCGCTGGCCGCCGATCCATCTGATCGTCACGTCCGGCTTGAATATGGCAGATAAATTGCCGGCAAACGGCCGGTTCATTCTCAAGCCCTATTCTGCGGAACAGGTCGCGGCCGTACTCAGTGAGCTGTTTAGCTCACATCCCGCGCCCCATCGATTGTTCAGCGACCCCGGCGGGAACTGTGCTAAGGTCGCTTGACGATTGAACCGTGGCGTTAGTCTGGTCTGTCGTTTCGCGCAAAATTTGTTCCCGGGTACGACTTTCGCTTCGCGAGTCTCCGGTTCCCAGAAAGGGGCAGCTATGGCTCCCCGTCCGACTTCGCATTCCGATGTGTCTCTCAATCTCGCATTGGCGGTTATCGCTTCGTCGACGGCGCCTCTGCTGTTGCTCGACGGAGACCTGACGCTGATTGCGGCAAGCAAATCGTTCTGTCGTGCGTTTCAGATCGATCCGGTCAGTGTGGCGAATTGCCCGCTCGGTAAACTTGGCGCCGGCGAATGGAACGTGCCTCAACTCAACACGCTGCTGACCGCAGCAGCGTCGGGCTTTGCGGAAGTCGAAAGCTATGAAATCGACCTGAACCGCAAGGGCCGGGAGAGCCGGCGCCTGGTCCTGAACGCCCAGAAGCTCGAATATGGGAACGATGACAATGTCCGCCTCCTCCTGGCGGTGTCCGACGTCACCGATGCCCGTATCGCCGAAAAGCTCAAGGACGACCTGGTGAAGGAGAAAGCGGTCCTGCTTCAGGAACTTCAGCACCGCGTCGCAAACAGCCTTCAGATCATCGCCAGCGTGCTCATGCAAAGCGCGCGCAAGGTGCAATCCGACGAGACCCGAACCCATTTGTTCGATGCGCATCAGCGCGTGATGTCCGTCGCCGCCATGCAGCAGCAGCTCGCAGCGTCCAGCGCAAGCGACGTCGCGTTGCGACCCTATTTCACAGCACTCTGCAAAAGCATCGGCGCCTCGATGATCCGCGACCACAATCAATTGTCGCTGGATGTGAGCGCGGACGACAGCTCCTCCGCCGCGGACGTCTCGGTAAGCCTCGGCTTGATCGTCACGGAACTGGTGATCAACGCGCTCAAACATGCCTTTCCCGGCGATCGCAAAGGCAAGATCAAAGTGGACTACCATTCGCACGGGCCGAACTGGGCCCTGTCCGTCACCGACGATGGCATTGGGATGCCGGCAGACGCCGCAAACGTCAAACCAGGCCTGGGCACCGGCATCGTCGAAGCGCTCACGAAGCAATTGCAGGCTGTCATCAAAGTCACCGACGCGAAGCCGGGAACCGCGGTGTCGGTCGCGCACACGCAAATCGCCGCCGTGCAAATGGGCGAAGCCCGCGCGGTCTGATCGCTTTGCGCACATCCTAACATTTGCTGTTCCTCGCGTTATCATAGATGCGGGGAAACCTTTTTCGCGTCGCGCGTTTTCCTTTTCTCGGAAGCGACCGCTGTGGTCGCGTCCACGTGCTGGGGCTTAGCCGAAGGAGAATTGCAATGCGTATCAGCCTTACAGCAGTAGCGGCCATCGCGGCGGTCGGTGCGAGTTTAGCGTTCGCGGTGCCGGCATCCGCCCAGGTTCATGTCGGCGTCGGTGTTGGTCCGGTTGGCGTGGGCGTTGGCGTCGGTGGTCCGGCACCCGCTTACTACTACAATGAAGGTTTTTATCCCCCGGGCCCCTGTGCCAACTACAACTACTACTACAATGGCGATT
>Ga0302325_10029063_pt1 | contig 11428 bp, 12 predicted proteins | sample Palsa_T0_2_FD_201948 | JGI IMG/M metagenome (GOLD analysis project Ga0302325, IMG submission 201948) | Peat permafrost microbial communities from Stordalen Mire near Abisko, Sweden - Palsa_T0_2 | ecosystem: Environmental > Terrestrial > Soil > Palsa > Peat permafrost | place: Sweden: Abisko... | reverse complement strand
TGCGGCCCGCTTCGATGCGGGAAAAATCGAGCAGCGAATTGACAAGCTTTAGCAGGCGCAGCGAATTCCGGTGCGCGACCTCCAGTTGTTCGCGCTTCGCATCGGACAGGCTCTTGCCCTCCAGCGCCTCTTCCAGATTGCCGATCATCAGGGTCAACGGCGTCCGGAACTCATGGCTGACGTTTGAAAAGAAGGCCGTCTTGGCCTGATCGAGCTGTTCCAGCATGTCCGCCCGTTTCTTCTCGTCCTCCGTGACACGAGCGTTTTGGATGACCGTGCCCACCTGCGTGGCGACCAACTCAAAAAACGTCAGGTAATCCTTGTCACAGCGGCGGGTCGGGTTCATGCCCGAGATGAGTACGCCCAAAGGCTTGTCGTCGCCGCGGGAGATGACGGGCAAAATAATCGCCTCGGAAATTTTCTGGTCCGCGGGTCCAATCGGAAACGCGTCGAGCCGTGCGACCGAAACGCGCTTCGCCGTCCTGCTGGAGAACACTTCCGCAAGAGGCCATGGGACGCCAGTGAGGCTTTCGTTCCGGAGATCCACAATTCGAGGCGCAAGAAGCTCGTCCCCGTTTTCAAACCCGACGGTTTGTTTGAGCACGGCATGCGTGCCTTCCGGGTTGGCCACGTACAAAAGAGCGAACGGCAAGTCGGATGGATTGTTTTTCAATTCTCCGGCGAGAATGGCACAAGCCGCGTCGGTGCCTTTGCCGACATACGGCCCGCCGGCCAGCTCCGAAAGCGTTCGCAGCCGCCGCGCACCCAAGACCTTCGGAGTGGTATCCGTGGACGGGCAGAAGAGCCCTCCCACGTCACCGGATTCGTCGCGGATGGGACTATAGGAAAACGAATAGTAAGTCTCCTCCAGGTAGTCGCCTCGATGCATGAACAGGCGCACGTCGTCCACGAAGCTTGCCTGGCCCAGCTCGAAAACCTTCTCCGCCAGCGGACCACACACATCCCAGATTTCGGCCCAGACTTCTGCCGCCGGGCGTCCCAGCGACTTGGGATGCTTGGCAAGTCCGAGCACATGAAGATAGGCGTCGTTATACAGGAACGACATTTCCCGTCCCCAGCCGATCCACATCGGGTGTTGCGAATTGAGAATGAGGCTGACCGCCGTTTTCAGGCTTCGCGCCCACGCTTCCGGCTTTCCCAGCCGATGGCCGGACCAGTCAAATTCCCGTATCAGGCGGCCCATCTCCCCGCCGCCCGCCAGAAAATCAAAGCCTTCGCCGGCCTTTGTGCGCGCGAGCGTCACCGCTGGCCTCCGCGATTTGCGGCACCCGAAGAAGCGGCGAGGCGAACGATCCGCATGACTAGTTCGGCAGAGGTCACCATCAAAATTCGCTCATCAAAATCTACCACACGGGACTCAAAATCGCTTCTGGATGGGCGTGGCGATAGAATGTGCCTTCGCTACCGTTTCGGGGGGCCAGTTGGCATCTGCTTAGAGAGTTGGTTAATGATCGCATCGGGCACCACACCGCCTTTGCAGGATGGATGGCCAAAACCGCTGACGCTCATATTGTTCTGCCAGTCGAGAATCAAATTGTCGTTGTGCTCGGCGCTAGGGCCCATCGGGACCGCATCCAGACGCAGTTCATGCCGGACTTTCCAGGCGATAATGTGATCTGTGCAGGACGTATCTCCACTGAGGCCGATTGCTCCGACGATCACACCCCTGGAACTGTAGAGAGGGAGTCCGCCTCCGAAAACAATGATTCCGCCGGCCGCTTTTCCAACCATCGGATCGGACGGCGTTCCGAAGGTTGCAGGATCGCCAAAAGCAGCGTTGGCGTTCGGCGGCGCGCTGGTGGCGAGACTGTAGAGACTGCCCCCCGGTTGGGACGCAGCGTAAACGTTGGCCGTCGAGAGCGCATAGTTATTACCACTCAGACCGTTAGCCGTATTCGCCTTGGATGCGGAAATCACCCGGCTGCCGGGCCACTGATCGGACCGCGTCTGGCCGCTGAACACCACCGCGCACACCACTCCATCGCGATTTACCACCGTGGCCCACTCCTGATTGCCAAGTCCGCCATTCTTCGAACTACCTTCCCGAACCACCGATTGCAGAGTGGACCGCAGATGCGCCGCGTCCGGAATCTCTGAACAGTCGGGTTTCGATTGCGCGAAGCACGGAGTAACAAATAGCATAAGGGACAAATGTTTGGTCGAAACAATCATGTTGGAACCTCTTCTAATTAAGCTGCTGCAGATATGCCACCAACTGGCGCAGTTGTTTGCCTGTGAACATCGTCAGGTCAGGCATCTCCGCCTCTGGCTTTAGAGACTGCGCATGCGTAACCCAAGCCTCGAGATAGGCCGTATTGTTCGGAAACGAATTGGAGGCGATCAGGCGGCGGCCGGCGATGTGTGTCAGATCCGGTGCGACGCTCCCCCCCGCCTGCGTACCGCGAATCTGGTGGCACATGGCACATGCCCCTTCGAGGAATACCTGCTGGCCAGCCATCGCGTCTTCAGAGGCCGGCTCCGACGCGGGCCTTCGCTGCTGTTCGCTCCACAGTTCGAACTCATCGGGATTTTGCGCAACCACCAGCAATCGCATGTGCGCATGCTGCGCGCCGCAATATTCCGCACACTGGCCTTGATAGTCGCCGGGCTTGCTGGCTTCCATCCGGATAAAATTGGACCGGCCCGGTATCAGATCGACCTTGCCGTGAAGACTGGGTATCCAGAACGAATGCATCACGTCCCGGGACTGAAGCTCGATATTGACTGGCCGTCCGGCGGGGATGTGAATCTCGTTCGCGGTGGTGAACTGTTGGTCGGGCGAATCGCCCAGATAGTGCACTTCCCACCACCACTGGTGCCCGATAATAAGGATCGAAGGCTTCATCGCCTCGTCTTCCATAGCGGCCATATTCGCCATGTTCATTTGGCCGTGCATCCCGTGAATCGGAAACGCCGCCAGAAGACGCAGACCCAAAATGAAGATGACGGTCAGGATAATCAGGGGAACCGCCAGACCGCCGATCGCAATCCAGGCTTGGCCACCGCTTTCGGTGATCGACGCATGTTCGGCCAGCGTTCCGCGCCGCTTCCAGAAGCCCCAGCCGAGCAAAACCCACATAATCGCCGTGACGACGATAAACAGGATCGTCATGAACCACGAGAGAAACGCGATCTGTTCCGCCGCCGGCCCGTGCGCGTCGAGAGTGGATTGCGTGGCCCCGCATCCGGCGAGCAGCAGCAACGGAACGATCACCAGAGTATGTCGCATAGGGCCCCTTACTCAGGCGACGGAACATCCATCTTCACGGGACTCTTAAAGTCCGGACCCACCACCTCATCGGCGGGAACGGTTGGCGCATCAGGCTCCCGAGGTGTTCCCAGGGACTTCACATAGACGACGATCTGCCAGATCTGAGATTCCGGAATCTTGGTTCCCCACGAAGGCATGCCGTTGGAGCGGCCTTGCGCGATGGTGTCAAAAATCTGGTCATCGCGACTGCCGTAAATCCAAGTCTCGTCGCGCAGGCTCGGACCCATGCCGCCGCCCGCGTGTCCTCCATGGCAGCCCGAACAGTTATACCAATTGAACAGCCTCTGTCCATCCTGCAGCGCTACCGGATCGTTCGCATACGGATTCATCCGCGCCGCAACGGACGCCGGATTCCCTGGAACAGGTCCCACCGCGGTTGACATGTCAGCCTCAGCGCCGGCGGGAGCAGACGAACTCATCAGCCGCTGACAACTCTCGATTGTCACCACCAGCGCGAGAGAACAGACGCAAAGGGCGAGTCGCATGATCATCGTTCTCCCGGGTCGGAGGTGCGTGGAATGCCATAATTCTTGAGCAGAATGTCGATCTCCGCTTTGCGCCGACCCAGTTCCCCGTTGAGCTGATCTCTCAGTTTCAAATCCGCTTTCCGCACACCGATGGCGATATCGAAAACAAGCGGTACCGCCTGGGAGGAATCGTAATCGATGGCGGTCACTTCCAGGGGAACTTTCGCACTTTTCGCGAAATAGCCGGCCATCGGTCCCCACGCGACCGCGACGTCGACCTGCCCGTTTTCGACCGCATGAATCAGATCCGCAGCCGGATCGGCTTCGTTCAGATTGCCGAAAATATTAAATGCCACCAGGTTCCGAACGATGCCCCGTTCGATGAGCGCCTGTGCCGGAGGCGAGCTCCGGTCGCTATCGCCCAGCACCTGGACGCCAATCGACAGCTTCCGCAGCCGCGCGTCGTTTAGCGAGTGAAGGCCCAGATTTCGATCCTGCCGCGTGACAAAGACATAAGTCGAACGATAGTAGGGCTCCGTCGCGATGACGCCGGCCTTCATTCCCGCTGGAACGCCCATCACGACATCGCACTGACCGGCTCCCACTGTCTTGCGAAAAAACGATCCGCGCTGGGGAAACCACGTGTATTCGACGCTCATCCCCAGGTCGGACGCCATCAGAGTTGCGAGCCGGTTTTCAAAACCCTGCTCCTGCCGATCGGAGAACGGCAGATTATTGGGATCGGCGCAGACTCGCAGCGCCGGGTTGGCCGCAAACAGAAGCGCGCCGCCTGTCAGCAGCCAGAGCTTAATAACTGAACACATAAAGCAGATCCCCCGGCTGCGTGACATCCTTAATTTTTTTCATGGTTCCGGGCACACCCAGCGCGGCATACGGATCGGAGGTGGACACATCGGGAAACGCCACCGCGCCCATCCATCCGCCGACGCCGGAGTAAATCGCCACGTATTGTTTGCCGTCAGGACCGGAGAACGTAATGGGATCGCCTACGATGCCCGAAGCGGTCTTGAACTCCCACAACACTTTTCCGGTGTGCGCATCGACGGCGCGGAACCAGCCTTCCATGGTTCCGTAAAACACCAGGTCGCCGCCCGTGGCAAGCACGCCGCTATAGACGGGAAGATCGGCGTCCTTCACGCTCCACAGACGTTTCGCGTTCGCCACATCCCAGGCCACCAGCTCGCCTTGATAGCCGCCGGGCCCGGGGTACATGCGGACGCTCGCGCCCAGATAGGGCGTACCGGCGATGTAATTCACTGCCGTACCTTCATAATCCATGCACGTGTTGTGCGCGGGAATATAAAGGATCCCAGTGCGCGGCGAGAAAGCAGAAGGGATGAAATCCTTGCCGCCGGTAGAGGACGGGCAGATATGCTGCGCGTATTGTCCGAAGTGCGTCCGTTTGCTGAGATCGACGTTGGCTTCACCGGTCTTCAGGTTGTAGCTGCTGGCCCAATTCACCGGCCCGAATTTCTCGGCCGACAAAACTTCACCGGTTTCGCGATCCATTACGAACATGAATCCGGTGCGTCCAGGATGCAGCAGCAGCTTGCGCATGCGGCCTTGCCACGGCATGTCGATGAGGATATTTTCCATGATCTCGTCATAATCCCAGGCGTCGTGATCGACCACCTGATACGCCCATCTTGCGGCCCCCGTGGCAGGATCGCGAGCCCAGATCGTGATCGACCATTTGTTGGAGCCCGGCCTCATATCGGCGTTCCATACACCCGGATTTCCGGTGCCGTAGTAAAGCAGATTCAATTCCGGATCGTAGGAAACCCATCCCCAGACCGAGCCGCCGCCCATCTTCCACTGCCCCGGCGTCCAGGTGCTGACGCCCAGATCCTTCCCTCGATCCTTGGCGTAGAACGGTTTGAAATCGGGACCGATCAACACCTCGGAATCGGGGCCGGTGCTATAGGCTTTCCAGGCGATCCGGCCGCTTTTCAGGTCCAATGCAACCAGCCGCCCGCGAATGCCCAGTTCGCCTCCGCTGATGCCGGTGTACACCATGTTCTTCACCACAATGGGAGCCATGGTGGTGGTCTCTCCCACCTTTATATCGCCCACCGCAGTCGCCCAGATCTTTTTTCCGGTGTTCGCGTCGACGGCGAACGTCTGCGCATCCAGCGTATTGAAGATGATTTTTCCGTCGGCGAAGCTCGCTCCGCGATTGACAACGTCGCAGCAGGCGATTCCCACCGCCCGGTTATCCGGGTTCGGATGAAAAATCCACTTCTGTGGAAAACCGGGCTTGGTAATATCGAGGGCGATCAGATTGTTCGGGAACGGCGTCACGATATATAAAGTGTTGTTGACCACCAGAGGCTGTCCCTCGTGGCCATGGGGAATGCCCGTCGACGCGTTCGCGACCACGCGAAGATTCTGGACATTCTGCGTGTTAATTTTGTCCAGCGGACTGTAGCGCGTGTTTCCATAATCCCCAGCCGGCATGGTCCATTCGCCATTGGCGGCCGGAGAGACCATCTGAATATTCGGCAATGCGCCGGGAACAGTGAGGGACGCCGTAGTCTTCTGGGCGTACATCATGCACCCGCAGAACGCCAGCGCCGCAACCATCCATCCTCTATTCATTCCAATCATCTCTGCTCCTTAACGCAATGTATATAGGTACGCGGCGATATCGTGCGCCTGCTCGTTCGACAAGCCCAAATCGGGCATGGCCGTCGCCGGCGATACTTGCTGAGGTTCGCGAATCCAGCGAACCAGGTTGTCTGGAGAATTCGGAAGTTGTCCGGCGATCAGCGTTCTGCGTCCGAAGGACAGCAACGGCGGGCCCACCATACCGCGCGCCGAATAAATCCCGGGAATGGTATGGCATGCCCCGCAGCCATAATTTCTTATCAAATCTTTTCCACGATGCGCATCGCCGCTCATGCGCACAACATAACCCGGCGATTCCTGGCCGCCCGTGCAGCCCGCATTGACGAAAAGCAGGCTCACGAAAATCGCGGCAAGGATCTTTCCTCTGGTCATCGGATCCTCAAACACATTCGAATCACAAACAAAGGCAGGCACAGCCAAACAATCCCAACTCCCAGAGTGAAGCTGATAAACAGTCCGGCGAGAGCCATGAATTCTTCGCGCTCCCTTCCCTCGGCACGGAGCAGCGTCATGACTCCGCAAAGTTTAGTCCACTTGCGATACGACCAGGTTCCGGCAATGGCCGCGACCGCGAGCAAGACAAACGTGGAAACGAAGTAGAGCATCTGCGCCGCCGGATGTTCGCTGGGCCCGCCTGAAGATTCCTGGTGCAGACACGCGCGCCAGGTAATAAACATATCGGCTAATCCGACTCCGAACCACGCCACCGGCGCCGCTCCCACGCCGAACCAGAGTTTGCCGGTGGGCACTGTTTCCCGCGGATTCGCGTCTAGGGGCGTCATGCCCGCACATGCCCCTGCAAGTTCGGAAGAATGTACAGAAGCCCGACCACCGCGATCCAAACGACGTCCACAAAATGCCAGTACAATGCCGCGACATGATAAGGACGGTAGGGAGGCACGCGGGTAGGACCGTAACTCGGAAGAATCCCCACGTAGCCCAGCATCAGCAGACCCATCACCACATGGGCCGCATGAAAGGTCGTGATGGCGTAAAAAATGGACCCGTACGAATCGCTCATGGGCGTAAGCGTCTTCCAATGGTCCCCATATTCGAAGTATTGAAGCCCCATAAATCCCAGACCAAGCAATACTGTCAACCACAGCGCCAGGCGGGCTGCGCCGTACTGCTCGGCGCCGGCCTGCTTTTCGCCCCAACCCAATACGAAGCTACTGAGCAGGAGGACGAACAACATGATCAGGGCATAGGTTAATTTCGGCGGCTGATCCGTAGCCCAACGATCGTCGCTGTTTAAGAAGAAGTAGCTGGCGAACAAACAAACGAAGAGCAGGGACTCGGTGGCGATCAGCGTGTACATCCCGTAAGTCCCGAAATCCGCCTCCAGTGGCCACCTGGTGCGGTCCGCAGCCCCTTCGTGAGAGGGAACATAGAGTGTCGAGCTCACAGGTCGCCCTTCAACGGGCGCGGCCACAGCCAGGCGCAACCTAATAGAAAAGTCGCGACAAAGGCCGCCATTCCCAGCCAAATCATCTGAAACACCAGCGCCAGCAATAACAGGAACGTCGTAACGGCGGCGAACAAAGGCAGCAGCGTGTCGCCAGGCATCGTCACGACGGAAAACGGCGCGGCGTCCAGCATCGTTGTGGTTAACGTAAGCCGGGCTTCATCGAGAAGCCGGTCGTTATCCGGGTCCGCCTCTTCGTCGTGATCGTCCCACAGAGGATGCCGCGAAACGACGGTCGGGATATGGACCGTGGCATAAGGTTTCGGCGGGGAATCCGTTTCCCATTCGAGCCCATCGGAATTCCAAGGATTCCTGCCCGCCAAAGGGCCCGTGCGCAAACTAACCGCCCAGTTGATGATGCTGATCAGGATGCCCACGCCTAAAATCAGGCCGCCCAGCGTCATGAGCCCGTTCAGTTGTTCCAGCCCCTGCTGTTCGCCAAAGGTATAAATCCGCCGCGGCATTCCCAGCAGGCCCACGATGTGCATCGGGAAGAAACCTAGATTGAAGCCGGCGAACATCACCCAGAAACTCCACTTGCCCAACCGCTCATTCATCATCCGGCCAGTGATCTTCGGCAGCCAATAATAGAACGCCGCGAACACCGGAAAGACGTTGGAGCCGATCAGAACGTAGTGAATGTGCGCGACCACATAGTAAGTGTTGTGCGCCTGCCAGTCGACCGGAATAATTCCCGTGAATACGCCGCTCAATCCGCCAATTACCAGCAAGGCGATCGAGCCCAGCGCGAAATGCATCGACGCCGTCGCCACCGGCCGGCCCAACCATAACGTAGCGACCCACGCAAATACCTGCACCGTGGTGAAGATCGAAATCGTCATGCTGCCGGCGCTGAAAAAGCTCATCGCCAGATCGGACATTCCCACCGTGAACATGTGATGCAGCCATACGCTGAAGCCGACCACGCCCGTCAAAATCGTCGAAAAAGCGATGTAAGGGTATCCGACCACGGGACGCCGGGAGAACACCGGAACAATCAGCGATAGCATCCCCGTGGCCGGCAGAAAGACGATATACACCCAGGGATGCCCGAAGAACCAAAACAGCTGCTGCCACAAAATGGGATTGCCGCGTCCCGCGATTTCAAAAAAATGAGTTCCCCACCGCCGGTCTAGCTCCAGGAACACGCAGGCGACCGTGAGCGCGGGCAGGGCAAACAGGGTCACGAAAGATACCGTCAAAGTGCTGTACATGAACAGAGGCATCCGGCTGATCGCCATTCCCGGAGCGCGCAGCCTGAGAATCGTGACGATGAAATTCGCAGCCCCGCCCGTGGTCGATATGGTTAGAAAAATAAGCGCCAGCGCGTAGAAATCCATGCCATGGCTGGGCGAGTAATGAATGTCCGTATATGGCATGTAGGAAAACCATCCCGCGTGCGGACTCTGCCCCATCAGCGGCGCGATGTACAGAAGCATTCCCGACAAAAGGTACGCCCAATAGGTGAACGCGTTTAAGCGCGGAAACGCCATATCTCGCGCGCCTATCATTAACGGCACCAGATAAACGGCAAAGCCCGAGAGAATGGGGGCCGCATACCAGAAAATCATGGTGATGCCGTGCATCGAAAAGATCTGATCGTAGGTTTCCGGAGAGAGAAACGATTGATCGGCGCGGGCCAATTGAACACGCATCAGCAGGGCTTCGATGCCGCCAATCACAAGGAAAACGAAGGCAGTCACCAAATAGCGGACACCCAGATCCTTGTGGTCCACGGTCGCGAACCAACCATGGATGCCTTTCGGCCTCTCCCAAAGTACCGTTAAACGCTGTTCCGGGCTTGCTATAGTCATCGCTTGCTAAGGGTCAGACTAAACCGAACTAGATTATGTTTCGCTAAAACGCATCCGCGCCGGCTTCTGCCACTGCTTGATCCTGCTTTCCCATTCCGCCGCTCACGCCGACCGCGCCCACCACCTGCTCGCCCCGCTTCAACGGAATGCCACCCGCGAAGATCATGACCCGTCCGTCATTCGACGCGTGGATGCCGAAAAACTGATCTCCTGACTGGCTGAGTCCCGCAAGCTCCTTTGTAGAAATATCGAAGGCCCGAGCCGTCCAGGCTTTCTTAATGGAGATATCTATGCTGCCTATCCACGCTTTATCCATACGGACATGGGCAACGAGGTTTCCTCCCGCGTCGACCACTGCGATATTCATGGGTTGCCCGATTTCCTTGGCCTTCTCTTCTGCTGCCGCGATGACGCGCCTTGCCTCGGTAAGAGTGAGCATAGTGCCTTCCTTAATAAGGGTGAGTCCCAAACCACAACCACCGTTATCAACCATTAGATACAACCATCCTCCTTTCATTTCGAGCGAATTTTACGAAGGGCGACGGTCGGAATACCCGGCAATCGGGGCCTCGGCGTGGCGCTTTGCCAGGCCAGAAGCGCGAGCACCTGGCTTCCTTGACAAGAACTGGCTTTCACCGGATACTTCAGACGCTCGCCGATTGGCCGCTCGTGACCCAGGCGGTTGAACAACGCCTCTTCTGGGGTGCGCCGCACCAGTATAAACTCCAGCCGAGGGATACTCGCCCCTGGGGCGCCGATACGCCCCGTGAGGAGGATCGGCTGCACGGGCAGCGCGTAAAAATAAACCTTTTTCTTTGAATGCTTTAAGGGCACAGTTATGGACGACTCCACCGAGTCGGACATAGGCGCGAAGGGAAAAAGCTATTGCAGTTTCTTTCCGCTAAATTTTTTGAAACGCCGCCAGAAGAAAAGGGATCAATCGCTGGAGAGCCTACTATGCCCGTCGCTCTGGCCGGTTCCCCTGCAACTGAAACGCCTGACCAAAAGGCGGATTTGCGGCGGCCGCAGAAGTCCAGCCCCGGCATCGGCGCTCTTCCCAACACACTGTCGTGCCTTGAGGACTATTCATGAACGAAGTACAAATTGCGCTCCCTCCCAAAAAGCACCAGGCCATAGCGAATGGCGATGGTAAGCGACCCAATTCAAAAACGCCTCGCGTCTCGCCGGACAACACCTCCGAGGTTCATTTGCGGTTGATTCTCGGGGCCATGGTGGCATTTCGTGACGGTAATTTCTCAGTCCGATTGCCGACGGAGTGGGCCGGGACAGAAGGGCTGATCGCCGGCGCTTTCAATCAGGCGATCGCACAAAAGCAGCGCATTTCGGACGAAGTTACGCGGCTCAGCGAGACCGTGGGCAAACAGGGACGCCTGCGGCAACGCATGACCCTGCCCGGAGCGATCGGCGGATGGGCCAGCGAAGCCGATTCGATGAATACCCTCATCGACGATCTGGTGCGCCCGACCACGGAAAGCGCGAGAACCATTGGAGCAGTGGCCAAGGGAGACCTAGGGCAATCCATGGATCTGGAGGTTGACGGGCGGCCGCTGAAGGGCGAATTCCTGCGCTCCGCGAAGCTCGTCAATACGATGATTGAGCAACTTTCCGTATTCACTTCGGAGGTCACCCGCGTGGCGCGCGAAGTGGGCACGGAGGGCAAACTCGGGGGCCAGGCGCAGGTGCGCGGCGTTTCCGGAGTGTGGAAGGACCTTACCGACTC
>Ga0302325_10029061_pt1 | contig 11428 bp, 7 predicted proteins | sample Palsa_T0_2_FD_201948 | JGI IMG/M metagenome (GOLD analysis project Ga0302325, IMG submission 201948) | Peat permafrost microbial communities from Stordalen Mire near Abisko, Sweden - Palsa_T0_2 | ecosystem: Environmental > Terrestrial > Soil > Palsa > Peat permafrost | place: Sweden: Abisko... | reverse complement strand
GCGCCTGCGCCCCACCCCCGTAAGCCGCTAGTACTACAGCAGCGGCCTGATATCCGATGATCCCCAATTTCGTTAATGTGGGCATTCGTCTTTCCTGTCGGCGCTGGGCGCCGACTCTGGATCGAATGCCGCTTGGCTGAGGGTGCTCGTGATTCATCGGACCGTTCGTGTGACGCCAGATCGCAGCCATCGTCCCAGCGCATCGCCATGACCGCGAAGACTTTTTACGGCGAAGGATATTCATCGCATAGGTCAATGCCGCTTAGCCTAAGTTGATCTTTAAGCGGGGTCCCGTCGACCTCGAACCGAGGGCACCGCTCGACAACGGCCCTCCCCGCTACATCTATGGTGTCTGAGGGACGCTAGTCACGTTATGCCTGAAGTTGAACTTCGGGCATTTCGGCCCCGCGAGGTCATTGGGTGTACTTTCTGTCAAATAGCACCGTTAAGTACCCCCGATCATGATGTGCGCCTGAAATGTCTGAATGTAAGGTTCAGGCATAGTCGACCATAACGGGCATGCGCCAGCTTAGCTGAGCGGTATTGTGCTATGCGCGCGAAAAGTCTTCGCGGTAAGAAAAGTCTTCGCGATCATCGGGCGATGACGATTCCACCCTCCTGGATATGACGCCGCGTCAGCACCGGATGAAAGCGACGCGCCATGATCAACCCACATAAGCACCGGTTCCACGAGTCCCTGGGCTTCACCGCCTCCCACGAAGGCCTTAGGCTTCCCCTGTGACCGCGTCGAGACTGGCCCGGGAGTGGGAAAGCCGCATTGCCTACCTGCGCGCTGACAGCGCTCGGACCAGCGACTACGCGGATCTGCTGGCAACCGTTGAGCCGCGCTGGCACGCAGTCGTGCCGACCGCGATCTACGGTGGCGGAGTGCTGGTGATATCGCCAGCCGAGCGGTCGCCTGTCCACCCCGTGGGCTCGCGGGTCAGGCGATCGAAGTCAGCCACGCCTTCGGGATCACCCGGATCGGGGACATCGACGGTGATGGTGATGGCATCTGGATCAGCGGGTCGAGTAGAACGCACGCGTGGCCCCACCATCAACCCAGGCTGCTCGCCTCTAGTGTCGGACCAGTCGGCGGTGTCACGCGAAGCCGCGCGTGCGTTCGGGATGATTGGGTTTGCCTTAGGTGGCTGGGTCGAGCATGGCCAGCAGCCGGTTGACCGTCGACCAGTTGCGGGCGGTGCCTGCCGCCTGGCTGCCGACGCGGGCCAGCTGCGCGGCCAGCTCGCTGCGTCCGAGCCCGTCCGGCGTGCGCAGGAACAACGTCCGGCCGACGACGATAACCTCATCCGGGCTGCCCTTGGCCCGCGCCTTCTGCTCTGCGGAGGCGATGGCCTCGACCGCCTCTGCGGTCAGCGCCTCGCGGCGGAAGACAGCGTGCAGGCACTTGGGGTTGGATTCCCCGGGGAACGGGTTGTCCGCGATCACCTGGGCAAGGTCGGCGCGGGAGAGCACCACGACGGCCGGGCGCACGGCCAGGCTGCGGGCGATCTCCTGCTCCAGGGCCTCGGCCAGGCCGTTGGCGCTGTCGTCATCGCTGGTGAAGACGAGATTGCCGCTCTGGATATACGTGGCGACCTCGGTGTGCCCGAGTGACTCCGCGACCTGCCGCAGGTCGGCCATCGCGACCTTGTTCCGGCCGCCGACGTTGATGCCGCGCAGCAGGGCAACGTATCTCATCGGGGCACCCTACACCGGCTTGGAGATGTCGATCAGGACCTTGCCGACCGCTCCGTGCTCGACCGCGTCGTACGCGGCCGGGGTCTGCCCGAGGTAGATCCACACCCGGTCGCCGATTGCCAGCCCCGGCACGTCCGCGCCGAGGGAGTCGACGAAGCCCGCGCCGTCCTGGCCGGGCGTTATCTCGGGGAAGGTCATGCTCGACGAAGAGACGCCGGCCCGCGACTTCCAGTCGGTCGGGTTCACCCCCGCCCGCACCAGCCAGACCCGGACCTGGCCGGGGCCCGGTTCTGGAGCCGGCCGCTCGACCAGGCTCAGCACACCGGACGGGCCCTTTTCTGAGTAGACGATCGCGCGCATGCCCCCGATGCTAGTAAGCCAGCCTCGATGTCGAGCCCGCCGCCTAGGAAAGTCAGAGCCAGTCCCGGCGGCGGAAGACCCAGTAGAGGAACGCGCCCGCGCCGATCATGATGACGATCGAGGTGATGAAGCCGACCCGGGCGCTGAAGCCGGGGTAGGGCACGTTCATGCCGTAGAAGCCGGTGATGAAGGTGGGCACCGCGATGATCGCCGCCCACGAGGTCACCTTCTTGGTGATGATGTTCATCCTGTTGCCCTGGATCGTCAGGTTGGTCTCCAGGATCGTGGTCACCAGGTCGCGCAGCGACTCGGTCCACTCGGTGGCGCGCAGCACGTGGTCGTACACGTCCTGGTAGTACGGCATCAGCTCGCTGTCCACGACGCGCACGTCCCGGCGCATCAGGGTGTTCACCACCTCACGCATCGGGAGCACCACCCGCCGCAGCAGCACCAGGGATTTGCGCAGCTCGAAGGACCGCCGGTGCACCGACACGTTCTTGGGCTTGTCGTCGAACAGGTTGTCCTCGAGCTCCTCGACCGCGTCATCCAGCGACTGCACCGCCTCGAAGTGGCCGTCCACGATGAAGTCGAGCAGTCCGTACAGCAGGAAGCCGACGCCCTGCCGGGCCAGGTCGGGGCTGGAATCCCAGCGCTCGACGACCTTGCCGATGTCAAGGCCGTCGTCCTTGCGGATGGTGATCAGCGCCTGCGGCAGGATGAACGCCGACAGCTCGCTGGTGGCAAGCTCGCCGCTCGTGGTATCGAGGTGCGCTCCGTAGACGGTCATGAACAGGTGCGTGTCGTACCGGTCGACCTTCGGCCGCTCCCGGTCGACGATCGCGTCCTCGATCGCCACCGGGTGCAGCCCGAACTCGTCCTGCAGCACCAGCAGGTCCTCGTGGTCCGGGTCACGCAGGTCGAGCCAGATCGTGGTCTTGCCGTCGATCAGGTGGTCGCTGATCCGCGCGACCGGGAAGCCCTCCTCGACCAGCCGCCCGTCCCGGTAGAGCCGGGTGCGCGCCTGGCACTTGGTCGACGAGACCTTGCAGATCGCGGCCTCGGCCACGGTGTGCGGGTCGCTGCCGTGGAAGGTACGGTCCCGCAACGCGCTGCCGCCTAGTTGGCCGCCGAGCGCCCCGTTCGAGGTGCCGGACTGCGCTGACTCCATGAGATCTCCCCGGTTCGGTGACTGCCGGACCCAGGATCTCACCCCGTGACCTCGCCCTCGTCCCCAAGCCGGGGCCAGCTCGCCCGATCGACCAGCTGTTATATGAAAGTTAAACAATATTCAGCCACTTTGGGGATACTGCGTCCCAGAGCTGCAACGATGGACCTCGATATCAACCAGGGGGGCGGCTGCGAACGGGCGGGAGCCCGCGTTGTCGACGCCCCCACTGCCGGTTTCGGAGGGGGAGCCGCTGCTGATGGTCACCGTTCACAACTTTTCCTATGGCCTGGTCAACCCGGTTCTGGGCTACGCGATGTCTTGTCTGGGCGCGTTCCTCGGATTGCGCTGCGTCACCAGGGCCAGAGCGCACACCGGGACCGCGCGGGCCGGCTGGCTGGTCCTGGCAGCCATTTCGCTCGGCGCGGCGGGAATCTGGTCGATGCACTTCATCGCGATGCTGGGCTTCACCATCCCCGGTCAGACGATCCGCTACAACGTGCCCCTCACCATCGTGTCGATGCTGATCGCGATCGCGGTGGTGGGGATCGGGCTGTTCATCGTCGGCTATGGAAACGGCGGCTTGCGCCCGCTGCTGCTCGGCGGCGTCATCGTCGGCATCGGCGTCGCCACCATGCACTACCTGGGCATGGCCGCGATGAGCATGCCGGACACCATGCGCTACAACGTGCCGCTGTTTGCGCTCTCGGTGGTGATCGCGCTCGTGGCGGGGACTGCGGCGCTCTGGGCGGGCACGCGGGTCCGCAGCATCGGCGCGACGGTCGTCGCGTCCCTGATCATGGGCGTCGCGGTCAGCGGCATGCACTACACCGGGATGGCCGCGATGCACGTGTACCCGGATGCCAAGATGTCGTCCGGCTCGATGGCGGCGATGGGCGGCGCCGGTGCGGTCTCCTTCATCGTCCCGCTGCTGGCCGGCATCAGCCTGCTCATGTTCGCGCTGACGCTCACGATAACGTTGTCGCCGACCGAGGTGGAGATCCGCGAAGACGCCGTCCTCCAGCACCGGATGGACACCGAATTCGCCGTTGGCCTGCCGGTGCACCCCGGCGCCGGCGGCACGCCGTTCCCGCCCGGGCAAGGTCCAGGGCAAGGGCGGCTCGCCCCCCGCGTCGGCGTCCCGGACGCCTTCACGCCCATTCGCCGCTCGCCCGGGGACGGCGGCAGGCCCAATGACCGACAACCCCGGGGCTAGGGCCGCTCCGGTCTAGTGCGCGAAGGACTTCCGCTTTTCCTGCAGCTCCGGCGGCATCTGCGTCTGCGGGTGGTGCTCGAGGATGCGCAGGTGCAGCCGGAAGTCGTCAAGCAGCAGGTTCGCCAGGTCCATCGAGAACCCGTTGCGGATGACGATGCGCATCACCGACATGTCGGTCAGGTTCTCAGGGAACGTGTAGGCCGGCACCTGCCAGCCGCGCATCCGCAGCCGCTCCGACAGGTCGTACACCGAGTACTTGTCGATCTCGTCGTGCAGCTTGAACGCGAACACCGGCAGGTCGCTGCCGTCGCTCAGCAGCTCGAACTGCTCGAGCTTGTCGATCTCAGCCGACAGGTACCGGGCGATGTCCTGGCTCGTCTGCTGGACGTTCTTGTAGCCGGAGTAGCCGAGCCGGATGAAGTTGTAGTACTGCGCCGCAACCTGCGCGCCCGGCCGGGAGAAGTTCAGCGCGAACGTCGGCATCTCACCGCCGAGGTAGTTGACCTTGAAGATCAGGTCCTCCGGCAGCGCGTCCTGATCCCGCCAGATAACCCAGCCGACGCCCGGGTAGACCAGGCCGTACTTGTGCCCCGAGGTGTTGATCGAGGCGACCCGGTCGACCCGGAAGTCCCACTTCAGGCTCGGCTGCAGGAACGGCGCCACGAACCCGCCGGACGCGCCGTCCACGTGAATCGGCACGTCGGGCCCGCCCGGGGTGGCCGCCAGCGCGTCCAGCGCGGTGTTCACCTCGGCCACCGGCTCGTAGGAGCCGTCCATGGTCGAGCCGAGGATGACCACCACCCCGATGGTGTTCTCGTCGCACAGCGCGGCGGCCTCGGCCGCGCCTAGGTGGTAGCGCCCCTTCTCGACCGGAACGTACTTCGGCTCGACGTCCCAGTAGCGGCAGAACTTCTCCCAGCAGACCTGGACGTTCGAGCCCATCACCAGGTTCGGCCGGGCGGTGTCCTTCCCGGCCGCCTTGCGGCGGGCGCGCCAGCGCCACAGCAGCGCCATCCCGCCGAGCATGCAGGCCTCGCTCGACCCGGTGGTCGAGCAGCCGATCGACTCGCCGTGCGGCGCGTGCCACAGCGAACCGAGGATGTTCACGCAGCGCTTCTCGAGCTCGGCCGTCTGCGGGTACTCGTCCTTGTCGATCATGTTCTTGGGTGCGCAGTCGGCCATCAGCTGCTCGGCCTCGGGCTCCATCCAGGTGGTGACGAACGTCGCCAGGTTCAGCCGGGCGTTGCCGTCGAGGATGAGCTCGTCCCGCACCACCTGCAGCGCGGTCCGCGGCAGGACCCCGTGCTCCGGCAGGTCGTACTTGGGGATGTCGCAGCTCTTCTCCCGGAAGTAGACCGGGTTGATGTCGAGTTCGGCGTTGGCCTCGTGCCTCTGGACGCGCTTGTGCAGCTCTGGCATGCCCCCAGGCTAGACCCGCCGGGCCGGCCGCACGCGAACACCCAGCAGCCAAAAGTCAAATTCCACAAAGAGGGGATGGAACGCAGGAGTTGCTTCGCCCGGTCCCGCCCGCTCAGCCGATGCTGCCCCGCACGCGGCCGCCGCGCTTGCCCGGGCCGCGCGAACTGTGACCGGTCGCGGCCTATGTTGGTACGGACGGGATGACGAAAGGTGGATGACGATGGAGTATCGACAGCTTGGCCGCAGCGGTCTGCGGGTGTCGGCGCTGACGCTCGGCACGATGACGTTCGGCGGGCGGGGCGGGTTCAGCGCCGTGGGCGCGACCGACGTCGATGGCGCGCGCCGTCAGGTTGACCTGTGCCTGGACGCCGGGGTGAACCTGATCGACACGGCCGACGTGTACTCAAGCGGGCTGTCGGAGGAGATCACCGGGGAAGTGATCAAGGGGCGCCGGGACTCGCTGCTGCTGTCAAGCAAGGTGCGGATGTCCATGGGCGACGGCCCGAACGACGCCGGGCTCTCCCGGCACCACATCATCGCCGGCTGCGAGGCGAGCCTGCGTCGGCTCGGCACCGACCACATCGACATCTACCATGTGCACGAGTGGGACGGGCACACCCGGCTCGAGGAGACCATGTCCGCGCTCGACTCGCTGGTCAGCGCGGGGAAGGTCCGCTATCTGGCGGCGTCGAACTACGCGGGCTGGCAGCTCATGAAGGCGCTCGCCATCGCCGACAGCCGCGGCCTCGAGCGGTTCTCGGCCCAGCAGATCTACTACTCGCTCGAGGCCAGGGACGCCGAGTACGAGCTCATCCCGCTCTCGATCGATCAGGGCCTCGGCATCCTGGTGTGGTCGCCGCTGGCGGGCGGGCTGCTCTCGGGCAAGTACCGCCGCAACGCCTCGCCGTCGGAGCAGACCAGGCAGCTGTCCGGCGAATGGCACGAGCCGCCGGTCCGCGACCAGGAGAAGCTGTACGACACGATCGAGGTCCTGGTCGACGTGGCCGGCGCCCACGGCGTCTCGCCCGCCCAGGTCGCGCTCGCCTGGCTGCTGGCCAAGCCCGCGGTCACCTCGCTGATCATCGGGGCCCGGACCGACGAGCAGCTGCGCGACAACCTGGGCGCGGCCTCGCTCGCGCTGACCGAGGACGAGCTTGAGACGCTGGACAAGGTCAGCGCGCCGGACCTGATCTACCCGCACTGGCACCAGCTGGCCACGGCCGCCGACCGCCTCGGCCCGGCCGACCTGTCGCTGCTCGGGCGGCACCTGCAAAGCTCGTGATCGCAGGTGACCCTATGAGGCTCCGCTGGCGTTCCACTGACGGTCCGCTGGCGGAGGATCGCAGGCCTGCTCGGCCGCGCGGTTAGGTAGTGCCCCTCGCGGCCGCGCTCGGCCGGCGCGGTTCAATTGACTCGGAGACCGAATCCATCGGGCGGGCGCCTGCCCCGGGCGCTAGCGGAGGTGGTTCGCAGTACCGAAAGCAGAAGGAGAGCCGCGGCATGACCAGTGCGGAGTCGTCACTCTACGAGGTGGTTAACCCGGCTACCGAAGAGGTAATCACGGAGGTTGAGCTGGCCGGGACGGCCGAGACCGACGCCGCGGTCGCCCGGGCCGTCAAGGCCTACGAGAGCTGGCGCACGGTGGCGCCGGCCGACCGCGGGCGGCTGCTGCGGGCGTTCGCCGCCGCCGTCGACGCCGACATTGACCAGCTGGCGGCGCTCGAGGTCGCCAACGCCGGGCACACCGTCGGCAACGCGCGCTGGGAGGCGGGCAACGTTCGCGACGTACTCGAGTACTACAGCGCCGCCCCGGAGCGGAACTTCGGCCGGCAGATCCCGGTCGCGGGCGGGATCGACATCACGTTCAAGGAGCCGCTCGGCGTGGTCGGGGTGATCGTCCCCTGGAACTTCCCGATGCCGATCGCCGGCTGGGCGCTCGCGCCCGCGCTGGCAGCCGGGAACACCGTCGTGCTTAAGCCCGCCGAGCTCACCCCGCTCACGGCGCTGCGCCTGGCCGAACTGGCCCTGCAGGCCGGGATCCCGGAGGGCGTCTTCCAGGTGCTGCCAGGGCGCGGCCCGGTGGCCGGCCGGCGGCTGGTCGAGCACGAGGCCGTGCGCAAGATCGTCTTCACCGGGTCCACCCGCGTGGGCAAGGAGATCATGGCCGGCTGCGCCGCCCAGGTGAAGCCGGTGACGCTCGAGCTCGGCGGCAAGAGCGCCAACATCGTCTTCGCCGACTCCGATCTCGGCGCCGCCGCCGCCAGCGCCCCGTCGGCCGCGTTCGACAACGCGGGGCAGGACTGCTGCGCCCGCACCCGGGTCCTGGTCCAGCAGTCCGCGTTCGAAGAGTTCATGGCGCTCTTGGAGCCGGCCGTGCGCGCGATCCGGGTCGGCGACCCGCTCGACTCCTCGACCGAGATGGGACCGCTCATCTCGGCCGGGCAGCGCGCGCGGGTCGCCGGGTACGTGCCCGACGACGCGCCGGTCGCGTTCCGCGGCACGGCCCCGTCCGGTCCCGGATTCTGGTTCCCGCCCACCGTCCTGCGCCCGGCCGGCCGCGACACTGCTGCCTTCATTAACTCCGCCGCCTTCCGCGAGGAGATCTTCGGCCCGGTGCTCAGCGTGGTCCCCTTCCGCGACGAGGACGAGGCGGTGCGGATCGCCAACGACACCCATTACGGGCTCTCGGGCTCGATCTGGACCCGCGACCTCGGCCGGGCGCTGCGCGTCGCCCGCGCCGTCGAGGCCGGCAACCTCTCGGTCAACTCCCACTCATCGGTCCGCTACTCCACCCCGTTCGGCGGCTTCAAGCAGTCCGGGCTCGGCCGCGAACTCGGCCCGGACGCGCTCGACGCCTTCACCGAGACCAAGAACGTCTTCATCTCCACCACGGAGACTCCGCTCACCACGGCAGCTGGCTGATTATCCATGGCACTGCCTTCTGCAGGACCCGGGTGACGATGGCGCCGCCTATGTATTGGCGGCGCGCCATACTGGAGTTGCAGGAAAATCTTCGATCCGCCGGGCAGGTTCCTGGTCGAGTACCTGATTCCGGACTGAACCGGCATCCCTGCTGGTCACAGGATGCGGGTGTCATGGAATTACCGGACCGTGCCGGACGGGACCTTGCGTGATACCCGGCGGAGTCGACAGGGGTGCCATGGAGGAAAGGGCAGGCCCGGGCGGTGGCCCGGTCGCGAGGTTCTGCGCCGAGCTCAAGGGGCTGCGGCAGGACTCCGGTTATGACATGCGGATGCTGGCCCGGCAGTTGAAGATCAGCCGGGCGCAGCTGTATGCGATCTTGGACGGGCAGATAAAACGGCCGCCGGACTGGGCCGCGTTCGTCCGTCCGTTGGTTGAGGCCTGTACCGGCGGCGGCCCCGGGGACGTCGCCCAGTGGCGTCTGAAGCATGCGGTGATGGTCGAGCTATACGAGGAACTGCGCCGTCAGGACCATGCCCGGCCTCCGGCCGGTGCGCCCGCTGCCGCCATCCCGCGCGGACAGATCGTGGTGGGCGAGATTCCGTGCGAGCCGCCGGGGTTCGTGGCGCGGGAGGCGCTGGGCAGGCTGGCGGCGGCGATGGAGCGTCGCAGCGTGGCGGTCGGCGCGGTGACCGGGCTCCGCGGCGTCGGCAAGACGCAGCTCGCGGCCGCCTACGCCCGGCAGCGAGTGAGCGACGGATGGGAACTGGTGGGATGGGTGCCCGCCGAGACCTCCGACGCCCTGCTGACCGGGCTGGCGCGGGTTGCCGACCGGCTCGGGGTGGCCGACCCCGACGGTGACTCACGCGAGTCCGCACGGCGGCTGCAGGAACATCTGAGTACTAGGCCAGGCACCAGCCTGCTCGTCCTCGACAACGCGGCCGACCCAGACGTCGTGCGGCCGTTTATCCCGGCCGCGGGCCGCACCCAGGTGATCATCACCAGCACCGACCAGGCCTTCACCGAGTTGGGCGAGCCGGTGGCGGTGACCCCGTTCAGCCGCCCGGAATCCGCGGCCTACCTGGCCGCGCGGACCGAGCTGGATGACCAGGACGGCGCCGAGGAGGTCGCGACTGTCCTGGGAGACCTGCCGATCGGCCTGGCGCAGGCCGCCGCCACGATCCGCCACCGCCACCTGACCTACCCCAGGTACCTCGACCTGCTGCGCTCCGTTCCCGTCCGTACCCTGCTTGGCGCGGTACGCGGCGGCGACTACCGGCACTCGGCCGCCGCGGCGCTGCTGCTCTCGGTTCAGGCCGCTGAGACCGCTGACCCGACCGGGCTGACCGGGCTGGTGCTGAGAGTCGTCGCGGCCCTGACCCCGCACGGAACCCGGCGGGAGCTGCTCGCCGGGCTCACCGCGTCCAGCTGGTCAAGCCCCGGCGAGGACGGACTTGATGACGCGCTTGACCGGTGCGTGTCCGGCTCACTGCTCACGTGGTCGGTGGCCGGCGACGCGGTCATCATGCACCGGCTGCTCGGCCGGGTCCTGCGCGAGCGCGACCAGGCCGGCGCCGACTGGCCAGGCACCGTGACGGCAGCCCTTGACCTGCTGGAGCCGCGGCTGTTCCCGCTCGAGGGCGGGTGGGCCAAGCGCGAGCAGGGCAGCGAGCTTATCGCCCAGATCGAAGCGCTCTGGGAGGGATCCGCGGCCATGGTCGGCGGCCCCGGCCCGCTGCTCCTGCGGCAGTTGCGCGCCCGGTCCTGGGCGGTCGGGCAGCTGCGGGCAACCGCCGACTTTAACCGGGCTATCGGCTACGGGAAGCGACTGCTGACCGACTGCGCCCGGATCCTTGGCCCCGACCATGTCGAGACGCTCGCCGCCCGCGAGAACCTGGCCGCGACGTATGCGTCGGCGGGACAGCTGGACGAGGCGATCTCGCTGCACCGGCAGGCGCTGGCCGACCGCGAGCGCCTCCTCGGCCCCGACCACCCCGATACGCTCGCCTCCCTGAATAGTCTCGCCGAGGCGTGCTGGGCGGCCGCCCGGCCCGGCGAGGCGATCCTCCTGCACGAGCGGGCGCTGGTCAGCCGAGAGCGGGTGCTCGGCCCCGATCACCCGGATACTCTGCTCTCGTGCCTCGACCTCGCGAGCGCCTACTGGACAGCCGGCCGGCGAGACGAAGCACTCGAGCGGTTCCAGCGAACCCTGGCCAGCTATGAGCGGATCCTGGGCGCTCATCACCCCGATACCCTCATCGCGCGCAACAACGTGGCCGCCGCCTACGCGCTGACCGGCCGGGTGGACGAGGCGATCCCGCTGCACCAGCAGACGCTGGCCGACCGGGAGCGCCTTCTCGGCCCCGACCACCCCGACACGCTCTACTCACGGAACAACCTCGCCCATTGCTATCAGCTCCTCGGCCGGGTGGACGAGGCGATCCCGCTGCACCAGCAGACGCTGGCCGACCGCGAGCGAGTCCTCGGCCCCGTTCACCCGGCCACCCTCCTGTCGCGGGACAACCTCGCCGCCGCGCTGGCGGCGGCGGGCCGGGTCGAGGAGGCGATCTCGCTGCACCAGCAGACGCTGGCCGACCGCGAGATGGTCCCGCGATCTGAGGGTCGCCCTGTCCCTGGCGGGCCGG
>Ga0302325_10029059_pt1 | contig 11429 bp, 9 predicted proteins | sample Palsa_T0_2_FD_201948 | JGI IMG/M metagenome (GOLD analysis project Ga0302325, IMG submission 201948) | Peat permafrost microbial communities from Stordalen Mire near Abisko, Sweden - Palsa_T0_2 | ecosystem: Environmental > Terrestrial > Soil > Palsa > Peat permafrost | place: Sweden: Abisko... | reverse complement strand
CTCCCAGCCGCCGTCGGCCGGGTTGACGGTCGTCCCCGGGGGAACGATCTCGTCGATGCGGTCGAGGATGTCGTCGGGCAGCTGCACGTCGGCGGCGCCGAGCTGGGACTCGAGGTGCTCCAGCGTGCGCGGCCCGATGATCGCCGCGGTCACCGCCGGATGGCGGATGACCCAGGCGAGCGCCAGGTGGATGAGCGACAGCCCGGCCTCCTCGGCGAGCTGGGCCAGGGCTTCGGCGGCGTCGAGCTTGCGCTGGTTGGCCGGATCGGACAGGTCAAAGCGCGCCGGGATCAGGGCCGAGCGCCGCGAGGTCAGGTCATCCGCGCCCTTGCGCCAGCGACCGGACAGCCACCCCCCGGCCAATGGGCTCCAGGGGATGACGCCCATGCCGTAGCGCTGGCAGGTGGGCAGCACGTCGGCCTCGATGGCGCGGGCGAGGATCGAGTAGGGCGGCTGCTCGCAGCGGAAGCGTTCGCGACCACGCTCGTGGGCCGCCCACTGCGCCTCGACGATCGCGCTGGCCGGGAAGGTGGAGGAGCCGATGTAGCGGACCTTCCCGGCGCGGACGAGGTCGCTCAGCGCGCCGAGCGTGTCGTCGATGTCGGTGTCGGGCTCGGGGCGGTGGATCTGGTAGAGGTCGATCCAGTCGGTGCGCAGGCGGCGCAGGCTGTTCTCCACCTCGCGCACGATCCAGCGCCGGGAGTTGCCGTACTCGTTGGGATCGTCGCCCATCCGGCCGTGGACCTTGGTCGCCAGCACGACGTTGTCGCGGCGTCCGCCCTGCAGCGCCTTGCCCACGATCTCCTCGGACTCGCCCCGGCTGTACACGTCGGCCGTGTCGATGAAGTTGACGCCGCTGTCAAGCGCCCGGTGGATGATGCCGATCGAGTCATCGTGGTCGGTATTGCCCCACGCGCCGAACATCATCGCCCCGAGGCACAGCGGACTCACCTCCACGCCGGTACTCCCAAGGGCCCGCAGCTCCATGGCCGAACCCTAGCGTGCGCCCGCGAACCTGCGAGGCTGTGGCGATGAGCACGCTGCCACCCGCGGTCCCCGAGCCGCCGCTGCTCCAGACCGTCCGCTGGCTGGTGCGACCGATCGCCTTCATGCAGTCGTGCCGGCGGCGCCTGGGCGACAGCTTCACCGTCACCTTTCTCGGCTTCCAAACCCCGCTGGTCATGGTCTCCGACCCCGAGGCGATCCGGGCGCTCTACGGCGACCGGGCCCACGGCCTGCCGCCCGGACGCACCCTGACGCTGCGCCCGATCATGGGCGCCCAGTCCGTCCTGTTGCTGGAAGGCGCCGAGCACCTGCAGCGGCGACGGCTGATGCTGCCGCCGTTTCACGGTGAGCGGTTGCGCGCCTACGAGTCGACCATGGAGGAGATCACCGAGCGGGAGATCGCGACGTGGCGAGCCGACGAGCCGTTCGCGCTGCACCCCCGCATGCAGGCGATCACCCTCGAGGTGATCCTGCGCACGGTGTTCGGCGTCACCGACCCCACCCGGCGCGCGGCGCTCACCCGACTGCTGCCGCTGCTGCTCAACGGCACCGGGTCGGCCTCGGTGCAGCTGCGGGTCCTGCTGGCCCGACGGGCCGGACGGCCGGGCCCGCTGGCCGAGCTGGCCGACGTCGGCGGCGCGATCGACGAGCTGCTGTTCGCCGAGATCGCCGAGCGCCGCACCGATCCGGACGTCGGGGCTCGCGAGGACATCCTCTCGCTGCTGGTGGCGGCACGGTTCGAGGACGGCGAGGTCATGAGCGATCAGGACCTGCGCGACCAGCTGATCACGCTGCTGCTGGCCGGCCACGAGACCACGGCCACGGCGCTGGCCTGGACCTTCGATCTGCTGCTGCGTCATCCGGCCACGCTGGCCCGGCTGATCGGGGAGCTCGATGACGGCGGCGAGGAGTACCTGCGCGCGGTCACCTGGGAGTCGTTGCGGCTGCGACCGGTCGTGCCGATCGCCGGGCGGCGCCTGGGCGCCGAGCTGCAGGCCGACGGCGTGACCCTGCCGCCCGGAACCGACGTGACGCCGGCGATCTGGCTCACCCACACGCGGGCCGATCTGTATCCGGAGCCGTTCGCGTTTCGCCCCGAGCGCTTCCTCGAGCAGGCGCCGACCACCTACGGGTGGATCCCGTTCGGCGGCGGCGTACGTCGCTGCCTGGGTGCGGCGTTCGCCGAGCTGGAGATGCGGGTGGTGCTGCGCACGATGCTGCGCGATCTGGAGCTGCGGGCCGTCGACCCCCGCGCCGAGCGGGTCACGCGGCGCAACGTCACCTTCTCGCCGCGCCACGGCACGCGGGTGCGGATGCGGATGCGCCCCCGGCGCAGCGGTCAGGCCCCGGTGGCGGCGGGCCTGCGGTCCGGCGCCACCGTGTCGGTCTGAGCGGGGCGCGGGACGGCGCGGCCGACAACGCTCAAGCGTCGGCCGGTGGATGCCGACTGAGTGAAGAGGATGCGATTGCGCCCGACGAGTGAGCCTGCGGCCGGAAACGATCCGGATCGAGGCGGATCCGGCGAGTTCGGGGCGGAGGAAACGGCGTTCATGCGGCGCATCGGCGCCGCGATGTTCTTCCTGGGGGCCGGCACCCTGCTGGCCACCCTGCCGCTGCCCGATCCCGATCCGAGTGACCACCCGGCCATCCAGGTGATCGCTGGGCTGCTGGCGCTCGGCGGCGTGCTGGTGCTCGCGGCGTATCCACTGCGGTTGCGCTGGATGCGAGCCCTGGTGATCTACGGGATCCTCCTGGTCAGCGGGCTGATGGCGGTGACCCGGCCGATCGAGGCAACGCCGTTCTTCTACCTGTGGCCGACGCTGTTCTCGGCCTACTTCTTCTCCCGCCGCGACGTGTTCGTGGACCTCGGGATCATGTGGGTGACGCTCGGCCTGGCCTTGTTCGTCTTCTCGGTGGATCCGATGAAGCAGGTGCTGTTCATAGGGGTCGGGGTGTCGGTCACGCTCACCTGCGTCGTGGTGATGCTGCTGCGCGAACGCCTGACCCGAGCCATCGGTCAACTCGAGCACGCGTCCGCCACCGACTACCTCACCGGACTGCTCAACCGCCGCGCCTTCGACGCCGAGTTCCTGGGCCAGATTCAGCGCGCCCGACGCAGCCACTGCCGGCTGTCGATCGTGCTGTTCGACCTTGACCACTTTAAGCAGATCAACGATCGGCTCGGCCACGCCGCGGGCGACGAGGCGCTGCGCCGGTTCGCCGCCATGCTGGACGGCGAGAACCGGACCGGCGACACGCTGGCGCGCATCGGCGGGGAGGAGTTCGCGGCGGTGCTGTTCGACACCGGCGCTGACCGCGCGGTGGAATTCGCCGAACGAGTGGGGCACAAGCTCATCGACGCTTCCGACTACGGCTTGGTGTTCAGCACGAGCGCCGGCGTCGCGGAGCTGTCGCAGGCGGAAGCGACACCGTCGGATCTGCTCAACGCGGCCGACCGCGCGCTCTACCACGCCAAGCAGGCCGGCCGCCAGCGGACGGCGATCTGGGCCGATGGCTCGGTGCGGGTGGGTGAGCAGTTGGCGCCGGTCGGGGAGCTCGTGGCCGCGGGCTGAGGCCGGCCGGCCGCCACCGCGCGGTTTGGGTTCCGACTGAGAAGTACGCTGCAGGTTGTGGTCTCGCTGGTCGTACCCGGAAGCTCGGAGAAGATGCTGGCCAAGGCGCGCGGTCTCGCCGTGTCCGAACTCGTCATCGATCTCGAGGACGCTGTCGTCGCGGATCGCAAGGCCGAGGCGCTCGGGCTGACGGTGCAGGCGCTCGCCGTCGGCGGGTTCGCCGCGTCGCGGGTGGCGGTCCGGCTCAATCCGGTCGGATCGGCGTGGATCGACGCCGAACTGGAGGGGTTGGCGGGGGCGGCGGTCCGGCCCGACAGCATCGTCGTGCCGAAGGTGTCCGGGCCAAGCGATCTCAGCGCGGTCTCATGCGGGATCGCGATTCAGGCACTGATCGAGACCGCGGTGGGCCTGGCCGCCGTGCGGGAGATCGCGGCGGTCGGCGCGGGTGGGTCGCTTGAGGCAGTGATTCTCGGCTACGCCGACCTGGCCGTGTCGCTCGGCCGCACTGCGGCTGGGGCGGGCGATCTGGACCTCTGGCTCGCCGTCCAGGAGACGGTTCTCGTCGCCGCGCGAGCGGCGGGCATCCGGGCGATCGATGGCCCGTTTCTGACCATCGCCGACGTTGACGGACTGAGCGCATCGGCGAGTCGCGCGGCGCAGCTCGGCTTCGACGGGAAGTGGGCGATCCACCCGGCCCAGGTGGCGCCGATCGTCTCGGCCTTCAGACCGCCGGCGGAGGCGGTCAGGCGCGCCCGCGAGGTGATCGCGGTGCTCGCGCGAGCCGAGTCACACGGAGCCGGCGCGGTGGAGCACGATGGGCTGATGATCGACGAGCCGGTCCGGCTCGCCGCGCTGCGGACGCTCGCGCTGGCCGGAGAGTCGGCGCCGTGAGCGGCGCGGCGGTCCGTCACGAAATCGATGTCTCGGGCCCGTATTACGAGGACCTCCAGGTCGGGCAGCGGTTTGACGGCTCGCCGGGCATGACGCTGACCGAGGGGGCAGCCGCGGTCCACCAGGCGATCGTCGGCGATCGTCTGCGTCTGGCCCTCGACACGCACCTGTCACAGGCGGTCGCGGGCGGACAGATCGCCCACCCGGGGCTCGTCTGTGACGTGGCCATCGGCCAGTCCACGCTCGCCACCCAGCGGGTGATCGGCAACCTGTTCTACCGCGGGCTGGTCTTCCGCCGCTCACCGCGGATCGGTGACACGCTGCGCACGAGCACCGAGGTCGTCGCGCTGCGTGACAACGCGGCTCGCTCGGCCCGCCAGCCCACGGGGCTGGTGGTCCTGCGGGTCCGGACCGTTGATCAGGAGTTCCGTGAGGTACTTGACTATCACCGCTGCGCGATGCTGCCGATGCGCGGCGAGGCGGCCCGGCCCGGGCACGCGGACGACCTCGAGGCAATCTCCGCCGCTCTGGACCCGGCGGGGCTGCTGGCGTGTGTCGAGGGGTTTGACCTGGAGGCGTACCGGGCGGCGCTGCCGGGCCCGCAGGCCGACGGATTGGAAGCGGGGCAGCGCTACGTGGTCGAGACCGCGGACACGGTCAGCGGCGCGACGGAGCTCGTGCGGTTGTCGTTGAACGTCGCCGGTGCGCATTCGGATCCCGACGCGTCGGGCCGCGGGCGGCGGCTGGTCTACGGCGGGCATACGATCGGTGTGGCGTGCTCGCAGCTGACTCGGGCGCTGCCCGACCTGGTGACGATCGCGGGGTGGCGGTCGTGTGACCATCTGGCGCCGGTGTTCGAGGGCGACGTCTTGCACAGCGCCGTGACGGTCGAGGCGGTGGGGGATTTGTCGGCCCAGGGCGCGCGGCTGGTCGATCTGCGGGTCCAGACCGACGCGGTTCGGATCGACGCCAGCGGTCGCGAGCCGGTCCTGGACTGGCACCTGGTGGGGGTGATGGCAGCGTGAAGGGCATCCTCGACGGCATCACGGTGATCGAGGGATCGGCCTTCGTGGCCGCACCGCTCGGCGGCATGACGCTCGCTCAGCTGGGCGCCGACGTGATCCGCTTCGACCAGATCGGCGGCGGCCTGGACTATCAGCGCTGGCCGCTCGCGGCCGATGGCCAGAGCCTGTTCTGGGCCGGGCTGAACAAGGGCAAGCGCTCGATCCAGGTCGACATCGCCTCCGAGGCGGGCCGCGAGCTCGTGACCGAGCTGATCGTCTCCGCCGGGCGGCTGTTGACCAATTTCCCGGCTCGCGGATGGCTCTCCTACGAGACGCTCAAGGCCCGACGCGAAGACCTGCTGATGGTCGCTCTCAGCGGCAATCCCGACGGCACCTCGGAGGTCGACTACACCGTGAACCCGGCCACCGGCTTCCCGTGGGCGACCGGGCCGCGCAACATGTCCGAGCCGCTGAACAGCGTGCTGCCGTCGTGGGACCTCGTGCTCGGCGGGCTCTCGGCGACCGGGTTGCTCGCCGCCGAGCGTCACCGCGACCGTACCGGGGAGGGGCAGCTGATCCGGCTTGCCCTCTCGGATGTCGCGTTCGCTACCGTCGGCAACCTCGGCCGGATCGCCGAAGCGCAGCTCGGCGGCCAGGACCAAAGCAAGGATGGCAACTACCTGTACGGCGCCTTCGGGGCCGACTTTGCCACGAAGGACGAACGCCGTGTGATGGTCGTCGCGCTCACCGCCCGCCAGTGGCGGGCGCTGCTCGATGCCACTCAGACCCATGAAGCCTTCGACGGGATCGAGCGGGCGACGGGCTACGACCTCGCCACCGAGACCGGCCGCTACGAAGGGCGCGACCTGATCGCCGCGATCCTCAAGCCCTGGTTCGGACAACGGACCCTCGAACAGGTCCGCGCGACCTTCACCGGGACCGGCGTGTCGTGGGGCCCCTACCAGACCTTCCGCCAACTGGTGACCGAGGACCCGCGGGCATCGACCGCCAACCCGATGTTCGGAGAGATCGAGCACCCAGGCGTCGGCCGCTACATAGCACCAGCTTCGCCGCTCGAGTTCGTCCCGGCCGGCCGACTCCCGGTCACCCGCGCGCCAATCCTCGGCGAACACACCGAGGAGATCCTCGCCGAGGTCCTCGCTCTCACGCCGCACGAGATCGGCGGACTACTGCAGCGCGGCGTCGTCGCCGGCCTGGGACTCCCGGCCACGTCGGTGTGAGGCGTGACTCGGGCTCTAGGGCCCGGACAAGGGTCCATGAACGAAACTTCGGTCCTTGGCGACGGTCTATCGGCCATGGGAACGCCACACAGGCGAGGGTGGCCGGTCGCCGCCGCGGCGACGGTCGGTCTGGCCTGCGCGCTGGCCGCGGCGCCCGCCCACGCCACGGTGGATCACAGTCTCGGGCGTATCTCCTTCCCGGTTGACGCCCACCCCGCGGTGCAGTTCTCCGAGGGTCAGCCCGGGTTCTCGGACGTCATCGATGCGCTGGCCACCCTGCCGGACGGAACGGTCGCGGCGGCCGGCCCGGGCGACGTGGGCCTGGCCATCGCCGAGGTCGAGCCCAACGGAGCGCTGAACCGCTCCTTCGGATCGCGCGGGGTGGTGCACGCCGCCGGAGCGGCCGCGTTGCTTCAGCCGCGCGACCTCCTCGTGCAGGCGGACGGGAAGCTGCTGGTTGTCGGCGCTTCGCCCACCGGCGCCGCGGCGCTACGCCTCACCGCGACGGGTGCCCCGGACCCGAGCTTCGGCGTTGCCGGGGTGGCGTCCCTGCCGGCCCAGGCCGACGTCGAGGGGGCCGCGGAGCTGCCGGACGGCGGCCTGCTCGTGTCCGGCTCGCTGGTCTCTGGCTCCAAGGACTCGTTCGTGGCGGAGTTCGACGCCGACGGGAGGCTGGATCTGGGCTTTGGCAGCGACGGCATGGCCCTGCTCGGCCCGGCGGGTGGCGCGCTGCTCGGCTCCGGAGAAAGCGTGGTGGTCCGGCCGGATGGGTCGATCGTCGACCTGGTCGACGTGGGCCTGCCGGGCGGACAGTCGCAGACCGCGCTCGTCGGTCTCACCGCCGCCGGCGTGAAGAACCCGGCGTTCGACGGCAACGCCCCGGTGGCGCTGCCGATGGTCGGCGCCGAACTGCTCGCCCAGCCCGACGGTTCGGTGCTCGTGCTCGACGCCGGCGGTGGGGTCTCGCGCTTCACTTCCGCCGGGAGGCTCGACAGCACCTATGGTAGCGGCGGGCGCGCGGTCACCGGGGGGGCCGACGGGAGCGGGCCGGTCCTGCTGGCGGGGGCAGCGGGCAGCGCGCTGGTGGTCAGCGTCGGATTGAGCTGTAACAACATCCAGGTGACCCGGCTGAGCGTCGACGGAACCGCGAGCCCGAGCGTTTTCGGCGCGCCCGCCGGGGTGCTGCCCGTGCCGTTCGGGGGCGGCAGCTTTCTCAGCGGCGCCGGAGCGATCGGCAATGTCGAGCTCGGCTGCGGCACGTTCGGCGGCACGCTGGCGGTCAGTCAGCGGCCCGACGGGGGCTTCTTCCTCGGCTCTGGCGTGTGGATCGACGTGGCGCGTGGCGAAGGCGCGATAAAGACCAGCTTCACCGGGCGTTGGGCGATCGCCGCCGTCAAACCCCGCCCTCCCTCGATCGAGTCTGCGCGGTCGTGGATTCTTGATCCAAGCTTTTCCACCTCGCAATCGATTGCCAGCAGCGTCAGCCTGCCCCGCCAGCCTCCGCCCGGTCCCAACGGGCAGGCCACCGTGGTGGTCAGCTGCGCCTCAGTGCCGGCGCTGGCCAGCATCACCATCCGGGCCAACGGCCAGGTGATCGGCCGCGGCAGCGCCGGATTCCTCAGCGCGACGGCGCACCGCGCGACCGTCAGCGTGTATCTCAGCGGCGGGGAGCGTCTGCTCGCCCACGGTGCGTCGCCCCGGGTGACCGTGCAGGTCGAGGTCCGTGACCTGGCCGGCAACACCGGGTCGGCGGAGGTGCGTGGGCGGCTGTGAGGCCCGGTCCGGGCGCGTGCGGTAGTTTGCGCCGCCATGGCACGTTCAGTGATCGTGGGAGGAAGCACCGGCATCGGGCTGGTGATCGCCTCGCGGCTGGCCGCCCGGGGTGACGACGTGGTGGTCACCAGCCGGGACGCGGCCACGGCCGACGCCGTGGCGCGTGACCTCGGTCCGGCGGCGCAGGGCCTCGCGCTGCAGCTGGGCAGCCCGGAGACCATCGAGGCGGCGCTGGCCGAGGTTGGCGACGTCGATCACCTGGTGATCACCGCGATCGAGCAGGCGGTGAACAGCGTGCGCGACTTCGACATCGTGCAGGCGGTCAGATCGGTGACGGTCAAGCTTGTCGGCTACACCGAGGTGGTTCGGGTGCTCCATCCCCGTTTCCGGCCGGGTGCCTCGGTGGTGCTGTTCGGTGGCCTGGCCAAGGAGCGGCCCTACCCGGGATCGACGATGGTCTCGACCTTCAACGGCGGCGTGAGCGGCCTGATCAAGACGCTGGCGATCGAGATTGCCCCGCATCGGGTCAACGCGCTTCACCCGGGCGTGGTCGGCGACAGCCCCAAGTGGCGCGATGTGCCGGAGCATCCGCACATCCCCCGCACGCCGATCGGCCGGCTGGTGACCATGGATGAGGTCGCCGACGCCACCGAGTTCCTGCTCGGCAACGCCGGCGTGAACGCCCACGACCTGTTCGTCGACGGTGGAGTGTTGGTGACCTGAGGCGCGCCTAGCCGAGCAGGGCCGCGACGTCGGCGGCCGGGGTCAGATACGCGCGTCCATCGCCGGCCCCCTCGATCACCCCGATCACCTGCCCGACCGCGTTGATCGCTGGGCCTCCGCTGTACCCCTCGGCCACGCCGGTTTCATCGACGACGATCGAGTCGGTCAACCGTTCACTGTTCCCGGCGGCCCCGTAGAGCGTGACGGGGGTGTCCGTCGCGATCACCGTGCCCGCGACGGGCTGTGCGCTCGCGCCGGTTGACAGGCCGGGGGAGCCGAGCAACTCGACCTGGGCGCCGTTCGAGGGCAGCGCGGGTTGCAGCGCCAGCGGCGGTGTCCCGGCGGGACGCACTCCGACCAGGGCGAGATCGTCGGCTGGGTCGTCCGCGCTGAGGCTCCCCACGAGCGGTCCGGCGCTGATGCTGCCCGGACCGGAAGCGGCGCAGGTCGCGATCACGTGCGAGGCCGTCACGATCCCTCCACGCGTGACGAAGCCGGTCCCGATCGCGGCCGAGAGGACACCGGCGGCCACGTTGACGTTCGAGCAGCGGACCTTGAGCACCGACCCTTCGGCGCCCTGGATCACCAGCGGGGTGACCGGGCGTGCCGCGCTCGTCGTGGTGGCGCGGTCGATGAGCGCAAAGGCGACGCAGGCGATCGTCAGACCGGCGGCCGCGGCGGCTGTCATTCGCAGCATCGCTCAGGTATCGGCGGCCCGTGGCGTGGGCTTGACGTCGCCCCGGGGCGCGGTGACGTCCGAATAAGCGTCCGCATCGCGCCGGGTGGGGTGCAGAACCGCCGGCGCGCAGTCGACGTGGTCACTATGGACGACGGCTGGATCCCCGAGGACGTCGGCCCGGAATTCGGCCACGATGTGGTGACCGGGGCCCATCTCCCCCTGGAGAAGGTCACCATGCGCTTCAGCGTGGGTCTGCCCGATGACGAGCAGGCAGCGGCGTTTGAGTATCACTTCCGACCGATGTTTCCCCGCGCCGCGGCCACCCGACGCGGTCAGCGCGTCTACGTCGTCTTCAACTGTGCGGCGTTGGGCAGCGAGGATGCCTCGCTACAGGCCGCCGTGGCCGTGGAGAGCGTGTGCCGGGAGAAGCTCGTGCAGGCCGGAGCCAAGGCCGTGCAGTTCGTCGACGCCAAGCAGACCGGCCGGGTCGAGGCGCATGAGCTCGCGCGCTTCGCCCGCGAACGCGACGCCGCGCTGGCCCAGGCGATGGCCTGGGGCATGGTGGCGAAGGGCCAATCGCAACTGGGCGAGGCCCACTCGCAACTGGGCGAGGCCCAGGCGTGCGAAGGCCAGGAGCCGCCGCGCCTCGAGATCCCGCCGTGTCCGCCGCTCACGCGGGCGCTCATCACGGCGTAGCGCGGGTCAGGACTGCAGCCAGGCCAGCAGGTCGGCGTTGATGGTGTCCGCCTGGGTGGTCGGCATGCCGTGCGGGAAGCCCTTGTACGTCTTCAGCGTCCCGTTCTGCACGAGCTTGGCCGACAACGGGCCGGAGTCGGCGTAGGGAACGATCTGGTCGTCGTCGCCGTGCTGGACCAGGACCGGCACGCTGATCTGCTTGAGGTCCTCGGTGAAGTCGGTCTGGGAGAAGGCGACGATCCCGTCGTAGTGGGCCTTGGCTCCGCCCATCATCCCCTGGCGCCACCAGTTCTCGATGATGGCTTCCGAGGGTTCCACGCCGGGCCGGTTGAAGCCGTAGAACGGGCCCGACGGCAGCGCCCGGTAGAACACCGACCGGTTGGCGGCCAGCTGGGCCTGGAGATCGTCGAACACGCTCTTGGGCAGCCCACCGGGGTTGGCCTCGGTCTGCACCATCAGCGGTGGCACGGAGCTGATCAGCACCGCTCGGGCCACGCGGCTCTCGCCGTGGCGGGCGATGTAGCGCACGACTTCGCCACCACCGGTGGAGTGCCCGACGTGGATGGCGTCCTGGAGGTCGAGATGGGCGGTCACCGCGGCCAGGTCGTCGGCGTAGTGGTCCATATCGTGACCGCCGCTGGTCTGGGTGGAGCGTCCATGCCCGCGCCGGTCGTGGGCGATGACGCGATAGCCGTGCTGGAGGAAGAACAGCAGCTGGGTGTCCCAATCGTCGGCCGACAGCGGCCAGCCGTGGCTGAACACGATCGGCTGGCCCGAGCCCCAGTCCTTGTAGAAGATCTCCGTGCCATCGGTCGCGGTGATCGTGCCCATGGTCTGTTGCCTC
>Ga0302325_10029058_pt1 | contig 11429 bp, 12 predicted proteins | sample Palsa_T0_2_FD_201948 | JGI IMG/M metagenome (GOLD analysis project Ga0302325, IMG submission 201948) | Peat permafrost microbial communities from Stordalen Mire near Abisko, Sweden - Palsa_T0_2 | ecosystem: Environmental > Terrestrial > Soil > Palsa > Peat permafrost | place: Sweden: Abisko... | reverse complement strand
GGAAAAGCGCCGAGACGAGTCTCGGCGCGGCAGACACGAGTGTCTGCGCCACAGTCTGGCCCGAGTTGCGTTCGATTTCTTCACACCTTCTTACGCTTCCGGCTCGGTGTGGGCGGTTTCGATTATACTCAGGAATTCTATGCCAGTGCTGTTGTCTTTCGGCGCCTTGCTGTTCCTGTTGTCCGGCCACTGGCGGCCGGTCGAACCGTCAGACAGTCTGATAGTGCGGCTCGTCGCCGAGAAGGGAAACCGATTTCTCGTCTCACAAGACGGTTTCGCCGAAAACGCGGTTTACCAAACAACACCTCGTCCGAGATTCGGGGCAAACCTAAAGCGTTTCGGTTCCTTTCTGGGCTCCGACTTGACGGTGGGAAGGGCGGAGTCTGCGTGGTTTCGCGCGGTACCCGAAGTCAGCCTCCAGGTCGCCGGCTACCCAAACGGTTTCGGCTGTGAACTATATATCGAAGCTCAAACGGCGAGTGGCGCTATCCATCGCATTCGCATATCCGAAGACAATCCCGGCGAGACCTGGCAAATCCGCACTGTGTCATTGACCGGCGGCGGCATGGCGTCCAGATTCCGTATCGTAGCGATCGATGCGTCAACCAGGCCGGGCGGATGGGTGGGCTTTTCGCAGCCGTTCCAATTAAGAGAAGATACTCAAGAGCATTTGCGAGAACTCGCGTTGATTGCGCTGACCGCTGCGGCCGCTCTCGTTGCCCTGCTTTTTCCGGGCCTCTGGCTACGGCATTTATCCTCGAAGACCGGTCGCCCTCCTCTGGCTTTTCTCTGGATACCGGTCCCCGGCTTTCTGGGTCTCGCCATGGTTGGACTCTTATGTTGGATAGGACCGCCGGCACTTTCGGTCCGCCGCATCTCACAGTTATTCTTAGTTCCGCTCTTTGCCTGCGCGCTCTATCATTCGCTACGTTTTCCCATCACTGGCTACACCACCAAAGTGGAGCGACGTATCCTGCTCGTGATTCTATTGCTCAGCTCTTTAAGCATTGCCAAAGTAACTTATTCATTGGGGCCGGTAGGCGAGTTGTACGGCGGCATGATCTCTCGCACCTTTGAGGTCGGCGGCAGGGGCGACAGTCGGGTTCCTTACCACGTCATTCAACTGGTCGCGTCGAGGAGCCGTCCCCATGGACCGGTGGCAAGCACTCTGTTCGGCGGTTGGGGATTCTCCTCGCGCCCACCCTTGGTTTCGCTCGCCGCGAGTCCGCTGGTTCTTGCGATCCCGGTTCGCGTACCAACAATCATGCCCGGCCAACCTTGGGCCCTCTTTGATCCGGAAGGGTTTAGCGCCTACCGAATTGTGATGATCGTCATCGCCTGCTGCAGCCTCACCGCCGCCTTCGGAGTTGCGGGCCTTTTCCTCGACGAGCAATGGGCTTTTCTGGCGTTTCTGGTTACTGCCACCACCCCGTTCGTGATCCACGAAACTTATTTCACCTGGCCAAAACTGGAGGCTGCCTGGTTTGTCCTCTTGGCCTCTTACCTCATTGTTCGTGGGCGCTTCTTACTAGCGGGCTTGCTTTGGGGAATTGGTTATCTGTGTCACCCGTTGGTGCTGCTTGCCGCCCCGGCCTTGCTCGCTATCGTCTTCCTCTCCGAGTCAAAGCGTCTGCCTCCCGCCTTATCCGCATTCGGCAAAGTCTACGCTTGGGGTTGGCGGGCCATAGCCCTCTTTCCGGGCGTGGGGCTCGGTATCGCGATTTGGTTCCTCGTCAATCGCCATTCGTTTCAACAGACCGTATTTCTTGAGTATGTTCGCCTGGCGGATGGCAGGGAGCTTACTTTGGCGAATTGGCTGCAATCGCGCCGGAACTCGCTTGCCAACACCTTGCTTCCTCTCAATCTATTCCTTCTGCACTCCGGCCATCGCTCGGTCAATTCCGTTTCCGGTCCGTCGCCTTCGATTGTGCATTTCTACTTTCAGTATTGGAACACGCTGCCATTCGGCATTGGCATAACCTATCTTTACTTCTTTCTGAAAACCATGTATGTGGCTCTTTTTCAAGCGCGCGCGTGGCTGCTGCTCGTCTTTGTGGCGCCCTTTGCCGTATTCAGCGTCTATTGGGGTTTCACCAGCACTGGCCTGCTGCCGGAAGGCTTACAGCCTTGGGTTCTCGGCCTGCTAGTTTTCTCTGTCGTTATGTGGCATAAGATAGCACCGATTCAACAGGCGTTCTCCGCCGGTTGCAGTATCGCCCTACTCTTGCGCGGAATCGAAACGCTTCTCATGCTGATTCTTCCGGCGATATGGACGAATCAGAAATTTGTAATGCAGCGGTTCATGTTGAGCGACGGTATCGCCCTTATTGCGATGGCACTTTCGGCCGGGTGGCTCTATGGGCTAACTTTCCGGCATGGCTTATGGCTGTCGGGGTTGCCACAGAGCGGTGCCGAGGGCGCCGCGCTTGACGGCGCGAAATTCGGGACGGGCGGTGGGCTATCGCTGCGCCGAAAGACGGGGTCTGGAGGGCACATGCCTGCTGAATTCGTTGGGCGGCAGTGCCGTGGGAAGCCCGGAGTTTGAAGAACGCAGGCGAAACCGCCTGCGCCACCATGCATATCAGCAATTCGCGAGGCGTGTGGGGCTGAAGGCCCATGGGAAGGGAACTATTATGTCGTGGAGCGGTGGGCGTCCAGCGTACGTTCCGGAGCGCCTTTTCCCCCTTTGCCACCGCCCATGCCGCCTTCCATTTTGATTGTGAAGTGGATGGTATCGCCATCCAGCTTGCCGATGTAATGCGTCGTCATCGTATTTCCGTTGAACTCGCGCACAACGTCAAACAGCACGTTGTCGCCGTCTATTTTTCCATTGGAAATGTCACTGTCGCCCCGCCGGCCGCTCACCGTTCCCGTGAGCTTATCGCCGTCTGCCTTGAGGTTCATCGTTACCGTCATCGTATTGCCATCACGGCCAGGCATCTCCGCCGTCCATTTGCCGGTTGCCTCGGCGGCCATCATAGTCAGCGTTGCCAAACCGCCAGCCAGCAACAGTTTCAAAGTTCTTGTCATTTGAGGAGTTCTCCTTGATTCCATATTCCAACTCCAGCCCTTGATTTCGCTAACCACTCGTGCAGGGCTGGTACTGAATGAGACTCTCGGAGGTGAGAAGCGGGTTACCGCGCTGATTTCTTAAAAGCCTTTAAGGAAACCGCCGAGAACGTTTCACCGAAAAGGCCACTTCGTTTATGTCCACCGTACTCTATGTTGGGTATTATTAACAGGATTGATAAGGCGATCTGGGATATACTGTTTTCAGAAACAACCTTCAAAAAACGGGATGCGCCGCTTCGATGTGGGGTATATTACGGAAGAATGGGTTGACACGGTCTAGTATAAGCGTTAGTCTGGGAATTCGTTAGAATTAACAAACAATAAGAATCTCGGGGCTGACGCGCGGTCGTGAGCGGCAGAACACAACTCTTAGCGAACTCTGAGGAGAGAATGACGAACTATCAGAACTTGTTGGTTGAGCTCGATGAATCGGGTCGCGAGCCAGACCGGCATATCAAAATCAGCTACAAATCTCTCGGCTGGATATTCGGTTCCATCCTGGTATTACTACTTATAGCGGCGGGGGCTTTCACAAGTTATCTGCAGATGTTCTGGAAGGCGCAAACGTACGATCATCTCCGCGCCGATTTTGATCGAGTCCGCGGACGCGTTCAGATTCTCGAGAAAGACAAGCAGCGCAGCAACCAACAAATCAATACGCTGGAAAATCTGGCTCAAACAGTTTCAGTCGCTTATGGTTTGAACGCGCCGACAACCGGCGATGTGGCGATGGACGAGGACGATAACTCCGCCAATTCGGTAAAAGAATCAATTCAGGAATTTAACGTACTAAAAGCCGCGAATTTCTCGCATATCTTCCATCATTACGCCCACCAATTTCAATCTCACGTGCAACCGAGCCTGTGGCCGGTTTCGGGAGTTCTGCGCAGCTCCTTTGGTTCGCGCACCGACCCCTTTTCCGGCGAGGGGGCCTTCCATTCGGGTATCGACCTTTCAGCATCGATCGGAACTTCTGTTCATGCAACTGCCGATGGGGTGATCCAGTGGGTTGGGCCGAACGGCCGTTACGGCCGGCTGGTGGTTATCGATCACGGCGGTGGTCTGCAAACCTATTACGGCCACCTTTCTCAATACCTGGTGGTGGTTGGCCAGGAAGTGCGCCGCAATGAAGTGATTGCGCTGAGCGGCAGCAGCGGCCGCGTCACGGGCCCTCACCTGCATTACGAGGTTCGCGTCCACGGCACACCCGTCAATCCTTACAAATATCTGGGGTATGGTTCTAAGACCGAAATGGCTTCCAGCGGCAAGACGCACAGCGATCTCGGCCTTTGACGGCAACCGCCTTCATCCGTTTAGCATCTCTTTTTTAGTGACAGGCGCGAAGGGCTTGGCGGTGCGCGGCATGACACGTCGCGCAATGCTCGCGGCCCTGCCGGCGTGTCTTGCCGGGCAGGCAACGCGCCCCAAGGCGAAGCCGCTTCCAACGGTGGGCGAGTTTTTGCGCTTTGTGGATCCCACCACTGAGACGTTGGTTGTTCGTCTGACGAGTCTCAAGAGCGCTAACTTTCTACCGGCTCCCACAAACCGCTTCGTGTCAGTGAAAGAGCGTTATCTGCTCTTTTCATCCGATCGCAATGGACCGCTCGCTCCCTTCCAGGTGGATTTGCGAACGGGTATAGTTCATCAGCTCGCCAGCGCCGTCAATTTATCGCCTGATTCGTTGTGCCTCGATCCGAAAGAGCGGTGGGTCTACTTTCTGGATGGCGGACGTCTCAAGCGGGTGGAAGTTGGCAAGAAAGAGTTGAAGAGGCAGGCCGAAGCCGTTGCGGACGACGTTGGCAGTTTCAGTATTGCGCAAGGCGGAGCCATCTTCCTCATCCGCTCCAGCGGGCACTTGCAACGCGTGGAGAACGGCGAGACGATCAACCTTGCCGACGCGGCCTCGCCAAACGGACAAACGTGTCTCGCGCAACCGCACGGTGGAGGGTGCCTTTTTGTGCGGATGGCGTCGTCTAGGCGCGAACTCTGGTACGCCTCCGGCAACCCGAGTGGCGCGAAGCCGGTTCTGCTCGCCAAAGGTGGCGTTTCCAGTCCCTGCTGGTCGCCCGATGGCCAATCGCTACTTTTTCTGCGCGATACCGTGACGCCCACCGCGACTTTGGCGGAAATCCATCAGGTGGGACTCGATGGAACGGGTGAGCGCTGCGTCGCACCCACCAGCCAGTTTGCCAGCTTCTCGGCGAATTTCGACGGGTCGGTTTTTGTCGGTGCGAGCGGCAGCAAAGCCCAGCCTAACGTTGTTCTGCTCTTACGTTCCGCCAAGCGGGAGTTGACTCTCTGCCAGCATCATTCCAGCCATCCGGGCACGGTTTCACCCGCATTTTCGCCGGACGCCCGCCGCGTTTACTTCCAAAGCGACGAAGAGGGAAAGGCCGCCATTTATTCGGTGAATGTGGAACTGCTGGTAGAGCCTCCGGGGGAGGATAGCGAGGGATAGAGTTCCCCTGCGTTTAAGATAACGCTTGTGGCCAAAATGACGCGGCTGGGGGAGTTGCGGACAATTGGCACTTCCGCGCACACCCGACTACACCACCAAGTGAGCCGGGCGGCTAACACACCCTGGCTGGCTGATCTCGTCGATGAGCGTTGCGCGCTCCGGGCGCTCCGCGGTGCTTTCTCGGAGTCCGGCATTTCAGAGAACTGACAAATACCGCGTCCGCACGAAACCGTCGAGGCTTTTGCCAATTCCGTCCGCACCAGGAAACAAAGTTGCTCCATTTATCCCAGCGATATTCAGCCCGCGAAGGAAGTCTGGCTTCGCATTCGAAGGGACTGTAAGGGTCCATCTTTCGGTTTCCGCCGTCCGTGCGCAGATTTGATCCCAGTGGTCGGAGTCAGGCTTGCTGGCGAAGGTAAAAGGCCTTGCTGGGCGACCAGCCGCGGAAAATGCGTTTTTCGGCTGTAGAACGTTGCGACCCATCGCTCTAACTTTTCGACGTTCTCCTCATAGAAGAGCTCTACGTTGGCGCCTGCTTCGTCCCAGACGTCTCTCGAGAATTTGCCGCCCTTGGGACGCCCGCACACCAATTTCAATTCTTCGATGTCCTTCTGAAAGCGCAGTTGGATCGCCTCCTCCATGGGATTTCTACGAAATATATGCACGTATCCGTCCAGATCAGGTTCCGTCGACGCAGCGAAGAACGCGGCCACCCAAGGGGACTTGGTCCAATCGAGAAGTCTTGTTGGCGCACCGTAGTGCTGCATTACAACGAGCTGCAACCAGGCGTCTTCAAGTATTCCCGCTCAAATTCAAGCCGGTGGACTGGGGCGTGCTCCCGAAAGCGCTGGCATACGTCTCGCTCAATCCTCAGTCGTTGCGCGGTGCTCTTTCGGTCGATTAGGCGGTCAAGTCTCGGCTTCATGGCATCATATTTTCGGGGCTCGCCACGGCAAGCCAAATCGTCGTAATCCAAATCTAAAACCGTCTTTACAAAACTCCGCCAGTCGTGGATCGGGTCCATACGGATTAGGCATAGCACAGTCCTCACGTTGCCGCATAAGACACTACTCGCGCAGTCGGACGACTCGAGCCGTCCTCAAGCCTTTTAGGAAGTTTGGAACGTCAACGGTTTATTTCAACGCCTACGACTTTCGGTCCAGACCCCCCGGTTCACTTCTGCTAAAGCGCATGCTCATTAAAACCCAGGTGTTTGGGTCGAGTATCAGCGCGACGGGCTCCTTTTCCGACGCGATTGTGAAATGCTGCTGCTTGTCGCGCCATTCGATTTTTGTGACGGAGCCGGGAATGCCGACTTCCAGAGGCAGACGATAAGGTTCCCCTGGCTGAGTTTGCGCAAGATCGATTTCAGTCTAGTGCGCCGCCGGATTGTAGCGCCAGGCAAAAGCGAATTTTTCCCAAGGATAAGCGGGTTTTTCGAAGAGTGAGGGCCGATTACGATTATTGTTCATGGCGTGCACATACCAATATGGCGACATTTGTGCAACACCCAGGAAAGAAATGGGAAGGCATAACGGCATTGCAGGTTCAGGATTTGAGGGCGGAGACGGCAGGGACCGAAATTCCGCCTTGTCTATCTCATTTGCACATTCTTACTTCCGTTGACGAAGCCTTTGATCATTTCGACGCAACGGACGACTTGGAGACATTTATGTGTGAGCAGGAAGCCTTTACGGGACGATTGATGCAAGTGATCTGGAAGCATAGAGCATCGTCGATGATTGAAAGTCAGAAGACGAAGAGTGGCTAGAGAGCTCGCTAGAAGTCGATTAGAAAACCCCTACCGCAAAACGGAAGTGCTGCGCAGGCGCCCCGATGGGGTCTTGTGTCCTTGGCGTGAAAAGGATAAATTGAGGGTATGGCAAGCCAACCACAACGCCCAGGCGAAACGAAAGACTTTACCGAAGCCGAATTGAAGCGCATCTACGATGAGCACGTTCCGGCTGAGGAGGAAGGCTCGGTTTCGCATGAGGAAATGATGCGGAACGGTTTGCGGAAACTCAAGACACCTGTGCCGAAGTGAAGCCGGTCGTCTACACAAAGCTGGCCGAGCGTGAGATTGAGGCCGCTGCTGTGTTTTTTGAGGGCCGCGAGGAAGGGCTAGGCGTCCAGTTCTATGAACGGATTGACGAAGCCAAAAGGAAGATCGAGCTAAACCCCGAAGGCTTCCAGAAAATCTACAAAGACATGCGCCACGTAAACCTTGAGCAATTCAAGGAATGGGGCTTGTTCTTCCGCATTCGGGATGATGGATCAATTGTGATCGCTTGTATGAGCGGCAAACGGCACCCATCACTTAAGCACGAAAGAGCGTCGGGCAGAGTCCCGATAAAACCCGAGCCGTGATTAGGCTTCTGCGGCTTGTCAACGAACACGGTGATTTTTGATCCCGCTGGGATATCGTCTTTGGCGGTTCCAAAGTAATGGCCCTTTGCCTGCGAACACGCCACCGCCATTTCCACGGAGCTTGTTGTTGTCACCGGTGAGTGTGATGTGCATATTTGGTCTTTGTCCCGGCATGGTGGTTTTCCGGTTGGTTTTGGCCGGGAGACTAGTTCGTTTCCGGCAGATTGGCGGCATCATGGGTTATTTTCGCCAGTTCGGCGCGGTCGGTTTTTGTGAAGGTCAAAGCCAGAATATCGATGGCCAATCGCTACTTTTTCTGCGCGATACGTGACGCCCGGCGCGACTTTGGCGGAAATCAATCAGGTGGGACTCGATGGAACGGGTGAGCGCTGCGTCGCAACCACCAGCCAGTTTGCCGGCTTCTCGGCGAATTTCGACGGGTCGGTTTTTGTCGGCGCGAGCCGCAGCAAAGCCCAGCCTAACGTTGTTCTGCTCTTACGTTCCGCCAAGCGGGAGTTGACTCTCTGCCAGCATCATTCCAGCCATCCGGCCGCGGTTTCACCCGCCTTTTTCGCCGGACGCCCGCCGCGTTTACTTCCAAAGCGACGAAGAGGGAAAGCCCGCCTTTATTCGGTTAATGTGGAACTGCCGGCAGAGCCTCCGGGCGAAGATAGCGAGCTGTCGGCGACTGGAAAATCACGCAAGCCGGCGGGAACTGAGGCGTGATCGGACGCCCCTATCTTGGTTCGACGGACGCCGGACTTTTGAGCTCCCTGCACGAGATACTTGGCATATTATGCCACTCAACTGCCCTCGGCGCTTGGTTCCCTCCGGCAAGCCAGCTCCCCGACATCGATTTCTCGTCCGCAGAGAGCGTCGCAGCAAAAGTATGAGAACAGCAGACTGGCGTGTATACGCTCAATTCGACCGCGATCTGATTCGAACCCTTCACCGCTGCCTTCGCAATTTCGCCATAAACGGGGGCAGTAGCCACATCCAACCGAAAATGTTAACGATCATTTGAAAACGTAGAAATTTGGACTTTGGGCCCGCCGAGCGACATCATCTGCGCCGGAGGTGCAATCATCCGTCCGATTCGTCTGCACCTTCGGTCGATCACTTCAGTTCCTCACTACGTGCCCGGTTTACCGCCCTTTATGCCTGTGTATGGCGGCTGATTCTAGGAGATTATAAAATTGGAGAGCTAGCCGGGCAGCTTGAGGTCGGTATGGTACGCCAGGAAAACCGGTTTGCACCCGCTGGTGCCTCTAAACATGGCGAAGATCAGAGTGACTTTTGATATCGTGCGCGACATCGGTCTCAAACTGCCCGGAGTCCAGGAAAGTACGGCTTATGGAGCGCCGGCTTTGAAGGTTCAGGGACAACTCTTAGCCTGCATCCCATCTAATCGTTCGGCCGAACCGGATTCGCTCGTCGTTCGCGTAGATTTCGATGATCGTACCGAGTTGCTGGCCGCGAATCCAGATGTTTACTACGTTACGGACCATTACGTCGGCTACAGCGCCGTGCTCGTTCGCTTGTCTCGCGTCACTCCCGACACGTTGCGAGACTTGCTTGGAATGGCACACAAGTTTGTCACCCGCAAAGCCTCGCGCCGAGTATCGGCGCGGAAGCGCAGCTGATCGAGCCACGCATTTCCGGCAAGGATGCCGAGAGGCGCTCGATGAGATCGGCAGACGCGGATGGGCACCCGCGCTGCGCTTGCGCGAAAAAGTAACAGCGCCGCACCACCGGCCGGCACTACGCAGCCGCCCAGGCGATCCACGAGTACCTGCAAACAGAGAGTTGTAGGGAATCTGAATATCGATGATTTTAGCTTTTCGAGGGGTTGGGCATTAATAGCCGACCTCTGAATGGCCCTGCCTGGGAGAGCGCACGCGTTCAATGTCGCAGACGATTTGCCGAGACAAAAGTGCATGGTCCGTCAACAAAGCCGGTGGAAGACCTATCTTCCGAATAATAGAACGGTAGCGTTCCTCCCCATGCACAAAGTCGTAAGTCGGCCAAGCGTCTCCAGAGCAGCGTTGCGCAAAAGGCTGCCGGCCGCTCCGTACTGCCTGCTGTTAACCTAACTTTCGCAGTTCGAGGGTTTCACAACAGGTAAGTGCTTTAGATTCAGTAGAGGCTGGCGAAAGGTCTCCACCACAAAACAGACGGGCCAGAGGCCTTTCAGAGGGCGGATTGAAAGGATTTGATGCGAGGCGGCGGTTGCGACGGCAGGTGATTTGCAGCTGGTTGAGCATAGCTTGCGCATCCCTTTCCGGTTGAGTGTGGCGCGGCAACATCAACCAGCGGCCGTCAACCATGGGGATCCAAACCTCCACCATCTGAATCGTCGCGAGTTTTTCCAGAACTGCTGTTGGCGTCAATCCCGGCGCATGAATTAGGATGCGGTTTTTCAAAGTGACTTGCAGACTTTAGGAACTCGCGGATGCTGGCAACTGCCGCACGCGATTTTTGTAAGTCGTAACGCTGAGCTTCGCCGTTCTTCGACGCAGAAAGGGCCTCATCAAGGAATTCGTCCACGTGCCGGTAGCGACCGGAACTCAGAGCCTCCTGCACGAGCTGCTCGTGGCTGGGTTTCAAGTGAGTCATAGGCCTCTTTATGATCGCCTCCCCATAGCGTGCGGCGCGTAGCTCTCGTTCGGGCCATTCTAATTTGCCCGCCTCCCTCTTCGTTTTGTATTCCGTAATGGTGCTGGAGGTGGGGGTAGAACCATTTAATAGCCTTTATTATGTTAGATTTGCTGATTTTGAATTACTTAGGAACGGATAGAAACGGCGAAATTGGCGTTTTATTACGAACGTTTCGTAATAGAAATGAGCATCTTTATATTGCAAATTGTAATACGGACTGATTGCAGATTGCAATATGAAATGGCGGAGCGCCCCACTCCTGTCCTTACCCGCCAGCGCTCAACTCGGGACGCGCGTGGTGGAATCGCGAGCGGAACAAGGGCGCTCCGCTCATTTTAGGGAAGCGGTAGTCGGCACTCGAATCCAGACGTCGCCGGGCCGTCCTCAATGTCCCCACTGCCCCTACGCGAGATCAATTCACCACGTTTGATGCCCGGTCCGTCCCCGCTGTCCTCAGTCGCACGCAGTACATGTAGGGGCGGGGGCCTTGTGGTTCCGTTTCCGGCTTTGCGTTCTGCCCATACCCACCTCATGTGTTCGCTTCTGAAAGCCCAACGGAAGCGGGAACGAATATGGGAATCGCCACATTCGACGGCGGCGCTTTTACGCTTGCAGTTTTCATAAAGCCGCGACCCTGGCGCTAACGTAGACGGCGCTCCTGGAGCGCGGGATTGCTGAAGTCTTTGCCCGATACCGGTAAAGCGCTTGGATGCAACAGTTAGTGACTAGTAAGTTCTTGCATAGCCGTAAATTACTCCTTCATTATGCACGTATATTATGCACAAAGGAAGCCCAATCGAATGACGGAGTTGGTTTTCGTGCAGAATTCTTGATTTATGCACATCCTGGGAAGATGATTTAGAGCACGGCCACC
>Ga0302325_10029057_pt1 | contig 11429 bp, 5 predicted proteins | sample Palsa_T0_2_FD_201948 | JGI IMG/M metagenome (GOLD analysis project Ga0302325, IMG submission 201948) | Peat permafrost microbial communities from Stordalen Mire near Abisko, Sweden - Palsa_T0_2 | ecosystem: Environmental > Terrestrial > Soil > Palsa > Peat permafrost | place: Sweden: Abisko... | reverse complement strand
AATTCAGTTTTCCCCTTTTATTTAATAGCAGCCCGGTCCGTCACAGCCGGGTAAACTAAAACAAACGCACATGAGAAAATTTCTAACCATGTTAGTCATGCTGATATTGTATTCAGTATTGACGACAGCCCAAAACAGGACTGTTACCGGCAAGGTAGCGGACCAGCAGGGACAACCCGTTCCATTTGCAACGATCAAGGTTAAAGGAAGTAACCAGGGCACCTCCGCAGATGCCGATGGCAGCTTCTCCATCAAGGCAAAAACAGGCGACGTGCTGCTTGTCAGCGGTACTGGCTTCACGGCCGTACAGTTCTCCATTACCGATGCCTCTGTCGTCCTGAATATCAAGGTTAGCCAGAAGGAGACGGGATTGACGGAAGTTGTGGTCACCGCCCTTGGTATCAGCAAACAGGCCAAAGCGCTGGGTTATTCTACCGAAAAAGTTGCCGGCAAAGACCTGACCACGGCCCAACCCATCAGTGTGGCCAACGGTCTTACCGGTAAAGTCTCCGGTCTGGAGATTTCCACTGTCAACAACGGGCTGTTTGCTCCCACCCGTATTACGCTGCGCGGGAACCGTTCACTGATCGGTAATAACCAGCCGCTGACTGTCGTGGACGGAGCCATCTTCTACAACGATATCAGCACGCTGAACCCTGCCGATATCGAAAGCATCAATATTCTTAAAGGTTCCAGCGCCTCTGCCATCTATGGATCGGACGCCTCCAACGGGGTCATGCTGATCACCACCAAACATGGAACCAGCGGCAAGACGGTCCTCACCTATAACACCACCACTCAATTCGAAACCGTGGCTTACCTGCCTTCCTATCAAACTGGATTCGGGAACAACGGCGGTGAGCTGTACACCTACAACTACAACGATCTGAGCAGCTATATCCCCTGGGAGAACCAAAGCTACGGACCGGCTTTCAACGGCGCCATGGTGCCTTATGGCCGCCCGCTGGCTTTCGACGGGACAGCCTCTCTCCACTATATTCCTTATTCTGCCGTGAAGAACCAGAAAAAAGATTTCTTCAATACAGGGCTCACCGAGCAGAACAATATGACCTATAGCGGCGGCGACGACAGAAGCCGTTACTATCTGAGCGCCCAGGACATCAGTTCGAAGAACCCTATGCCGGGTGACCGCGGGCGCCGGGATGTCTTTCGCTTTGGCGGCGCCAAGACGTATGGGATCTTTTCCGCGGATTTCTCGTTGTCCTATACCTATACCAACAAGAATACGACCAATACGGGTCTGGCTTACCAGGATCTGCTGAACGTACCTTCCAACGAACCGCTTTCAGCGCTCAAGAACCAAAGCAGTCTCCTGGGCAGTCTCGATGGCTACTTCAATGACTATTTCTACAGCCCTTACTGGATTGCCGACAATCTCCGCAACATTACCACCGACAATGGTCTCCAGGGTAACGTCCACTTCGGGCTCAAGCCCCTCAAATGGCTCAACCTGTCCTATCGCCTGGGTATGAACTATACGGGTGAGAAATTTGACTATACGCAGAACGCGGCTGCCTACAATGAACACTCGCTGACCGATGACTCGGCCTACCTGTCCAATGCAAACGGTACCGGCGTTACACTATCGACCGGCTATGGCTCGAAATGGATTGCCTCTAATAACAGCTATCTGCAGCCCTCCTATAATACCTATGAGGCTACCAATTTCCTGCTGACATCGGACTTTGTGGCCTCGGCTCAGACCAAATTGGGCGACAAGTTCGAGCTCAACGGTGCCGTCGGTACCTCCTATATCGACAACCAGATCTATTTCCTGGGTGTCAACGCCAATAATGTATTCTTCCCGGTATACAACATCAATTCGCTGACAGGGATCCCCACGCTTAGCCAGTTTTCAGGGGAGGCCCGGAAATTAGGCTTCTTCGGGGATGGTACCATTGGTTATGACGAATTGTTCTATCTCCATGGTTCCTACCGTACGGATATCGACTCCCGCCTTTCCAAAGAAAATCGCTGGATCCCTTACTACGACGTCGACGCTTCGCTGATTGTCAGCGACCTGATCCCGGCCATGAAGAACAGCAATACGTTCGACTATTTCAAGATCCGAGCTGCTTATTCGATCACAGGTAATGCCACCGCGCTTGCCTCCGGCCAGCCCTATCTCGCCGCTGGCGCCTACCAGACGACCCAGACCCTCCAGTCCGTGTCGGGCTTCCCCTTTAGCGGACTCGGCGGCTTCGCCCTGACGACCAACCTGGCCAACCCGAATATCAAACCCGAACAGGTTAAGGAAGAAGAAATCGGCACGGAATTCGGATTCCTGCACAGCCGCATCACCTTCGGAGCCGATCTCTACGACCAGAAGCTTAGCAATGGGATCGTAAAGGCTTCTCTGCCTTATTCCAGCGGCTATGCAACGGCGCTCGTCAATGCGGCCAATACGGATAACAAAGGGGTGGAATTAGATTTGAAAGGCAACATCATCCAGAACAAAAACTGGACGTTGAACGCGAAGGTCAACTACACTTACAATCGAACCCTGGTCAAATCGATCAATGGCGGTGTCACCTCGCTGAACATCGCCTCGGCTGCCGGCAACAACTACCAAAACCTGCCTAACGCCAACAACGCGGCTTCCTATGCCGTCGTCGGCAATCTCTTCCCGGTGATCGAAGGCAACGACTGGGTCAGGAGCCCTTCCGGCCAGGTGGTCGTCGATCCCGTCACTGGTCTGCCTTCTATCGGTTCTAACCTGGTGATCCTGGGTAACGCTACTCCCAAAGACCTGGTGGGAATCACCGCCAGTCTTACCTATAAAGCCTTCACCCTCACGACTACAGCTGATTACCGCGGTGGTTATAAGACCTACAATAATATCGGCCAGTACATGGCGTTCACAGGGATAAGTTCTTATACGACGCAAACCAATCGTCAACGCTTCGTCTTCCCCAACTCCGTACTCGCCGAAAGCAATGGCAAGTATGTGCAGAATACCGACGTGGAAGTCAACGATGCGAACTTCAATCTCTTCCCTGGTCTCTTTAGTAACGTCGCCTCACCCTGGGTAGAAAGCGCGGCTTTCTGGAAGGTGCGGGAAATAGCGCTGAGCTATAACATTCCGGTTCAGACCTTTTTCGGCCAAAAGCTGATCAAGTCGGCCGTATTCACCGTCTCGTCAAGAAATCCGTTTATGTTCAGACCCAAGACCAACCTGTGGACGGACCCCGAGTTTTCGGAAGACACGAGCAACGCCGTTGGGGAGAATTCTACCAACCAGGCGCCGCCTACCCGCATCTGGGGTGCTAACCTGAATGTGACATTCTAATCTATTCAACTATAAATAGACTGACATGTATATACGAATTATAAAAACTCTATGGCTGCCTTTGTGTTTAGTGTTGTTTGCGGCGCCGGGCTGTAAAAAGAACACCTTTAATATAAATGACACCAATCCGAATAACCCGGTTCCCGCAGCCGTTTCTCCCAGCCTGCTGTTGTCGGGCGCACTCAAAAAGACCGCCGATATCGTAAGAGGCGGTCAGACCATCAATAATACTATCTATGGTGATGCGGATTATATCGAGCTGTATATGGGCTATTGGGCTGTCAGCGGCGACTATATCCCCAATACCCAAACCCTCACCTATCAAACGACGACGGACTATGGTGCGGATAACTGGAACTCCGGCTATCTCGTGATCCAGAACCTTCGGCTGATGGAGTCGGTAGCAGCCACGGACCCTAATGCCGGATACTATGTGGCCATGGGCAAGATTATGGAGGCCTTCAATTTCGAAAGACTGGTCGATCAATACAACGATATCCCCTACACGCAGGCTTTGCAAGGTGGTACGATCGATTTCCCGAAATACGATAAGGCCTCGGATGTTTATGACAGTTGTATCGCATTGCTGAATACCGGGATCAGCATGATCGAAACAGATACTGCCAATGCCAACATCGAAAGCCCGGGTAGCTATGACATCATGTTCGGGGGTAATATGGATGAGTGGATCCAATTTGCCAATACGCTGAAGTTGAAGATGGCAATGAACCTGACGGTGGCTTCCGGCGGGGCGACCTTTATCTCGAACGCCCTCCAGGGTACCTCTACCTACGGCTTCCTGCAGGCAGGCGAGGACGCAGCAGTGCAGCCTGGCTATACCAACTCCAGCGAGACGCAACAAAGTCCCTTCTATTTTGATATGGGACTGAGTACGTCCGGTGCGCCCCAGAATAATCAATCTTACCTCCGGGCTTGCAGCTATATCGTGAACTTCATGGCCGCGAACAGTGATAACCTCCGGCTTTATCAGTTGTTTGCCCCCAATACCACGGACGGTGTAGTGCTGGGCCGCCCCTTCGGCAGCAACGTCTCCGCGGAACAGGATAACGAGCATATCTCGGGCATGGGCGCAGGCCTCCTGCAAAGCGCCAGCTCCCCGGCCGTGATCTTACCGGCCTGCGAAAGTTTTTTCCTGCAGTCCGAAGCTGCACTTGACGGTTATATCACCGGCAATGCCGGTGCGCTGTACCAGAACGGCGTGGAAGAATCCTTTCGTCTGCTGCAGGTGACCAGCCCCTATACGTCTGCCGATACCTATATTACCCAGCAGGCTTCGAATCCCTACGTCGGTTTTGCCGGCTCTTCCAACCAACTGCAGACCATCATCACGCAGGCCTGGGTTGCGTATTCCGGGTTCGATCCGCTGGCAGCCTGGAACAACTGGCGCCGCCTCGGTATTCCGACGAGCCTGCCGGTATCACAATTCGACGGAAGTGTGGCCACACATATCCCTTACCGATTGCTGTACCCGACTTCCGAATACAGCTATAACACGGTCAATGTCAATGCAGAGGGTACGATCAACAATATGACATCCACCATTTTCTGGATGCCTTAATACAATCATACTAAAAAGAAAATCATGAGAAGATCATTATTTATCATATCCGCCCTCCTGGCGCTATTCGCTACGACGGGTTGTTTAAAAGATACGCCTGCCACCGATCTGACGCATGTCGGCACCATCATCGAAATGATGTATCCCGCCGGCGCACAGGACAATGGCGTCGGGACCGGCCTGGAATTTTTCAGCGGCGACCAGATCACCTTCAGTTTCCTCGATGTCTCCGATACCGTTACTTATTATGCCAACATCGCAGGCACGAATACCCTCAGCAAACCGTTGACAGTGGACATGGGCCTCGATTCCGGCGCCCTGGAGGATAACATTGCTAATGATGGCATTACCTACACTTCGCTGCCGGACTCCTGTTACAAAATTCTCGAAACCACCGGTACGATCCCCGCCGGGCAACGGATCGACACCTTCCAGCTCGTCATCTATCCCAACAAGATCGATCTCACGCAGAATTATGGCGCACCCATACAGTTGTCTGCACCGGGATATACCGTCGCGGCGAACTTCAGTATCATGTACCTGCATACAATTGGCGCGCCCATCGGCGGTTTGTATAACCAGACAACGACGATCTATTTCGATTCGGCAGGCACCGGGACCCCCCTCGTTAATTCAGCGAATCCCGCCATCTTCCTCCCGCTGGATAATGCGGATATCGAAGTCTACACTACCGATAGTACGGGCCTCGGCTACATTGTGAGTTTTACCAATAACGGCGGTGTCGCTGTCGGTCCTTTCTCTGTTACCATCGACCCGAACTCGATCCCCAGCGGCGCCTCCATCATCGGCGGCCCTACTCTCCTCGCGGCCAATCCGACGACCGGTGTCTATACAATCAACGTTATCGTAAACACGGGTACAGAAGAAAAAAATATAACGGATACCTTTACCTTTGTCTCCAAGAGTTAGCGGGACAAAAACATAGTATGACCTGAAAAAAGCCATTCAAATCTTGAATGGCTTTTTTATTTTTCGTAAATTGTCGATGACATTCTTAACTGTCTTGTTATGATCCTTATCAGAAAAAGTTGCGTTCTCGTCCTGCTGTCTCTGCTTATCCTACCTGCGCTCAAAGCGCAAAAAACAGTGATCACCGGAAAGGTCTCCGATAGCAATGGCAAGCCGGTACCCGCCGCTTCGGTCAGCATAAAGAACACGAACACAGGGACCAGTACGGATACGCTGGGCGCATTCAGCCTGCGGGTCCGCCCGGGCGATTCGCTGATGATTTCCGCTGTTGGTTTTGGCGACACGAGCCTGCTGGCCGGCAGCCGGCAGACACTCGATATTGTACTTTTGCCCAGAACTGTTGCACTCCATGAGGCAGTGGTCACCGGCGCCGCTCCGGGCGCCGATAATTCTTCTTCGCAGGAAGCTACGAGGGAACAGATCATTACGGACGCTTTTCAGAATTACCTCCAGAGCGCCGAGTTCAGCAACGGCCAGTTGCGGGGTACCAGTTTGGTGCCCGTTACGCCACCTGTGGGACGGCTGACTGTACCCTTTACAACTGCACAGGTCCATCAGGTCTCCACCTCGGTCAATGGCTTCGGCCCACTGAATACCCTTAATGCAGGAGTTACGCTGCCGATGATCACTCACAAGGAAGACACCAGGGGCAGCCGCTACCTTTTAAAGCATTTTGCGCCCGGGGTGATCGTAGATAATGCCGGCCATATCATCACGGACTCTTTTAATCTATTGAATTACGATAAGATCGACGGTCAATTGATGATCGCGACGGATGCGAGGAATTACCTGGAAGTGGATAAAGAAAAGGTAGTGGCCTTTGCCTTCAAGACGCCGGATACTTCCTTTGTCTTTTTGAATGTACCGGCACTCAGCAAGGTCAATTATTTTTTATTGATCGTCAACGGACCGAAATATAGTGTCTATAAATCGGTCAGGACAAAATTCAATAAGGCCAATTACCAGTCTAACGGGTTGGTGGAGAGTGGCCACGATTATGATGAATATGTGGACAATGAGAAGTATTTCTGGGTCAGGAACGATGACAGCGCCGGGGTATTCGAGCTGAAGAAGAAATCGATCAAGGCGGCATTTGCGGGTGACAGGGTGAAAGTGGATGCATTTTTTTCCCAACATAAATATGACGACATCGATGACAGCTTTGTCAGACGGCTCGTCGTTTATCTGAACAAGCCCTGAGGTTAAGGAAGAGGACGCGCGAGGGCGCGGCCGAGCTTAGAAGCGCCAGCTTTGTGCGGGAGGTTGAAGGAGTCCCGGCGAAGGGCCGGATAAGGCGTGCAGAATTCGCGGACCTAAGCAGCGTGACGCGATTTTAATGTGTCTTAGATTAAGTTTTCTTTAACAGAATGGGTAAGTCCATTATATTTGTGTTGTCACATTGTCAATTTTAAAATAAAGTCACATGAGAACAAATTTTTCTACATCCAAATGGATGGGTGTCAACTTATTGGCCCAATCGGGTTAGATACCATCCTTCATTTTCCCTTACATAAGAAGATCTGATCAGTAGTTCCCAGTCTTTACTCACATATATAGGCCGGTTGTAACGACCGGTTAAACTAAAACAAAGTCAACATGAGAAAATTCCTTTCACTGTTGTCAATGCTGGTATTGTGTTCGGCATTGACATATGGGCAGACAAAGACTATTACCGGCAGGGTAGTAGATGCACAGGGACAGCCGGTCCCATTTGCCACTGTTCGCATCAAGGGGGCCAAGGCCGGTGTCAGTGCGGACGCCGACGGTAAATTTGAGATCAGGGTATCTCCGGAGAGTACCCTGGTAATAACCGGGGCGGGGATACAAGCCAAGGAAGTCCTTGCCGGCAGCGACAACAATCTTACTGTACAGGTTTCACGCCAAAGCACGTTGGATGAGGTGGTGGTCACCGCTCTCGGCGTAAGAAGAAGCCGCAATTCTCTTCCTTATGCCGCGCAGCAGATATCGGGGGACGATATTAATAAGACGATCACTACGAATGTAGTCGACAACATGTCGGGCAAAGTGGCGGGGCTGGAAATCACCTCGAGTAATGCGATGGGGGGATCTGCCAATGTGATATTGAGAGGGTTCAGGTCGCTTACGCAGAGCAACCAGGCTTTGTTCGTGGTAGACGGGGTGCCTTATGACAATACGAGTCTGACGACTTACAATAACTCGACTAGCAAAATACCGGTAGGTACTAACAATGGCTACGATTTCGGGAGTGCCATCGAAGACCTTAACCCGGATGATATTGCGTCGATCAGCGTGCTGAAAGGTGCTGCGGCCTCTGCATTGTATGGTTCAAGGGGCTCCAACGGGGTAATCCTGATCACGACGAAAAGGGGTGCCAACAGGAAAGGGGTTGGGGTAACTGCCTCTTTCGGGGTCAGCGCGGGAAGCATGGATCCGAGTACATTGCCTACCTATCAGCTGATGTACGGGGAAGGGTATGACGCAACCACCAGTGATTTTTACCAGGAGACTGTGCCCTGGTTAAACGGCGGCAACACTGCTATTTCGATAGTTCCAACGCCTGATGACGCGGCTACGGGGGCCTATTTCAACAAGAATTTAATGGTGTATAACTGGGATGCTTTTGCGCCCAGCGATCCCAATTTTCATAAGGCCACTCCGTGGCAGCCTGCGGCCCATCACAACCCGCAGGATTATTTCGTCACGCCGATTACGGCTACGGAAAACGTCATCGTATCCGGCGGGAGCGACAAAGGCACCTATAAATTCGCCTATACGCGGGTCGACGATAAGGGATACCAGCCTAATTCCATGATAAAGAAAAATTTATTCGACCTGCTTACTACTTATAATATTACCAGCTGGGTTACGGTAGAAGCGGGCCTGAACTATGTGAATGAGAATGCGCTCAACCGTTATCTGTATCAATATACTGCCGCCACGAACCCGATGACGGATTTTCGTCAATGGTGGCCGAGCAATGTCGATATCAAGGCCCTGAAGCGGGATTATTTCAATTCTTTTACTAATGCAACCTGGAACTGGCAGAATGACGGCAGCTACCAGAATAATACGGCGGGCAATATCGGAACCCCTGCCTACCACGATAACGAGTACTGGTTTGCCTACATGAATCCTGAAGCTGACTCGCGGAACCGGTATACCGGTCATGCGAAGGTCAAGGTGGACCTGACCAGCTATTTGAATCTGACAGGGGGTGTGACGGAGGACTATTATGGGATGCTGGTCGAGCAAAGGGCCAATATCGGAAGCCAGGCGCCTTCTTTTTACCAGCGGCAGAATTATACCTTCAGCGAAACCAACTATAATGCCGCCCTGAATTTCGATAAGAACGTCGGCAGTGATTTCAATATCAAGGCAATGGTGGGGACCAACGTGCAAAGGGATAATATCTCCACGATACTGGCCAGCACGAACGGAGGTCTGATCCTGCCGGGCTACTGGTCGTTGTCCAACTCTGTCAACACACCTAATGCGCCGACGGAAACGGAAGATCTCAAAGAGATCAACAGCCTCTATGGGTCGGCGACGCTTTCCTGGAAAGATATGATCACGCTGGAAGGTACCCTGCGCCGCGATCAGTCTTCCACGTTGCCTACCGTCCATAATACGTATTATTATCCTTCGGTATCGGCTGACTTCGTCTTTTCCAAGCTGATGCCCAATGCCAATTGGCTGTCGTACGGTAAAGCATGGGTCAACTATGCGCAAGTCGGCGGAGATGCGCCTTATTACTCCGTATACAACACGTACACGATCAATACTCCGATCCATGGCGAGGCTGCCATGAACGGTACTACCTCGCTGCCTAACCAGAACCTGCTGCCTGAAGCGAATAAGACCTGGGAAGCCGGTTTGGAAATGAATTTCCTCAACAGCAGGGTAGGGTTCACGGCAGACTATTATCATTCCATTCAGAGCAATGAGATCCTGCCGATCAACGTATCGACTTCCACGGGGTATAACACTTTCAATGTCAACGGCGGTTCTGTCGAGAACCAGGGTGTGGAAGCGACGGTCAACCTCACTCCTGTCAGGACCAGGAATTTCGGCTGGAACGTGACGGTCAACTGGACCAAGCCGAAGAACAAGGTATTGTCGCTCTATGGCGGTCAGCCTTCCTATGCCATCGCGACTTTGCAGAACAATATCCAGATCGTGGCCGAAGTTGGCAAGCCCTATGGTGAGATCAGGGGTTCGGATTACACGTATATCAACGGACAGCGGGTGATCAGCGCCGCGGGCACGTATGTGGACAGCTCGAATTCGCTGTCAGACATTGGCAACATTCAGCCGGCCTGGTATGGCGGGATTAACAACCAATTTTCCTACAAGAATTTTTCATTGAGCTTCCTGATCGATGTACATCAGGGTGGTCAGTTGTATTCCCTGGATATGGATTACGGATCATTCTCTGGTCTATATCCGCGGACAGCAGGGCTGAACGATTTGGGCAATCCGCTGAGGCTGGACCCGGCAGATGGCGGTGGCGTTATCCTGAAGGGGATCTCACAGGCGACCGGAAAAGCAAATACGGTGAGGGACTGGGAAGATCTCACCAACGGGTTCTGGACCTTCGGATCGGGCAATGGTCAGGGTGCTGAGGCGCAGAAGCAATTTATTTACAGCGCAACATATGTAAAACTGAGGGAAGTAGCCTTCACCTATTCTATTCCTTCCAAGTCACTGGAAGGCCTTCATTCCATCAAGGGTATCGATCTTTCCTTGTCGGGCAGAAACCTCTGGATCATCCACAAGGACCTTCCTTATGCCGATCCTGAGCAAGGGCAGGCCCAGGGTAACTACTCTATCGGTTTCCAGAACGGAGCTTATCCTACGATGAGGACCTTGAATTTTATTGTTAAGGTGAAATTTTAAATTGATTACGCATGAAAAAGATCTCAATAGTTTTATTATCAGCGGCAACCTTGCTGGCGGCGGGTTGCACGAAAAATATGAGTGAAGTCCTGAACCAGGATCCGAAATCCGCGCCTGCGGCGCTGGGGACTGCGCTGTTTACCCAGGGCGAGTTTGCTCTGACCAATACGATCACGACGACCAGCGTAAGTATCTCTCCTTTCCGGGTGATCTCCCAGGAATGGAACGAGAATTCGTATGAATATGAATCGGATTATAACCTTTCTTATTACAATTCACCCGGAGGATTCTGGAACAATCTTTATGTGAATACTATCCACAACCTGGACTTGGCCAAAGCAAATTACGCCGGTCAATATTGGGCAACGCCGGGGGACCTGAGAAATAGCCTGATCATCACCGATCTACTGGAAATTTATTCCTACTATATGCTGGTCAGCACTTATGGCAATATCCCTTATAGCCAGGCGGAGAGTGATACGATCCCTTTCCCGGCATTCGACGACGCAAAGACCGTGTATGAGGCTTTGCTGACCCGGGTTGACACCTGTATCGCCGGACTGGATGTCACGCAGGATGCTATGGGCAGTGCGGACCTGATCTATTCCGGTAGTACAACGGAATGGTTGAAATTCGCCGCCTCTTTGAAATTGAAAATGGCGATGCTGAATG
>Ga0302325_10029054_pt1 | contig 11430 bp, 10 predicted proteins | sample Palsa_T0_2_FD_201948 | JGI IMG/M metagenome (GOLD analysis project Ga0302325, IMG submission 201948) | Peat permafrost microbial communities from Stordalen Mire near Abisko, Sweden - Palsa_T0_2 | ecosystem: Environmental > Terrestrial > Soil > Palsa > Peat permafrost | place: Sweden: Abisko... | reverse complement strand
ATACGGCCCTCCCACAACAGCATTACCTGCGCTACCGACAACAAAGACGCGGAAGAGTACTGGAAACATTCCCACCATTTCCGATTCCAAAATTAGCACCTCACCTCCCCAATTACCAAAAAGCGGTCTTCGGGCTCCTTCAGCATCAAATCTCTCGGCTCCAACCACACCAGGAGGAAGCACAACTCTTCCCAAGTTAAGGACGACCCCTGGCGTAAATGGTGCGGGGAAGACGATTCGAAAAACAATCAGCATCAATGCATTCCCACAACCTCCTCGAGGTATACGAACAGCAAGTCTACCGCCGAGTCCGTTATCCGGTGGCGTACTACCAGGCAGCGCCTTGTCCAGTGGCATCGGGAGCAGAAGAGAATCTGCAGACACAAGTCCCGTTCAGGGAAAGCAGCTTCGGAAAAAGAAGACTGGCAGCACTCCCAAGACTCAAAGCTATGTCAACAGTGCTACACCCAGTTTGTTAAATGGCAGTGGGGACAGCAGGTCGATATCTAGCGGCCCGGGAGCTCGAGGATCTGACGGGTTGCTGAGCTTACCGTCACCACCGCAAAGCCGCAGCTCATCGGCACAAGACTCGTACTCGACATCAGCAACGACGTTCGATGATAACGGGGACGGCCCTAGAGGGAGAGAAGCTTCTGCTGATATGACAAACGATAAGCATTCATCGAAACCGAGTGAAGGCAAAGGTAATGTCATAGTAAGCATTCGAGTAAGGCCAGATGCTGGAGCAAATGGTCAACCCAGCAAGACCGATGGCGAATGGATGGTAGATGGTAGAAGGTCGTTGGTTGCATATCGGGGTAAAGAAGGGGGCGACTACTACTATGGTATGTTTCCGCATCTGAATTCTCAGATGCAGTACTGATTGAGACGCAGATAATGTTTTTGCAACACACGACAATAATGCTAAAGTTTACGACTCTTCTGCGAAGAGGCTTGTTCGACGAGTAATGGAAGGATACCATGGAACTGTATTTGCCTACGGAATGACTGGAACGGGCAAGACATTCTCTATGCAAGGAACTGCAACCTCTCCTGGTGTCATTCCTCTCGCGATCACCGATATCTTCTCCTACATCCGCGAAACCCCATCTCGAGAATTCCTCCTTCGAGTGAGTTATTTGGAAATTTACAACGAGAAAATCCACGATCTTCTGAGTACTCCTGCTGCAGGTTCGATAGGTCCCGGAGCCCCTCAACAAGAAGAGATCAAGCTTCGAGAAGACAGCAAGAGGGGTGTATATGCAAGCCCATTGAAAGAGGAGATTGTGCAGAGTCCAACACAACTGCTGAGAGTCATCGCTCGGGGCGACCATGCAAGACGTACTTCCAGTACTCAGTTCAACGCCCGGAGTTCCCGGAGTCACGCCGTTGTCCAGATCGTCGTTGAGAGTCGGGAAAGAATACCTGGCAACGGAGTAATGGGTGATAATAAACGATCTGGTCTTCTACCTGGTGGTGTCCGAGTATCGACCTTGAGCCTGATCGATTTGGCTGGATCCGAGAGAGCTGCTGAGACGAAGGAACGAAGAACAGAAGGTTCTCACATCAACAAGAGTTTGTTGACCCTTGGCACAGTTATCGCCCGTCTATCAGGAGATAAGGACAAGGATGGGAAACCAACCGACAAAGACGGAAAACATCTACCCTACCGAGATAGCAAACTGACTCGTCTTTTGCAAGGCGCTCTGTCTGGAGACTCCCTCGTCAGCATTCTCTGCACCATTCAAATTGGATCCGCTGGCAGTGCTGCCGCAGCGAACAGTCACACTGGTGAGACATTGAACACGCTGAAATTCGCTTCGAGAGCGAAGAACAACATTGTCAGTCACGCCAAGAAAGCAGAAGAAGCCTTGGGAGCCGGAGGAGACGGTGGAGCCAGAGTGCTTCTCGAAAGATATCGCATGGAGATTCTTGAATTGCGGGGCCAACTCGAAGGACAGGCCAAAGCCAAGAATGACGATGATGAGAGGGAGCGCGAGAAAGAGGCTGAGCAACGACATGAGGAGCAAATGCTAGAGATGCAATTGGCTCGGACGGCTCTAAAGGAGAGGATCGAGCATCTCAACCGTCTCATTCTCAGTTCGAAGTCGACCGGTGTCAATGCCAGTGGATCGTATTCCTCTCTTGGAATGCATCCCAGATTATCGGCTATGGCGTCGAATGGTCACATGTCACAGATTTCAGCTCGTTCTTCGTTGGCCCCTTCGACTGTCGGCCGAAACTCTCTTGAGCGTACAGCTTCTCTAAATTCCGTGTCAACGGTCGGTCAACTTCCCGGAGGACAGCGACTGTCTAGCGAACGACGTTCCAGTGGTGAACAAGGCTCACTCGAGGACGAGGACTCGTTAGGAGAATTTGGCGATGGAACAGCTTCACTAGCAGCACAAAATCGAGCCCTGCAAGCAGATCTTGCGGACAAGACTCGGTATTGTCAGACCTTGGAGAAACGGTTGATTCAAGCCAGACGTTCCAGTCACTCCAGAGCGTCCGTCGGATTCTCGACAACGAGTAAAGGTAGCATCATGGTTGGCGAAGACCACGGAGTGGCAGCTTTGCTCAAGGAGAAGGATGCTGAAATTGCCGATCTCCGAGCTCGGTTGGACGATAAGGACCGCATGTTGACAGCACTTCGAAGTGCAGCCAGGTCACGCGACACTGCTGACCGAGATCCTCGAGCATCTCAGACACTGGCAATGCTTGAGAATGGACCATTGAGCCCCGTCTCAGCTCGAGCCTCGCAGTTACTCGATAATGGCCCTCTTTCCCCAGTCCTTGCTGGTGGTCCCATGGGTCTCCTCTCACCCAAAACTCGTAAGCGAACAAAGAGCGTTGACGAGATGAGCAAGATGCTTGACGAGATGATCCAAGACCGCGTCGAGAGCGGACAGCTGGTCAAAGGCGTCCGCGGCAGCGTCCGTATCGCCAGCGAGCGCAAGCACTCAGTGCTCGTTGATCCCATACCGAGCATGGACCTGAAGAGCTCAATGCCGTTGGCAAACGAGGCCCCAGCTCTAGTTGCGGAAGTCTAGGTCGACACTCTGTAGTTGGACGTGACGGGAGGAGGATACACTCACTCTTTAATGATTTTCATTCTCGGCGTTTGGGCAGGCCTCGTTTTCCGACTGCTTTTGTTATTTTTCTTCTTATACCCCGATTCTTTTTTGCGGACCATTCGTTACTAGCGAGGGAGGCTTCTTCTTTTATTACTTCGACGACGACGACGACGTGTTTTCGTCCTTTAATGGATGAGATGAGGATGATGGGCAAAGAAGCAAGCGAGTTTTCGGATTTTATCAGAAAGAGAAAAAGAAGAGAGCGAAAAGCCGGAGAGGATAGAGGAGAGGAATGGCTCGCTGCCTACCCAGACAAACCGAACCAAACCAATGTAATTATATGATTGGGGTATTGATGGGATTGGGAATGCGCTTTAATGGGGATGGGGTTGGCGTTTGAGGGCAGGAAAGGGAAAGTGCTTTGTGTTGATACCAGGACGGTTGAACATAGGTGGGATGAAAGAGATTTTGATGATTGATATATGACTGAGTGAGTGAAGTTGTTTGTCGCTGAAAGTGTGATGAAATGTGATGTGTAGCGCAATCGTGCTCGTTTGGTGAAGTGGGGGGGGGTGAGATATGCTGTTTCCCGGCCACGATTATGCGCGCGGCTCGATATGTGATCGTCAAGGGGATTTTTCTGGTCTGAACAAAAACCTATTATCTGATAACCAAGAGGGAGAGCATTACTTTTCATGTGAGTTATCTCATAGGACAGCACGTCAGGGGGGTAGTTCGTTGATAGCGCGATGTGGTGTTCTCGGTTCGGGTTGACAGTGAGGCCACCGGTATTCTGAATCGACGCCCCTTTTTCATTCATTCGGCTAGATAATCGTCCACAGCGAAAAAAAGGAAAACAAAAATTCCTTCGGATACCGAATTTGCAAATATGGATTTATCCTTTTCTTAGAAACACGAGTACTGAGGATGCAAGTACCGGATATCCGCGGTTGCACGAGAAGGGAGATTTAAAGATGCGGTGAGAGGGAGGATTCAATTTTGAGGTACTATATATATATTTGCAGAGTGCATTGCGGTGGATTCTCAGCGCTATATAGATCATTACACGGGTGCGGACTACGGTAGAGGGACATTCCTTGCAGGAAGGGATGGGATTCCTCTCATCTTGTTGGATGGAGATGCATGTTCTGGGGACAGATGTCTTTGCGAATGGTGCTGACGGCGATACTGCTCCGTGGGATCGATTGGGATTTTTCCACTGGCAAAAAGTGAAATTGGGATTGGGCCAGCCATGCAGGGGGTTTCAAAACGGGTGGTCGGGTCCTGAGGATACAATATCGGGTGGATGGGGAGGGCTTTACGTGCTGGGAGGATGGCTGTGAGAGGATGGCTGCAGGAGGATCCGAGGGGAGATCGAGGTGATCTGGTGAACTGAGGTTCTGTTTGGAGGGCGTCGAGTCCTGTGATACAGGCTTACGAAGTACCTCGGTACCATCTGTTACCTGAACTCGGAATGAAGTCTGAAAGATCCCAAGAGAGGACGGACATTGGACCACAGCACCAATCCGGAGCACATTGACGACGACGTCTGACAGGTGGAAACTTGGAAGCACAGCGGATAGCATAAGTAATAATCGATGACATATGTCTTACCAGCCCTGTAAACTGCATGGGACAAGTGACGGTGAGGTTCTTGCCCCCTAAAGGTGGAACCTGGGTGACCTGGGAGTCTGGGACTCGCTCTGTTTGAAGCCATTCCCGTTCTGGGGTTTACATAATGTCGCTCTTAGCCGGTCACATGCGTGCAAGGCGAGGAGGGCGTTGATTGGACGGGCGGCGCCAGCCAGAGGAGAGACGTCGGGGAGTTTCAGAAGGACAGGGATGGCCGACCAGAGGCGCCTTCGGCTAATTCCAGCCATTGAGAAGCCGAGAAGGGAAAAGAACTTAAAGAAGCCGCAGAGAACGACTCCGAGAGTCCGAGGTGGCAACGGCCCAGTGCCCACTCAGGAGCGTCGTGTCTTTTGCCGATACAATGGCACAGCTGAGCCAGCAATTGGGTAGAGAGCGACGAGGGAGCCATGAGAGGGGCTGCGGCGTCAGGGGTGAGACCGCAGGCTGGCGCCTCTGCCCATTTTTACTGTACCTTCGTACGAACTGTACGGAGTTATGGAGTATCCCAATATGCACGTCTCGGTGTCTCGACTCACAACGTGGACGGCGGATTGTCGAGAGAACTTTCAACAATCCCCGCTAGACGGGAAGGTCTTTTTTCTCGCCAGCCCCGATCCGGCCTTTTTTTTCACCTCCTGCGACCAGGATCTCCCCAACGCCCGTCAGAGCCCCCCCATGACGACCCGTGCAAGGGTATTCCGTATCATATCTGTTTCCTCTTCCTCAACACTGATGATCTGATCTTCCCTATTCATCTCCACCGCCACCCTGGCATCAACAGACGACAAACGACTTCTGAGAGGTACATTGGACGTGTGTTTCCCCACCTGCGCTCCCCATCAGGTGTTGCACGTAGATCGCACTGCTCACTTACTGTATCTGGTTCATCAGGCAAGCAGAGCCAGGATTGGATATGTCAAGTCACGCTTTATGATCTACTCTCGGAAAAATCTTATTATATCCCTTCTATTCCCCACTCCGCTCGAGCACCATTTTACAACGTCTTTTAATCTACTTCTGACCCTTTGCTATTGGACCCCCACGCTGATATCGACCTCCTCTTTTTAACCTTTGCATTCACCTCATCAATTGAGCCGAATGCTTCGAAACCCTTTGGACAGGTGATCGGCCTTCGATTTCTTGATATTACCTTCCCGATTTTCATTCGACAAGTGCAGGCACGGAAAGCACTTTCATAGCCTGTCGACGGCACATTTCCTTTCACATTCACATTCCATTCTTTCCTTGGCTGCGCCAACCTTTTCAATGCCACCTCATCTCGATCTCACGAAGACATATACCCATGCAGATATGATCTTGTCGTCGAGAAATTCGCCGAGGCTCAGCCTCCGGCGAGCGACTTCATATACGAATGATCGAGGTCCCATGAGCTCGACTTCGTCTCGATTCAGCTTCAACCATCTAATGTCTTCGCCGCCTCCTTCTCCTGGTCTGCCAGCTTTGGTTCCGAGGCATGGAAAGCCTACTCCCAAGCGAAGTTCGAGGGCATACTTGAGGGGATTAATATGGCTGGTTGGGGTGCTGGTGATTCTATTCTATGGTTTCTCAAGAATACAATTAAACCACCCAGTCGAGAAAGTGGGATGGGCAACACATGCTGGAGATGAATATGAGATGGTTGGGGACTCGGAACTGCCTGACTTCCCAACGCCGGTGGTCGTGACGGACAAACGGGGAAGGACCAAGTGGACGGTTTCTATCCCTCCGGATCTCGAGTTTCCCTTGGAACCGAATCAGTATGCGGAGATATGCACGCAGAATACGGAGGTCGCCAACCATGTAGCGGGTCTGCATAGTCACAAGCATCGCCCGCATTCTCATTATGATTACTATCATGTGGATCCGTATTTCATGGACGTAGCGGAGGCAGAGGAGCATGGGTTGTTGCCAGGACCAAAGGGGAAAACGAACATGAAAACTCAAGATGGATCCGTGGTCGGGGAGAAACTAGATAGCTTGATTATTCAAGATGTGTGCGAGACAACTATGACCTTTGTTCTAGAGACATCCGATGCCGGTTTTGGAAAGACGTTGATGATGCTGTGGACTGCTTATGGGTTGGCTCAGAAAGAGGGAAGGGACTTCTTCATCGACGAGTCTAGATGGTAAAGCACACGATATGTTTCATCTGACGTTTACTGATTTCGTTTAGGGCATACGGCAAATACACGAACTTCTTCAAGCCCCCACCAATACCAAAATGCCGACCTCCGCCAAGACATGAGATGTTACCCTGCCCACACCACGCCCGTCATTTAGTTGTCTCAGCAGCCACTGCTCCCCACACTTTCGGTGGAGCTTTCAATGAGAAATTTGAAGACCCCCGAAAGATGGAAGTGTACCGCCAAAAGCCAATGTTCGACATCGCTCGCGTTGGCTACGAAGCTCTCTTCCATCTATCCGGTGCTGATCAAAGTTATGTCGAGAAACGAGTCTTCGACCTGGCATCCAAGGCACTTCTCAAAACCCCGGCACCTCAGAACAGCATCATCATCGGCATTCACGTCCGCCACGGCGACCGCCACCCTTACGAGTTCCAATACCGAGACAGCTACGTCCCCTTGGAACGCTACGGCGAGAAAGCCCGCGACATCCTCGACCAAACCTTCAACAACACTAGTCTAGATAGCGACGAGAATATGCCCGCTGAAATGCATAGTCTTCTAATCGTCGCATCCGACGATCCAGATGTCTACGAATCTGATGAGTTCTCTCATGCTTCCCGCGCCCAAGAACAGATTCGCCTCGCCTCGAAGACCACGCTCAGCCCCAGCAAACCCACAGGCGGTTCTGCGATCCGGAAATTTGTTGACGAGACTGTTGGTTGGGAAGGGGGATTCTTTTCCGGCATGTTTTGGAGCCTGGGGAAGCCATCGAGTATTCCCGTCAACGCGGTCGAGACCCCGGATATCAAATTGCCTGCAACGGAAGAAGCGTTGAGGTTGCGGGAATTGGTCGGGAGGGCATATTTGATGGACTTGGCGGTACTAGGCGAGGCGAGCGATACAATTATTTGCACGGTCAGCGCGACGGGGTGCAAATTGCTAGCCGTCATGATGGGCTGGGAGGATGCCATTGTTAAAGGGAAGTGGGTGAATATTGATGGGGACTTCGAATGGAGAGGCGTGGGTTGGTGACTATATGGACCCGAATATGGTTTACAATCACAGTCAGGCTTCTGACAATGGTCCGTTATAAGGACTAATGAGGGTGGCACGACTACAGATGAAAGCATTGAGCGAGCATTTGGAGGCGTTTTGGTGGGAATAAATAGGATGAGTATGCACCGACACACCGCCTTCACCTCTCGAACGGAAAGGTTGTTTTAAGGATATACGACATACACAAATGCAAACCCGGCCATGAGATGGACCAGGTACATGATGAACAGCTGAATACGCAGCAGATAATCCCCCTGAGAGAATCAATAAAGATAAAAAAAAGTTCACAATCCATCTTTCAAATCAAAGTCCCTTCGAAAGTGAATATGCTACCTGTATTGTATACTTACATCTCCTTAGCTCATATTCACTTTGCTTGAGGGTAAGTATATTGGACGATATTCTAGTGAATGTTGAAAAGGATAAACTGGATGCGAGGCGAGCCGACGAAAGACCGTCGATGGCGACAGGGGGAAATATGACAAGTGAAAAACATGAGTCGGAGCAGTGTGTCAAAAAATAATTAAGGTAATTAATTACAATTAATTAGTACTTACGTGATGTATTTTCTTTAAGAACACGCTTTGTTTATAGTTATAAAGTCTCTTTATTCGCATCCCCCATCACGCTTCACTAGGGGTAAGGGATGTAGTTTTGGCAGGACAGCTAACCCAGGGGGAGCCTCTGGTTGGTTGATAGAGGCCCCCCGGGCTGCTTACTCAACTCAATTAAGAGGCTATCTGACTGGATACGTACAAATTGTGTGGGAAAATAGGTGCATATCATACAGGCGAGGCCAGGGGTTAAGGAAACAAGAGGCGTAAATCTTGGCGCTTACAGTACTGTACAATGTGAGGCAGGAGAAAAGGGGACGGCGGCGGGTAAAAAGGCGCTGTGATTCCGATGCAAATGATTATGATGATGAGCAGCAAGAACAGGAGATTTCCTATACTATACAAATGCTCCGTCGTTTGCTGCGCGGGAGCATGCCTCGTCGCTTATATAAAACACATCATTAAAAGCTTCTCTCTTATCTTCTTACTTTACTTATACTTCTATACTTTTCCCTTTTCTTAAACTAGCCTTATCTATACCCCTTTCTTCCCACTTATCCTCTACTCATGCGCCACGTCTCACGTGACTTATTAATTAACCATGATCAATCAAATTACCTAAGTAATCAATAATTCTAATTGTAATTTAATTAGTCAATTTTTTTCATTTGATTTGATTTAATTAGCGGCCGATAATTAAATTAAATTAAATTAAATTATTTGACGCGCTGATCATGACCAGGTTGAGATTTAGGGTGAATTTATTGATAGATTACATGTTAATATAGATTCATTAGAAAGAGCAGAGATGAGGTGAGATGAGGTGATGATAATTCACCTCTAGTTAAGTTTTTATCCCAAATGAAGTCTAAGTGGTCGAAGGGAGGGGGATTCACTTATAATGTTTTTAGCTGCGATTCACTAAGAGGGGCAGGGATGAGATGAGAAGAGCCTGTATTCACCATTCCAAGGTTGTGATTTAGGGGTTCATTTCAGACGAAAAGTCGCGTTGAAGCAATTTTATAATATTCGGAATATTTTGGAACATTGAGTACGACAAGCAAACAAGAAGTCTCAATTCTCAAATTCACCTATTGATCTTGAATAATAATTATTGATTTAATATTTTAAAAAGCACCTTGTTTTAACAAATATTTATCTCCCAGAATGCCTCTCTTATACACAACATTCCACCCCTAATTATTCGGCGCTCCATCCGTAACACTCCCATACGGCACCGCCTCGTAATCCCCATTACAAGCGTAGTCATACCTCGCCAGCTCTGTACTCTTTTCTTGGATCCTCAAAAACGTGTCCAGCTCACACCACCCATCCAGCCTCTCCCCACACTCTAGAAAGCTCACCCCAAGAGGAATCGTTCTTTGATTCAACACAAAATGAATATACGTCGTTTTCTCCCCTTCAACATAGCTCCTACTTCCGTCTAAAGGCGAGGGAGTTTGGATGAGCTCGATATCAAGCCTCGCAGCAAACGGCTCGAGATGCGAGACTGTCAAGTTGTGAGCACCGGGGTAATGCGTAGCAGGTAAGAACTGGTTGAATTGCTTCAATCCGAAAGCGGTGAGGATACTCATTATATTCGTATCGTGCGAGAAATCGAAGTAGATGGATTGGTTCAAGGGGAAGGTTACAGTGTTGTTGTCGAGCGTGGTGTTGATTTGAGAGCCAGAGTAGCCGAGGGTGTGGTTTTGGAGGCGGGCGAGCGTTTCTTGGACGTAGCCTATACCGACTGCGCGACCTGTGGGGGATTGAAAGGCACTACCGCCGGCGAAGTTAAGGTCGAGGGCGTATTCGAAGCTGACCCACTCGTCGTAGGTGAAGAGGTTGCAGAAGGAGGAGTAGCCGTAGGCGACCTGCTCTTGTTAGTCGAGCTGGTGGGGAGGAGGGCGCAGGACTTACGGTTTCATAGGGACACATGGTTTGAGCGGCGTAGGTGTCCGCAATAGTCCAGTTGATGCCATGGAGCTGGGATTGAAAACGTGCGGTTGCGTTCTGAAGGTACGTGGCTACCCACTGGGCAGTCGCGGTGTTTCCTCCTGCGTTGCGGTGGTTGTTGGAGTTCGCGCAGTTATCGTAGCCAGCTAGGGAGTTGTTGAAACCGTCTTGCTCAATGATGACTTCGATTGTTGCGTTTTTGGTCCACTCAAGACCAAAAAAACCTGCCAAAAAGTACTCCGCACTCTTTCGTTTTGAGTTAGTTTGAGAAATGGTTTAGAGGAAAGGACTTGCCTTTAACATGCGGTCTTGGGTGGTTGTACGAGCGATGATCTTGCTGTGAGGGTTGTAGAGCTGGGCATATTGACTACAGAAAATCAGAGTTAAATATTCCAAACAGAGTTACATAACAGAATCCTATCAATGTCCCATCTCGAACCGGACATCAGAGTCCAAACATGGTTGAGCGAAGGAGGAAAGGGCGAGGTGAACTTACTAATAGTGCAAAACACCACTGTCAAACAGCTCCTGTCGACCTCTGGGGACCAAAATCTCGGCACCGAGTTCATACTTCCAGTTATTCAGGAAGGAAAGTTGACCCGTAGCGTTAAACTTGTCAGTGTGATTGGCAATCTTCTGTCCGAGACTATGGACATTAGCTCTAGTCGTGGGATATCTAGATCCATGTCTTGAAAGCATCTACATATAATCAGCACTGAATACTCTCGTGAGTGTACTACACTTACTTGAACATGAGTGATATTCGCCCCGGGAGGTAAAGGGTATTCAGCTACGCCGAACCCGGACGGATTCGGAAAGTAAGGAGACAGTTGTCCCATAAGCTGAAAGATACTCTGATTCTGGCCTTGTCCAACAATTGGCTGCGCAGTCTCGAGCGGAGTATTTGGCACGAAAGTGACAGTCGGAGCAAAAGAGACCGGATTCGTCTGAGCAAGGAATGGAGCTCGTCCCGTAGCAGTAGGTCCAGCCCACAGCTCAGGACTTGTCTGAAAGTACTGCGGTACCTTCTCA
>Ga0302325_10029049_pt1 | contig 11430 bp, 9 predicted proteins | sample Palsa_T0_2_FD_201948 | JGI IMG/M metagenome (GOLD analysis project Ga0302325, IMG submission 201948) | Peat permafrost microbial communities from Stordalen Mire near Abisko, Sweden - Palsa_T0_2 | ecosystem: Environmental > Terrestrial > Soil > Palsa > Peat permafrost | place: Sweden: Abisko... | reverse complement strand
GGCGCGACGCTGCTGTTCAGCCGCAGTGACAACACCCTGCTTGACCAGTTCCTCGACCCGGTCCTCGGCTGTACCCCGTTCGAGGCGCCTGACCTTGCCAATAACGACCAGCCAGCCAGTTCACAGGCATTGGACGAGATACTGGCGGGCGCTTATCAGCCGAAGATCGCGGCGCTGGTGCCGGAGAGCGCCAAGGTAGTGCTGAACGGCGACGCCGGGTTCGACGCGGCGAAGACCGACCTGTACCGGGCGGAACTGGGCCAGGCGCCGATCAGTAACCAAACCAATAAGATCAGCGACCCTGAGATGTACTGCCAGAACCTCGTCGACATCCAGACGCCGTTCCTGGCGGCCAACCAGACGCTGCTCTCCACCGGCCAGTCGCCGGTGACGGCGGTAGGCGGCAACCTACTGACCTTCATGGCGAACGAGCTGAACATGTCCTTCACCAACCTTGGCTGCCAGCACTTCGGGCTGACGAATCCCGTCACGGTCAACCGGAACCGCGCGGGCGCGGCGGTCGCAGCAACCTTCAACACCTCCGTGCAGATGGCGTCCGGGACGTGAGCCTTGTGACAAGGAGCCAGCCGATGCATGTTCAGGACGTGGCCGACGCCGGACAGCGCACGCCCACGGAAGACGACGTGGACACGGGTGATGCCGCGGAGCCTGGCCATGGCGTCCCGGAGGCCTGGCAGAGCAAGCGCTTCAGGATCTCCGTGATGGCGGCGGCGGTCATCCTGGCGGCGGGGGCCGCTTTCGGTCTCGGCAGGCTTATGGGGCTTGGTGACACGGTCGTTCTCTCGGGGATTCCCCGGCCGGCCACGACAGCCTTGCCGTTCATCGAGGACGACGACGGCATCGGCCAGGACAACCAGGCCAACATCTTCGACTCGACGGCTCCTGGCATGGTGCACGTCCTGTCGGGCGGGACCTCGGTCGGGATTGGCCTGGTGCTCACGGAGTCGGGGAAGGTGCTGACCACCTACCGGCCCGCCGCGGGTGCGACGAACCTGGCGGCGGAGTACGTCCTGTCCCGCGAAACGTTCAAGGCCAAGGTAATCGGCGCGGACCCGGCGGCGGGCCTGGCGCTGCTCCAGCTAGAGGGCCCGAAGGGGAGGCCGTTCTCAACCGTCACGGTCGGGAACTCGGACACGCTCGTCAAAAGCGCCGAGGCCGCCAGGGAGTCCTCCTACCACGTGCCAGGCCAGGTCTACGACACCGCGGTCGGGACGACGGGCATGGAGGCTGCGCTATCCATGGATGTCGGCACCCTGGCCATCCTGAACACGACCGTCAGCGTGGGCAGGACAACCCGGAGCGGGCTGATGGCATCGGTGCTGCAGTCTGATATGCCGTCGGCGATCGGCGGCCCGCTCGTGGACCTGAGCGGCCGCGTGATCGGCATCACTGTCGGGGGTTACGGGAGCGGCCTCCACATCGTCGGCTACGCGATCCCGATCAACACGGCACTCGCAATCGCCACGCAGATAGCGGACGGCAGTTCCTGATGACCTTTATCGTGAAGGGCAGCCGCGGCTGGTAACTCCGACGACGTCCGCGGCAGACGGCCCATGAGGTAGAACTCTTCGTTCGGCATGGTGCTGGTCAGGTGGGCCAGCCGGTTCGACATGGCGAAAAACGCACTGATCGAGCCAACGTCCCAGATGTCATCCTCGGTTAGGCCGTGAGCACGGAGCGAACCCAGGACCTCGTCATTGACCGTCCACGGCTCGACCGCGAGCTTGACGGCGACGTCCAGAATCGCGCGCTGGCGGTCATCGAGCTCGGCGCTGCGCCAGTCGGTGGCCACCTGGTCCGCGATCCGGGGGTTGCGCGTCCGGATCCGGGCGATGGCACCATGAGCCACTACGCAGTACAGGCAGCGGTTCTCCGCGCTGGTGGCCACCACGATCAGCTCCCGGTCGCCCTTGCTGAGCGCAGGCGTCTCCTTGTCCATCAGAGCGTCGTGATAGGCGAAGAACGCCCGCCATTCGGCAGGCCGCCGGGCCAGGCTGAGGAAGATGTTGGGAATGAAACCGGACTTCTCCGCGACCTCCTTGACACGAGACCGCAGGTCCTCGGGCATGTCCTCCAGCGCCGGTACGTCGAACATGCATCCCACCATAAAGCCGGCTGCAACCGCCCGGCACCGCACCCGCGCCTCTGGATGTGCGCGCCGGGCCAGGCAGCCAGCGGGCGATCCATCACCGCATATGCTCGGAGAAGAGAAACGCGCGCTTAGGAGCTGGCATGAACCTTGCCGCCCGCATCTTCGTCTCCCGTGCTAAGGCAATCAGCCGCCGGGCAGCCCGCAAGCGACGCGCTGACCTGGAACGCGAACTGGCCGGGTACGCATCTTTCGCCGATCGATGCGATCTGGAGGCGGCGCTTGACCGGTACTCCGAGGGCAGCACGCACGAACTGCGAGGCATCCTCGCCCGCCAGTCCATGGCCGCGTACGAGACCGCGTTTCCCGCCATCGGGCGCCGCTGAGTCAGCCCGTCACAACGCAGGCCGGATCCCGAGCAGCGCTGACTCGCAGGCCAGATTTGCGCGAAGCCGGGAAACCGTAACGTTCTCGGAGCGCTTTGTGCTTACGCTTGGCTCAGTTCACGCCGAGCGACCGATGGAGACAGCCCATTGATCACGAGCAGCAGCCCGCGGCGCGCGGCGCAGGTCGCCGCGATCGTCCTCGGCCTGGTCTTCATCGGGCTCGCCCTGGTCACGGCGCCGCTTGACAAGATCACTCATCAGCCTGGCACCGGCGCTCTGTGGGCCGACGAGCTCAGCGACGCCTTGGCCGTGGTCCCCTCCGCCGCGGTAGGTGTCCTGCTCGCGGTCCGCCGCCCGCGCAATCCAATCGGCTGGCTTATCCTCGCGATCCTGCTCATAGAAGCCAGTCCGACGAGCGAATACGCGGTCCTGTACTACCGGATGCATCAGGGAATACCGCTGCTCGGCGGCCTGAGCGTCATCCTCCAGGAGGCCTGGCCGTTTTTCCTGGTCTTCATCGCCATCTTGCTGTGGATCTTCCCCGACGGGAAACTCCCGGCGGGCCGGCGGCGGCGGCCGGCGGCGATCGCGATCGTGGCCGCGCTGGTGTGCGCGCTGGTCGCCTCGAGTCCCGGCCTGATGGCCGTCGCCGGGCACGTCGTCCACATCAGCGCCGAGGGCGACCTGACCAACCCGCTGGCCGCTGTGGTGTCGGTGTTCGACGGGATCGTCATCGTCGGGTGCCTGGTGAGCTGGCTAGCCTGGATGGTCCTGCAGATCCCGACCTACCGGCACGCTAGCGGCGAACGCCGTCAGCAGCTCAGGTGGCTCTATAGCGGGGCCGCCATCTTCGTGATCGTGCAGATCGTCGGCGTGTTCATCGTCCCGCTGGCGATGGGGGAAGCCCCCGGGTGGGGCACACAGCCAGTGGTGAACGACGTCGGCACCGCCGTGACCGCGGCACTGCCCGTCTGCATGGGCGTGGCGGTGCTGAAATACCGGCTCTACGACCTGGATCGCGTCATCAGCCGGGTGGTCTCGTACACCGTGATCACGGCCCTGCTCGGCGGCGTGTTCGCCGGCCTGATCCTGCTGGCCACCCGGGTGCTGTCGGTCAAGGGCGCGGTGAGCGTGGCCGTCGTCACGCTGATCACCGCGGCGCTGTTCAACCCGCTGCGCCGGCGGGTGCAGCGAGTCGTCGACCGGAGGTTCAACCGGTCCCGCTACAACGCCGAGGCCGTGGTGGCCGCGTTCAGCAGCCGACTCCGGCACACGGTCGACCTGGACGCCGTCCGGAACGACCTGGTAGGCGTAATCAGCGAGGCGTTCCAGCCGACCGCGGTCTCGATGTGGTTCGCGCCAGGACCGGGAACCAATCCGCCGGCCGGTCCCGCGACCGTGGGCGGCGTGAGGTCGCATTCGGGCGGGTAGCGGGTCGGGTCAGCCGGCCAGCACGATGTACATGTCTTCCGAACGTGCCGTCGTGCGGGACAGTTCCGAAAACGCTACGGTCTGCGGCGGCGGGCGAGGCGGGCGGCGCGGACCAGGGCGGGGCGGGTGTCGGCGGGATCGAGGAAGTAGGCGACGGCGGCGAAGGCGAGGATGGCGGCGGTGGCGGCCAGCGCGGCTACGCCGGCGGCGACGAACTTACCAGTCAGCGGGACGGCCAGGCTGACGGCTACGCCGGCGGCGGCACCGGCCGCCCCGGCGGCCAGACTGGCCAGGGACGTGCGGCCGGTGCCGGCCATGGCGGCCGGGCCGCAGATCCGGCGGGTCGCGATCACCAGCGGGACGGCTACCACACTCTGGCCGATCGTGGTGCCGAGCGCGAGCGCGGCCACGGTCAGGCGGGGCGGCGCCAGTTCGACGAGCACCACGTCCGCGGCTATCACCAGCAGCCAGCTTCCGGCCAGCGCGGCGGCCGCGACCTTGAGGCGGCCGACGGCGAACATCGCCCGGGTCAGGTTCGAGATCAGCGCGATGCCGGCCACGCCCGGAGCGAACAGGGCGAACCCCTCGATCAGCGCAGTGACCTGATCGGGCTGCCGGGCGAGTACGTGCGCGGCGGGCACGGCAACCGCCGCGATCACGGCCGTGCCGAGCCACGACATGAGCAGCACCGCCCGGGTCGATCCGGCGCAGGTCCGGTCGAACACCGGCCCCTCGCGCGCGGCCATCACGGGGAAGGTGCTGATGATGACGGACATGGCCAGCACCCCGAACACCGAGGTGTAGGCCTGCCAGGCGTAGTTGTACAGGACGATCGCGCCGGTCTGGCCGCGGCCGTTGGCCAGGGTGATGGCCACGACGGAGGACAGGTCGCTGACGATGAGATCGATGACACCGACGATGGCCAGGCCGCCGGCCCGGCGGGCGATCCCGGGTGGCAGGCGCAGCGCCGGCCGGAGCTTGAGGTGCAGCCGCCAGGTCGGCCCCAGGGCCACCAGGACCAGGGCGGCCACGCCCAGCGTGGTGCCCACCGACAGGACGAGCTCGGCGCGCAGCGGCAGCCGGGCCAGCGGCAGGCCCTTGGCCAGCGGCACGAAGGCGAGGTAGGCGGCGATGACGACCAGGCTGGAGACCGCCGGTCCCACCGAGGGCGCGGCGAACCGGCGGTAGGCCTGCAGCAGGCCGTAGAGCACGACGGAAAGCCCGTAGAGCAGCGCCTGCGGGGCGAACACGGCGAGCATGTTGCCGGTGGCGTTGACCACGTCGGCGTGGACGCAGTGCGCGTTGGCGTTGACCGGGTTGAGCAGCGAGGCGACCGGCCCGGCGGCCGCCGCGATACCCACGGTGAGCGGCACCAGGATGATGATGGACCAGGTCAGCATCGCTGACGCGATCTGGCTGACGCGGGCCCGCTCGGCGAGATCGTGGGCGGCGCGCTCGGCGGGCCGGGCCAGTACCGGGATCATCGCGGTGGTCAGCGCACCGCCGAGGACGAGCTCGTAGATCAGGTTCGGCACCTGATTCGCGGTGACGTACGCCGAGCCTAGGCAGCTCGCGCCGATGCTCTGCGAGAACACCAGGGTCCGGACGAGCCCGAGCAGCCGGGAGGCCATCGTGAACCCGGCCACGACAGCCGCGCCGCGGGCAATGCCCGCGGCGCCGTCCCAGGCCGGACCCGGGTCGGCCGGGTCGGCGAGGGGTAGCTCCGAATCCGCGGGCCGTGGCAGGCCCCGACCCGCGTTGTTCGGCACGTGCAGCTCCTGCTTTCGCTACGGCGAATCCGGGATAAGCAGGAACGATATGGCATCTCACCAGCGGGCGCGATGTCGCTCGCAAACTAGCCGCTGACCATGGGGGCCCAGCCCAGGCCCGTTCGGCAAAAATGTCGGTACCGGGCGGATGTTCCGGCATCCGCCCGGTACCGGGAAATCAGCCGCGGAGCAGCGGCTTGCCGAGCGGCATGGCGTTGCCGCCGGTACCCGCGGCGGACGCGCCGAAGAACAGGTACACCCCGAGCGCGGCGAAGACCAGCACGACGTAACCGGCGGTCTTGATCAGGCCCTCCGACGGCACGCCCGCGGCCGAGGCGCTGGACCAGGCGATCAGGAGCAGCAGCAGGGCCAGGGCGACGAGCGTGAACAGCGCGGTGAAGGCGGACGGCAGCCGCAGCGTGGCCAGGGTCAGCATCACGACCACCACCAGCCAGGCGATCAGGAACAGCTTCACCGTGGCGACCACGGCGACGGCGGTGATGGCGAACCAGTTATGGTCCAGGCCGAGGACCAGCACCGCGTAGCTGAGCCAGAAGGTGCCGAAGATGCCGAAGATGGCCGCGACCGCGCTCTGGCCGACGGCTGCGGCCCAGACCGCGCCCAGCAGCAGGCCCAGGGCGGTGGCGGCGAGAATGATGGCGAGCGGGGCACCCAGGACTCCGGCCGGCACGACGCCAGCCAGCGCGAGTCCGAGTGCCACCGATCCGACGATGAAGCTGCCCAGGCCCAGCATGGCCGGGTCGCCTGCCATCGGGCCCACCACGGCGGCTGCCGCGGGTGCCTCCAGTTCGGCTGGCCGGCCGGATTCGTCGGCGGTTGTATCGATTGTGGTCATGGTTCGCTCCTCATCGGCGTTTCGAGAGCGCCCCGCTGATGCGGGCCCTAATGCATCCGTACGTCCGCGATCGACCATGTTGGTTCTCACTTTGAACCAGGGTTCCGGTTCCGGCAGGTGACAACCCAGGTGAATGAGAGTTTTTGGGGGGTTTTCTGCGACTTTCGGCGCTTATCAGGGCCCGAGGGGAGCCGGCCGGAGACGAAATCGTGATCGGCATTTCTAGACGCAAATGCATTGCGCAGCGGAAATGCCGTAGCAGGCGCACGTGCGCGGGGTGGCGGAGACGGCTCGGGCAGCGGAGCTGAATTAGCTGGCGGCTTGGTCAGCTGGCGGAGATGACGATCCCGTATTCGTGGATCTTGCGGTAGATCGTCGCGCGGGACATGCCGAGGGCCTCGGCCGCCCGGACCTTGTTGCCGTCGTGGTCGAGCAGGCTCTGCACGATGGCGTCGCGCTCGATCGACTCCAGCGGGGACAGCAGCCTGCGGCTCACCGTCCAGCACTCGGGGGGCAGGTCCCTGGGCATGATCACGCCGGCCCGGCGGCGCTGCACGACCTGCTTGAGAACCTGCCACAGCTGCTCGGTGTTACCCGGCCAGTTGTGCCGCAGCAGCAACTGCATCGCCTCCGGCGAGCAGGTCAGGCGGCCCTGCTGGCTCAGCCGGGCCAGGAAGAACGGCACCAGCTCGTGCAGGTCCTCGATGTGGTGCCGCAGCGGCGGGAGCTCCACGGTGCCCTGGAAGAACCTGAGCAGCCTGGTCAGGTCCGCGCCGGCCTGCTTGCGGTTCAGCGTCACGGCCACCCGGAGCTCCTCCTGGCGCTCCCCGGCCCTGGCCTCTTGCAGCGCGCTGGCCAGCGAGTGCATCTGCTTGGCGGTCAGCGCGTCGGCGTGCCTGATCACCAGCATGCCGGTGCCGTCAAGCAGCTCGCGGCGGGCCTTGGTGAGCCACTCCTGACCGGCCGATTCCGCGTCAAGCACGTGGAACGGCGCGGCCGGGTTACGGCGCTGGTGCACGGCCCGGGCCAGGGCCAGCTTGCCGACGCCGCTCTCCCCCTCCAGCGTCATCCAGTCAGAAGATTCATAGAGCGTCTCCGCCTCGCGGCAGGCGCGCAGCCACAGCACGCCGCTGCCGACCAGGCCGGGCAGGTACATCGCGGTCCGGGGCGCGGGCACCTCGGGCGCGACGACGGCCGGAGCCACCAGCTTCACGTGGACGACGCCGTCCGCGAACGGCCGGTCGCCCGAGATCCGCCGGCAGAACATCCGGGCGGTCACGCCGCTGGGCAGGTCGACGGTGACCGCACCAGGGTTCTGCCTGGCCAGTGCCTCCATGGCGTGCCCGATCAGGGCGGACTGGTCGCCTGGGTCGAGCACCCGGCGGGCGTGGTCGTTCAGCATGACCACGTCGTTGCCGAGCGCCAGCACGATGCCGCCGGTGCGCCGGCAAGCCCGGACGTATTCCTGGAGCAGATGCAGGTCACGGCTGCTTCCGGCGGCCAGCAGGGCCTGGGTGATCTGATCGGCGGTGGACTTGACCAGCGAGAGCAGCAGCGGGTCGGCGTTCTTGCGCCAGCAGGTCAGGTCAATCACCCCGACCGTCTTGCCCGAGACCGGGTCGTGGACAGGTACCCCGGCGCAACCGAAGCGCTCCAGGGACTCGGCGTAGTGCTCGTGGCCGAAAACGTGGGCCGGGCCGCCGGACTCCAGCGCGGTGCCGATGCCGTTGGTGCCGACTCGCTCCTCGGCGTAACTGAAGCCAGGCGCGAGCTTGATGCCGTCCAGGGCGCGCTCGAGGTCATGATCCGCGGTCAGCCTGGTCAGTACCATGCCCGCCGCGTCGGTGAGGATGATGCTGATCGGCTGGCCGTCAAGCTGCTCGTGCAGGTGCCTGAGCACCGGGTCGGCGGTGCGGGCCAGCGTCGTTTCCAGGTCGGGGTCGTGCAGGTAACTCAGGTCGATATGGTCGGCGGCGACGTTCCACTGCCGGGATCGCCACCACGACGCCAGGATCGGTTTACGCACCGCGGCCTGATCGACTGGCTCAGCGGCGAGAAAGCGGTCCCTGGCCTCGGCCAGCTTGTCTTTCGCTGCGTGCAGCGGCACTGATGCACGTGCCATAAATGCCTCCCCACCCATTTTCTCCGACTGGAGGCTTCAGTCCTGCGCGGACCGCAATCCGGTTTACCCGCCACTAACAAAGTAAACCCCACATGTCGGGGCACTGTCTCAAGTTGAGACCGCCGGTCTATCGCAGCGGACGTTTTCTCGGGCGCATGGACGTCCACGCCGAGAACGCTACCGAAGAGACCTTCAATCCCTGGAGCATCGTCAACCTAGTTTTTTCTCACCTGGCCGAGGAGGGACTTCACCCGGTCCTCGGCGAGGCGGGTGATCCCGGCCAGCCGGCCGCGGATCTGCTGCGTGCGCTGGGGATCACGCCTGCCGCGGAAGGAAACCGTCAAGCTTCCGAGCAGGTAAAGGAGCGGCTGGCCGAGCTGCGGGCCGCGTTCGACGTGTCTCATGTTGAGAGCTCATGACCTTGGCAATCGAGGTGTGATGCAGCACACAAGGACTTTCGGGACCGTCCGGTAGCTCAAGTGGCCGGAAGGCATCGCTAGCCCGGGGAGGACGACCCCAAGGCCTCCCCGGGGGGCACGGCCGGATCCCGAAGACCCGTGAGGAAAGGGGTGACGATGAGTCGCCAGAGTGTGGCAAAGGCTCACCAGAAGATCCAGGAGCTCTCCTGGGAGCCGCAGTACCACGAGCCTGTGTCGCAGTACGGGACGGACTACACGTTCCACAAGGCACAGAAGAAGGACCCGCTCAAGCAGGTCCTCCGGTCCTACTTCCCGATGCAGGAAGAGAAGGACAACCGCGTCTACGGCGCGCAGGACGGCGCCATCCGCGGCAACATGTTCCGTCAGGTTCAGGAGCGCTGGCTGGAATGGCAGAAGCTGTTCCTGTCCATCATCCCGTTGCCTGAGGTCTCGGCTGCACGCGCCATGCCGCTGCTGTTCCGTACGGTTCCCAACCCGGAGCTGCACAACGGCCAGGCGATCCAGATGATCGACGAGGTACGTCACTCGACGATCCAGCAGAACCTCAAGCGCCTGTACATGAACAACTACATCGACCCGGCCGGCTTCAACAACAGCCTCCGCAACTTCCAGAACGACTACTGCGGAACTATCGGCCGGCAGTTCGCCGAGGGCTTCATCACCGGTGACGCCATCACCGCGGCGAGCATCTACCTCACGATCGTGGCCGAGACGGCGTTCACGAACACCCTGTTCGTGGCCATGCCGGCCGAAGCCGCGGCCAACGGCGACTTCCTGCTGCCGACCGTGTTCCACTCGGTCCAGTCGGATGAGTCCCGGCACATCTCCAACGGCTACGCCACGCTGCTGATGGCGCTGTCGGACGAGACCAACCACCAGTTGCTCGAGCGCGACCTGCGCTACGCGTGGTGGAACAACCACCGCGTGGTGGACGCCGCCATCGGCACGTTCATCGAGTACGGCACCAAGGACCGTCGCAAGGACCGTGAGTCCTACGCCGAGATGTGGCGCCGCTGGATCTACGACGACTACTACCGCAGCTACCTCGTCCCGCTGGAGAAGTACGGGCTGGTCATTCCGCACGACCTCATCGAGGAAGCGTGGAACCAGATCTGGAACAAGGGCTACGTGCACGAAGTCGCCCAGTTCTTCGCCACCGGCTGGCTCGCCAACTACTGGCGGATCGACCCGATGACGGACAAGGACTTCGAGTGGTTCGAGTACAAGTACCCGGGCTGGTATGACAAGTACGGCAAGTGGTGGGAGAACTACAACCGCCTGTCCACGCCGAACGGTCACCACCCGATCGTGGCCGAGAACGTCGACTACGTGTACCCGCACCGGTGCTGGACCTGCATGGTCCCGTGCCTGGTCCGCGAGGACATGGTGATGGCCGAGGTCGACGGCCAGTGGCGGACCTACTGCCACGAGGAGTGCCGCTGGACGGACGCCGAGGCGTTCCGCCCGACCTACCAGGGCCGTGAGACCCCGAACATGGGCCAGCTCATCGGCAAGCGCGAGTGGGAAACGCTGTACCACGGCTGGAACTGGGCCGACGTCGTTTCCGACATGGGCTACGTGCGTGACGACGGCAAGACGCTCGTCGCCCAGCCGCACCTGAACCTGGATCCCAAGAAGATGTGGACCCTGGATCACCTGCGCAGGATGGGCAACGTGCTCAGCCCGAACGTCCTGCTCAACGAGATGACCGACGACCAGCGTGCCGCGTTCCACGCTGACTACATCAAGCAGGGTCCCGGAGGCCGTCCGGCCCCGGCGGCCAGCTAAGGAAGGGCAGCGGAGGGGGTCTCCGGGTTTCCCGGGGCCCCCTCCAGTCCGGTCCGCATAGCGCAGCATCCGCGAGAGGGTTATGGGCCAAAAGCACGTCGTTCGTTTCGAGCCGGTGGGCATCGAGATCGAGGTCGACGAAGACCAGAATATCCTGCGCGCCGCAGCCGAGCAGGGCGTCATGCTCATGCACGGCTGCAAGGAGGGGCAGTGCGCCTCCTGCAAGTCCTTCATTCTCGACGGCGAGGAAGTCGAGCACGACAAGTACTCCACCTTCGCCTTGCCCGATTACGAGCTCGAGGAAGGCTACACGCTGCTGTGCCGGGCGCATGCCTACGAAGACCTCACGATTGAGCTGCTGAACTTCGATGAGGAGATGATCCGTTCCGGCCTGCCGATTCAGCAGGGCGTCACGGAAGTGGTATCCAAGGACGCGGTCACCCACGACATGCGGCACCTGGTGCTGCGGATGATCGAGCCGGCCGAGATCAAGTTCTTCCCCGGCCAGTACATGGACATCGCGATTCC
>Ga0302325_10029047_pt1 | contig 11431 bp, 13 predicted proteins | sample Palsa_T0_2_FD_201948 | JGI IMG/M metagenome (GOLD analysis project Ga0302325, IMG submission 201948) | Peat permafrost microbial communities from Stordalen Mire near Abisko, Sweden - Palsa_T0_2 | ecosystem: Environmental > Terrestrial > Soil > Palsa > Peat permafrost | place: Sweden: Abisko... | reverse complement strand
CGTTGCTCCCGATGATTCGCCAAATCTGCGGGGGCCGTCTGGCCTTTTGGGAGAAGTGGGAAGCGGGGTCGAACACAGCGCAGGGCTCACGCGCGCAATTACGAATATAATCGAGGGGAGGTCGGCATGAAGGCAATCGTTATTGGAAGCGGGCCCATCGGGTCCGCCGTGAAAAAAGCATTGGAGGGGAAGGGACACGAGGTCGTGTCTGTCGGCCGCAAGTCCGGCGATTACCAGGCGAATATATCCGATCCCAACAGCCTGAAAACGCTTTTCGGCAAAGTTGGCCCCTTCGAAGCCGTAGCGTGCGCGGCGGGCGATGTTTCCTTTGGACCTCTTGAACAAACAACTGACGAGCAATGGGCCCGCTCGATCCAGGCTAAGGGCATGGGCCAGATCAATTTGGTCAGGGCAGCCCTCCCTTTTATCGCCGACAAAGGCTCCTTCACGCTGATTTCGGGGGTCCTCACGGATGAGTACATAGCGGGCGGCGTGATCGCCGCCGTCGTCAATCACATCGTTGAAGGCTTTGTGAAAGCCGCGGCTGTCGAGCTGCCGCGCGGCGTCCGGATCAACTGTATCAGCCCTACACTGCTGACTGAGTCGGTGGCCTATTATCCTTACTTCCCCGGCTTCATCCCTGTTGACGCCAAGGAGGTCGGACAAGCTTATCTACGAGCGATTTCGAACCCGTTTACCGGACGCATTCTCAAACTGCACAAGACGGACTCCTAATCCTCCCCACCAACCCACCCGGCCAGAACGGGTGCCTCAATCCAACCATTCAGACGCAGTGCGGCTTCCTAATACTGCAGCGTGGCAGCCCAGGGGCGTTTGCAGAGACGCGCCGCGTAGGGATCGCGCTTTTTACGAGCTATTTACTTCGCCTTAACCGCCACCCGCACACCCCATTGATAGTCTTGAATTCATGAGAATACAAAATCGAATTGTTATTAAGTTTTTACTGGCAGGGGTGGTGGCGGCATACCTGCCAGTCCACGCCTCCGGTCAATCGAGCTTTAAGGTGGTCCCGACTCCGAACGACCACACCACCAGTGCGAGATCCAACAACCAACTATTTGCCGTCTCCGCGTCTTCTTCGAGTGATATTTGGGCCGTGGGTGAGTCGGCGATTCATTTCGACGGCGAAAAGTGGAAGGCGTTCCCGCTTCCCATGATCAGGGGGGACAATACCGGATCCCTGGTGGGCGTGGGGGACGTTTCTCCCACGGAAGCCTGGGCTGTCGGCAATGCCAGCGCGACCCTATTGGGGCAACCGGCGCCGGTGGTTGAGCAATGGGACGGCACCGAGTGGCGCGTGTTTCCCGCCTCTTCCTTCAACGCGCCCGGAGAGTCGGCCAGCCTGCTGTTAGCCATGACCACCATTTCGGCGAACGATATCTGGGCTCTCGGCACCGGGTCGAATGGCAACATTGGCGGCGATTTGTTCGAACACTGGGACGGAACAACCTGGACCCCCACCATCGTCCCCCTGGGCGGCACGCCGGTTGCAGCATCCTCGGACGCTACCGACGACGTCTGGGCTGTGGGTTCCTCAGGGCTCTCGAGCGCCCAAGCCAGCACTTTTGTGGCCCACTTCAACGGTGCGACATGGCAGAGCGTGCCAAGCGTACCTTTCGCCTCCCCCATCTCCGCCGCGTTTAAGGGGGTTGTGGCGCTGGCCCCAAACAACGTTTGGGCAGTCGGCACCATAGCTGAGGTTTTGAACGGTCCCACGAGCACCCTGATCGAGCACTACGATGGCAACGCGTGGTCGGTGGTGCCCAGCCCCAGCGTGGGGCAGAATCAATCAAACGTTCTGAGGGGGATCACAGCCGTATCGCCCACGGATATCTGGGCGTTCGGGGACTTCCTCGCCGCCGACGGCTCCGGCAACCAGATGACCTTGCTGCTGCATTGGGATGGCACGAGTTGGACCTTGGCTCCCAGCCCGAATCCCGAGATGGGCAGCATCCTGATTGACACTCTTGACGCCGGAGTGACAACCGGGCGGAACGTGTGGATCGTAGGATCGCAACTTCCCGGCAGCGTCGGCAACGGGTTTATCGACACGCTGGCGATTCACAGCACGACTGAGGCGGGCGCTGGGTCAAACTGACCCTGGACAGTCTGGGGCCGGCAGCGGTACTCGGGTGCGCTTGTTTCGAAGTGCCGCTGGTGGTGGGCTACTAACGTAGTCCACTACCGAGTACTCGCTGAATCCGCCTCGTCGCGAGCATTGCAAATACCCCCCCATTCCTAATGGCGCGAAACAGGCGCATTGGTGAACCCACGGCCGGTTGTCGATAGTCAAATGCGATAGAATTTCAAAGATTTGATGCCGCCGGAGCCAGCGAAGACTCCGGAACACGAATCGTCTGAAACACACGGTGCTTGTAACTCATTACTCCGATAAGAGACCCTATCCCAGGTTCTCGTGCAAGGCATGCCGCGCCGATGGCGGAGTATGAGCCCGTGCGGCAACAGCTCGCCGCGATGTTCACGCCCGGGATGTTCGGCGATCCGGCAGCGACGGCCGACGCGATCTTCCAGGCTGTGGACGCTGACGAGGCGCCGCTCCCTGGTGCTCGGGCCGTTGCTCCCGATGATTCGCCAGGTCTATACGGACCGTCTGGCCTTTTTGGGAGAAGTGGGGAGCGGTATCGAACGCCGCGCAGGGATCGCGCGCGCAATGAAGAATATAATCGAAAGGAGGTCGTCATGAAAGCAATCGTTATTGGAGGCGGAACCATCGGGTCCGCTGTGAAGAAGGCATTGGAGGAGAAAGGCCACGCGGTCGTGTCTGTCGGGCGCAAGTCCGGCGATTACCAGGCGGATATTTCCGACCCCAACAGCCTGAAGGCGCTTTTCAGCAAGATTGGCCCCTTCGACGCCGTAGCATGCGCCGCGGGCGATGTTTCCTTTGCGCCTCTTGAACAAACAACCGACGAGCAATGGGCCAGCTCGATCCGGGCTAAGGGCATGGGCCAGATCGATTTGGTCCGGACGGCGCTCCCTTTCATCGCCGACAAAGGCTCCTTCACCCTGATCTCTGGGGTCCTCACGGATGAGTACATAGCGGGCGGCGTGATCGGCGCCGTCGTCAATCACATCGTTGAAGGCTTTGTGAAAGCCGCGGCGGTGGAGCTGCCGCGCGGCGTCCGGATCAACTGTATCAGCCCCACGCTGCTGACAGAGTCGGTGGCCTATTATCCGTACTTCCCAGGCTTCATCCCTGTCGATGCCAGGGAAGTCGGGCAAGCTTATCTGCGAGCGATTTCGAACCCGTTTACCGGGCGCATTCTCAAACTGCACAAGACGGACTCCTGATCCTCCTCACACGGGAGGCCCCCAGTCTCGAACCGGGTACATTCGCGAGTTTCAGGACAACTCCGGCGTCTGCTCGCCACCCTCCTTGAGCTGGAAACTCTCGGAGGCGCGCGCCACTCGAACATTTCACGCAGTGCGGCTTCCCGATGCTGCAGCATGGCAGTGGAGGGGCGTTTGTGGGAAGGTGCCGCGTAGGTATCGCGCTTTTTACAAGCTATTTACTTCGCCTTAACCGCAACCCGCACACCCCATTGATAGTCTTGAAATTGATGAGAATACAAAATCGAAGTGTCATTAAGTTGTTACTGGCAGGGGTGGTGGCGGCATACCTGCCAATCCACGTTTCCGGTCAATCGAGCTTTAAGGTGGTCCCAACTCCGCCCAGCCACATCACCGGTCCGAGTCCCAACAACACACTATTTGCCGTCTCCGCGTCTTCTTCGAGCGACATTTGGGCCGTGGGTCAGTCGGCGATCCATTTCGACGGCACCAAGTGGAAGGCGTTCCAGGCGCCCATGATCTCGGGGGAAAATAGCGGCTTCCTGTTGGGCGTGGCGGACGTTTCTCCCACGGAAGCGTGGGCTGTCGGCAATGCCAGCACAACCCTAACGGGGCAACCGGCGCCGGTGGTTGAGCAATGGGACGGCACCAAGTGGAGCGTGTTTCCCGTCTCTTCCTTCAACGCGCCCGGAGAGTCGGCGAGCCTGCTGTTAGCCATAACCGCCATTTCGGCGAACGATATCTGGGCTCTCGGCACCGGGTCGATGGGCAACATTGGAGGCAATTTGTTCGAACACTGGGACGGAATAACCTGGACCCCCACTATCGTCCCCCTAGGCGGCACGCCGGCCGCGGCGTCCGCCGATGCCACCGACGACGTCTGGGCTGTGGGTTCCTCAGGCCTCTCGAGCGCCCAAGCCAACGCCTTTGTGGCCCACTACAACGGTGCGATTTGGCAGAGCGTCGCAAGCCCCAACGTAGGCGCCTCCGCCGCGTTCAACGGGGTCGCGGCGCTGGCCCCAAACAATGTTTGGGCGGTCGGTTCCTTCGTTAAGGTAACGAACGGCCCCACGCTGACGCTGATCGAACACTACGATGGCAGCGAGTGGTCGGTGGTGCCTAGTCCGAACGTGGGGCCGAACAGTATGTTCCAATCGAACCGTCTGTTTGGGATCACCGCCGTATCGTCTACGGATATCTGGGCGTTCGGGTCCTATTTCGCCGCCAGCGGCGACGGAAGCCAGAAGACGCTGTTGCTGCATTGGGACGGCACCGCCTGGAGCATTGCGCGCAGTCCGAATCCCACGAAGGGGGATTTCTTGAGTGACGTTTTATTCGCCGGTGTGGAGGCGTCGCCGGGCAACGTGTGGATCGTGGGTGACGAGACTGAATTCGTCCAAGGCGCTCCGTCCACAGGCAGCCTGGCCCTCCACAGCACTACCGCGTCGGGGAGCGGGTCGAACTGACCGGCGGGCTGCGATGGGCCGGTCCCGAAAACCGGATCGCGGTAGAAGACACGCGCACGTTTTGTCGTCCGGTTTCCCCTAACCGCAAAAGCGGGAATAAAGTGGTCGGTGAAATCGTCAAGGGTGAAGAGGCGCAATTCCAAGGTTCAATCCAGGAATCGCATCCCGGGTTGAATACTCAGGTTAGACATGCTCAACAGTACCGCAAGCCTATGGCTCGGGGTCGCGTTCGTTCTGATCGGCGCGATCAATGTGTGGCTCATTCTACAGGCGTCCGCCCGGGTAAGAGACGCGCAGGCCGGCACGCGGTTAATTGCCGCCCATCGGATTGGCGGGTACCTCTTCATCGCGCTGTTTTGCGTGATGGGATATTTCATGCTGGCCAGGTTGGGCGACGCCAGCGGAGGCGCTCCGCCCGGCACGATGCTCCACATAACCCTGGCGATGGTTCTAAGCCCCTCTCGCGTAGCGCCTCGCTTGTCGACCCATGGGAGCCAAGCGGTATTATGTGTACTTATCCCCCCTGGCTCCTTGAAGAGAGGGCGCGAGACCGGCCGCGAGGCCGGTCTCAGTATTTAAAGGCCCACTAGCCCTGCGCCCGCGTGAAGTACATCTCCGCTGCCCGGTCGAGCTCCCCCGGAGTGACTTCGGGCGAGCGGCCTTCATACTCACTGCGCCAGATCAAAATATCGCAAAGGTCGGCGGGATAGCAGGCCTTAAGCGCGTCCCCGTGGCACAAGCATAGTTCGGCGACGTAAGCCGACGTGGCCGCGTCGCAGGACATGCGGCGTTCGGCGAGCGCGCGCATTAGGATTTCGCGGAAGCACTCCTTGGTTACCGGCTCGATCCGGATCTTGTTGTGTATGCGCCGCAAGAACGCCTCGTCGGCCAGCTCCGACGGGTCCAGATTCGTGGAGAAGACCACCATCACCTCGAACGGGATGCACAGTTTCTGTCCGTGATGCAGGGCGAGGTAATCGACCCGGCGGTCGAGCGGCACGATCCAGCGGTTGAGCAGGTCGCGCGGCGACATCACCTGGCGGCCGAAGTCGTCGATCACCAGGATGCCGTTATTGGCCTTCATCTGCAGCGGCGCGGCGTAAATGCCGGATGAGGCGTCCGACCGCAACTCCAGCATTTCGGAGACGAGCTCGCCGCCGGCCATCACCGAGGGACGATGGCACAGCACCCAGCGCGCGTCCAGGCCCTCGGGCTGTTCCGCGAGCGGACGGTGCAGCATCGGGTCGAACAGCGTGATGACGTAGCCCGATATCTCCAGGGCGTAGGGGATCAGCACGGCGTCTTGGTACACGCGCAGCAGGCGTTCGGCCAAGCTGGTTTTGCCGTTGCCGGTCGGTCCATAAAGGAACAGGGCCTTCTGCGAGATCAGCGCCGGGCCGAGTTGGTCCAACAGGCTTTCCGGGAGCACCAGGTCGCCAAAAGCCACGCGCAAGCTGTCGCGGCTGACGCGCACGTGCGCCGCCTGCTTCCGCACGGCGCGATCGTATGCCTCGACCGACACTGGCGCGGGGCCGGCGTATGCGCAGATGGTCGCGCGCTCGGCGGCCAGCGTCTTACCCGCGGCCGTGAGCCCGAAAATGTAATCGTTGCCCTGCATGCCCTTCACGTCCAGATAGGCCTGCTGGCGCAACTGGCGGAAAACAGGCTCCAGCACCATATGGGGCAGTTTCAGGCGCTCCCGCAACGAGCCGAGGCTGGACTGGCCCTGTTCGCGCACGGTGCGCATGAAGAGATCCTGCACCAGGGTGGGCGAGATATCCAGATCGGCCAGGGCGTCCGGTTGCGGCGGCCAGAAGGGCGCCGCCTTCGAGGCGGGCAAAACATCCGGGACGGTCATAGCGGGCTCCCCGCCGCGGATTGAATCTCATCCAGGCAGCGCTTGCGGCCCGAGCCTGCCAGCGCCAGCAATGAAGTAAATTCCAGCCCGACCGAATACTTCAACGCGCGACGCACACAGTGGCGGACCGATGCGGTCCCCAATCCGCCATAGCGCGGGGATTGCAAGGTCACGCTGGTGCGTGCCGGGATGGGGGTGTCGGTTTCCAGGCGAACTCCTTCGGCGGACAGGTCCAGGCATTTGGCGCGTAGGTTCTGCACCTGGCCGCGCGCGTCCTTCCAGGACACCTGCATCTGGGCGTCGAACGGCAGGCGGGCATGCCTGCGCATATGAGATTCAGACGGCATACCATTGTGTGGGCCGAAGCGCGCGGGAATCTCAAGAAAAAAAAGGGCGGGATAGGCCCGGAGGCCCGTCCTGCCCCAAGGCAGGAGGCAGCGCATGGCGCTGCCCTACTAAGCGAGGGTACGCTCCAGCAGCGCGTTCAAGCCGCCCACAACGGTGATCTTTTCCACCTTGTCGGCGATCTTTTCCAGCGACTCGAGCTCCTTCAGCCGCAGCAACAGAGGGTTGCCCTCCATCAGCTTGGCGGTGTTGAGCAGCGACCGGGTGGCGGCCGTCTCCTCACGGCGGCGGATCAGGTTTGCCTGCGCCTCCTTCTCGGCGGTCACCACCTGGTTCAGAATCTCGCGAATGTCTCCGGGCAGGATGATGTCCTTGAGCGCGATTTCGCTCACGCGAACGCCATAGCCTTGCATTTCCCGGCGGACCTCGGCGGATACAGCTTCGTCGATGTCCGTCTTCTCCGCGAGCACCTGCTCCAAGCTGCGCTTGCCGAGCGACTGGCGCACGGCGATCTGCAACACGCGGCGGAGGTATTCGTTGACGTCCTTCAAGCCCGCACGGGCCGCGGTGGCGTCCGCGATCTCGAATACCGCCGAGATGTTCACTCGAACGGTTACCTTATCCTGGGTCAGGATCTCCTGTCCCAAGACCTCCACGGTCTGGCGGCGCGTTTCGAGCGTCTCGACGCGCGGCATCGCAATCGTGTTCCAGAACCCGTAGGTGCCAGGCTCCAGCTCACGGGTCAGACGCCCGTCGAGGAACAGCAGTCCGCGCTTGCCTTGGTCGATGGCGGCGAAAGTCGCGCCGGATTCGCGGCCCAATCGCACCAGGCCGGGCAACAGATGGGCGGGCACTTCGGGCTCGGCGCGCACTTCGATGGTCTCGAAGCTCACGTGCAGCGCGCCCTTCCAGTACAGCACGCGGTTGGAAGGCGCGATCACGCGCGCGAGGCGGCCATCCAGATACACGAGGGCCACTTGCGCGTCCGATGTTTCGATCACCGTGAAGTAGCGCGCGACGGTTTCGGGTTGATGGTTGGCGATATGGTCGGCCCACTCGCCGGCGAAGATCTGATCGCGGACGTTGCACGCGACCAATTCCACGCCGCGGCCGAACAGCCAGCGTTCGCCGGGACCGAGAATCTCCACAAAGCGGCGCTTGCGGATGAGAAGAATACGTTCGTTGTCGCCAATCAAGACATGGCGTAGCATATACGGTCACCTCCTATGTTCAAATTCAAAGTTGAGTTACCCAGGCCTGACTCCACGGCCAACCAGCGGGCCTTACCTAGAGCAGACTTAGCCGCGCCAATAACATCCGGCGGAACGAATGGTTCGCAGTTTCAGGGAAAGCGCAGAGCAGTGGAGCCGTTTGCCAGTCCAGGCAAAACGGACCGAAGTCTATCTTGCGAGGGTGGCGGGAGCCAGGCCCGGATCGCTCGGGTTAAGCTGTTTTCGAGACAGCGTGTGGATAACGGGAATCGAACCCGCGGCCCGCAGATTATGAGTCTGCTGCTCTACCAATTGAGCTATATCCGGATGGATGCGGAAGGTCCCGACTATCGCAGGCATACGGTTCTTCAGAGAAGCCGCACCAGCGAGGCGGTTGGAACCTCGACTATAAGCGATCATCGGTCATTTACCTCCAGCCTCATCAGAATATCCCACAAGGGCGTGGTGGTCAAGAAAAATTTTATTAATATTTGAGAATTAGAATTCCAATGTCTGACCCACGCTCAGCCCCAATCGCTTGGCCTCGCCCCCGCCTAGCTCCAGCACGAATTGCGCCGTCTGGTGGCCGCCATAAGTCGGACACAGGCTGGCCTTAGTCTTGCACGGCGGCGTGTCCGCAGAGATCTCCGCGATGCGATGGCTCGTATCCATCCAGATAATGTCCAGCGGAATCCTTACCTGGTACATCCAATACGGGTTCAGCCCCGGCGTTTCGTGTATGAACAGCATGCCACGGCCGCGCGCCAGCGAGTCGCGGAACATCATGCCCTTCTGCATGTCTACGGTGTTCATCTCCACTTCGGCGCGGATCTCCTGCCCGCCGGGCAGCGTGACCTTGCGCGTGCCCAGCAAGTCGGTCCCGCCGGTATCCGGGCCGCCGCAACCGGTCCCCACGAGCAGCAGCAGCGTGAGCGTCAAATCGAGAAACAAATAGCGCATGCGATAAAATGGTAGCGCCCTTCGAGCTATGTGGAAACGCATCCGCCTGACGCTGGAGATGATCAAGTTCGAGCACTCGGTCTTCGCCTTGCCATTCGCCCTGACGGGAGCGTTGCTCGCCATGCGCCAAACCGGCCTGGGCGCCCGCGCCGCTTGGGGAAAAATCGGCTGGATCGTGGTCGCCATGGTGGGCGCGCGCTCCGCCGCCATGGCCTTCAACCGCCTGATAGACGCCGGGTTCGACGCGCGCAATCCCCGCACCCGCATGCGGCACTTGCCCGCCGGCGTGCTCTCGCGCGGCTTCACTTGGGGCTTCGTGACGGTCTCCGCTCTGGTCTTTGTCTTCGCCGCGGGCGAGTTGAATCCGCTGTGCCTGCACCTCGCTCCACTGGCTCTCGGAATTGCATTCTTTTACTCATTCACCAAACGCTTCACCTCGTTTTCGCATCTGGTGCTGGGATTCGCGCTGGGCGTGGCGCCCGCCGCGGCCTGGATCGCCATCGCCGGCTCGTTCGATCCCCGCATCCTTTGGCTCACCGCGGCCGTCACCTTCTGGACCGCCGGCTTCGACATCATCTACGCCTGCCAGGATTTCGAGTTCGATTCGGTAGAGGGCCTCTTCAGCCTGCCGCGCCGCCTGGGCATCGCGGGCGCGTTGCGCGTGGCGCGCGGGTTTCACGTGCTGATGATCGCGTGCCTGCTGGCGCTGGTCTACAGCCTCGGCTTGGGCGCGCTGAGTCTGGCGGGCGTGGCGGCGGTGACCGGTCTGCTCGTCTACGAACACAGCCTCGTGAAAGCCAACGACCTCTCGCGCGTGGACGCGGCCTTCTTCACCATGAACGGCTACGTCAGCATGCTATTCTTTGTGTTCTGGGCTGCGGATGTTCTATGGAAATCGTGATTGACGACCCGGAAGCCGTTGGCTCACGCCGCATACAGTTTGTGCCAGACTGCGCGCTCTACTGGTGGTTTGCGGACTCCATTCTTCACAGCTAGTTCCATTTGTTTTCAACCGGTTAAGCACTATTTGCAAGCACGCAATGTAATTTAACGGAGGGGAGTTGCGGCGACACCGTTATTGGTGTAATATAGGAGATGTGGACGTTCTTTGCTTGTCCAGCGCCGGGTGGTGGCCGTCCGATGGATAGGTTCGTGGAGGACCTAGGCGTTGAAGGGCAGACCGCGTTTGAAGCCGTCGTCGACGGGTTGCGCGTTGTCGAAAGAAAATACTGGACCCGGCCACAATTCGACGTGCTCCACGGGAAGCGTTATCAGGGAATGGGTGAGGTCCGGTTCGATGGAGACGGTAAGACCTACCGTGTGTTTGGATACTTTGGGCCAAAGAAACTCCACTTTACGATGCTGATGGGACACGAGAAGAAACGGAGCCTCAAGGACGAAATGGATTTAGCTGCCAAGAGACGGGATTTCGCGGAATCAAATAGGAGTTTGCTCTATGAGTTTGAATTCTAAATACAAGCTCCACGCTAAGTTGAAGAACAAAGCATACCGGGATGCTTTTGTGTCAGCAAGGATCTCACAAACGCTGGCACTCCAGGCGCGAGTGTTGCGACAAAGGGCAGGGCTGTCTCAGCAGGAGCTGGCTGAGAAGCTTGGAACCAGCCAAAACGGTGTGTTCAGGCTAGAAAGCCCCCGATACGGTAAACACAATATTTCCACTCTCGCGAGGGTGGCCTCTTATTTCGACGTCGGGCTCGTTGTTCGGTTCGCCCCATTGAGCGAGATAGTTGATTGGACCCTGGGCCTCAACCCCGAATCTATCGACATCCCCGACTTTAGTCACGACCGAGGTTTCCTTCAACCGGAGGAAGGTGTTGTCTCAGCAGCAACGGAAAGAAGCGCGGGGCAGCCCAGCCATCATAGCCTTCTTCGTTCGGGTCCAGCGGGTATGTCTAATGTCTTCCTGTGTACCCAGGCGTCGCAGGTTCGTTCCATGGCACGCGGGGGACTGTCCGAAGCTTCCGGCGAGGCATCCCCGTACCAGCACTCAATGGCGGCGGGCTCCACTTTCCAAAGGCAAGCGCAGGCTCCCAGAGAGGGATTACAGTGAAGATTCTAAGCGTTGTCAGTGCAAAGTCACTCTGGTTTTTTGACCCGAGGGAATTGAACCCCCGCGGCAAGAGCATCTATCCCGAACTGATCGACTGGCTTCGGGAGGAATACGATTTTGAAGAGGTCCCGAAGTCACAAACTGATGCTAACCCTCAGGGCGGACTCGAATTCAAGCGTGGGTGTTTTGA
>Ga0302325_10029045_pt1 | contig 11432 bp, 8 predicted proteins | sample Palsa_T0_2_FD_201948 | JGI IMG/M metagenome (GOLD analysis project Ga0302325, IMG submission 201948) | Peat permafrost microbial communities from Stordalen Mire near Abisko, Sweden - Palsa_T0_2 | ecosystem: Environmental > Terrestrial > Soil > Palsa > Peat permafrost | place: Sweden: Abisko... | reverse complement strand
CGTGTGCTCGAAGCTGCTCAGTACATCCCGCTCGACCAGCTTGGGACCACGGACGACTGCGGGTTCTCGCCCTTTTGCGATGACACGTCGACCTCGCGCGAGGTCGCTTTCGCCAAAATCCAAGCGCGCGTCGCCGGAACAATACTTGCGGGGAAACAACTCGGGGCAGATTAGTGGGGACGGACGACGCCGAAGATGCTGAGCTGCGTGCCGTCGCGCTGAAGAATGCGGAAAGCATTCTGATTGCCAGGCGCCGCGCGGAGCGAGACCTGCTTGAGGCGAAGGAGGAACTCGAGCGCAAGACACAGGCGCTTGCGGAACAACGCGAGTGGTTCGAGGTCACGCTCTCGAGCATCGGCGATGCGGTCATGACAACCGACGTGCAAGGCAACGTCACGTTTCTGAATCCCATTGCTGAGCGCCTAACGGGATGGGGCCTGCGCGATGCCCGCGGCGTACCGCACGAGCGGGTCTTTCGCATCGTCCACGAGCAAACGCGGCGCACCGCGCCGAGTCCCGTGCGTAGTGTGCTGCGCGACGGCAGGGTGGTCGGTCTCTCGAACCATACCGCGCTCATCTCCAAAGACGGCAAGGAAACGCCGATCGACGACACGGCGGCGCCGATCCGTGACGCCAACGGAAAGTTGCTGGGCGCGGTCATGGTCTTTGACGACGTGACTCTCCGGCGGCGCGCGGAAGCTGCGCTGCACGAGGAAACCCGCATCCTTGAGCTACTGAACGAGTCCGGGCCTGCGATCGCCGCGCAGCTCAATCTGCAGACGCTGGCGCAGAACGTGACTGACGCTGCGACGAAACTGAGCGGCGCCATGTTCGGGATGTTCTGCTATAGCGCAACCGACCTGCACAGCGAGTGCTTCTCGCGGCATACGCCGGCGAGCGCCCCGCGCGAGGCGTTTGCTGCCCTGGGATTTTCTCGCAATGCGCCGCTTTTCAGTGCGACGTTTGGTGGCAAGCGCGTGGTGCGTATTTCGGACCTCGTTCAAGAGCCCAACTTCAAGGCCAAATCATTACCGTCAGATGCCCCCGGGAGCGCACCTGTCATCCGCAGCTATCTTGCCGTTCCGGTTGTGTCCCGCTCTAGCGAAGTCATCGGTGGCCTTTTCTTCGGTCACCCGGAGCCGGGTGCGTTTTCCGAGCGGACGGAAAGATTGAGCCTGGGCGTTGCCGCGCAGGCGGCCGCGGCGATCGACAATGCCCGGCTCTATGAGGCCGCGCAGGCGCAGATCGCGCGGCGCGAACAGGCGGAGGCGGCGTTGCGCGAAACGGACCGTCGCAAGGACGAATTTCTTGCAACGCTTGCGCATGAACTGCGCAACCCCCTGGCTCCCATCCGCCAGGCGGCGCTCATCTCGAAGATGCCGAGCGCGACCGAGGCACAAAAGCGCTGGAGTCACGATGTGATATCGCGACAGGTGCACCACATGTCGCTGCTCTTGGATGATCTCCTCGACGTCTCGCGCATCACGCGCGGTACGCTGCAGCTGCGCAAACAGGCAACCGAGCTCTCCTCGGTGATCGACGCGGCGGTTGAGACCGCGCGGCCGACGCTCGATGCGAAGCGCCACCGCCTTTCGATCGAGCTACCCGAGCAACAGACCTACCTCAGCGCCGATCCGCTGCGCATCGCGCAAGTACTGTCGAATCTGCTCACGAATGCCGCGAAATACACCGATCCTGAGGGACTCATACGTTTGCGCGCGCAGCGCAGCGCCGATGGCGTGATCATTCAAGTCAGTGATAACGGTATTGGTATTGTGCAGGAGGCGTTGCCACGAATCTTCCAGATGTTCTCCCAGGTCAAGGCGTCGCAAGAGCGCTCTGACGGCGGTCTTGGAATTGGGCTGGCGCTCGCAAAGGGACTGGTCGAACTGCACGGCGGCCAGATTGAGGCGCGCAGCGCCGGCATGGGTCGGGGCAGCGAGTTCATCGTGCGCCTGCCGGGCGGTGCGGCGAGCGCGCCAAGAACTGCGGGCTCGCACGCCGAACCTCAAGCGCACGCAGTTGTGAATCGGCGCGTGCTGATTGCCGATGATAATCAAGATTCGGCCGAGAGCCTGGCGATGCTGCTGCGCATGGAGGGCCACGAAGTCAGGGTGGCGCACGACGGTGCGGAGGCGCTCGCAGCTGTGGCTACATTCAACCCCGAGCTTGCGCTGCTCGACATTGGAATGCCGGGGCTTAACGGCTACGAGGTTGCCAAAAAGATACGCGCTGCCACGCCAAGCTCAGCGATTATCCTGATCGCCGTCACCGGGTGGGGACAGCACAGTGACAAGGCCCGCGCCCGCGCCGCAGGTTTCGATCACCATTTCACGAAGCCCGTGGAGCCAGAACGCCTGCTGGAGCTGCTGCGCCAGCCGGTTACTTAGGAGGCCTGCCATCTTGCGGCGTGGCCTCGCTGCTTCTCGCGAATGATGTCGCCGCCGGATTACTTTGAGCTACTGAGCTCTTTCATCAGGCGATAGGAAAACTCCGTGGTGGAATAGAAGTCGCCCGTCTCGTGGCGTTCATCGGCGCCATGCATGCGTTCGTCGTTGATATCCGACCAGCCGCCGCCGACGCCGTAGCTCGGGATCCCGGCGTTACGTGTGTAGATGGAGTCGCTGGCGCCTGCCACCATGGTCGGAAGCACGACGACACCCGGCCACATGGAATGCACCACTTTCTCTATCGAGCTCATGAGCTCAGGCGAGGGCGGCGATTCCCCGGCGCTCACCATCGCGCCCAGCTGCTTTACCTTGATGTTCGGGTCCGCGACCGCCTTGGCGATCGCCTCGCGGGTCTCTGGGGATGTTTCGGTCGGCATGATTCGACATTGCACGATTGCCTGCGCGTGGGCCGCCAACGCGTTTTCCTGCACGCCCGCGTGCAGCATGGTCGCAACGCAGGTCGAATGCAGAATCGCATTCAACGTCGCATCGCGGGTCAGGCGTTGGGCGGCGGCGAGGTCGGGCTTGTCGGCGGACACCGCCAGCATGTCGGCGCGCTTCTCGCCCGTCTGCAGCTTCGCCATCTCGTGGAAATACATCTTGGTCGATGCATTCAGCGTGATCGGAAACTGGTAGTGCGAAAGCTTCACCAGTCCTTCGGCGAGCTCGTAGATTGCGTTGTCCGGGCGCGGCTCAGAGGAATGCCCGCCCTTGTTGGTGACATCGAGGGTAAAAGTGACGTAGGTCTTCTGGCTCGTCTCGACGCCAAAATCGAGGCGCTTGCCATTTTCAAACTCGCCCGAGCCGCCATCCGGATTGATGACAAGTCCGGCGTCGACAAGATCGCGATGTTCTTTCAGAAGAAAGCCCGGGCCATCCTGCTCCAGGCCCACCTCTTCGTCCGCCGTGAACGCCACGATGATGTCGCGGTCCGGAACGAAACCCTCCTTTTTAAGGCGGATGAGCGCGGCGGCGACCGCAGCATCCTCGTCTTTCATGTCGGTCGTACCGCGACCGTAAAAATAGCCGTCCTTCTCGGTCAACTTAAAGGGCGGCAGAGTCCAGTCTTCAGCCTTCGCCTCGACGATATCCAGGTGGCAGATCCACATGACGGGCTTGCCTTTGCCCTTGCCGTGCAGCCGCACCACGACATTCACCTGCTTGGGATAGAGCCTCTCCGGCACGACCATCACATCCGCCGCCGCAAAGCCGCCGGCGAGCAGATACTTCGCCATGACGTCGGCGACCTCCTTGGTTCCGACATCGTGAACCGAGTGCACTGCGACGATATCTCTGAGGATGTCGCGCGCAAGTTTCTGATTGTCCGCAGGCGGCAGAGGTCCGGGCGCCGGAAGCGCAGCTGCCGTCGCGCTGATGCTCATCGCGGCCATAATCAGCGCAATCGCGCTCGACGCAACGCCGTGGAATTTCTCAGACATAATTTTCGACACCTGCGAGATAAACCACGACCAGCATCCGAACTGCCCACGAAGGGTAGCAGACAATGGCATCCTTCGGTCTTTGCGGCCTGCCGCGACTGATCGTGGATGACGCGATGGCACTGGAATGGCCGAGGCGTGAGCTCGAAATGCAGCGCGCCTTCACACATGGGCGCCGTGAGCTGCGCGCGAGACGTGATGAAGGCCGCACCCGGCTAAGCGCGACCCTTGAGGCTGCGTTCAGAGTGTCGGCAAGCGTGGCCGAAATGAACATCGCTCGCTCGGCTTACCTTCTCTCCGCATCCGTTGCCGTCGCCGGCCCCATCCCGACGATCTCGAGGACCGCCTCCTCATCCTTTGCACCGTCATAGTGAATCTGTTTACCGAAGTGGGTGACAAAGCTGCCCGCGGCTAGCGGCACGGTGTTGTCCGGATCAAATTTGTCGCCGCTGCCGACCCACCAGGTGCCCGAGATCACAGTAATAAACCGGTCGTGCGGATGCCAATGCGGCCGGCTCATATTGTGAGGCAGCCATTTGACCAGCACGACATACAGGCCCGGCTTCGACGGATCCCCAACCAGGGTCGCCGATTTTGATCCATGACCGCTGTCGACCCAGGGAATCTGCTGTGGCAATTTGTAGCTGATGGCGGCCGGGTTGAGCGCGGTGGCAGCGGCCGCCAGATTCCAAAGCGAAAATGATGCGACGAGGCTGATTAAGGGACGGGTCATGCTTTGCTCCTGGCGATACTTGCGGCGCGCACGGGCCGCGCACGCACTTGAGTAACTCCGACGAAAGGGCAGTTGGGTTCGGGGAACTCCTGAGATGATTCTGCGAGGGTCAATTCTGCGCTCATCATTCAGCCGCCTGCTTCTCGCCGCCGATGAAGCGATACTCACACTCAAAAAATGCAGTGGCGCCGACAACCAAAGTGCGCTGCGGCCGTCTGGGAATCTTGACAATTCTCTAGAAATTCGGGCTGCCCAACACTTCGTAAAATCCAATGAGCTGCCAACGCCGCTGTGGCTAAGTATATGCGCACGGCCGTGACGAAGCGCGCGTGCAAGGTGAGAACGCACCGCGACGAAGCATAAGCGTCGTCTGTGCGCTGTGTACATCAAGAGCTCAGAGGAATAACATTGAGCCGAGGGTGATCGCATTTAGGTCGCAGTCGTGGCTGGCTTGCCAGTCCCGATTGGCACTTGAGTGCGACCGGATGGAAAGTGTTCGACGCGGTCGCCACCAATAAGTATGACAACCCCAATGGCGCGTGTGGCAATCAGAATTCTGGACTTGAAACATCAAACGAGACCTGTGCGATGAATGCTAAGGAAAGCGCAGCGTTGAAAGCAGCCGAAGCGGCCGAACGCGCCGCTGCCGAGCGCAAGCGCCTGGCGCACGAGGCCGAAACATTAGCCCGTCGCGAGCGCGCCGCGGCGGATGAGGCGTGGGGACGGGCGGTCAACAGGCTCTATAAAGCACAGGAACCGTTGCGCCGCGATGAGGCGGAAAAAGCGGCGGTCTACTGGAATAGCGCGGAAGGCAAAGCCCGCAAGGAGCGCGAGAGCCGCGAGTACCAGTTTCGCAATCGCGAGATAAAGGATTTGCCCGCAGGAGTCGTGGCGCGCTTTCGCGCACGACTTCCTGGCGCATTATTCGGGCTCGAGGATCCGCCCAGCGAATTGCGCGCCGATGCGAAAGGCGCCCTCACGCTGATGCGGGTGAAAGACCGTGCGCGTTTTCCGAGCAAGAATGTTCCGCGGCGCTGCGAAGATTTCGTATCGACGCTGTCGAACGAACTCGATCGCGTTGAGTGGATGCTCCCGGCCCTTGAAGAGCAGCTGCGTCCGTACCTTCGTGAACGAATCGTCCGGCCGGACAACATGTTTACGACGCCGGTCGATCCGCTCGCGCGCCGGCGCCGCTTGAGCGAACTGCATCCCGATCGGCTCGGGCGCGATCAGACCGCCGCCGAGCGCCGGGAATATACGAAGCTTGCCTCGACTCCGGACTGAGACTGGCGAGCGCAAATCGGGGGATTTTGCAATTTCGCCTGCATGAGGGCGCGCGCGGCGCTTTCGCCGCATCCATGACTTGAATGCCTCAATTAGTCTCGCGACCTTTCAACCCTGCCGTTGCCGCATACGAGAGGCGTTGCCGCAATTTCTAGCTGCCGAGTTTCGCGCGCTCGCCAGCGTGTCGCGGGCCGCATCCGCCTCGAGAGCGAGAATCTTCAGCGACCAGCGACGCACCTTCTTCACTGCCGCCTTCACCTGGTCGATCTTGCCAGCAATGCGATAGGCGATGGCTTTGTCCGACCATGTGTAAGCGCGCTGATGCGCGTCGACGTCTGTGGCGGTGCTGTGCTGACGCCTAAGCCCTGTGGTCAAAGAATTGGTCTTTTTCCGCATGATTGCAGGCTACAACGGCCTCGGTGTGCGCAGCTACGGAACATAACGCCCGCGGCACTGAGCCCCTGCCATTGCTGTTTGCCATTTCACTTAAACGGTAAAACGCGGAACGGCATCACAAGCGCGACATTTTGCACATTCGCAATTTGTAAATAACGTCCCTTCTTCGGCCCTATTTGCGGTATACATGCAAACAGTTAATGCACGTCAGCCGCGAGCGATTTGGTTTGACAAGAGTGGGCGGCAGCGCCGCCGACGCGGTCTTCAGCTCACACGCGGTTGTCGGCATCCGATTGAACGCACACGGCCAGAACAATTAGAATAATCCGTATAACAGCGCCATATTCGTTATCGCCGGTAATGATTATGAATCGCCAGAACTTGTTGAGATATCAGCTTCGTAAATTTAGGAGGGAATGCTCATGACACGCTGCTTCAAAAGTCGTTTGTTTGCGATCTGCGCTTTGGTCAGCGTCGCGGGTGTTGCTTATGCCCAGCAGCCGCCAGACGTCGTGACGAGCGATGCCAATGGGAACACCGCGATGGGATCAAGCGCCCTAGTGGCTATCGTCAGCGGCCAATTCAACACTGCCGCCGGCGATAATGCGCTCCTTACCAACACGGCCGGCTCCTACAACAGCGCGTTTGGCTACAACACCCTTCAGAGCAACACCACGGGCACTTTCAATACCGCGGTCGGCTACGATGCGCTGCAGAATAACGCCAACGGCACTGGCAACACGGGCATCGGCTACACGGCGCTGTATTTTTCACAACGCGGCGACAACAATACCGCGATAGGTTATCAGGCGCTCTTTGCCAACTTTACCGCCAATGGCAATACAGCCACCGGCGCGGATGCGCTCTTTTCCAATACCAGTGGCGACGACAACTCGGCCTCCGGCTCAAGCGCGCTCTACTCCAACACGACTGGCAGCCGCAACAACGCCTCCGGCGCCTCAGCGCTGATCAGCAACACCACTGCCGATGACAACAATGCGATGGGTTACGTCGCGATGTACAGCAACATGACCGGCACGCTGAACAATGCCATGGGGAGCTTTGCGCTCTATTACAACACCACCGGAAACAATAACAACGCCGTCGGCTACGCGGCGCTTTATCACAACACCACAGGCTCGAGTAACAACGCGCAGGGCTTCTACGCCATGCAAAGCAACACCAGCGGCAACAACAACATCGCGCTCGGTGAATACGCTGGCTACAACCTCACGACCGGTAGCAGCAACATCGACATCGGAAATCGCGGGGTCGCCGGTGAAAGCTCAGTCATCAGGATCGGTACGGGCGCGGCCGCGACCTACATCTCGGGCATCAGCAACGCAAAGGTGACCGGCAGCGCCGTCTACGTGACATCCACCGGACAGCTCGGCGTCATGGCTTCATCGGAGCGCTACAAGACCGCGGTTGCCTCAATGGGTTCGAATTCCTCGAAACTCGCGCAGCTGCGACCCGTCACCTTCCGTCTCAAGACCGATCCGCAGGGCATCACCCAATACGGACTGATCGCTGAGGAAGTCGCCAAGGTTTATCCGGAACTCGTCATTCACGATGCCGCTGGCAAGATCGAAGGCGTTCGTTATGAGGAGCTCGCGCCAATGCTGCTGAATGAAGCGCAGCAGGAACACCAGACGGTGGCGAGCCAGACGCAGAAGCTTGCGGCGCAAGATAAGCAGATCGCGGCCCAGGCAGCGCAACTTCGCGACATGAAGCAGCAGCTTGCGCAGATGCAGGTCGCCTTGGGACTCCTGCAGAACAAAGACAGCCGCGTCGCCCAGCGCTAGGAATCCGGTGGGCGCGCGGGCAATTAGTCCGCGCGCCCAACGACCAGGATGGTGGAGAAGCCGCTGCGGTCCCCGCGTTCGCGCGACCGCCAAGCGACGTGCTCCGTATAGCCGTTATGGACTTCGCGCTTGGCCTAAGACCCGAAGACTCACGCGGGCCTATTCAACGCGCCAGGCCAAATATTCGAGCGCCTGATTACTCGCCGACGATGCGTCCGCCGACGGGTTTACCGTGGCGGCCTTGAGCCTCGAGAACCAGTGTCTTCGCAAGCCAATATCGAGCCTTGGCCTCGGCGGCCTTGGCCCGCGCCGCCTTGCCCGCATCACGCAAGGCGATGCACTTGGCGGCCCATTCGTAGGCGAGCCGGTTTGCGTCGACATGCGCTGCGACCGCGGCGTGGATGCTCTTTCGAGCGGGCGAGCGCTTCTTATTCTTCGCAGGCATCGTGTGCTCTCCATTACCGCACAAGGGTACTACACGGGCCGCCCACTTATACAGCTACACCCAATGACGGAGACTGGATGGACGGCGATGACGATGCGATTTAGATTTCGCGCATGCCGTCTGTTGAACTCACCGACACCGAACTCAATGACACCTGCATGGCGTTGCGTATGGCGGCAAGACAAGCGCAACGCGATGCATCGGCTCAGCCCAACCGCCGCATCGCCAGCGCCATTGCCGCCGACGTTGTCCGCTACACCGCCCTTGAAGCGCGCTTCCAGGAGGCACGGCAGCAAGAACGACCATAGAGCATCCCGATCCGTCATGCCGGGACCCGGAGGTTTATTTGCGCTTGCGCGGCCGTGGCGTGAACTTGCGCGTTACGTTGGCGACCTCCTCGAAGGTGGCTTTGCGTCCTTTGATCGCTTCAAACATCCGCAGAATATATTCGGGCTTGTGAGCCTCGGCGCTGTTCGTCAAAAAGCGTTCTAGTCTTTTTTCAGATTGTTCTGGCATCGTTAATACAATAGTGACCGCCGCGGCGAGGAGCGCCAGGCAGATTGCTGCAGAGACTCAAGCGCGCGCCTGATACCTTCGTGACAGGCAAAGCCGCCACAAGTGAGCCGGCTGCTTCGAAGCGCAAACCGGGTGTCAGCACGCCAACTCCGCATTAAAAAAAGCATCACTCTGCACGCTCGCCGGCAGCCGCTGCCTGTGGCCGTCCTCCAAGAATACCAGCCTCCGGCTGTACGCCCGTCTAGATCTTTCTTTGCCGCACAGGGCGCCGGTTTGACCTCATTATGTTCAAACGCGCAAGTAACGCCGGCCCACGATTCCTCGTCAAAAGGGCCGCCGACATCGACGTGCATTAATTTGACCTGTCTAACGACAGGCGCCATCGCGGCACGCGCACTTCACGGTGTATCACCGACACGGCTTCGCGTCAGCGCTCCGGCATCTTGGCATTTTTCGATGCTAAGTTTGTCCGACGCGAACAAGCGCGTCGACAAGGTTGTGGACGACACCCGCGCATGCATTGGCATTAATTGATGCATCGGTGATGCGTCATTTGCGGGCGGGCGCCTCGCAACGGCGGCACTGGTTTGTCTAAAGGTGTTGATGGCCATTCTTTTGCGCGCCGGGTCTGCGCCCGTTCTGCCGCGCCGACGGTGACATCCGTTTCCCGTTCGGTGATGCACGCTGTTCGGTCGTTGTCGTTATAAAAAAGCAGCCGAGCGGTACCGATCGTGGCATTGTCGAGGTTCCTTCAGGATGCGAACGCGACGGCCTATGAATTCTTGCGGCAGATGGGCGAGCACTGCGGCAGACCCGCGTCGGATGGATCAGGCTGCGTACGGGCCTCTACCAGTGAGACAGTTTTTCGGCAGCCTTTTGCCGCCGTCGATTTTGGGCGATTTTCTCAAATGACTAGCAAGAGCTGGCGAATCCTCACAATCGCGTACCTGATCTTCTACGTGCTGGTGATTGCTATCGAACGACATGGCTTTGGCCGTGGCCCCATGAGCCCTATCGAGAGGGTTCTCATCGCACCCCTTCTGTGGTGCTTTGCAGGTTACGGACTCTCGAGCGGTTTCGTGAGCGGGCGATTCTCGACGGTGGATCGCACCGAGAACCCTGTTGGCTTTTGGAGTTCCATCACGTTCATGGTTCTGTTTGGACTTTTTCTGTTTTGCTGGGGAATTCGCGATGCTTTGCGCTGATGTTGGAAGTAACCGTGCCGGTCCGAATTGGCTTTATCGCGTGACGCGCGCGGCGTCGCGGCATGGGCTGCCACCGGGATTTTCGACCACGGCCTGGTGCGGCCGTGCGCATCCAGTCACTGCCGTCAGCAGGCGGCCTCGGCAGGGACCGCGCCCGGTAGAGATCGCGGCGGACCGCTGGTCCCCGCCGCTGATAATGCATCAAAATCCGCCTGACCCTTGATCATCCCATCGTTGAACCGAAACACGCACCGGGGGGCTGATCGGACGACGGCGTATCGCTGCCACGGTACGTCGATTTGCAGTAGTAAGATATCGCTCGTCATACCTCCTCGGCACCGGCGGGCTGTAAAACGGGGGCAGCGGCCGCCACCTGCGTTATAAATGTCAAGCAATGTAATGTCCGCGATGCCTCGGCGCGCCTCTTTTCGAGAAACGTTTCAGATAACCGTACATTATGAACTCAAAAGAAACGCCCACACTTGAGCGGCTTGAGAGCTGGCTTACGGAGAGTCCATTTCACCGTGTGCTGGGATTGAAGCTCGCATCGGTCGACCCCGCGGCGCAGACGCTGACCATTCGCTGCGCCTACGGCCCCAACGTCGAGCGCGCGACCGGAACCGGTCAGTATCACGGCGGCGTCATTGCGAGCCTCATCGATATCGCCGGGGACTTTGCCTTGATCGCCGTATTGGGCCACGGCGTTCCGACCATTAATTTTCGGGTCGATTATTTACGGCCGGCGTTGCATGCCGACCTGCTCGCGTGCGCGCGCGTCCGCAAGGCCGGGCGCACCATCGGGGTCGTCGACATTGACGTCACGGACAGCGACAGCCGGCTGATCGCGATTGGGCGTGGCTGCTACGGTACGCAGCAGGGGTAGGCCGATAAACTGGGAGTTCAGCTGGTGAGAGCACTATTGACCGTCGCACATGGCGGTCGCGATAATTTGGTGCTGCGTGAAGACTTTCCCGATCCGCGCGCCGCGGCTAACGAAGTATTGGTCGAAGTGGCTTTCACGTCGGTCAATTTCCACGACATCTTCACGCGTCGCGGAATGCCCGGGGTCAGAATCGCACTGCCGGTCATTGTCGGCTCCGACATCGCCGGGACGGTGGTTGCAGTGGGACCCGGCTCCGATCCTGCGTGGCTCGGAAAG
>Ga0302325_10029044_pt1 | contig 11432 bp, 11 predicted proteins | sample Palsa_T0_2_FD_201948 | JGI IMG/M metagenome (GOLD analysis project Ga0302325, IMG submission 201948) | Peat permafrost microbial communities from Stordalen Mire near Abisko, Sweden - Palsa_T0_2 | ecosystem: Environmental > Terrestrial > Soil > Palsa > Peat permafrost | place: Sweden: Abisko... | reverse complement strand
GCGCTCGCCGAGCTGCTGGCCACCACGCGGGCGGCGTCCACTCCGCTGGCCACCGTGCTGCTCACCTCCGAGCTGATCCCCGGCCGGTTCGAATACCGCCAAGGGGCCACCTATGTCGACTCCAAGATCGTCGACCTGTTCGAGGCGGGCGCGGGCGTGTGCCAAGACTTCGTCCACCTCGGACTGTGCCTCCTGCGTCACCATGGCATCGCCGCCCGCTACGTCTCGGGCTACCTGTACGCCGGCGGCTCGGGTGAGAGCCAGGAGTCGGTGGAGGTCGACACGCATGCGTGGCTGGAGGCGCTCCTGCCGGTGCCCGGCGGCAGCGAGCCGGTGTGGGTCGGCACCGATCCGACCAACCGGGTGCTCGCGCAGGAATCTCACGTCAAGATCGGCCATGGGCGCCACTACGCCGACGTCGCCCCGATCAAGGGTGTCTATCGTGGCGGCGCGAACGCCAAGCTCGAGGCGAGCGTGACGATGACGAGACTGGAGCGCGCGGACCCGGCGTCGATCGCGCGGTCCTGATGGGCATGGGCATCCGGTCCTGATCGACCTCGGCATCCGGTCCTGATCGACCCGGTATCGGCACGCGGACGGTGATAGCGTCGCGCGTATGGGCGATCGAACGCATTACACACCTGGGACGTTCTGCTGGACCGACCTAACCACGGCTGACCAGCCGGCCGCAAAGACCTTCTACGGAGACCTGTTTGGCTGGGAGTTCACCGACAACCCCGTCGGCGACGGCGCCTACTACTCGACGGCGCAGATCGACAACAAGCCTGTGGGAGCGATCTCGTCGCAGCCACAGCAGCAGCGTGAGGCGGGCGTGCCCCCGTCATGGAACTCGTATATCAGCGTGGACAGCGCCGACGAGGCGCTCGAGCACGCCGAGGCACTCGGCGCCGCAATCCACGCGCCAGCGTTCGACGTCATGGATGTCGGGCGGATGGGCGTGGTTCAGGACCCGCAGGCCGCGTACTTCCTGATCTGGGAGCCGAAGGCGCATATCGGCGCCTCGCTGGTCAACGCGCCGGGAGCGCTGGCCTGGAACGAGCTGGCGTCTGACGACCTCGATGGCTCAGCCAGCTTCTATAGCGAGCTGTTCGGCTGGCAGGTGGAGGTGGTCCCGGATATGGATCCGCCGTATCGGATGGTCAAGAACGCCGCCGGCTGGAGTAACGGGGGCATCCGGCCCGTGATGCCGCCCGGCACCCCGCCGCACTGGCTCGTCTATTTCGGCACCGACGACACCGCTGCCTCACTCGCGAAGGTGTCCGATCTGGGCGGCACACCGATCTTCGGTCCGATGGACATCGGCATGGGCACGATCGGCGTGGCCCAGGATCCCCAGGGCGCATATTTTGCCCTGTTCGCTGGGACGTTCGAGCCTTAAGGGGCGCTACTGACCCACGGTTAGGTCGGGTGAGCCCCTTAGAGGAGCGGTAAGCAGCGACGGGCGGGCGGGCGGGTCATAATCGGCGTCGTGCGCACACGTGGCATCGCGGCGCTCGCGCTCCTTCCGTTCCTCGGTGCCGGTTGCGGTCAGCTGCAGGCAACCGCCACGGCGCCGAGTGGACACGATGCCCCGAGTTCACTAGGGCAGACGGTGACCAGCCTGCACGCCCATCCCCAAGCGATCGAGCCGGTGGCCGGCGCCGTGGCGCCATCGGCCACACCTGCCGCGGGCCCGACCGAGGTCAGCGTCGGGTCCAGCGCCGGCGGCGCGCTCCCGCAACCGATATCGAACGCGCAGATCCGCGAACAGCTCGCTGAGAGCGGCATGACTGCCAGCCCCAACCAGGCCACGCTCACCCCCGACGGGCTGGCGGTGGCGCCGATCGATGCGCCGCCGGCAGTCCAGGCGGTGATCACGGCCGGCAACGAGATAGCCCGTCTTCCCTATCGCTACGGCGGAGGTCATCTGACCTACGAAGACACAGCGTATGACTGCTCGGGCTCGATCAGCTACGTGTTCGCCGCTGCCCACCTGCTCAACCGGATCGTGGTGTCAGGCCAGCTCGAGAACTGGGGCGAGCCCGGTCCGGGCAAGTGGATCACCGTGTTCGCCAACGCCGGCCACACCTTCATGTACGTCGCGGGATTGCGCTTCGACACGGTCGCGCTCGCCGAGACCGGTTCGCGCTGGTCAGACACGCCGGCGGATGAGCCCGACCTGAGCACGTTCGCGGTCCGCCATCCGGTTGGCCTATAGGACTGTTTTGGAGTCTGACGAGCGAGTCAAAGTCCCGCAGGCGAGCGCGTGAGAACGGGGTGGCCTTGAGGGCCACCCCGTGTGCTGTCCTTCGGTTGCTGGGTGTGGATTAGCCGGCGGAGGCGAAGTTGCCGTTGCTGCTGCCGACGGTGAGGATCTGGACCTGGTTGCCGTTGAGGGCGTTGATGAAGCCGTGGGATGAGTTGCCGGCGGCGGCGGTGTTGCTGTAGCTGCCGGAGCGGGAGTAGCAGCCGCCCATCAGCTCGCGGGCGGGGAGTTGCTCGGCGAGCTGGCTGTCGAGGTCGTGGGTGGTGAGTTCGCGCATGGTGCTTCTCCTCTTGATAGTGGTGCGGGTTGTGGTGTCGGGCGGGGCGTAGGCTTCGCTGTCGCCCGGCATCCGGTGTTGCGTCTTGGTTGTAGGTTGCCTGGGTTTGCGGGGGGCGTTGGGGGAGGTTCATCGGGTTGGGGTGGGGGTTTTTGTGCCTGGTCCCGCGGCGAGGGTCGCGTCGACGCGCGTGTTTTTGAGCGCGAGGGTGCTGCCGGTGCGTCGGCAGATGAGCAGGTAGGTGAGGGTGATCCCGGCGACGGGGAGGAGCAGCATCGCGGCGCCGATCGTCGCGTTGAGGAGGTCGATGATGCTGCCGGCCCGCAGGCTGTATGAGATCCCGTCGATTTGGAGGATGAGGGATTGCCAAGCGCGGGTGAGGTAGCCCGGCGCGTAGAGGGTGATCACGACGGCCATCGCGGTGAACGCGGCGAGGGTGCTGATGACCCAGGCGCTGACGGCGGCGCGCGCCCAGGGTTTGAGCTCGCTGACGCGCGGGTCGGCGTGGCGGCCGGGGCGCAGGCTCGCGATTACGGGTTTGATCCGGGTGAACAGGTCTGAGATGCCGATCAGGTCGCTGACGATGTGGTAGCCGTCGAGGCGGACCCAGGGGATGAACTGGTCCAGCAGCAGCATCTGCTGGCTGACGATGAGGACCAGCAGCGGCTCGTAGCCGGTCGCGAGGTACGCGCCGAGGGCGCCCAGTGCGAAGAGGGCGTTGAAGTACACGCCGCCGAGGTCGGTGCGCAGGCGGCCGGTTTTGTTCAGCCGATAGGAGTCGGTGACGTCGGTGTAGAAGACGGGCCAGACGAGGTAGATGCCGACGCCGATCCGGCCGGGTCTCGCCCCGCCGTAGCGGCAGGCGGCGGCGTGTCCGCATTCGTGGAAGGCGAGTGAGAGGATCGTCAGCGTGAACAGCGCGAGCCCGAGCGTGGGATGCGCGATCACGATCCGCAGTCCGGCGCCGATCCCGTGCGAGGTCGCGAGCCAGAGGTCGCAGGCCAGCAGCGCGGCGAGCGCGGCGATCACGACCGGCGCCAGAAACAGGGGTTTGAGCACCCTCGCGAGCCGGTTCACAGCGCGTTCGCTGATGATGGGGGCGCGGAAGCGCAGCGCCAGCAGCGCGTTGAGACGCTCGAGGCTCGGCGGGCTGCCATCGCGGGGGGCGATGAGTCCTAACGGGATCAGCTTGTGCTCGGCCACGTAGGCGACCTGCTCGGCGGTGATGCGGAGGTTCATGCGTGCGCTGACGTGGGCGGCGGCGGTAGCGAGCTCGCGTCCGTCGAGCGTGCCGGCGATGACGTAGAGCAGCTGCGAGAGTTGGACGACCTGCCCATCGCAGCGACGCACGAGGTAGGGCGGCTCACGCAGGCCAGATCCCGCGACCCGGCCGATCAGCTCGGTGCCGGCCAACAGCCGCGGGGAGAACCCCCTCCCGGCTGGCGCTGGCGGCGACACCCGCGCCGGCACACTCGCTGGCGCTGGCGCTGCGGCGCTCGGTGTGATCGTAGTGATGCTCATCACTCACTCCATTTCTCTGTGACCAGCACGGTCCGGATATGCGGACGGGGTGACCGTCTGGCCACCCCGTCGCAAAACGCCCCCGCGCCCCCACGCCCCGCGTCCCCGCGTCCCCGCCGGGGGGTGTGGTCAGGGTTAGCCGGCGATCGCGCCGTTGCCGTTGCTGCTGAACAGCGTCAGGAGCTGAACCTGGTTGCCGTTGGCGACGTTGATAAAGCCGCCCGAGGAGTTCCCGGCGACGGCGGTGTTGCTGGTGTAGCTGCCGTGGCGGGAGTAGCAGCCGCCCATCAGCTCGCGGGCGGGGAGCGCCTCGGCGAGCTGCGCATCGAGTTCGTGGGTGGTGATTTCGCGCATGCGTACCTCTCCTTGATGGTGGTGGGATGCCGAGCGAGCCGTGCTCGCCTCGCTCGAACACCGTGGTGTGGTGCTTCTGATGTCCAGTGTTCCCGGGCTGCTCAGGGCGGTTGGGGGAGGTTCATCGGATCGGGATGGGGGCTTTTGTCCCCAGCACCTCCTCGCGGCGCAGGCGTTTGGCGGCGCTCACGGCATCCCGGCGTGAGTGCACCCCGAGTTTGCGCAGCACGCTTTTGACGTGGCTGTAGACGGTGGTCGGGGAGACCACGAGCGTCTCGGCGATCTGTTCGGTCGAGCTGTGCTGGTCGAGCAGCTCGATGATCTCCCATTCGCGGGTGGTCAGCCGGCTGTGCGTCGGGCGCCAGCCCTGCTCCGGGGTGGCGTGCACCAGCTCCAGCAGCGCGCTCGTCAGCCGTCGCGGGATGATCGCCTCCCCCGCCGCGGCGAGGCCGATCAGTCGCACGAGACCGGCGGGGTCGATGTCCTTGCTGATATGCCCGACCGCCCCGGCCCGCAGGCCCGCCAGCGCGGTCTGGTCCTGATCGGCGCAGACGGTCACGATCCGCGTCGCCGGCGCCACCCGCAACAGCTCAGCGATCAACGCCACGCCGCCGCCGTCAGCCAGTCCGGTGTCAAGGATCAGCACCGCGGGCTGGTAGTAGCGCACCAGCTCGAGCGTCTCACAGGCGTCAGTGGCGGCCGGGAGCGTCACGATCGCGCTGGCGTCCTGCAACGCGGTGTGGATCATCCGCCGCGCGAGCCCGTCACGATCAGCGACCATCACCCGCACGCGCTGATCCTGACCAGGCTCGGCCCGGTGCCGGGCACCAATCGCGGTGACGCTCATCGCCGGGACCCCCCGTTCTGCTCGGTGCGGTCGTGAGCGCTGACCAGCTCAGTCCCCAGCCCGCGCGGCCTCTGCGCGCCCCGGGGCGCCGGGCGAGGCACACGGCTGCGGGTCCGTCCATAGCTCACCAGCACCGTCAAGACCCCCAACGCCGCGGCGGCCAACAGCACCAGCGTGACCGGCAGCGCCGGCGGACGCTCGCCAATGGCCGCGACTGACCCCACCGGCGCCGTGACACGCCCCTGCGCAACGGGGCGAGACCAGGCGCGATGGCGTATCGGACTCACAATCGGGATCACACGCCGCGCGACCGGGCTCAAAGCACGCAGCGTGCCCGCGCCGATAACACCACTGACGGTCAGCCGCCGAGCGCACTGGAAGCGCGCGACCGCCCCGGTGGTCAACGGCCCGTAGCGCCCATCGACCAGGCCCGGGCTGAACCCCAAGCCCGCCAGGCGACGCTGCAACACCCGCACCCGCCGCGACCCTGACGTCTGCTGGTAGCCGGCGCCGGGACGCAACCCCGTGCTGCTCTGACTCGCGCTGGCCCTCAGCGACGCGAGCGTACGAGCCCCCGCCACCCCATCGACGGTCAGATCAGCGGCACTCTGAAACCGCTCGACCGCCCCTATGGTCAACGGCCCGTAGCGCCCATCGACCACGCCCGGCGAAAACCCCAAACCCGCCAGGCGACGCTGCAACACCCGCACCCTCCCCGACCCCGCCGCCAGCTGGTAGCCGCTACCCGCCGCCAACCGCACAACCCGCCGTGAGGCGAACACGCGCGCGGACCGCAGGCTCGCGCGCCGCCCGACGCCGGCCAACGCCGGCGTATGCACCGGGATGATCCGGCCGATCGTGGGAACAGGATGAGAATCTGACCTGGCCGCGTGAGTGCTGGCGGGCCGGGCACCCGCGCGACCCAGGCCCGCGGCAACCGCCGCGGCCGGAGTCAACGCGAACGCGAACACGCCCACCACCACAGCCGCCCAAACAGAGCGTGACATGAAGGATCTCCCTTGCTAGCTAGAACGATGCGCCAAGGCACAAGCCCAGGCGCTCAGGACCGTGGAAAGCCGTTCGGGCTAGCCAGGGTCAGCAAGCAGCAAGAAAAACGGGGCCCGCCGGACCAGCTGCGCAAACAGCCGACAGGGGCCCACCAGTGCCGGCAACGCCACACACAACAACGCCAACAACACCGCAGCACCAAAGAAAAAGCCTGAAGAGCCAGCCCCCGCCGCGGACGCACCCGCGCTCACCGGCACCCCCGGCGCAACCGGAACCCGAGCCGGCCCCGCCGCCCGCGACGCCACCAGCGTCCAGCCAGCCCGCGACCGCGACACCCCGACCACCGACGCCACCGACGGCAACGCCGCCGCGAACACCGGCGCTCCAGCCACCAACACGCGCGTCCCCACCACGACCAGCAAGCCGGCCGCAAACGGCCACGCGCCGGTCCGCCTCACCAGCTGGGAAACCCGGCTCACCACCGGCACGACGGGAACAATCCGCGCGAGAGTCCGACCGACCGCAGCCACCGGAGCGCTCGCCGCTCTCACGACCACAGCGACCGACACCCTCGCCAGCTTCACAACCGGAGGCACCAGCGCCGACGCCTGCCTCACAACCGGAGCCACCAGCGCCGTGACCCGCTTCACGACCGGAGCCACCGGCACCGCGACCTGCTTGACCGCCGGCGCGACCGGCGCCGTCGCCTGCTTGACCACCGGCGCGACCGGCGCCGTCGCCTGCTTGAGGACCGGCGCGACCGGCGCCGTCGCCTGCTTCACGACCGACGCGACCGTCGCGGTCGCCTGCTTGACCACCGGCGCGGCCGGGGTGGTCGCTGCGGCCGGCGTGGTGGGCTGGGTAGTCTGCTTGACCGGCGCGGTTGGGGTGGTCGGCGCAGCCGGCTGGGTGACCTGCTTGACGACCGGAGCGGCCGGCGCGGTGACCTGGCTGACGACCCCGCTCACCGACGCTCCGCTGGATCCGACGCCCACGGCGTAAGCCTGCGCCGGAAGGAACAAGACGAACGAGACGAACGCGAACAACAACCCAAGCCGTGCAACCCACTGGTTGCGACGCGCCAGGCTCGTGCCACCTCGTCCGATCGGCCTGCGGTTCATCTAGGAGATCTCAACTTGCGTCCATATCCGGGAATCTCATTCGCCTCGCATCTCACCCTCAAACCAAAAATCCGACAACTTGACCGAAGAGGGTTACCCACTTCCCACTCGTGCTAAACCTACTCATCCGCCAGCCGTGGTCGAGCCGCCGAGCTACCGCCGCGCCGCCGAGGCCACCAGTTCCTCCTGTAACCAGCGCAGTTTTTGCCAGCGAGCTGACGTCCGACCGTCGCTCTATCTTCGTTTGCGCCATGCAAGTACGGCAATTTGCAGACGGATGTGACGTCGCGCAGATGGAGGCCGATCTCCGGGGGCTGCTCGCAACTGTCCAGAACGTGCACCTCCGATGCCTGCTGGGGGTCGTGTTCGGCGAGGGCTCGGCCACTTGGGCGCGGTTTCGCGACGCGCCGGCGGCCAAGCATTACCACCAGGCCTACCCACACGGCCTGCTCGAGCACTCGGTCACCGTCGCGCAGGCGGTCAGCTCCATCTCCGCCACGTTTCCCGGCATCGACCGCGACGTCGCCGTTACGGGGGCGCTGCTCCACGACATCGGCAAGCTCGAGGCCTACGAGGTTCACGGCGAGGCGATCTCGATGTCCGATGACGGCCGCCTGTATGGCGAGATTTCGCTGGGCTACTACCGCGTTCGCCGGGAGATCGAGCGGATGGAGAATTTTCCCCCTGCGCTCGAGCATGCCGTCCTGCACATCATTCTCAGCCACCATGGCTCGCTCGAGCACGGCAGCCCTGTGATCCCTTGCACGCGTGAGGCGACGCTCGTCCATATGATCGACAATCTCGGCGGACGACTGGGTAGCTTCGACCGGCTGGAGAAGGAGCTCGCCGCCGGCGCGCAGTGGACGGCGTATGACAAGGGCATCGGCGGCGGGGCATATTTCGCCGGGCGCGCCGAAGAACAGCGCGAGGCGGCTTAGCACGCTGGCGATCCCTCGGCTAGATCCGTAACGCGGCTGTCCCGGCGTGTCCCTAATGTGCGCAAATAGCGCACGGGCACGGGCGGGGTCAGGGTGCAACGCGGCGGTCCGCGATTACAGTTGCCAAGGATGGCCAAGGACACCGAAAAGCTGATCCGCCAGCTCTCGCTGATCTCCTACCTGATGGCCGAGCGCCGTCCGGTGACCGCGCCGGAGATCAGGCGGGACGTCGAGGGCTACAGCGTCATGAACGAGGACGCGTTCGCGCGCCGCTTCTACGCCGATCGCTCAGAGCTCGAGGCGCTGGGGATCGTGCTCACGGTCGAGAAGCCGGTCGATGGACTCGTCGAGCAGGAGAACTATTCGCTGCCGCCGGAGAACTTTCACCTGCCACCGATCGAGTTCTCCGACGAACAGCTCGCCGCGCTGCGCACCGCGCTGCAGTTACTGGACGGCGAGTTCGCCTATGCCGAACCGCTGCGCTTGGCGCTGCAGCAGATCTCGTGGGGACGTCCGAGCCCGCTGAGCGCGCCGGAGCAGAATACGGTGGCGCTCGGGATCACCGGCTCGGCGGGCGGCCACGATGTCTCGCAGCGCCTAGCGAAGATCGAAACGGCGATCTTTCGCCGCAAGACTGTCGTGTTTGACTACTACACGATGGAGCGCGACGAGGTCGGCGCACGCCGCGTTGACCCCTACCAACTCCTCTACCAGGGCGCTCAGTTCTACGTTGTTGGGCGCTCCCATGAGCGCAGCGCGATCCGGGTCTTTCGCCTCTCCCGCATCCGGGGCAAGGTCGGCTACGCGACCAAGGCCGAGCACGACTTCCAGCGTCCGGCGAACTTCGACCCGCGCAGCTACGCTAACCGAATCGACTGGCAGTTCGGCGAGGTCCTCGGCACGGCCGAAGTCTGGATCGGGCACCGGATCGCCTGGCAGATCGAGCGACACTTTGGTCGCTACGGCGAGATGCACGCGGATGGCGCGGCAGCGCCCGCGAGCGCGGGCGAGGCAGATCTCGGCGATCGGATGTTCGCGACGTCCTATGCCAACGCCCGTCAGCTGATCGCCTGGGTGCTCGGCCTGGGTGAGCACGCGCGGATCGTCGAACCCCCCGAGCTCGAAGGTGAGCTACGTGACCGGGTTCGGTTACTGATCGAACGCCACACGGGCGAACCGCAGATCGCCGCGCCCCGCGAGCCACCGGCGATCCCGGCGCCGGATGGGCGCTCGGGCACGACCGGGCGCTCGCCGGAGGGCGGACGCAGCGAGAGCGACGGCGATGGTGGTAACGGGCACCATCCGGACGTCGCGATCCGACCTGAGCGGTTCGCCCGCCTGGTCACCCTGGCGAGCATCCTGATCGACGCGGGGCGCGCCGGACGGCGGCTCGACGCGGACGAGCTGCACGAGGCACTGAAGGTCTCAGATCAGGAGCTGCGCGAGGACATCTCGGTGCTGAACGTGGTCAACTTCGGGGCCGGTACGTACGTCCTGTACGCCGAGATCGATGAAAACGGGACGATCTCGGTCGATCCGGAGCCGTACGGCGATTCGTTCGCCAGGCCGGCTCGGTTGCTGCCCGTCGAGGCCAAGGCGCTGGTCGCGGCGATCGACCTAATCGGCGAGCACATCCCGGCGGGCTCGCTGGCCTCGGTGCGTGAGAAGGTGGTCACCGCACTCGGCGAGGACCCGGTCCATGAGGGCCTGCAGGTGGCCGCGGCGGGCGGCGACGACGCGGAGATCGCCGCGGTCGTCTCCCGCGCGATCACCAGGCGTCAGCTGCTCTCGTTCGAGTACTACAAGGAGAACGAGGATGAGTTCTCCACCCGACTGGTCGAGCCGTACGCGCTGATCAATGGGCGCGAGGGTTGGTACGTCGCCAGCTTCGACCCGACGCGCGACAGCGTGCGGCACTTCCGCCTGGACCGGATCAAGTCGGCGACCCCGACCGCCGAGCACTTCGAGCCCCGGCCCGATGTGGATCCGGCCGCCGATGTCGACGGCTGGCCACGGACCGGCGAAGTACCCGCCTCGCGCCGAGCGCACGTGTGGGTGTCGCCCGAGCGAGCGCGGTGGGCGAGAGAGGAGCGTACCGTCATCCGCGAGCTCCAGGACGGATCGGTGATCGTCGAGCTGGGCTTCGCCGGAGTCGACTGGCTCGTGCGCGAGGTCCTCAAGGAAGCAGGGGACGCGGTCGTGCTCGAGCCACCCGACGCGCGAGACGCTGTCCGCGCCGCGGCCGAGGCGATCGGCGCGGGGGCCGAGCTTGCCGCCGCAGCAGCGACGCGATGCGAGAGCTGAAGGGGCTGATCCTCTCGGGGGGCAAGGGCACGCGCCTGCGGCCGATTACCCACACGAGCGCTAAGCAGCTGGTGCCGGTGGCCAACAAGCCAGTCCTGTTCTACGGGATTGAGGCGATGGCCCAGGCCGGCATCAATCAGGTCGGGATCATCATCGCGCCCGAGACAGGCGCGGAGATCAGGGCCGCGGCGGGTGACGGCTCGCGCTTCGGCGTCGCGCTCAGCTACATCGTCCAGGATCAGCCGCTCGGGCTCGCGCACGCGGTCCTCACCGCCGAGTCGTTTCTGGGCGACTCGCCGTTCGTGATGTACCTGGGCGACAATCTGCTGCAGGGGGGGATCGAGGATCTCGTCAGCGCGTTCCGCGCCCACGAGCCGGACGCGCTCATCCTGCTGACTCCGGTTCCCGACCCGGAGCAGTACGGCGTGGCCGAGCTGAGCGATGGAGCGGTCGTGCGCCTAGTTGAGAAGCCCCCGCAGCCGAAGACCAATCTGGCGCTGGTGGGCGTGTACATGTTCACATCTGCCGTGCACGCCGCGGCTCGCGCGATCGAGCCGTCTGGGCGGGGAGAGCTCGAGATCACCGATGCGATCCAGTACCTGGTCGATGACGGAATGCGGGTCGAGCCGCACGTCGTGAAGTGATGGTGGAAGGACACGGGCCGCCTGGAGGACATGCTGGCCGCCAACCGGCTGGTGCTCGACACGATCGAAGGACGCGTGGAAGGCGAGCTGATCGACTCCCAGGTGGACGGCCGCGTCGTGATCGAGGCGGGCGCGCGGCTCAAGCGCTGCAC
>Ga0302325_10029043_pt1 | contig 11432 bp, 12 predicted proteins | sample Palsa_T0_2_FD_201948 | JGI IMG/M metagenome (GOLD analysis project Ga0302325, IMG submission 201948) | Peat permafrost microbial communities from Stordalen Mire near Abisko, Sweden - Palsa_T0_2 | ecosystem: Environmental > Terrestrial > Soil > Palsa > Peat permafrost | place: Sweden: Abisko... | reverse complement strand
TTCTTCTCGCACGGCGGTTCGCTGAAGTCGTCCTGGTACGGCGACTGCTTGCCGGAGCGCGACTTCCCCACCCTGATCGACCTCTACCTGCAGGGCCGGTTGCCATTGGAGAAGTTCGTCTCCGAGCGCATCGGCCTCGACGATGTCGAGGAGGCATTCCACAAGATGCACGGCGGCAGGGTGCTCCGCTCGGTGGTGATGCTCTGATGCCGAACATCGAGCGCATCGTCACGTCCGGGACCTTCGAACTCGACGGCGGCAGTTGGGAAGTCGACAACAACATCTGGCTGGTCGGCGACGAGTCCGACGTGGTGGTCTTCGACGCCGCACACAGCGCGGACCCGATCATCGCCGCTGTCCGCGGGCGCAATGTGGTGGCAGTGGTCTGCACACACGGCCACAACGACCACGTGACCGTCGCACCCGAACTCGGCGAGGCTCTCGACGCACCGGTCCTGCTGCATCCCGCCGACGATGTGTTGTGGCAGATGACCCACCCGGACAAGAGTTTTCGCACGGTGTCCGACGACGAGACGCTCACCGTCGCCGGCACCGAGCTGCACGCGCTGCACACCCCGGGACACTCGCCGGGCTCGGTGTGCTGGTACGCCCCGGAGCTGGGTGCGGTGTTCAGCGGCGACACCCTGTTCTCCGGCGGACCTGGCGCCACCGGGCGGTCATTCTCGGATTTCCCGACGATTCTGAAGTCGATCTCCGGTCGGCTCGGCGCGCTGCCCGCCGACACCGTCGTCTACACCGGCCACGGCGACACCACCAGCATCGGCGACGAGATCGTGCACTACGACGAATGGGTCGCCCGGGGGCACTAGCGAGCCACTAGCGACCCTCGAGGATTCTGTGCTTCTCCGCTTCGAATTCAGCGTCGGTCAATGCTCCGGAATCCCGCAGTGCTGCAATCATTTTGAGTCTCTCCAACCGGACAGCCTCGTCACTGGGCTCGTGCGGCACGCCGGTCACTGTCGGCTTCACGACGGGGCTGACTGGAAACCCCTAGTCAGGTAGCCCCGGTGCGGCGGCGGGAGCTTCCTTGCCGCGGATGCGGCCCAGCCACTTCCACGCCACGAGCAACCCAATGAGGCCCGCGGCGAACATGCCGACGAACACCCAGACCAGGAACCCGATCGGACTGCCGTGGCCGAACGCTAGTCGCGGGTCGATGAAGCCGCTGACCTTGCCGTTGGTGGTGATGTTGTACGTACCGTCGGCCGGGATCTGGGCGACCCAGACCCGCACGTGTGCGTCGTTGTTGACTGTCGTGGTTCCGCCGACGTTTTCCGTGACCGCCGGATCCGCGACGCCGTCGGGTGGGACGATCGTGACGCCCATCGGCGGGATGGGCAGGCCCCCATTCGGGCTGCCGATCACCTCGGCGTGCAGGCTGATCGTCACCTCGCCACGGGGTAGGTGCAGGCTGGCCGAACCGGGGACGGACACCTCCCCGTAGGCGTCGTAATCGTCGAGGAAGAACGCGTTGAGCACCAGGGTGACGATGAAGCCGGGCACCGCAACGACGATCAGCCAGATGGCGGCCGTTCGCGACAATCTCGCGGGCCCACCGGCACTGCCGCTCATCTGTGAAGTGTGTCACTACCAGCCACAATGCGCAGACGAGCAATGGGCACTTTTGACCCGTCGCCGCAGCGGGTAGTCGACGAAAGGTCAACGAAGACTCGCGAAAGGGACGGTTGGGTTATGAGCGAAGACGAGAAGGATCAGGCCGACGACGAAAAGGACCAGGCCAGCACCGACGGCGAGGAAACCTCGTCCGAAGAGTTCGAACTGAGCGACGAGGGCAAAGAAAAGGTCAAGGAGATGCGGGCCGCCTACGACGATGACCGGCAGACCGCTGTGTTGCCTGGGACCGACGGCACCATCACCGGTGTCGCTATCAATGAATGGCTGGACGACGACGGCAACCCGAAGTTCGGCCAAGACGAGCAACAGGAAAAAGACTCCAAAGCCAAAGACGACTCAAAAGACGAGCACCAAGAGGACGAGCACCAACAGAAAGAAAAGCAGGAGCAGCACGCCGACTAGCGGTAGCCCGGCTCCAGCGGGAAAAGTCTCGGCCCGTCGGGGCGTCGGGGGAAGCGTCGGTCCGGCTCCGGCGGGGTGCTGGGCGCCGTCGTCGTCGGGACCGTAGTAGTCGTAGTCGGGGCTTGGGTCGTTGTCGTTGTCGGCGGCGCCGCGCTGCTGGTCGAGGACGTCGTTCCGGTGTCGGACGGCTGTGTGCTGCTGGCTGGAGTCTGCGTGTCGGTGTTCCCGGGTGTTGCCGGGTTAGCCGGTGTTGTGTCGACACTGGACGTCGGGGCGTTCGGAGTGTTGTTCGATGTATGCCGCACCGCAATCAACACTCCGCTCCCGATGGCCAGCACCGCAAGAGCGGTACCTACTGCCACAACCACCGGGCGCCGATACCAGACGTCGGCAAATCCCATCGGCGCCGAATCCATATCGAAATCCGTCGGCCCGCGTGATGCCGTCAGCGGGGAATTCTTCGCGTCGTCGGCGTACTCGCCGGCGCGGATCGGCATGATGCCGGAGTCGTCGTCCGCTTCCGACCAGGCCAGCGCCGGCGCCGGGCCGGGGTCGGCAGCCACCGCGGTCCGGGTCGTCAGATCGGGAACCGATCCGGCCGCGGTCGGTACCAGGGCTGTCTGACCGTCGGCCGCCGGACCGCGTGCCGCCCACAGCGCCGCTCCGAGCGCGGCAGTCAGGTGCGGCCGCGGCGCCGTGACGACGAGTGCGCCGAACTGTTCCGACAGTGTTGTGGTGACCAGCGGGATGCTCGCACCACCGCCCACCGACGCGATCGCGACCAGCTCCTCCGGCAGAATCCCGTTGCGCTGCAACGCTTCGTGGACGAAATTTGTGAAGTCTTCAAGCGGTTGGCGGATCGCGTCGTCGAGATCGTCCCTGGTGAGCCGGATTTCGCCTTGGAAGCCCGGCACGTCGGCGATCAACTCCGTCGTGAGAGTCGACGAAAGCCGCTCTTTGGCGGACCGGCACGCGTTGCGTAATCGGGCCAGGGAGCCGATCGCCGACGTCGCCGCCGTGTCGAACGAACCCGCCGACGAGAGATCGGCGACGACGTGGGTCAGCAGGGCCTGGTCAATCCGGTCGCCGGAGAACTCTGCGTGCCGCACGGCGGGCGCGATGGGCTCGTAGCCGTTCTCCGCGTCGACCAGGGTCAGCGTGGTTCCCGAGCCGCCGAAGTCGCAGACGGCGACGGTGCCGCTGGTCGGCAGGCCGGGTTTTGCCTGCAGGGCGAACAGCGCCGCGACGGAGTCCGCTAGCAGCACCGACCGTTCGCGCGACCATTCTGAGACCCGGGTCAGCGCGACCCGTACGGCGTCGACCGCGGCGGACTCCCAATGTGCGGGATGGGTCACCGCGACCGCGTCAGGCAAGGTCCCGCCGTCAATGACGGTGTAAGCCAGCGCCCGCAGCGCGTCGGCGACCAGCGTCTCGCTGCGGTGCGTCGTGCCGTCGGCGGCCGCGATACCGCCCGAACTACCCACCCGGTCGACAAAGTCGTTGACCACCAGGCCGGGCTCGTCGAGTTTCGGGTTCTCCGACGGCACGCCCACTTCGGGTGGGCGCTGCCGGTACAGCGTCAGCACCGGTCTGCGGGTCACCGCGCGATCGGCGGTCACCGCCGCCAAGTTGGTGGCCCCAATCGAGAGCCCTAACGCCGACCGCTCTCCGTCAGCCATGTCGCCTCATCTTGCGCATCGGTCACCAATTTATCGGCTGCCCGGATTCGGCGTGCCGCCCACCGTCCGTCTAGCGAATAGTGCCGGCGCCCGCGATCAGCGGCAGGTCGAGCGGAGTGACCCAGCCCGGAGACAGTTCGTTGACCGCCGACACCGCATTGAGGGCCCGCATTCCGGTGGCCAGGCAGCCGGCGGCCGCCGCGTCTCGCCCGGATCCGTCGGTGAACCGGAACGCGGTCTCCTGCGAAATGCTCGGCGTGCCTTCGATATCGACGCGGTAGACATCATCCTTGGTGCCGGCCGGCCAGTCCGGCGCGGCGTCCAGACCGATGCGGTTGACATGCTCGAGCTGAATGCGGGTCTGGCCTTGGTAGACGCCGTTGATGGTGAACCGCACAGCCGCCACGTTTCCCGCCGGGATGATGCCTTTGGCCGTCTTGCGCTCGTCGGGGGTGATCCACTTGTCCCAGGTGGTGGTGATCTCGTCGAGCATGATGCCGGCGGCGTGCGCGATCATCGGGACGGTGCCGCCCCACGCGAAGATCAACACGTCACGGTTTTCCAGCATCGGGCGGAAGTCGGGTTCGCGGCCGATGCCCATCTCCACTTCGTAATCGCCCTCATAGTTGGTGTAGTCCAGCAACTCCGATGCTCGTACCGTGCGCACCTCTGAGCACAGGCCCATCAGCGTCATCGGAAACAGGTCGTTGGCGAAGCCGGGGTCGATGCCGGTGGTGAAGCACGACGACTCACCCAGCTCGCAGGCCTCGGTGATCGGCTGAATCCACTGCGGCGGGTTGAGGTGCATGGTCGGCCAGACCCAGGGCGTCATCGCGGTCGAACAGACGTCGATGCCCGCGCGCAGGAACCGCGTCATCAGGGCGATGTTGACGTCGGCGTGCGCGGCGGTCGGGCCGTAGTGCACCAAGGCGTCGGGCTGCAGCGCGATCAGCGCGTCGACGTCGTCGGTGGCCGCGATGCCGATCGGCTCGGACAGGCCGCAGATGTCGCCGACGTCGCGGCCCACCTTCTCCGGGTTGCTGACGCCGACACCGACCAATTCGAACTCGGGATGCTTGACGATCTCGGCGATCACCATCTTGCCGACGAAGCCGGTACCCCAGATAACAACCCGTTTAGCCATGCGCCACCTTCCGATCGACGATCCCCGGTTCACCCTAGGCGCGCCGGACCGCCGATCGGGAGAAATCAGCGCTTGCGACCCATGGCGAAAGTCATCCGCTCGATCAGCCGGTCGCGCAACGCGAAGGTGTGCCACAGCACGGCGGAGATGTGGGCGGCGATCACCACCATCAACGTGTACGCGATCACCGAATGCGTTTGGCGCAGAATCCAAAACACCTGCGCGTCGAACGGCGCGATCCGTGGCAGCCGAAGCGCGCCGAACACGACGACCGGTCCCCCTGCCGCCGAGAGCATCGCCCAACCGACCAGCGGCTGAAGTAGCAGCAGCGTGTACAGCAAATTTTCCGACAGCACCACGACTTTGCCTTCCAGCGCGCCGATCGTCGGCGGCCATGCCGGCGGGTGATGGGTCAGGCGATTGACCACCCGGACCACCATCAGCAGCAGGATGAGCGCGCCCAGCGACTTGTGCACCATGACCAGCGCGCCGTGCCCGCTGATCGTGTTGACCATGACGAAGCCGATGAGCAAGGCGGCGAACACCAGCGCAGCGGTCAGCCAGTGCAGGACCCTGCTCAGCGGGGTGAACTTCTTCGGCTCTGGTGTATCGGTCACAGTGTGTTCTCCCCTGTGCGGCGCCGGTAGGACGCGGCGTAGACGGCCGAACGTGCGCTCAACAAGGGGTCGTCGGACGGTTCGATGCCGATCGGCAGCACGAGCGGGTCGAAGTTGATATCGCGGGCATTGCCCGTGGCCTCGGTGTCGACCGAGTTGAGCGTGAGCAGTCCCGCGTCGACGGTGCGGCGATCGGCAGGCCACGGCAAGGTCGCGTCGTTCGTCGGATCGTCGCGCGTACCGACGGTCAGCACCAGACGCCAGCGCAGTGGGCCGGCCCGCAGTTGCCGGACGAGCGGATCGAACAGCGCATCGGGCCCCGACGACGGCGGGAGGGCCTGCTGCAACGGAATCAGCTTCCAGCGCACCGGCGTTCGCACGCCGGATCGGCTGACGAAGTAAAAAGCGTTCAACCCACTGAAGATGCTGTCGGCGAAACCTGGCGTCGCCGGGTGTTGTTTGATGATCGTCATGGCACGCGCCGCGGGCGGGTGGCTGGCGTAGAACCGTGTCATCGCCGCCGGATCCGGCCTGCCGGTGCCTGGGACCACGGCCGTGGCGACCAATCTGTCGTACATACTCTGCGGCGAATCATCTGGGAACACAGGAAGATTCAGCATCGCCGTCCGCCACTGCTCGCCGCCGGGGAATCCGAATGTCAGGCCGAGCCCACGCCCCGTCGCGGGTGCGTCAGCGGTCTGCGGGTTGCCGCCGGCTGCCGAGAACCGACCGAGCACCGGGGTGCGGCCGGGCGCGAACACCGCAGCCGTCGACAACTCCGCGCCGTTGCCGTTGCTGTCGAACCAGCCGGCGACAGGCACCCCCTTGGCGTGATTGGTGCGGAAACCCGGATGCCGGCCGAACGCATTGTTGAAGGCGTCGAGGAAGGCCTGCGGCGTCAGGCGCGACGGACCGATCCAGTTGAACGCGGCCAGTAACCCAGCCACATCGACTGCCAGGAAAGCGCCGACGGCGGCAGCGCCGCGCAGCAGGTCGCGCCGCCCGGGTGTATGCGCCATCGATCAGCCCCCCCTCGCTGGGTTCACGACAATTGTTGGGCATCGGTTCGATTGCGGCGAACCGAGAGTCGCCATCGGAGGGAAAAGAGCCGAAAAGCGGCCCACGCGGTTGGCCGGAGTGACACCATGACGCGGGAGGTGACCATGACCAGCACACCGTCGATCGTCTTCGCTGCACTCACCGCTGTCGCGGCCTCGGTGGGACCCATCGGGCAGGCCGATGCAACCGGCCCGGCGACCCAAGTGACCTACCAGTTGAGTGGCAGCGCCCCAATGGCCGATTACATCTCGTATCAGAGCGACAGCGGTCAAGCGGGTCAAGAACGGCTTGCGCACGTGCCGCTGCCCTGGAAGACGCAGTTCAAGTTTTACGGCAGTCCCGTGTTGGTGATCAGCGCGCAGGGCCCCGGCTCGATCACCTGCACGATTCTGGTCGACGGCAACGTGGTCAGCCAAGCGACCGCGAATGGCGCACCCGCCCGCACGGTCTGCTCGCACTGACGCCCGAGGACAGTCGAGATGGGCATCGCGACATGCGCGAATGGCACGGCGCCGCCCGAGATTCCGCTCGCCGACATCGAACTCGGAACATGGGATTTCTGGGGACTCGACGACGATCTGCGCGACGGCGCGTTCAGCACGCTGCGCCGTGAAGCACCGATCTCGTTCTGGCCCGCCATCGAGTTGGAGGGATTCCATGCCGGCAACGGCCATTGGGCTCTGACCAAGCTCGACGACGTGCACTACGCCAGCCGTCATCCCGAAATCTTCAGCTCGAGCCCCAACATCACCATCAACGACCAGACACCGGAGATAGCCGAGTTTTTCGGATCGATGATCGTGCTCGACGACCCACGACATCAGCGACTGCGCTCGATCGTCAGTCGGGCGTTCACTCCGAAGGTGGTGGCCCGGATCGAGGCGTCGGTGCGTGAACGGGCCCGCCGGTTGGTCGCCTCGATGATCGCCAACCATCCCGACGGTCAAGGCGAGGCGGTCAGCGAACTGGCCGGGCCGCTGCCGCTGCAGGTCATCTGCGACATGATGGGCATCCCCGAGGAAGACCACCAACGGGTCTTCCATTGGACCAACGTGATACTCGGCTTCGGCGACCCAGACCTGACGACTGATTACGATGAATTCACCCAGGTGTCAATGGAAATCGGCGGCTACGCGGCCGCGCTGGCCGAGGAGCGTCGCAGCAATCCCTGCGACGACCTGACCACCAGCCTGGTCAACGCCGACGTCGACGGCGAACGGCTGACGTCGGCCGAGGTCGCGTCTTTCTTCATCCTGCTCGCCGTGGCCGGCAACGAGACGACCCGCAACGCCATCAGTCACGGACTGCTCGCGCTGACCCGCTATCCCGAACAGCGACAGACGTGGTGGTCCGACTTCGGCGCCGTATCGCACTCGGCCGTCGAGGAGATCGTGCGCTGGGCCTCGCCGGTGATCTACATGCGACGCACACTCACCTGTGACTTCGAGCTGAACGGGACCGCGATGGCGGCCGGCGACAAGGCCACACTCTGGTACTGCTCAGCCAACCGCGACGAACAGAAATTCCAGAACCCGTGGAAGTTCGACGTCACCCGCGACCCGAATCCGCACGTCGGTTTCGGCGGCGGGGGTGCGCACTTCTGTCTCGGCGCCAACCTGGCCCGCCGCGAGATCCGGGTCATCTTCCAAGAACTGAGCCGCGAGATACCCGACGTCGTCGCCACCGACGAGCCCGCCCGCCTGCTGTCGCCGTTCATCCACGGCATCAAGACACTGCCGATTGCCTGGACGCCGCCCGGCTGATTCCGGCTCATTCCCGCAAAATCGAGCGGCGCCGGGACCCCGAATCTCGGTGTTGCGCAGTCTTAGCCGACTGCCAGCGCAGGGCCGGTGAACAGCCGGCCCCACTCGTACCGAGCCGCCGAGTCGGCATCGGCGGACGTGTGGACGGACGGTTCGCCGCCATTGGCCAGATGTACCAGCGCCCAGGCCATCGCAAAGACTGGCATCCGGTGGCGTTGCGCCGTGTCGATCAGTTCGTGGAACGCCTGTTCCGACGTACACCGGCGCAGGCCGATAAGAATGCCTTTCGCGGTGTCGAGGATGCGACCCCCGTGCACTTCTGTCGTCATACGACAAATCTCCTACCGATGTGGATGATTCCCGAGCCTGATCCGCAACGGATCCCTGTGCCATGATTTGCGCCCGTCCCGGTTGACGCCAGGTCACGGTCGATTTCGGTACGTCCCCGTAACCGACTTGGTACACAACACGGCGAATAAGACCGTGCGGTAATGATATTCGCGTGCATGGCGGCAGCGCCCGCGACCGGCTGCGCGCGCCGGCCGATCCGGTCGAGGTGAAAGTTGACCGGTTCGTACAGCATGATGTGCAGGTGTTTGGGCTCGTTGTCATCGTCGTGCTGTTCGCCATCGTCATCGTGGGCACGGTGGCGGGCCGGCGCTACCGTGTCGGCCCGCCGGTCCTGCTCATCGGGCTCGGTGCACTGCTCGGTTTGATCCCCCGGTTCGGCCACGTCCGGCTCGACGGTGAAATCGTGCTGCTGCTGTTCTTGCCGGCCATCCTTTACTGGGAGAGCCTGAACACGAGCTTTCGGGAGATTCGCGCGAACGTGCGGGTCATCTTTCTACTCAGCGTCGGTCTGGTGATCGCCAGCGCGGTCGCGGTGTCGTGGACCGCGCGGGCTTTCGGCATGGAATCGCACGCGGCGTCGGTGCTCGGCGCCGTGCTCTCCCCCACCGACGCCGCCGCCGTTGCCGGTCTGGCCAAGCGGTTGCCGCGCCGGACCCTCACTGTGCTGAGGGGGGAAAGCCTCATCAACGACGGGACCGCGCTGGTTCTGTTCGGCGTCGCCGTGTCGGTGGCCATGGGCGGCGCGCCCGTCGGTCCGGTGGACCTGACCGTCCGATTCATCCTGTCGTATCTCGGCGGAATCGCCGCAGGCTTGCTGATCGGTGGAGTGGTGACGCTGATCCGGTACAGACTCGATGCGCCGCAGGAGGAAGCCGCGCTCAGCCTGCTGACGCCGTTCGCCGCGTTCCTGCTCGCCAACGCGATCGACTGCAGCGGCGTCGTCGCCGTCCTGGTGTCGGCTCTCATGCTCGCCTACGTCTCGCCGCGAGTGATCCGGGCGCGGTCACGCCTGGTGTCGTTCGCGTTCTGGGACATCGCGACGTTCCTGATCAACGGCTCGCTGTGGGTGTTCGTCGGAGTTCAGATCCCAAGCGCCATCCGAGGAATCTCCCGGGTCGACGGCGGCGTCCGCCACGCTGTGATGCTGGCGCTGGCCGTCACCGGCGTCGTCATCGCGACCCGGTTGATCTGGGGGGAATGCACGACGGCACTGGTCCGCACGGTGGACCGTCGCGAGGCACAGCGGGCCCGTCGGGTGGATTGGCGGCAGCGCCTGGTGTCCGGCTGGGCCGGCTTCCGCGGGGCGGTCTCACTTGCGGCGGCCATCGCGGTCCCGCTGACGACCAACAGCGGCGCGCCGTTCCCGGACCGCAGCCTGATCATCTTCGTGGTGACGTTCGTGATTCTCACGACGGTTGTCGTCCAGGGCAGCACGTTGCCCGCCATCGTCCGTTGGGCGCGGATTCCCGAGGACGTCGCCCACGCCGACGAAATCCGCCTCGCCCGGTGCCACGGTGCGCAAGCCGCCCTCGACGCGCTGCCGTTGGTCGCCGCCGAGTTCGGTGTCAGCGACGACCTGGAGAACCGACTGCAATCGGAATACCGGCAGCACGCTGCGCTGGTGAGACTCGGCGATGACGGCTCCACTCCCGCCGACGCCGAAGTGAAGAGCGATCTGATCCGGCAGGTCCGTCTCGGTGTACTCGAACACAAGCGTCGGGCCATCACCGAGCTTCGCGACCAGCGACGCATCGACGACATCGTGCTGCTCGAGTTGCAGGAGTCGATGGACCTCGAAGAAGCACGGCTACTCGGGCCGTCAAGCCCCGACTGACGGGATCGCTTAGCGCGTCGCCACTTTCGCGACAATCTGGTTGGCGATGTCGACCGCCGAGTTCGCCGGATTGGCGCTGCACGTGTTGACGTCGACGATCACGTTGTTCTTGACGGCCAGCGCCCTGCCGCAGGCCCACCCGCCGGTTTTGGCCTGCTGTTGAGTCGACAGCACGCCCAGTGCGCCGTTGTCATCCGACACCGGCCCAACCACCCACTGCGTTCCGGACTGCGTGTGGGTGTACTGGTGGCACGCCGGCCAGCGCAGGCCCGACGCGAGGAAGAAGACCTTGGCCTGCTTGGCGGTGGGAAACAGCACCACTGCCTGCTCGGCGTAATGGGTGAAGCTGTTGCCGTCGTTGAGCGCCTGATCACGCATGGCGGTAAACCCGCTATCGGCATACACCTGCGCCTGCGCCGAGCCGTCGATGGCCAGGCATTCCGGCGGCTTCATGGTGGCGCTGTCGTCGGACATCGCGTCATGTTTTTTGTTGACCGTCAACTCGGTCGCGCCCATCAGGGGGTTGATCTGGGCCGGGGTGAGCAACAACGTGTCGAGTTCACGCTCGACCACAGGCCGCGGTATCAGCGATGTCACCGTCGTCGTCGCCTTCGTGCTGGCCTGGTTGCTGCCGCCGCACCCCGCGACGAGAATCCCGACGCCGGCCACGGCGAATGTGGCCGCGAAGTGCCGCATCTCCTCTTCCCCATCCCCTTCGTAGCCCCGGCCCGATAACGCAGCGCGATACCCAACGGCGTTGCCGGTTAGAAATCGCGAATGCCAGCGTACCGTGCGCTCAAGCCGGTAATACCAGGGAAATGGACGGAATTTAGTGTCTGCTCAGTGATTTCCGATAGACCCTGAAGTGTTTGCGGACACCGCTGCCGGGTGTAACCCTGTCGATCACGCGAGCTTCGGTGTTCACAG
>Ga0302325_10029042_pt1 | contig 11432 bp, 12 predicted proteins | sample Palsa_T0_2_FD_201948 | JGI IMG/M metagenome (GOLD analysis project Ga0302325, IMG submission 201948) | Peat permafrost microbial communities from Stordalen Mire near Abisko, Sweden - Palsa_T0_2 | ecosystem: Environmental > Terrestrial > Soil > Palsa > Peat permafrost | place: Sweden: Abisko... | reverse complement strand
CCGTCCTGCTCAGCGGATTGAACGTGTTCTCGGCGTAGGGCCCCATCGCGGTGCACTGACGAGCGCTCGGGCAGCTGACGCCGGCCAGTGGCGAGCCCGCGTCGATCCGGACCGGCGCTGGCGTGCCTGGGCTCACGGGAGCGAACGCGATCGCCCGACCAGCCGCGTCGACGGCCACGCATGACGTCGTGCCCGGGCAGCTGAGAGCGGTCAGCCCCTCGCTCTGTCCCGGCCCGCCGCCGATCCCGGGCCTGTCGAGCTTGGCGCTCTGAACCGTCGGAGCCGGGGTCGACGGATCGAACGTGAACTCCTTGCCGTTCTGGGCAACGACCGCGCACTGGGTCGTGGCGCCGCAGGCGATCGCCACCGCCGAGCTGCCCCCGACCGGGACTCGGTCAGGCGGCGTCATCGGTGGCGCCTGCGGGTTGAACGTGACCTCGCCGCCGCCCCCGTCCAGCGCCGTGCACTGCGTCGCCGACGGACAGGCGAGATCGATGATCTGATTCTGGCCCTGCTCGACCTTCACCGGCGCCGTCCCGCTCGGGGACGACGGGTCGAACGTCGCTTGCACACCGTCGCCGGCGACGGTGCACTGGGTGGCCGACGGACACACCACCGCCGACCATGAGCCCGTGCTCAACGAGGTGAGCACCGGGGCGGCGCTCGAGCCCGGATCGAACGTGATCACGTTGCCCTGGGTATCGACGGCCACGCAGGACGAGCTCGACGGACAGGCGAGACCGTCGGTCGTCGGCGGCTCCTCGTTCGGAGACGTGGAGGTCGGCTCGAGCACCAGCGGCGCCGATGCCTTCGGGGCGGTCGGGTCGAACGTGTACGCCTGATTGTGCGTCGTGATCGTCGTGCACTGGGTCGTCGACGGACAGTCCACCGCCATCGGTACCTGGCCTGCGGTGACCTGGACCGGCGGCCTCGCCTGCCCGGTCGCCGGGTCGAACTCGACCGCGCGGCCGTTCTCGTCCAGCGCGACACACTCGGTGGCCGATGGGCATTGGACGTCCAGGAGCGATTGGCCGAGCGCTGTGTCGACCGGCCGCGGCGCCGACCACGTGAGCGTGGCGGCCCCGGCGGTGGACGCCGGGACTGCGAGTGCGCAGAGGATGGCCGCAAATACCACGACACGCCAGGTCCGCCGCGCCATCAGCTCAGCGGTCCGACAGCTCCGGCGGAAGCGCCTGCGGACCGTCCGGATACAGCTCGGCGAGCAGCTCAGGCGTCATCTCGAGCGTGTTGGCGCCCTCGATCGGCGCGCCCGCCACGAGCCACAGCGCCTCGGCGTCGCCGTCGTTGAAGACCTGGCGGACCGACTCGGGACCGACCAGCACCGACGACAGCGGCGCGAGCGTCAGCAGCTCGTCGTCAACCCGCATCCGGCCGGTCCCCTCCAGTACCACGTACAGCTCGTGCTGGGCACGGTGGCGGTGGCGCGTTGACGCCTGCCCGGGCGCTAACCGCCACAGCCGCGCGGCGACGTGCTCGGACCCCAGCTGCTTGGCGAGGTCGGTGTTGAGCACGCCCATCTGGTTCGACGGCCGCCAGAACGCGTCGGCCGCGTGCACCACCGTGGCCCCCATCGGTGTTTCAGACCTGCGCGACGAACATCGTCACGCCGCCGGAGGCGAAGTTCGCCAGATCGCCGGCGGCCGCCTCGCCCTCGGCGCTGGACATCCCCTGCTGGAGCGCCGCGGGATCATCGAAACTGAGCTCCGCGACGTAGTAGTACGGCGCCTCCGAGCCGTCGGCGCTGCCAAGCGCCTTACCGTGCTCGAAGCGCTTGAGGCCGGGGACCTTCTCGGCCAGCGGCCCGTGCGTGGCGGCGTAGTGGGCATCGAATGCCGATGGGTCCTCGGGCTTGCCGTACAACACCATGAGCTTGACCATCGTCTCTCCTTGTCGTGGGACATGATTCTCACCTGCCGACGGCAATCTCCCACAGATCGCCCCCTCAGACCAACTCACACCCCAGCCAGGAGGCCCCGAGATGACCGAGCAGCCACCATTTGCCGGGCGCGTCGCGCTCGTGACCGGCGCCAGCGGCGGCCTTGGACGCGCGATCGCTGCCGCACTCGCCGCCGAGGACGTCACGCTGGCGCTGCATTACGGCGCGAGTGCCGACGCCGCACATGAGCTGGCGCGGCGGATCGCCGCGGACGGTGGCCGGGCGACCGTCTTCGGCGCCGACCTGCGCCACGCCGACGCGCCGGCGCAGTTGGCCGATCGCGTCGCGCAGCAGCTCGGCCCGATCGAGCTGCTGATCAACAACGCCGGGCTCGGCCGGCGGCTGACCTGGGAGCAGACGACGATCGACGAGTTCGATGAGGCCTACGCGGTGAACCTGCGCGCGCCGTTCCTGCTCACCCAGCGGGCGCTGCCGGCGATGGTCGGGCGCGGCTTCGGCCGGGTGCTGTTCATCTCCTCGGTGGCGGGGCTGACCGGCGGCATCGTCGGACCGCACTACGCGTCGGCCAAGTCCGGACTGCATGGGTTGACCCACTTCCTGGCGAGCCAGCTGGCCGAGTCGGGCGTCACCGTCAACGCGTTGGCGCCCGCCCTGATCGCGCAGACCGGGATGCTGCCGGGCGATCCCGAGGAGCTCGCGGCGCGGATCCCGGTCGGGCGGCTGGGAACGCCGGACGAGGTCGCTGACCTGGCGCTCGCGGTACTGCGCAACGGCTACATCACCAACCAGGTGATCTCGATCGACGGCGGCATCTACCCCGGCTGACGCACCACGGTTGGCACTTGCGCTGTGATCGCAGCGGCGCCAGCATCCCGGTCATGACTAACCCCTCGCGCACCCCCACCACCCTGATCCTCGTGTTCGAGGGGTTCGACGACCTCGACGCGATCGGCCCGCTCGAGGTCCTGTCCGACGCCGGCTTCGCGCCGTCGCTGGTACGCCCCGCCGGAACCGCGGCCGCGATCCGCTCCGCGCACGGCTTGCGGCTGACCGTCGACGATCAGCTCACGCTCGACGCGGCACCGGAGCTGCTGTTGATCCCCGGCGGCGGCTGGATCGACGGCGCGCCTGACGGCGTCCGCGCCCAGACCGAGAGCGAGCTGCCCGCGCTGCTGGCGCGGCTGCACGAGCGCGGCACGGTGCTGGCGTCGGTGTGCACCGGCGCGATGCTGCTCGCCGCCGCCGGGCTGGTGCGGGGGCGGCCGGCGGTCACCAACCACGGCGCGCTGACCGACCTTGCCCGGGCCGGCGCCGACGTACGGGGTAATGCACGGGTCGTCGACGACGGCGCGATCCTCACCGGCGGCGGTCCCGCCGCCGGGCTTGACCTGGCGCTGGCCCTGGTCACGCGCTTCCGGGGCGACGAGGTCGCCGACGCGGTGGCCGAGGCGATCGAGCATCATCGGGTCGGCCCGGCGATCGTCACCGGCGCTCAGCCTAGATCCGCCGATACTGGGCAGAGTCTCGGTGCCGGGGGCCGAGTCAGACGCTATCGGCGGAGCACCATGAGGGTGATCCCTATGAGCGACGCCGATGGCGTATGACGACGGCCATCCGGTGACGAGACGACCGCAGAATCGGTGGATCCAGGCTCAGATCAGCGCGCCAGCGCCGGCCAGCCGGTGACGGTGGCTGACGTCTTCACCCCGTCGGCGAGCCGGGCGCCGGCAAGCGGCTCGCCGGCGACGGTTTGCAGAACCACATCGACGCCATAACCTTGGGCTAACAAAAGCTCCATCTCGATCTCAGCGCTCGCGCACGCGCTCGCCACGCGGCGGTACTGACGGTGCTCGTGCGCAGGCATAAAAGCGTAATTGCTGGATCGATTTTGATCCGTTTTCCAGTCTGACGCGTAGCAGGGGGTGTATCCGGGCGCACGCATCCGGACCACTAAGGAGAAGCGATGACCGATCACCCTGGCAACGCGGATGAGCCCGCCACGACAGGAGTGGTGGAGCGCCTTGCCCGTGACGACCTCGAGCGCAAGCGATTTCTGACGATGGTCGGCAAGCGAGTCGGCGCGGGCGCCGCGGCAACGTCGCTGGCGGCGTTCATCGCCGCATGCGGTAGCTCGTCGAAGTCCTCGACCACATCAAGCGCAACGGCCGCCGGCTCAGGCTCCACCAGCTCGGCGACCACCAGCAGCAGCACCGCCACCGCCGCCTCGACCGGCGACTTGGCGATTGTCAACTACGCGCTGACGCTCGAGTATCTCGAGTCCCAGTTCTACGCGAAGGTGATCAAGAGCGGCTTGTTCAAGGGCGCGACGCTGTCGACGATCAAGACGTTCGGCGCCGAGGAGGATCAGCACGTTCAGGCGCTCAAGAAGGTTGCGATGAGCCTTGGAAAGCCGGCGGCAAAGCCGACGGGCAAGTTCCCGGTCAAGTCCGCGACGCAGGTCGCGACCCTCGCCGCGACCGTCGAGAACCTCGGCGCTGCGGCGTATCTCGGGCAGGCGCCCTTGATCCAGAGCAAGGAAGTCTTGGCCGCGGCACTGTCGATCCACAGCATCGAAGCACGTCACGCCGCCACGTTGAACCTGCTGACCAAGATGAACCCGACCCCCAACGGCGCATTCGCGAAGCCGGCGACGATGCAGCAGGTCCTGGCCGCCGTCAAACCGTTCATCGCGTGAGCGCGAGCGGCACTCTTAGAGAGGAATCAAACAGATGAACGAACCTGACCTGTCAAATCCCGAGCTCGCCGAGGTGGAGGTGCACGGGATGTCCCGTGCCAGCTTCATCCTCAAAGGTGCGCTCGCCACCGGAGCTGTATATGGAGCAACGGCCGTTGCTCCGTTCGTGTCAAACGCGTTCGCGGCTTCGGCTACCACTGACGTCGACATCCTTAACTTCGCGCTAACGCTCGAATACCTGGAAACCAACTTTTACCAGGTAAAGGGTAAGTCGGTTCACCTCAGCGGCGAGGCCAAAACGCTGGCGACATCGTTCGGCGACGAAGAGGCACAGCACGTCGCGGCACTGACGAAGGCGATCAAGAGCAGCGGCGGCAAGCCGGTCGCGATGCCCAAGTTCGCGTTTCCGGTGACCAATCAGGCGAGCTTCCTGAAGCTGGCCTACACGCTGGAGAACGTCGGCGTGGGCGCCTACAACGGCGCCGGCCCCTCGCTGACCAGCAAGGCGTTGCTGGCCGCCGCCGGTTCGATCGTGCAGGTCGAGGCTCGTCATGCCGCGTCGATCGCGGTCCTGACCGGCTCGAAGATCACGCCGAACGGCGCGTTCGACAAGCCATTGACGATGAAGCAGGTTCTCGCCGCGGCGGGCCCGCTGATCAAGAAGTAATGGCGCAGTCCCCCACGGCCGGCGGCAGGGAAGTCCGCCGGTCCTGGGCGTCGTTTCGAACGCCGGCTCAGCCGACGCCGATCAGGTCCACGACGAACACGAGCGTCTCGTCGGGCCCGATCACGCCGCCGGCGCCGCGCTTGCCGTAGGCGAGCATCGGCGGGATCGTGATCCGCCGCCGGCCGCCGACCTTCATGCCGGCGACGCCCTGGTCCCAGCCGGAGATCACCTGGCCGCGGCCGAGGCCGAACTTGAACGTCTCGCCACTGTCCCACGAGGCGTCGAACTGCCGGCCGTCCTTCCAGGAGACGCCGACGTAGTGGACCTCGACGACCTTACCGGCAACCGCCTCGTCGCCGTCGCCGACGGTGATGTCCTCGAGCTCCAGCTGATAGGACGGCGTCTCGCCGGCCGGCACCTGGACCTCGGGCTTGGTGTTGTCATGCGCCACGGCGCCACCGTAGCGAACCCGGCCGTTCGTCGCGCGCCGCGATGGCTTCCAAACCCGCCAGAACCGAGTAGTAGTGGGTGGGCAGCGAGCGAGCGAGAAAATCGAAGAAATAGGCGTCCGGACCGACCAGGATCCGGCTGCGCCCGGCCTTGACGCCCTTGTGGATCAGCTCGGCGGCACGCTCCGGCGTGGTCATCGTGATCCGATCGAACTCCTCGACGGCCTGCTCACGACTGATCCCGGGACGCGTCGGGTGGGAATGGAAGCGGGCGTTGCGCGCGATGTTGGTCTTGACCCCGCCCGGGTGCACGCAGACCGCGCGCACGCCGGTGCCCCGCAGTTCCTGGCGCAGCGAATCGGTGAACCCGCGGACGGCGAACTTCGACGCGCAGTAGGCACTCTGGCCGGGGATCCCGACCAGGCCGAACACGCTGGAGGTGTTGACGATCACCCCGGAGCCCTGCCGCAACAGGATCGGCAGGAACGCGTGCGTGCCGTTGACGACACCCCCGTAGTTGATCTGATGCACCCATTCGTCATCCTCGATCGCGGCCTCGGCGACCGTCTGTGAGGTGGCCACGCCGGCGTTGTTGAACACCATCCCGAGCGGCGCCGGCGCCCAGTCCGCCACCTCGGCGGCAAAGGCGAGCTGCGCCTGGCGGTCACGGACGTCGAGCCGGTGGCACAGCACCGGACCGCCGATCAGCTCGGTCGTCTGCTCGAGGCCCCGCTCATCCTGGTCGGCGATCGCCACCGGGCAGCCGTGCTCGGCGAGCCGGACGGCGACGGCGCGACCGATCCCGGAGGCGGCGCCCGAGACGAACGCCGTACGCCCGTCGATCTCAACCGGTTGGCGCCCCATCGTCAGCTCCCCGCCGGCGTCGCCACCGGCGCGGCCGGCGGCGGCGGCGGCGAGTGCAGCGGCGGCCGGGCCGGATCGCCGCGCCAGTCGGTCACCTGAAACCGGGCCAACCGCCGTCGGTAGGCGCGGACGCTGTCGGGCCACAGGGTGGAGTTGCGCCCGGTTGTGTCCAGATACCAGCTGGCGCAGCCGCCCGCGGTCCAGACGCTGCCCTTCGTGCGCCGGTCGACGTCGGTCACAAACCGTGCCTGCGCCTGCGGCGTCGGCTCGACCGCCGCCAGGCCATGCGACGCCCGGTAGCGCAGCAGCTTGCGCAGATAGCCGAGCTGCGCCTCGATCATCAGCAGCACCGAGTTGTGGCCAAGGCCGGTGTTGGGGCCGAGCAGCATGATCATGTTCGGGAAGCCGTGGACGGCGATACCGAGGTATGCCTGCATCGAGCCCTTCCAGCTCTCGCGCAGCGAGACCCCGCCACGCCCGCGGACGCGGTCGGCGATCGGAGGATCGGTGACGCGGAACCCGGTGCCGAAGATGATCGTGTCGACCTCATGGTGAACGCCGGCGCCGTCGACGATCCCGTCCTCGGTCACCGTCGCGATCCGGTCGGTGACCACGTCGACGTTGGGCCGGCACAGGGCCGGATACCAGGTGTCGGAGCCGAGCACGCGCTTGCATCCGAGCAGATAGTCGGGCGTGAGCTTGGCGCGGAGCACCGGGTCGGCGACATTGTGCTCGATGTTGCCCAGCGCGCGCCGCTGCGCGGCGCGGCCCGTCGCAGGGTGCCGGAAGCCGAAGTGAAAGGACTCGAACAGTGAGAACACCGCCTCGCGGACGATCCGCTGCAGCCGCGGACGCCGGCGAAACGCGCGTCGCCACGACGGCGGGATCGGCGGGTTGCCGCGCGGCATCACCCATGGCGGGGTCCGCTGAAACACGATCAGCTGCTCCACGCGGTCGACGATCTCAGGCACGAACTGGATCGCCGAGGCGCCGGTGCCGATGACCGCCACCCTGCGGCCGCTGAGATCGTGGTCGTGGTCCCAGCGAGCCGAGTGAAATGCGCGGCCGCCAAACCGCTCGAGCCCGGTGAGCGCCGGTACCGAGGGATCGGCGAGTGCGCCGACCGCGGTGATCAGGACGCGGGCCGTGAACGCGCCGGCGCTGGTGCGGACCGCCCACAGCTGCCTGGCCTCGTCGTAGTCGGCGCCCAGCAGCTCGTGGCCGTAGCGGATGTGGCGCTCGAGCTCGTGGCGCGCCGCGACCGCGCCCATGTAGTCGAGGATCTCGGGCTGGGGCGCGAACGCGCGCGTCCAGTCCGGGTTCTGCTGATCGGAGTACGAGTACAGGACGCTCGGGATGTCACATGCACAGCCGGGATAGCGGTTGTCGCGCCAGGTGCCGCCAAGCGAGTCGGCTCGTTCGATCACGATGAAATCCAAGTGCCCGTCGCGCAGCAGCGTGATCGCCGCGCCGAGGCCGGAGAAGCCGGCGCCGACGATCAGGACCTCGGTGACTGACGGCGGCGGCGTCAGAGCAGCATCCCGCTCATGATCGCGGTCGTCGTCTGCACGACGCTCGCGCGCAACTCCTGCAGATCGCGACCGCGTTGGACCGACACGACCAGCAGCTCGCGAAGCCCTCCGACGATGATCAGAGCGGTGTCCATCGTCAGCGGCCGCCGGACCACCCCGGGCTGCGCCCGACCGGCGGCGTCGACCAGCGCGGTCAGCGTCCGCGCAAAGCGTTCGAGCGCCGCGCCCGACCGTTGCGCACCGGCCTGCCCCAGCCCGGGAAGCTCCCGCACGAAGCTGGCGAACAGCGTCGGCTGCTCGGTCACGCTCGAGATGTATCCGTCGACCGCGGCGTCGACCTGTGCGTCGAGCGACGCCGTCGGGTCGACCTTCTCGGCCACCCGGCGCATCATCGCGTCGTTGGTGGCATCGAACAGCGCCAGAAAGCAGGCGTCGCGGTCATCGAAATGCTCGTAGAAGCTGCGCCGACTGGTCCGTGCGAGCCGCACCACGTCGGCCACGGTCGTGTCCCGGTAGCCCTTGTCCTCGATCGAGCTGGCCATCGCCGAGATCAACCGCCCGCGACGGTCGGGCGGGGCGCCCTCGGCGTGTCGGGCGGAGCGTTTTTCCGGACGGGCGGCGGCCGCGACCGGCGCGCGCTCGCTCGCGTCCGCAGCGTCCGCGGGTCTGGCTGTCACGGTCGCTGACGATAGACGCAGGTCAGGCGCCCCGGCGATCGGTCACAACGATCCGGCCGCCACGCCCGGGGATCATCGTCACGTTGCGCATCCTCGGCGCCTCCGGCGCGGGATCGGCCGCGGCGAGATCCGTCCGCCGGGCGATCGCCGCCAGCACGACGCGCTGCTCGGCCATCGCGAGCGTCGCCCCCAGGCAACGCCGGATGCCGCCCCCGAATGGGATCCACGTGTAGGTCCCCGGCTTGCGATCCAAAAAGCGCTCGGGGCGGTAGTCCTGTGGGCGCGGGTAGACGTCGTCGCGATGGTGCAGCCCGATGATCGAGACGGCGACCGGTGAGCCCGCTGCGATCACGTACTCGCCGAACCGCCACCGACGCTTGACCGTCCGGACGATGATGGGGATCACCGGCCGGCTGCGCATCGTCTCGTGGATCGTCGCCTCGACGTAGGCGCTCGCCGCCGAGTCGCCGGAGCGCACCTCCTCACGAAGCCGGTCATATGCGTCAGGCGTCCGCAGCAGCCGCTCGAACGCCCATGCCAGCGAGTTCGCGGTCGTCTCGTGGCCGGCCAGGACGAGGCCCATCAGCTCGTCGCGCAGCTCCCCGTCGGTGAGCGGCTCACCGCTCTCATCGCGGGCCTCGAGCAGCATCGAGAGGACGTCGTCGCGCTCGCCATGGCTCCGATCGGCGCGACGGGCAGCGATCACGCGGTACATCTCACGGTCGATCATCGCCATCATCGCCCGGATCGGCTGAACCGCCTCACGGCGACCGGCGTTGCGCAGCTCCAGGACCCGGTACGGCCACGTCGTCGAGAAACCCAGCACCCTGCGCACCGAGGCACGCAGCAGATCCTCTGGCGTACCGCTGCCGACGTCGCCCTCCATCCCGAAGACCGCGCGCATGATCACGGCCAGCGTCACGTCCTGCATCCGCGGCGCCAGCGCGAACGGCGTGCCGATCGGCCAGCGGTCGATCTCCTGATCGGCGACCTGGCCGATCATCTCCACGTAGCGCTGGATCGCCTCGCCGTGGAACGGCGGCAACAGCAGCTTGCGCTGGCGCAGGTGGCGCTCGCCGATCGATGTCAGCACGGAGTTCGCGCCGATCAGCGGCCGCAGCGGGGACTCGCCGGTCAGCGACGGGGCGTCGGCCGGCTTGGCCTTCAGCAGCGACGCCAGGTGGTCCGGATGACAGGTGACCGTGAACGCCGCGGAATGGATCGGGATCCGCATCTGCCAGACATCGCCGTAGCGGCGATGGGCGCCGATCGACCAGTCCATCGGACGCGCGGCAAAGTGCAGTCCCTGCCGCAGCGGCTTGGCGTCCGGACCGGGAGGCGGGGCGGTCAGCGGCTCCTGATCCGCGGGTCCCGCCGGCGAGGGCGCGTATCCGAGCGACGGCTCGGGGTCATGTTGGACTGCTGGAAGATCGGCCAGTGCGCTCATGGTACGCGAATGTACCAATGCCGCCCGACCCGGTCAACCGGGCTCCCCTAACGACCGAGCGTCAGGTCCTTCCACTGCTCGGCCTGGAAATTGACGACCGAGACGAGGTTGCCGAGCTCGACGTTGGCGTCCAGCAGATGCAGCCCCCAGGTCGGGTTGGGGCTGGGCGTCGGGACCTGCGCCCCGTCCAGCGCCGTGACCTGGAGCACGTGCGCGCCCCCGGCTGCCGAGCAGCGTGCGCTGTAGGAGCTGGGGAGGCTCGACCAGACCGTCGGCGGCCGCGGCTGCGTGATGCCGAGCAGCTTGATCCCGGCTCCGATCAGCGTCCCCGGTGCGAACGGAGCCGACGGCAGGACCGGGTCGGCGGTCGCCGCCCGTGGGCGTGGCGCGCTGAGCTCTTGGCCCTGCAACGCCGCGGGGTTGACGCAGAGCACGTGTTCACCCTTGACGGTGCTACGGCCGAACAGGCTGTCGGCCGGCACCGGCTGGTCGAACGTCGAGAACGCGATCACGCACGACAGCCGACGCAAGCCGTGGCAGGCCGGGATGTGCTTGAACGTGCCGCCGACGTCCGATCCGTCCTTGACGAGCACGTTGCCACCGAGCAGGATCGCCGACAAGAGCTGGCCACGGAGCTTGGCGTTGGGGTCGACGACATTGCGGATCATCTGCTCGAGCACGAACGACCCCTGCGAGTGCCCGATCAGCACGAACGGCCGGCCGTGGTTGTCCTTGCGCAGGTACAGCTTGAACGCGGCGGTGACGTCGCCGAGCGGCACCTTGAGCTGCGCCGGCGACTCGGTGTTGCCCGCCTGCAGCGCGGGCACCGTCACCTGCCGGTACATCGGCGCGTACACGCGGCAGTACTGGGAGTACCGAGCGGCCTGGTAGAGCGCGATCGACCGCTCCTCGGGATCGATCTGTCGGTTGGACAGCGTCGTCGTCTGGTCAGACACCGTCGGGTAGACGTAGAAGCAGTCAAACGAAGGGTGCTTGGCGGGCTTGGGATGGGCCACCCGCAGCGGCGACAGGGTCGGCGAGTACACGGTCGTCGACAGCCCCGGCGTACACGGGTCGGGCTTGAGTCCCGGCTTGCACAGCCAGATCGTCTTGGCGCCGGCGGCGGTCACGGTCGCCGCCATCAACGCGATCGCCAGGACCGCCGCGAGCGCGGTGACGACGG
>Ga0302325_10029041_pt1 | contig 11433 bp, 11 predicted proteins | sample Palsa_T0_2_FD_201948 | JGI IMG/M metagenome (GOLD analysis project Ga0302325, IMG submission 201948) | Peat permafrost microbial communities from Stordalen Mire near Abisko, Sweden - Palsa_T0_2 | ecosystem: Environmental > Terrestrial > Soil > Palsa > Peat permafrost | place: Sweden: Abisko... | reverse complement strand
GTCGTATGAGCCGATCAACATCTGCGGAGCGCGCCGGGCGCTGGTGCTGGTGTTGAAAGGCGTCGCCAAGACCGAGGAAGAGCATGGCCTGATGCTGCACGCGCAGAGGAGCCGCATGGCTATGCCTTCGGTGATCCGGCTGCTGGAGTATCGGCGCATTCCGCACCAGACGCGGGCGCTTTCGCGGAAGAATATCCTGCTGCGCGACCGCAATACCTGCCAGTATTGCAGCGTGGTTTTGCCTTCGGGCGAGTTGACGCTGGACCATGTGATTCCGCGCTCGCGTGGTGGGAGTTCGACGTGGGAGAATCTGGTCGCTTGCTGCCATGGCTGCAACCGGCGCAAGGGCAACCGGATGCTGCATGAGCTGGACGACATGAAGCTGCTGCGTGAGCCGCGGACGTTCAGCCTGCATACCAGCCGGCAGATCATGCGTATGTTGGGGCGGGGCGACGATCGCTGGCGGAAGTACCTCTTCTACTGAGATTGGCCGGTCTATTTACCGCGATGCGTAGAGTTGTGCTCGCCCATCCTTTGTGCAAAAGGCGCACAAAGGATGGGGCACCCAGTTTCGTCTGGAATGACGATCTTTCTAGCTTGAGCTGGTTGTCGTGGCGGGTGGCGTTGCAAGCAGGGTCGCCAGCGTGGTTCCGATGGGAGAGCCTAAGCCGGAACATGGGTCCCAGCCGGGACCGGCGGAATAGCTGCCGTTGTTGCCTTCGGTGATGTCGTTGAAGCCGTTGTTGGGCTCGGGTAAGGCGTAGATCAGCGGATTGATGAAGCCGAGGCGTGTATTGAGCTGCTGATTGAGCAGGGCAACCAGGCCGGCCCATAGCGGGGCAACGGCGCTCGTGCCCCCAACGACTTCCTGCGATCCGTCGACGAGAATGTTGTAGCCGGTGTCGGGGTCGGCATCGCCGGAGACGTCGGGGACACCTCGGCCGGTCTGGCCGGGATACGACGTTGCCAACGAGGACTGATAGGTGGGCTGGGCGAAGACGGTTGAGAATCCGCCGCCGGTTGCACCGCCGTCGGCGCCGTCGTTCCAGACGGTTTCGCTGGTGATGGCGCCGTTCGAGGACTGGAGGTTAGTGCCTCCGCAGGCCAGGACGTTGGGGCTGGAGGCGGGGAAATCGACGTTGTTCGAGCCATCGCTTACGCCATCGCTTGAGCCGTCGTCGCCGGCGGCCACGGTGATGGTGACGCCGAGCGCCGCGCCTTCCTGCGCGACCTGGTCCATGCTCTGCATGAGCTGCGTGGTCCAGGTGGATTCGGGACCTCCCCAACTGATGGAGATGGCGCATGGATTGTTGGTGGTGTCGTGGATGGCGGTCGAGAGGGCGTCCTGGAAGCCCTGCGAGGTGTTGGGGCAGAAATAGACAACGATGTTGGCGCCGGGGGCTACGGAGCCGGCGACTTCGATGTCCAGGAGGACTTCGCCATCGGCGCTGTCGGGGGTGGAGGGACTGTTGGCGCCGCCGTCCACGGAGACGCTGGTGACTGTGGGCGCGGTGATGCCGAGCGACTGGAAGTAGTTGGTGATGTCGGCCTGTTCGTAGCCGCCTCCCAGCTCGATGATGCCGATGGTCTGGCCTGCGCCGGTGACGCCGGTGGGAAAGCTGTAGAGCTGGGCGACCTGGGGAGGGTTATAGGAGATGTCCTGCGGAGCCGCCTCGGAGGCTCCGGTTAATCCGCGAAATCGCACGTGCGGTTTCGCCTGTGGACGGTTGTCCAGTCCGAAGACGCCTTGCACGACATCGGCCAGTTCGGAGGGGAGATGGATTGCGCCGGTCCTGCCGCGAAACCTTTTGCCGGTGGAGTGTTCGTAGTCGCTGAGAGTTACGCCGAAGGCTTTTTCCAGGTTGGCCACGGTGCCATGAAGCTTGACGGTGCGGCGGGCGATTTCGTCGCCGGTTTCGACGACGCTGAGGTTGTTGGCGCGGGCAAAGGCCCGGATGCGCTCGATGTGCTGGGGGTCCGCGCCATAGGTGGAGGCGAATTCATCGTGGCTCAGGATTTTGCCTTGAAGGTGGTCGAGCTTGAGTTCGCGGCGCTGCTTGACAATGACTGAAACTTCAACGAGCTGGGCGGGGTCGGTTGGGCCCAACTGGGTGGCTCCGGCGACCGGCGTGCGCTCGCTGCCGGGGAGGGCGATCTTGCTCGAATCTGCCATTCTGAGTCTCCTGTCTCAAGCTTGGAACTTGTTTCCAGCGGTTAGGATGCTTGGCTCGGCGTAACTCGATCTTTGGGTGCGATGTGACTTGACCGGTCTTCGACAAAGCACGTCTCCGGTCAAGTCAATATACGCTTGCGCTGCGAGATTTCCTATGAATGCTTGCGCTTGTTGGCTCGATAGCGCTTGATGAGCGCGTTGGTCGAGCTGTCGTGCTTGAGGGCCGGCTCTTCCGCGCTTTCGAGTTCGGGAATGATGCGCACGGCGAGGACCTTGCCCAATTCGACGCCCCATTGGTCGAAGGAGTCGATCTGCCAGATGGCTCCCTGGACGAAGACGCTGTGTTCATAGAGTGCGACGAGCTTGCCGAGCGTTTCAGGAGTCATTTTTTCGGTGAGGATGACGGAGGATGGGCGGTTGCCTTCGAAGGTCTTGTGGGGGATGAGCCAGTCGGCGATGCCCTCAGCCTTTAGCTGCTCACCGGTCTTGCCGAAGGCCAGGGCTTCGGCCTGGGCGAAGATGTTGGACATGAGCAGGTCGTGATGGCGGCCGAGGGGATTGAGCGACTTGAAGAAGCCGATGAAGTCGCAGGGGATGATCTTGGTGCCTTGGTGGATGAGCTGATAGAAGCTGTGCTGGCCGTTGGTGCCGGGCTCGCCCCAGAAGATGGGGCCGGTCTGGTAATCGACGACACCGCCATCGAGGGTGACGTGTTTGCCGTTGGACTCCATGGTGAGCTGCTGGAGGTAGGCGGGGAAGCGCTTGAGGTACTGATCGTAGGGCAGGACGGCGACGGTCTGCGCGTCGAAGAAGTTGTTGTACCAGATGGCGAGGAAGCCCATGAGCGCAGGGAGATTTGTCTCGAAGGGCGCGGTGCGGAAGTGCTCGTCCATCTCGTGGAAGCCGGCGAGCAGGGCGCGGTAATTGTCCGGGCCGATGGCGATCATGGTGGAGAGGCCGATGGCCGAATCCATGGAGTAGCGGCCGCCGACCCAGTCCCAGAAGCCGAACATGTTGGCGGTGTCGATGCCGAACTTCGAGACTTCCGCCGCGTTGGTGGAGACGGCTACGAAGTGGCGGGCGACGGCTGCGTGCTCGTGCAGTTTGGCCAGCGACCAGGTACGCGCGGAGTGCGCGTTGGTCATGGTTTCAAGGGTAGTGAAGGTCTTGGAGGAGATGATGAAGAGCGTTTCTTCGGGGTCGAGGTCGTGCGTGGCTTCGAAGAAGTCGGTGCCGTCGACATTGGAGACGAAGCGGAAGGTGAGGTCGCGGTCGCTGTAATGGCGCAGGGCTTCGTAGGCCATGACCGGGCCGAGGTCGGAGCCGCCGATACCGATGTTGACAATGTTTTTGATGGGCTTGTCGGTAAAGCCGAGCCATTTGCCGCTGCGGATCTGCTCGGCGAAGGCGGACATCTTGTCGAGGACTGCGTGGACCTCGGGAACGACGTCTTTGCCGTCGACTTCGATGGATTCGGTCTTGGGAGCGCGCAGGGCTACGTGAAGGACGGCGCGATTTTCGGTGATATTGATCTTGTCGCCGCGGAACATGGCGTCGATGCGGGCGCGCAGGCCGGACTGCTCGGCGAGCTCGCCGAAGAGCTTCAGGGTTTCATCGGTGATGCGGTGCTTGGAGTAGTCGAGGAAGATGCCGGCGGCTTCGGCGTTGAGGCGCTCGCCGCGGGTGGGGTCGGCGGCAAAGAGGTCGCGCAGATGGGTCTGGCTGAGGGCGGCGGCGTTGGCTTCGAGGGCTTGCCAGGCGGGTAGCTGCTTGAGGGGAGTGGTCATCTTCTTCTCCTGCGAGGTTCGATTCGCTTCGGCTGCAAATGGGTTCGTCGATCTTGCCACGAGATGGCCAGTCGGCCAAGGTTCATTGCGGATTATACTGCGCTCATTTTCAATTCGCGTGAGTTGAGCATGCTTTCGCCCGATGCAGCGAGTTGTCCTAAAGCGAGTTGTCCTAATTTGAACCTTGGCTTTGGGGAGGATTTCCGGCTCGCTGTCTCAGGGTGAGAAAGTGCGTATCGAAAATCTGCGGCAGTTCGGCCAGAGGGTATCTCTTTCCTTTCTGGGGTGCATCAAGTTCCAACATCCCGATCGGGCCGAGCTTGGTTTCGACGTCGTATTCGCCAAGAGCCTCGTCGAGCAGTAGATAGCCGATTTCGGTCCATGTCGCGTCCGCTTGATCGTATCCGGGCAGAAAGAGATAGATTCCTATGTCTTTGCCGTTATCGATCAAGGTGAATTCAACTCTTGTGGGGTCGACGCTCTTTCCTCTGAGCTCAACGATACAGATGGGAGGCCTGCGAGGGCGAAATCCAGTGATCTGCCAATGCTCAAGCCTTGGCGCTATTCTTAATAGCTCAATGACGGCTGGAAACGCACTCTTGATTCCGCCAGCACTGATTACGAATTCTCGCCGATTCTCGATCTTTGGACCAAACTCGAAAGTGAGATTCAGGTCGATTCGGCGCAGTTTCAACGCCAACTTGTCAAAGAGGCGATCCTGATCCTTTTCGAAATCGAAAAGCATACGGTCGTTCGAAGTGAACCATTTCCAGAAGCTTTGAGGGGTAGGTTTTGAGCCGAACATAGTTGTCAATATAAAGACGTACCCTCGTTGATTGTTCGATGGATGAGCATAACAGCAGATTCTGGAATGAAGTTACAGACAGAAAAACAAAAAAAGCTGTCGATGGAAAGGCCCGCGTGGAGTTGGATTCGCGCGGGCTTTCGGTGGGTGCATCGGGATTTATTTGGCGGCCGGTTCGACCACGCCAGGCATCACTTCCAATGCCTTCCGCTTCTGCTCTTCCTGGTCGGGAGTCGGAATCGGCTTGCGGGGAAGCATCTGATCGCGCTGGGCGGCGTTGTAGACGAAGATGGCTTCGACGACTGCTATCTGCTTGAGGTCGGCGGGCTGCAAGCGCTCTACTGTGTCTTCGTTGGAGTGGTGGGTGCGGCTTTCGTAGTCCATGTCGTCCTGGATGAACTGGAAGCCCGGGATGCCTACGGCGTCGAAACTGAGATGGTCGGTGCCGCCGGTGTTGCGGTTGGTGACGGTGGTGACGCCGAGGTCTTTCAGAGGTGCGATCCACTGGGTGAAGATGGGCGCGACGGCGTAGTTGCCCTGGGTGTAGATGCCGCGGATTTTGCCGGTGCCGTTGTCGATGTTGAAGTAGCCGGAGAGCAGCTTCTGCTCAGGCTTGACGGTGAGCGGGCCTGTTGCGCGGCGCATGAATTCGGGGAGCTGCATCTGGTCGGGCGCGGTGGATGTGGCCGCCGAGCCGAAGTGATTTGTGACGTAGCCCTTGGAGCCGAAGATGCCTTCTTCTTCGCCGGTCCAGAGGGCGATGCGGATGGTGCGGCGGGGATGGAGGTCGAGAGATTTGAGGATGCGGACGACTTCCATGGCTACGACGGTGCCTGCGCCGTTGTCGGTGGCGCCGGTGCCGGCGATCCAGCTATCGAGATGGCCGCCGACCATGACGACCTGATCCTTGAGCGTGGGGTCGGTGCCGGGGATTTCAGCGACGGTGTCGAAGCCGTGTTCGTGCTCGCCGTTGACCTTGGTCTCGACGTCGATTTCGACTGAGACGGGAACGTGGGCTTGAGTGAGGCGATAGAGGCGTCCGTAGCTCTCGATGGCGGCGACGGCTACGGGGATCTTGACGGCCTTGCTGGCGATGTAGGGCGTGCGGCCGAGAGTGGCTCCGTTGTCGTCGAAGAGGGTGCCGCCGGAGCCGCCGCCGTTCTTGGCGTCGCGGCTGGGCTCGATGACGGCTGCGACTTTTTCATCGGCGAAGAACTGCGCGATCTTGTCGATGAGGCGCAGGCGCTCTGTGCGGGCGGCGAGGCGGGCTTGCATCTCGGGAGGGATGCCGCCGGCGGCTGCGCTTACCGGGAATTCGGCAATGTCTTCGAGTTCTTTTTCGGTATAGCGGTCGAAGAGGGCTTTGTCGGCGGGTGGGACTTCGCGCATGGCGCCGAAGAGGACGACTTTGCCGGCGAGTTTGCCCTTGTAGGTGTCGATGTCCTTTTCGGTCTGGATGTTGACGTAGGTCACGTCGCCGGTGACCGGGCCTGGTGTCGAAGGCGACCACGGCGTGGCCTGCACGATGAGGACTGCGGTATCGGGTGTGACCATGCGGGCCCAGGTGTTGAGCTGCTGCCAGCCGAGGCCGAATTCGCCCCAGTCTTCGAGATGCGCGTTTTCGAGGCCGATCTTGGTGAGGGTGTCGCGGGTCCACGCGTTGGCTTTTTTGAGATTGGGGGAGCCGGTAAGACGAGGGCCGATGCCATCCATGAGGGCGTAGGCGAAGTCCATGACGTGGGAGTGGTTGAAGCCTTCGTCGCGGATGCGCTGGTAGGCGGTGAGATCGAGGGTTTCGGTGGCGGGCTGGACTTCGGCGTAGGGATCGATTTCGGCGGCGGGTTTGGCTTTTTCGGACTTGGTTTTGTCTGCCGCGTTCAAGGCGAAGGGCGAAGCGAGCGTGAGGCAGGCTGCGGAGATGAGGCAGAGTAACTTCGAGGGGGTCATCCGATGCGTGGTCAGAGGCATTCCGGCAATCTCCAAAAGGGTAAATATACGTTCAGATTTGCGTGCTGGTAACGAGGATGATTGTAGCTTGAGCGCGGAGGTTTCAAGGTGGGCTTATAGGATTGTGAGGTGACGGGTCTTATGCCTGATGGGCGGCGAATCCAGACGGAATGGCGGCTGCGCAGCCGGAGCTTGCCGGTGGGTGCGCGGACGCTGGTGATGGGGGTGGTGAATCTCACTCCTGATTCCTTCTCCGATGGGGGGCTGTATCTGGAACTGGAACGGGCTGTTGCTCATGCTTTGCGGCTGCTTGACGAGGGCGCTGACCTACTCGATTTGGGTGCGGAGAGCACGCGGCCCGGCTCTCATGCGGGCGATCTGGAAGCCGCAACTGTGAGCGCAGACCAGGAGCAGGCGCGGTTGCTGCCGGTGCTGGAGGCGGTGCTGACGGCGCGGCCTGGGACGCTGGTTTCTGTCGATACCTATAAAGCTGCTACGGCGCGGGCTGCCGTGGCTGCGGGCGCGGAGATTGTGAACGATGTGAGCGGGTTTACATGGGATTCGCGGATGGCCGCGGCCTGTGCGGAGCTAGGCTGCGGCGTGGTGCTGATGCATACGCGGGGCCGGCCGGAGGAATGGCGCGCGCAGCCTGCTTTAGCGGCGGAAGCGGGGTTGGCGCTGGTGCGCGATGGGCTGGCGGCTAGCCTTCGCGCGGCTGGCGATGCGGGCATTTCACCGGAGTCGGTGGTGCTCGATCCGGGCTATGGGTTCGGCAAGCGATTCGAGGAGAACTACGGCTTGCTGGCGCGGCAGGCGGAATTGCTGGCGCTGGGACGGCCGCTGCTGGCGGGAGTTTCGCGTAAGTCTTTTCTGGCCCGGACGATTGCCCGCGGTCAGGCGGATCGGCCGGTGAGCGAGAGTTCGCGCGAGACGGCGAGCATTGCGGCGCTGGCGACCGCCATTCTGCATGGGGCTTCGATTGTGCGTGTGCATCGGGTTCGCGCCGCGGTTGAGGCCGCGGCGATTGCCGATGCGGTGCTGGCGGCGCGCTGAAAACGCTCGAAGAAAAGGCCCGTGAGAACGCTCACAGGCCTTTATGAGGTTATAAAGCCGGCAAATTCAGGCTTCGGCTTCTTCCAGCAGGTCGGATTCCATTTCAGTCTGGCGGGATGAGGACCATTTTTCCAGGTAGACGATTCCCAGCAGCAGTCCGACGAGGAAGACGGAAACGGAGGTGTATTCCATGATGGAAAGCCGCTCATCCTCTTTCACGGTTTGGTAGACCACGATTCCGTGGACATTGCGCGGAGTCATCCGCTGTTCTCCCGGTACGGGGGACTTGGGGAGATTTTCCAGGTAGTCGGTGGAGACCATGGCGCTGAAGACCAGGCCTCCCAGGCCTGGCAAGAGAAAAAGCAAGGCCAAAAACTTCAGAAATGCAAGATTGGTACGTTTCATGTCGACCCCCTCGATGCGGGTGAACGTTTCTTTCCCGATTCGGGCCGCTTAAATTCGCAGAGAGCCGCGGGAACGCACATTTGACATGAGCAAGGCTGCGATCACCGTGCCCTGAACAGGCCTTCAATGGGCCTTGGGCACATCTGTTACGGCTTCGCCAGCGCGGAAAAGAGAAGAGAGCGCAGGCTTGCCTATGAGAATTTGCCCGGTGTCAATAAGGAGACTCTTTTCTAGGGAAGAATGTCAATCCCCATAAAGGTAACGTTACTTTAGTAACATATTTAAATCTACCCCAATAGGAATCGCAATTTGAGAATGGGCATTTGGATTTTTCGAATGTTTTGACCTGGGGTCAAGTCGCCGGGAAGCGGCCTACTTGTGCTCGCCGGGTTCCTGGATGCGGCTGGCTTCAAAACTGACGATCTTCCATTGGCCCTGCGGGTTGCGCACGTAGACGCGCGTATAGCGGTATCGGCCGGTGACGTCCTGGTCGTTCTTGCCGCCGGTCAGTTCGGCTACCGAGGTGACAACTGCCGTGGACCCATAGACGCGGACTTTGCGGTCGGAGATGTTGAGCGTCGCAAGCTGCAATGCTCCCGATCGGAGGTTGGCGATTGCCTGCTCTTTGGTCTGGATGGCACCCTTGGCGGTAATGCCGGTGTAATCGTCGGCCAGAAGCGTAGCGAGCTCAGCGCTGTTGGCTTTGAGGATAGCGACGCGCCAGGCTTCTTCCATCTGATCGATTTCGTGGTGATATTCGTGGCGCTGGGCACGGGGAATGGGTGTTTTGGCGGCTTGCCCCGGAGCCGCTGGGCTGGCCAGCAATAGGATAGAGCTGGCCAGGGAGCTGGTCAGAATCGCGATTCGGAAGGAAGAGTGGGTGCCCATGCGCGTAACGAATCGTAGCCTTGGACGCGACCCCAGGTCAAAAGGAATCCGCAGGACTGGATGGCCGGCTTTTAGACGAGGGCGGTGAGGTTCTCGACGAGCCGCTCGCGCATGCGTTGGTAGAGGCCGCCGACGGCCAGTTTCTGGAAGTGTTCGGAGGCGCGGTGTGCGGCGAGCGCCTTGGCGTCTTTGTATTGCTCGTAAATGACGACGGTGTCGGGATCGTCCTCGACCTGGTGAGGGATATAGCTGACGCAGCCGGGCTCTTTCCGGGAGGCTTCGGCGAGCTGGCGCAGGGTTTCGGCGATTTCGGCGCGCTCTTCGGCGGCAAACTTGAGACGGACTGTGAAGCTGACCATGTACGTTCCTCTTCCTTCGCCGTTCCTGTTGCCCGATCCGGCTACGATTTCAGAGAATCCAGCATATCCGCAAATCCCGGCAAAATCATGGTCTGATCGCGATCGGGGCCTGTGGAAACCATGCCGATCTTGGCGCCGCTCTCGCGCTCCTGGAAGCGGAGATACTCCTGGGCGGCAATTGGCAGGTTGTCGAATTCCGTAATTCCCTCGGTGGATTGCTGCCATCCCTTGAGCGTGGTGTAGCGGGGAACGATGGATTCGAGGCCCTGTACGTCGGCGGGAACGAGGTCGGTGAATTTGCCGTCAATTTCGTAGCCGATGCAGACGGGAATCTCGGCCAACTCGTCTAGAACGTCCATTTTGGTGACGACGAGCCACTCGGTGCCGTTGACCTGGTTGGAGTAGCGGAGCAGGGGAATGTCGAGCCAGCCGCAGCGGCGGGGGCGTCCGGTGACCGCGCCGTATTCGTTGCCGCGGGCGCGCAGGGTTTCGGCCGAGTCGTCGTGGATTTCGGTGGGGAACGGGCCTTCGCCAACGCGGGTGACATAGGCCTTGGTGACGCCGATCACGGTGCCGATGGCTGTCGGTCCTACGCCGGTTCCGGTGGCTGCGCCTCCGGCTGTGGCCGACGAGGAGGTGACGAAGGGATAGGTGCCGTGATCGATGTCCAGCATGGTGCCTTGCGCGCCCTCGAACATGACGCTACCTCCGCTGGCGATGACCTGGTTCAGCAGGTTGCCGGTGTCGGTGACGAAGGGACGGACCTGTTCGGCGGCGGCGGCGTACTCGTCGAACATTTTGGCGGGGTCTATGGGCTCGCTGCCGAAGAGGGCGTGGGCGATGGCGTTCTTTTCCTGGCAGGCGTTCTCGATGTGGGACTTTAGAATCTTCGGGTTGAGCAGGTCGACGATGCGCAGGCCGCTGCGGGCCATTTTGTCTTCGTAGGCCGGCCCGATGCCGCGGCTGGTGGTGCCGATCTTTTGGCGGCCGGGGGCGGATTCGGCGGCGAGCTCGATCATGCGGTGATAGGGCAGGATGACCTGGGCGCGGTTGGAGACGTAGAGCTGACTGTCCACGTCGACGCCGAGGTCGCGGAGCTTGGCGACTTCCTTGAGGAAGGCGATGGGGTCGAGGACGACTCCGTTGCCGATGACGCCTCTGCAGTTGGGGCGGAGGACGCCGCAGGGGATGAGCTGGAGGACGAATTTCTGGCCCTGGATGATGACGGTGTGGCCGGCGTTATGGCCGCCGGCGTAGCGGGCGACGGCGGCAAACTGCCCGCTGAGCACGTCCACAATCTTGCCCTTGCCTTCGTCGCCCCATTGGGCGCCGAGCACTACTGCTGTCTTGGCTCGCATGAATTCCGTTTTCCTGGGGCGATCGGGTCCGGTCAAGAGAACCGATGCCGGGTGAAGCTTTCAGGCCGGGTGAGTTACCGATGAGGCAGCTTCAGACCGCACCACTGGTAATGATATACCGGCATTGGATCGGAACAGCATCAAGCCAGGTGACAAACTACAGATCTTCCTGCGAGGCGTTCGAGGACAATTCCATAAACGGGAAATGCGGCCTCGTTTGCCGAAAAGCGAACAAAGGGTGAAACATACCCGGGGGGGAGGGGGTATTTATTTCCGGATGTATGTACTTTACGCAAAGGCTGAGAGGCCAAGCCGGATAGGGTTTTAGAATCTCGGGAGGCGGTCGAAATGAGTTCACAGACAAAACAGTACATCGAAATGAATGACATCCTATCGCTTCGTTGCGATTGCAAGCATTGCGGGGCGTCCCTGTCTCTGCCCTTGGCGAACGATCTGGCGAAGTCTCTTTTGAATTGCCCCAATTGCAACAAGCCGTGGGCAAGGCTCAACGGGGACACTTATGAGTTGGCGCTCAATGATTTCGCCAAAAGAGTTGCGGAGTTAAAAATGCTATCGCCTTTGGCAGGTTTCAAGCTCTATATCGAAATCGCTCCAGAACTTGCTCTGGGCTAGTTCGGTTCAAGCGTCAATCCGATGG